>Ga0334884_1000431_pt1 | contig 77763 bp, 70 predicted proteins | sample GraSluR1_MG_7_FD_207215 | JGI IMG/M metagenome (GOLD analysis project Ga0334884, IMG submission 207215) | Sludge microbial communities from methane-producing bioreactor in Wageningen University, Netherlands - Granular Sludge_12_05 R1 | ecosystem: Engineered > Bioreactor > Anaerobic >... | reverse complement strand
TTGCAACGCTTCACCTGCAGGCCTGCGCCAGGGCAACCTCGCAATGAGCTCCTCCTAAGCTCTTGCTCGGCTTCAGACCTCCATGTCTGAAGTCCCGCTCCGGCCTTTGCTTCAGCGGCAATACAGGAAGCTCACTTTAATGTCGTTCAGCCACTCAGCAAGGGGTTCCTTCTGGTGCAGATCAATATGGTATAGCCCTTGCTTCAGCTGTAGTATTCTATCAGTACATTTAACCCCTGAAAAAGTAGATCTACAGTTGCTGCCGGTAACCTTAAGCGAACATAAAGCGGGCGCAGGCAGGTGCCGGTGAAGTGAGGCCGTGAGCAGACCGGCCGACACGGAGGTCGGCCGCTGAGTGCTGAGCCACGGATGGCGAATCACGAAGAAAGTCCAGGCGAGGGGCTGAAACTGAGCCGCGGCAATGACGCGCAGAGCGACCCGTGAGCAAAGGTTACTGCAGCAACATAACACCCCATTTGCGCGCACCCAGTTCACTGACAGTTTGTTTCCCACAGCTGCCTGTAACCTTAAGCGAACATAGAGTGAGCGCAGGCAGGTGCCGGTGAAGTGAGGCCATGAGCAGACCGGCCGACACGGAGGTCGGCCGCTGAGTGCTGAGCCACGGATGGCGAATCACGAAGAAAGTCCAGGCGAGAGGCTGAAACTGAGCCGCGGCAATGACGCGCAGAGCGACCAGTGAGCAAAGGTTACTGCAGCAACATAACACCCCATTTGTGCACATCCAGTTCAATGACAATTTGTTTTCCGCAGCTGCCGGCAACCTGGAGCGACCCGTGAGCAAAGGTTACTGCAGCAACATATATAACATCACGAGCAAAGGACTTTACACACAACATATTGTATTTTATAATGAATCAACTGCAATATATAGAGGTGAAGCGGCTGATGAAATGCCCATACTGCGGCGACCCGGAAACCCGCGTTCTAGACTCAAGATCCACCCAGGATTCTTCAGCAGTCAGGAGAAGAAGACAATGCATGACCTGTGAAAGACGTTTTACTACCATGGAAAAACTTGAAGAGGAGCCACTGGTGGTAATAAAACGGGATGGACGCAGGGAACTTTTCGATCGATCAAAAATATTGAAAGGGTTAATATTGGCAGGCCAAAAAAGAAATATTACCCTGCAGACCTGGGAAGAACTGGTTGACAGCCTGGAGCAGGAGCTGCGCAGTCATTATGTAAAAGAAGTTCCTGCTGATAGAATAGGAGACATAGTGCTGGGCAGGCTGCGCAGCATGGATGAAGTGGCTTATGTCCGTTTTGCCTCTGTCTTTCGCCAGTTTCCTGATGTCGAGGCTTTCAAGGCAGAGCTGGAAAAAATCATCAGGGATACGGGAGAAGAGAGTAAAGAGAAATAATAACATCATAAAAAGATTTGGTTGGCTGGCAATTGTAAAGGGAGGCAATAATTTGGGCAGTGAAAACAACACAGTAGATAAAAGTATACACGGTGAAACTAATAAATTCAGGGAAATACGCAAGCGTGACGGTAGAATTGTCCCCTTTGATCCCGAAAAAATTACCGATGCTATATTTAAAGCAGCAAAAGCTGTTGGCGGTAGTGATCGGGGGATAGCAGTTAACCTTACCGATCAGGTAACCAGGAGCCTGCAGCTAAAAGTGCAGAACAATCTAATCCCATCTGTAGAAGAGGTACAGGATGAAGTTGAAGTAACACTGATTGAAAATGGTCATGCTCGCACGGCCAAGGCTTATATTCTATACCGAGATCGGCGCACACGTATTCGCGATGGTAAATCAGAACTTATGGATGTGGTTAAAGATATCCTGGTGGAAACCAGTAGTGAAAATTCCGGGGTTAACAGTTCTCCCTCTGCAAAAATGTTGCAGATAGCCAAAGCTGCCAGCAAGCAATATTACCTGAGCAACCTGCTGCCTGATGAATATGCCCGCGCTCATGAAGAAGGTGCTGTACATATTCATAACCTTGAATATTACAGTAAAACCCTTAACGGACTTCAGATTGATCTTTCACGCTTGTTCAGGGAAGGTTTCAATACCGGTTACGGATATATACGCCCGCCTAAACGTATTGGATCGGCTGCCGCACAAACAGCAATTATCCTGCAGAGCAATCAGAATGATATGTTTGGTGGTCAAAGTATTTCTCATTTTGATCGCAGCATGGGCGAGGTGATCCGCAGCTTTGACAAACAGCCAGGGTTTGATGAAATTTACCAGGCCATGGAAGGGTTGATTTATAATCTGAATACCATGCATTCCCGGGCTGGGGGGAGTTTACCTGCCAGTTCGTTAAACTTTGGCACTGATACAACCGACGAAGGCCGTGCCGTTACACAAGCCCTTCTGGAAGCTTTCATGCGGGGTTTGGGCAGCGGTGAAACTCCTGTTTTCCCCAATCTTGTTTTCCGTATTAAGAAAGGAATTAACTTCAGCGCGGAAGATCCGAACTATGATATGTACCGGTTAGCCTTACAGCTTGCTTCCCGCCGAATGAACCCCACCTTCAGTTTTATGGACAGCTCTTTTAACAGTGCGTTTGGTGATGAAGCCTCTTATATGGGCTGCCGCACCAGGGTGCTGAACAACCGTCATGGTTCTGAAGTATCAGCTGGAAGAGGTAACATAGCTGCGCTTACCATTAACCTGCCAAGACTGGCCCTGGAAAACAAGGGTCAGCAGGAATTATTCTTTGTCCAGTTAGATCGCTTGCTGCGAATTGCTTCCCGCCAACTGCTGCATCGCTTTGAAGTGCTCTCCCGGCTTCGGGCCAGTGATCTTCCTTTTTTGATGGGACAAAGTTTATACCTTGATTCAGAAAAGCTCAGCCCCGATGATACAATCAGGGATGTAATTAAACACGGGACCCTTGGAATTGGGTTTATAGGTCTTGCCGAAACCCTTAATATGCTGATTGGTAAACATCATGGGGAAGACGAAGAAGCCCTGGAACTGGGGTTGAAAATTATTGGACACATGAAAAGAAGAGTTGATACATACGGTGAAGAGTATGATCTGAATTTTAATCTGGCGGCAACTCCGGCTGGAAGTTGTGCCGGTCGTTTTGTTACGATAGATCGCCAAAGGTACGGTCTCATTCCCGGAGTAACTGATAGGGATTATTATAGCAATTCTTTTCATATTCCAGCATACTATGCAATCTCGTATCCTGAAAAAATCAAGGTTGAAGGGCAATTTCACCGGTTATGCAGTGGAGGCCATATCAGCTACATCGAACTTGATTCGCCTCCCATGTATGATATAGATTTACTGGACAGGATTGTATGCAGCATGGCAGCAGCCGACTGCGGTTACGGCGGTATCAATTATCCCTTGGATGAATGTTCTGTATGCTCGCAGAGCGGGGTTTTTGATCAGGTTTGCCCCATTTGCGGCAGCAGTGAGATCAGGCATATCCGCCGTTACACAGGCTATTTATCAGCCAATGATTATCAGTGTAAAACCCGATTGAATGAACTTAAAGACAGGCGGGTTAATTTTGCTCCGGGCGATAATTGATTAATGTAGCTATATAATCCTGATGAGGTGAAGTCCCATAGAGCTTGTTCAGAAAAATGGTCTGACTTACCTGCGATCTCCGCTGCTTGAAACGCTGGGAACGGTATCGCACGCTGTTTCAACCCGCTGCGGTGGCTGTAGTAGCGGTTCGGTTATGTCTTTAAACATGGCGTTTCACACAGAAGATAGTGAAACAAATGTGCTGGAAAACAGGCGCAGGTTCTTCAGGCTCTTTAATCAAGATCCCAGTGAAATTGTTTCGGCAGTTCAGGTTCATGGGGAAGATCTGGTAACCGTTGATGCTCGAAATAAGGGAGAGGGAGCCAAGCCCGGAACAGCCCTGGCACACTGTGATGCGCTGGTTACCACCACGGCTGATCTGGCTCTTACCGCTTATTCCGCGGATTGCCTGCTGATATTTTTTGCCGCGCTTGATTTCCCCCTGGTTGCCATTGCCCATGCCGGCCGGGAAGGAACTCTAAACGGAATAGCGAAAAAAGTTTTCTGCCACATCAGTGAAACATATGGTATTTTGCCCCAGCAAATTGCTGCTGCATTCAGCCCGTCAATATGTAAAAACTGTTATACTATAGATGATGAGATGGCCGCTCGCTTTGCAGAGGAAGGTTGGGTAGGCCACCAGTATATTGAACCCTTCGAAGACGGCAGATGGAAGATCGATCTGGCTGCAATTAATGCAACACAGTTGACACAAGCCGGAATCGATAACAGGCATTTAGAAAAGTCTGTGTTTTGCACTTCCTGCCGTAAAGACTTATTTTATTCATACCGGCGTGATCAGGGCCGGACAGGCAGGATGCTTGGTTATATTAAGCTGGTGATGCAGGGGGAAAAACAGTTTGAGCAGTAAAAGAAGAAAAGCAGCCCGACAAAAATTTGAGGTTCTTCAGGGCGAGGGTAAACGTTTTAGTTTCACAAATTTTAAACAGGCTCTGGTTTTTTACGTCCTGCTTCTCCTGGCCTTGGTTATTATCGTACAACTTGGGTATCACTGGCTTGGAGAACAGTTTTTATCCTGGAGACTGAAAGTATTTGAAGCAGAAATAGGTATGATGCGCAAGGAAGTTACAGCCAGGGGTTTTGTTACCCGCCATGAAAAGGTAATAACCGCTCCTTCCGATGTGGTGATCATATCCCTGGCTCCCGAAGGAGAAAGAATACCGGCAGGTGAGGAATTGATTCAGCTGGGTTTAGTATCGGGGGTAGATTCATTTTCAATGCAGGAAAATGAAAATAGTAACCTGGAGGATGAGAATAATTTCTGGGACCAGTTTAGCAGTTACTGGGACAGGTTGGTTGACAGTGAAGATGAGAACGCGGAAAGCTCTGAGGCCGCAACACCTGGTGCTGAAGCTGCGGACCAGCTTCAGCAGGTGCTGGCTTTGGATGAACCGGCTGATATAAATGCTGCCCTGTCGTACCATGATACGATTACTATTTATGCAGAACAACCCGGTTTTGTCTCCTATTACTGCGATAGTCTGGAAGGATATGCCGGAGATTTTTATCCTGATGATCTTCGCTATCTAATCAATCTTGATCAAAGTGACGAAGAAAACGGGGAAGAGTTTGAAGAAGCTTTTCCCGGAGTAGCCAGGGCAGAGGGAGATCTGGTTGCAGCCGGTAAACCATTAATAAAACTAATTGATAACTGGCAGTGGTATTTTAGTACTGTTGTTCCCCTGCATGAAGGACGTCCCTTGATGAAATTAGGAACTGTTAATCTTGAATTTGAATTTGCTCCCGGTAAACATGTAGATGGTGAGCTGTATCATTCTGAGTTAGATGAAGAAAATCAGCTGGTATGCCTGACCTATGCTATTAATGAACAGCTTCCGGGGTTTGACAAAGCCAGGCTGACCGGCGCCCGGATTCTTTACCGGCAGCACAGGGGAATAATAGTGCCGCTTGCGGCTGTTTTTGAAAAAGAAGGAGAAACCGGTATATTTATTAATCAGGGAGGCCGGGTGGTGTTTAAAAAGATCTCGATAGTGGAGCGGCAGGATGACCAGGTAATGATTGAAGGTATTGAACCGCGTACCCTGGTTATAACCCGTCCGGATCTGGTTGAAGAAGGTCAGCGGTTCAGGTAGTATTAAAAAGAGTAGTTATCATTGCCGATTATTATTCGCGGAGGAGGTATAATCGGGTGCTGTCCGATAATTATAAAAAGCTAAAAAATGAACTTGTTGATGCTGCACGCAGGGCGGGACGCAATCCTGACACGGTTAAGCTTGTTGCAGTTACCAAAACAGTGGGTGTGAGCGAGGTAGAACATGCAGCAGCCCTGGGGATAAGAGATTTTGGCGAAAACAGGGTTCAGGATGCCCAGGAAAAAATAGACCGATTCCCCGGTTTTAACTGGCACTTTATCGGGCACCTTCAATCAAACAAGGTGAAATATGTCCTTCCTGCTTACATGATGATTCACTCCCTCGATCGTGTTTCTCTTGCCGAGGAGTTGCAGAAACAGGCTGAGAAACTTGACATTACCGTGAATGTTTTGGTCCAGGTTAATGTTTCCGGGGAGCTGAGCAAATTTGGTTTGCCACCGGGCAAGCTACCAGCTTTTTTAATGAAGCTATATGCCTATGATCGGCTTGTGGTAAAGGGTCTGATGACGATGGCTCCTTTGGTTGATGATCCTGAAGATGCACGAAAATATTTTTCGCATTTAAGACAGCTCCGCGATAATAACGCCAGGGCCGGAAGGGAGCTGAACGAGTTGTCAATGGGGATGACCAATGATTATACGGTTGCTGTAGAAGAAGGTGCAACTATGGTGCGCATAGGAAGTGCTCTATTTAATTGAAAGGTTGGTGATTCAAATTAATCAAATGGTAGCTGAAGGATTGTTGTTCCTAATCCAGATTTTTTATATAGTTCTTTTTGCCAGGATTATCCTTTCCTGGTTTATGGTGGGTGGTGGTGGCAACCAGGCACTGCAGTCAATTTACCGGATCGTCTATAACCTGACAGAACCGCTGTTAGCCCCAATTCGTAAAATTATTCCCGGGGTCAGGGTTGGCATGGGTTATCTTGATCTTTCGCCAATTATTTTGCTGATTTTACTCCGGATAGTTCAGCAGATAATAATTCGTTCCTTACTATATTAAGGGAAGTGAGTATAAAAAATATGTCAGCACCGGTATCTGAAGCAGAAAAACAGTGGCTTCAACATTTTGAACGAAAGCTTGACGAAATGGAGGGAAAAGGCGCTTTTCACACTTCTTTTCTCGACCCTAGACAGTTGGAACTGGCTGAATCAGTGCTACGTAATAATGCCTTTTTTTCTTATATGGTTTATGGTGGTTATGAAAAGGCGGAAAGAAATGTGCTGAATATATTTCCTGCTGAACGCCAGGGCGAGCTTCCTCCTGTAGAAGCCGTTCTTGTTTCATGGTCTAAGAATGAAAAACTCAGTCACCGTGATCTCCTTGGGGCGGTTATGTCAGTGGGACTCCGCCGGGATCAGATTGGAGATATAATTCTCTCCGAAGACAACCAGGCTGCTATAATCGTCAGTGATTCAAAAGGCAGCTACATCTGTTCAAACCTGGTACAGGCCGGACATGTCAGCCTTGAATGCAGGGTTATCACTCCCGAAGAACTGCCTCTCTCCGGCGATGAAGGCAGGGAAATCAAGGGAACCGTTGCCAGCCTGAGGATCGATTCAGTAATCTCCCTCGGGTTTGGAGTTTCGCGTTCAAGGGTGGTATTGCTGATCAAGGGAGGACTGGTCAGGGTGAACTGGAGACCGGTTAACTCCCCGTCATTTCAGTTAAGTGAAGGTGACCAGGTATCCCTGCGGGGGAGGGGACGTCTTGTCCTGGACACAGTTGAAGGTGAAACGCGCAAGGGAAGAGTGAGGCTGAAATTAAAGAAATACAGCTGATCCGGCAGGAATAAGAGCGGTATTGTCGAAGATTTCGATTAATTAACGATTCACAGGGAGGGTTATTTATGACCATTACACCAATAGACATACAGGATAAGGAATTTGAACGTGCTTTCCGTGGTTACGATATTGAGGATGTTGATGAATTTTTAGATCAGATTGCCAAAGACCTTGAGGAACTGATCAGGGAAAATATGGAGCTTAAGGAAGCAGTAGAACAACTTAAAGATAAAAATAAAAACTATCACCAGATGGAAGATACAATGCAGAGTGCCATAGTAGTTGCCCAGAGAGCAGCAGATGAATTAAAACAAAATGCTGCCCGGGAAGCAAACGCGGTTAAAAACGAGGCAGAGCGTGAAGCGAGACAAATAATAGATAATGCCAAGAATCGCTCCGGCAGAATAATGCTTGAACACGAATCGATGGTTAAACAGGCAAAAACATTTAAAGAGCGTTTCCGCTCTTTTGTAGAAGCCCAGTTGGCCGCAATAGATAGTGAAGATCTATTTGAAGAGCCGCTTGCTGAATCTGCCGATGAACCTGTTGAAAAAGCGGTGGAAAAGGGTAATGTTCTCGAATTTGAGCCGGCTGTTAAATATGAACCTGAAGCTGAAGAGGATATTACGGAACAGCCATTGACAAACGATGAAGAAGAATTTGAACCAGAACCGGATCTTGATGATGATCTCGATTTGGATTACGGGTTAGAGCGCGATCTTGATAAAGATCCCAACTTTTAATCACTGTCTATCACAGGCAGGGTAAGTTTCAGTGAGTAACGATAGAGCAATGGTTTGTTAGAGCGTTTTGCCTGATGTCCCTGTTGATTTTCCTGTTCTGACATGCTAAAATCAATCACAAGTGCTGTGAACGGGACAAACAGGTGGAAAAACTGCTTAACCAGAGAGCCGGTTTAAGGTGAAAGTCCGGCAAAGCCGTTCCATTTGAAATCACCCGGGAGCTCCCGCTCGAACCTAATTGAAGCAGTAGAAGCGGGCGGTTACCTCCGTTACCGGTAAAGAACAAGCGGCCGTATATATTATGGCAATTAGGGTGGTACCGTGGGATATGATCCCGCCCCTTGGGGGCGGGTTTTTTTATAACCAGATTTCCAGTAATGAGAGGAGAAATAAAATGGATTACAGAGATACTCTAAACCTGCCTCAGACAGATTTTCCCATGAGAGCTAACCTGCCGAACCGGGAGCCGGAATGGCTGGAAAAATGGGGGAAGATGAATATTAATCGCCTGGTGCTTGAGAACCGCCGCGCCGCCCCCCTCTATATTCTTCATGACGGGCCGCCCTATGCAAATGGTGATATCCATATGGGTACTGCCCTGAACAAGGTTCTGAAAGATATCATAAACAAGTATAAAACCATGAAAGGTTTTCTCTGTCCCTATGTGCCCGGATGGGATACCCATGGTTTGCCGATAGAGCACCAGATTATAAAAACAAAAAAAGTTAACCGCAAAGAAATTTCTGAGCTTGAATTCAGACGCATGTGTCATGAATATGCAATGCAGTATGTTAATATCCAGAGAGAACAGTTTATAAGACTGGGTGTGCGTGGAGACTGGGATAATCCGTACCTGACCCTCGTTCCCGAGTTTGAAGGCCGGCAGATCAAGGTATTCGGCCAAATGGCTGAAAAAGGTTATATCTATAAAGGAATGCGTCCTGTTTATTGGTGTGCGAGTTGTGAAACTGCCCTGGCCGAGGCGGAGATTGAATATGGAAACAAGGTATCCCGCTCAATCTACGTTAAGTTTCCTCTTGCCGACGACAAAGGAAAACTGGGTGGTATTGAGAACACCTACTGTTTGATCTGGACTACAACAGCCTGGACCATACCGGCAAACCTTGCTATAGCGGTACATGCTGATTTTGATTATGCCCTTGTTGAAGCCGGGTCTGAAAAGTACCTGCTTGCTGAAGGACTGGTTGAAGATGTTGCCAGGGCGACGGGAGCTGAAGAACCCTGGAAAGTGCTGGCAAAATTCAAAGGTTCCGACCTGGTTGGAATGACCTGCCGGCATCCCCTCTATGAGCGTGATTCGGTGCTTATATCAGGAGATCATGTTACCCTGGAACAGGGGACAGGTTGTGTTCACACTGCTCCCGGCCACGGGCAGGAAGACTTTATAGTCGGCCAGGAAAATGATTTGCCTGTATTAAGCCCACTGGATGACAAGGGCTATTTTACCTCAGAAGCCGGGCAGTATGCCGGTATGCATTATGAAGAAGGCGGAAAAGCAGTTATCAATGATCTTCGCTCAAAAGGAGTGCTGCTGCAGGAATCGTCGCTGGAACACCAGTATCCGAACTGCTGGCGCTGCAAGCAGCCTGTTTTATATCGTGCAACCGAGCAGTGGTTTGCTTCTATCGACGGCTTTAGAAAAGAGGCTCTCGAGGCGATTAAAAAAGTTAATTGGACTCCGCCCTGGGGGGAAGAGCGCATATCGAATATGATTGCCGAGCGCCAGGACTGGTGTATCTCGAGGCAGCGGGTCTGGGGTGTGCCGATTCCGATCTTTTATTGCCTGAGCTGTAATGAACCGCTTATTAACGAAGAAACAATTGAAGCGGTTAGTGAACTATTTTCCCGTGAGGGTTCTGATGCCTGGTTTGCCTATGAGGCAGATGAAATACTCCCGGAACATATCAAGTGTTCATCCTGCGGGCATGCACAATTCCGCAAGGAAAAAGATACTATGGATGTTTGGTTCGACTCCGGTTCCAGCCATGCTGCTGTTCTTGAATTACGACCTGAATTGCGTTGGCCTGCCGACCTTTACCTGGAAGGGAGCGACCAGTACAGGGGTTGGTTCCATTCTTCCCTGTTGACTGCGGTAGCAACAAAAAATGAACCCCCTTACAAGGCAGTGCTCAGTCATGGCTGGGTTGTCGATGGTGAAGGTAAGAAAATGTCAAAATCGATGGGCAATGTTATAGCTCCGGAAAAAATAATTAAGCAGTACGGGGCTGATATTTTACGCTTGTGGGTCTCTTCGGCTGACTTTACCAGTGATATTCACCTGTCCCAGGATATCCTTAAGCAACTGATTGAGGTATACAGAAAAATCCGCAATACAGTTCGTTTTATGCTTGGCGGCTGTTCAGACTTTGACCCGGATAATCAATCGGTTTTTTACAATGATATGGAAGAGCTTGATCGATGGGCGCTTTACCGGTTGAACCTGCTTGTTGAAAAAGTAACCCGGGCTTATGAAAAATATGAATACCACCAAGTTTTTCACGCCCTGCACAATTTTTGCGTGGTTGATATGAGTAACCTTTATCTCGATATTATCAAAGACAGACTCTACTGCTCTCTGCCTGATGACCCTGCACGCAGGTCGGCCCAGACAACCCTGATGATAATCATGGAACGCCTGGTTTTACTTATGGCCCCCATCCTTACTTTCACAGCGGAGGAAATCTGGAGTTACCTTCCGGGAAGACATGCCGAAAGTGTCCAGCTTGCCGACTGGCCCGAACCGGAAAAAGATTGGTATAACAGGAATCTGGAGGAGCGCTGGAGTAATTTACTGGAAGTCAGGGAAGAAACTACCTGGGCCCTGGAACAGGCCCGCAAGGATAAAGTAATTGGCGGATCTCTTGAAGCCGCAGTTAAACTATGGGCTGACGGGGAACTCTACCAACTCCTGAAGGAATACGAAGGTTTCCTGCCAACTTTGTTCATTGTGTCGTCTGTTGAGCTTGCCGAAGGTTATGACGGAGCACCAGGGGAAGCACGAGCCGGTCAACGAGCCCCGGTGAAGACCCTGATAGAAAAGTCCGTGGGTCATAAGTGTCCACGCTGCTGGATCTTTACCGATTCTCTTGAAGAACTCTGTCCTCGCTGCAGTGAAGTAATTAAGGCCCTGTAATTTGCTTGATCGATTAAGATAAAAAGTTGCTGCAGGGTTATCTTAAGCCCGGTTTTTATAAAGATAATGGAGCAGTTTAGTAAATTCAGAAGGAATCTGGGCGGAAAATTCCATCCTGGTATCTGTTACAGGGTGGTTAAAAATTATTTTTCGGGCATGAAGAGCCTGGGGGTATACCAGTTCAGGCGGTAAGCCGCCTGAACTACCGGACCCATACAGCGGATCACCGATAACAGGGTAGCCCAGGTAGGCCATGTGAACCCTGATTTGGTGTGTGCGTCCGGTTTCAAGTTTAACTCTTAGCAGGCTGAAATTTCCGTAACGCCGGATAACCCGGTAACGGCTTATTGCTTCCCTGCCTTTTTCCGTAACGGCCATTTTTTTTCGGTTCACCGGGTGGCGGCCGATCGGGGCAATAATTTTCCCGGCTGCCGGCTCAACTCGTCCGTGTACCAGGGTAACATATTCGCGATGCAGGGTTCTTTTCTTCAGCTGGGCCGATAATGAATTGTGGGCCAGGTCGTTTTTGGCGGCGATCAATAATCCGGAAGTATCCTTGTCGAGACGATGAACAATTCCCGGTCTGATAACCCCGCCAATCCCCGATAAATCTTTACAATGATTCAAAAGAGCATTTACCAGCGTTCCGCCACTATGTCCCGGTGCAGGATGGACCACCATCCCCCGGGCCTTATTAATAACCAGGATATTTTCATCTTCATACACAATGTTAATCGGAATTGGTTCCGGGCGGGCTTCCATTTTTTCCGGCGCAGGCTGCGTTACCCTGATCAAATCTCCCTGGCGGAGACGGTAATTTTTGTCGGTGCAGCTTTGATTGTTTACAATGATGTTTCCCTCTTCCAGCAGGCGCTGAATTCTGCTGCGTGAAACATTAGCCAGAGATTCTGCCAGGTAACGATCGATTCGCTCACTTTCATGCCGGTGATCAACCTCGAAATTCATTGTTTCCGGACTTTTATTCTCCATAGTCATCGAAATTTTCGTCCGCTGCGTAATTTTTTCTTTTTTATAAGACGGGGCAGTTTAAAGGAAGGCCTTTCATTCTCGGGTAAAAGGTAGAAGTATGCAGTCAGCAGGCCTGCTGTTAGTAAAATTAAACAGAGGCTAGCCAGCTGTGTTGCACTGAGACCCAGCCAGACCGGATGCCCATAGCGGAAAAAGTCAGTTACAAAGCGCAGCAGGCCGTAGAGGGCCAACATGGCAATTAAAATGAAACCGATAAAAGGTCTTTTTGTTTTAGCTTTTTTGAGGGCAAGGAATATCAGCAGGGCTCCAATTGCAGTATACAGCTGTACCGGGTGTCGCAGTACAGCTTCACCGGCCTGGGAGGGAAGAGCCCAGGGCAGGGATGATTCTGTCCCGTAGCAGCAGCCACTTAAAAAACAACCCACCCTGCCGATAGCATAGCCCAGCATCAGGTAAGGAGCCAGCAGGTCACCTATCTTCAGGAAACTGACTTTTCTTTTCCGGCTCCAGAAATATAGGGCCAGTACTCCCGCAACTATCCCTCCGAAAAAAGACAAACCCTCGAACCTTGAAAATAGTGAAACAGGAAAACCTTCACTGAAAAAGGTCCAATTAAAAGCAATAAAAAGCAGGCGAGATCCGACCAGGCCGAAAAACAGTGTTAACAATATTGCCTCAAGCAGGAGATCGGGATTAACATTGGCTCCCGGCGCTTCACGGTAAAGTAAAAAAATAGCGGTAAGAACGGCCAGAACAAGCATTACTCCAAAAGAGTGTATGGTCAGGTTTCCGATCTGTAGGAGATCAGGATACATAAAAACTAGCTCCTTTCGTTCCTCAGTTCGGGATTGCTCCAGAAAGCAATAACGAACAGGCCGATCCCTATTACCAGGGCCGAATCGGCCAGGTTGAAAACGGGAGGCCAAATTTTAAAATCGATAAAATCTACTACATAACCATCGCGTATAATTCTGTCAATCAGGTTACCGATTGCCCCACCAAGCTGCAGTGAAAGGGCTACTCTTAATAGGTTGTATTTGTTGTCAACTGTACGGTAATAGTAAATGATAAAGCCGATTACCAGTAAAGTTATAATAACAAAGAACAGGGTTTGGTAGGGAAGCATGCCGAAAGCAGCTCCCGGATTTAAGACATAGGTGATATGGAGAAAATCTCTGATCAGCACAATTGACTGCCCTGTTTGCATACATATTGTAACCATATATTTGGAAATCTGATCTGCTGCAACTATACAGGCAGCTATGGTAAATAGACGCACTGATATACCTCCGTTGTTTTGATATAACTGCCCTTATTCTATCACAGGGATGGTTATACTTGCATAATAGTTGGTTTCAGGATGCCTGTACAATCTGTCCTTCCAGGTTCACATCACCAGTTACAGCAAAAAAAACGTTTAACATTTCCTCATTCCAGCTCTTTGTATTATTCCGGTCCGGTCAGGTTAAAAAGCTTTTTCAACTCTTCGTCACCTGGATTGACCGTAATTGTTTCATAGTTTTCATAAAATACCAGCCCTGGTTTACCACCGGGCCTACGCCGCACATGGCGTATCTCGGTATAGTCAACATCAAGCGTATTGTTTTCGCGGCCCTTACTGAAATAAGCGGCCAGAAAGGCAGCCTCGCGGCAGTCGTCGGGAGCCGGCGGGTAGGTTGTTTCTTTTAAAACTACGTGGCTGCCCGGTATTAGCCGTACATGGAACCAGGTATCCCGGCGGACTGCTGCTTTAAAAGTGATGTAATCGTTCTGGCGATTATTTCTGCCTACCAAAACAGTCAGCCCGGAAGATGTTTTAAAAGTAAGGGGGGTGGGCCTGTTCTCACTGCGCCGCTGATTTTTCTTTTTTTCTTTTATATAACCGGTTTCTACCAGCTCATCTCTAATTTCAGCCAGGGTATCACCACTACTGCTTTCAATATTGTAGAGCAGTTCATGGCAGTATGCAATTTCGTTCCTGGTGCGGGTAAGCTGTTTCCGAACCTTATCCCTGCCGTTTTTTGCCTTACGGTAGCGGTTAAAATAGTAACGGGCATTCGTTGCCGCGTTCTTGGAAGGATTAAGTGGAATAGTTATTTTCCCCTCAGGGTTGTATAAATCCGGCAGTAAAGCAGTATCAGCACCTTTTGGAACCTGTTCGCCGAAAGCTAACAAGGTTTCCCCGTATAGGCGGTATTGCGGCGCTTTCTCAGTAATTAAGAGCTCTTCGTTCTGACGCTCTTCTCTTAAAGATAATGATTTCAGGCGTTTTTCTACGGCAGATGTTAAACGGATTCTTAATGCTTTTTCCATTTCTTGCTGCACCTTTTTGCTGTAAAAACGATCAAGCATTTCATTGGCTGAATCAAAACGGATCATTTCTATTTCTCCCAGGTGGGCCAGGGGCATGGCGGCATAAATTTGCCGGGCAGGGTAAAGAACCGGTTGCAAAAGATTGTTTTTAACATCAGTGAAAAGGGACTGCAGTTCAAGGTGCAGGTTTTTGTAATCTGCCTTATTATCGGTGTCGCTCCATCCTGCGCGGTATAGCAGTTCCCGGGCGGTCAGAGGGCTGATTCCCTCTACTGAACCGAACAGGGCTTGTTCCGGGTTTTTTCCACTGGAAATCAAAGCACTCATCGCTGAAGTCAGAGCATCTTCAGAAACAGAGAGCGGATTTAATTTGTCCTGGGCAGGGACAGGAACAAATTGATTTCCCGGCATTATAGATCGTATATGGTTCTTTTCAAGGCTTACTGTTTTGAGTGCACCAAGAATTTTATTGTCATCGTCAAGTAAAATCAGGTTGCTGCGCCTGCTCATAATTTCAGCGATTAACTTAACCGGCGGCAGGCCGTCTGGTGGGCTGAAAGCTATCTCCATTATTCTTTCCAGGGGAGGATTGCTGAAAGAAACTGCCTTGCCGCCAATCAGGTATTTCCTGAGTAGCATGCAGAAAGGGGAGGGCTGCTCAGGCTGTTTTTTTGCTTTACGTTGTTTTCCTGCCAGGTGAACCCGGGCATGATTGGTTTCGATAGCAAAAAGGATGCTGTCGCGGCCGTTATGTGAATAAAAGTCAATTACTATTTCGCCCCGTGCAGGTTCGGCTACTCTTTGTACAGAAGCGCCTGAAAGCCTGTCATCAAGCTCCCGGGTTATTCTCTGCATAATCAGGGTATCGTAAGACATATGCAAATCCTCCGTGATCTTTCTTCCGCAATTGAGTATAATTGCTTTGTTACCAGTTGGCAACCTTTAAACTGCTTATAGATACAGTTTGTTCAGGTTCGATTTGCACCTTGAGATTGCCCTGGTTTGGTGTTAATATTAACGCAGTACTTATTCTATTAATTAAAGGACAAATGCCATGATAAAAAGTATGACCGGTTATGGGCGCGCTACCTGCGTAAAAGATGGTTTTACCTTCTCGGTAGAAATGCGCTCGGTCAACCACCGTTATGCCGATTTTTCAATCCGGCTGCCCCGGGAACTATATTCGCTGGAAGACCGTGTGAGAAAATTGCTACAGGAAAAGATCAACAGGGGCAGGGTGGATGTAAACCTGGTGATGGATGAAATACCTTCAGGATTGCGCCAGGTTAAAGTTAACTATGATCTTGCTGAGGACTATCACTCCTCTTTGAATCAGCTGGCGTCCCGCCTGGGACTGGATGAAAAGGTTAAGCTTGAACATCTGCTTATGATGCCCGAACTTTTCAAGCCGGCAGGAATAACTCTCACTGAAGACCAGGTTTGGCCAATCGCCGGAGCAGCTCTTGAAGAGGCTCTTGATAATTTGCTTGAGCAGCGCTGCCGTGAAGGAGAAAATCTTTGCCGCGATCTGCTGGAAAGATGTGGTAAAATAGAAGATATAGTTTCTGAAGCATCGGTTCGGGCTGAAGAGGCAAAAGATGATTGCCGCAGGCGAACAGAGCAGAAGTTTGAGGAACTATTGGCCGGTCAGTTTGAAGAGACAAGGCTGTTAATGGAATGTGCTGTTCTGGTTGAGAGAATGGGTGTTGATGAAGAGCTGGTCCGCTTAAAGAGCCATATACAAGCTTTTAGATCAAACGTTGATGGAGACCAGCCGGTAGGGCGAAAGCTTGATTTTATCGCCCAGGAAATGTTTCGGGAAGTAAATACAATCGGATCAAAAGCCGGAGATTACCAGTTGACCAACCTTGTTGTGGATATGAAAGCCGAGCTGGAGAAAATAAGAGAGCAGATTCAGAATCTCGAATAAGGGAAAGGGGTCATGTTATGGCAACCAGGCTAGTAAATATCGGGTTTGGCAATATCGTGTCTTCAGGAAGGATAATTGCTATTGTCAGCCCCGAATCAGCCCCGATAAAGAGAGTAATCAGTGAAGCCCGCGATAGGGGGTTGTTGATTGATGCAACATACGGACGACGCACCAGGGCGGTTATTTTTGCCGACAGTGGTCATATTATTTTGTCTGCCGTTCAACCGGAAACAGTGAAACATCGGCTGCAGGCGAAAGATGCTGCCGATGAAAACAACAGTGAAGAGTAGATCTGGGGGGGTGTCAATGACTAAAGGATTATTGTTGATAATATCAGGTCCTTCAGGTGTTGGAAAAGGAACAGTTTGTAAGCAATTGATCGAAATCAGAAAAGAACTGATTCTATCAGTTTCCACCACCACACGCCCACCGCGAGAGAACGAAGAGGAAGGGCGCGAATATAATTTTACCGGGCTGCCCCGTTTCAAGGAAATGATCAGGGAAGGAGCTTTCCTTGAATGGGCCAGGGTGCACAATCACTATTACGGGACCCTTTTAAAAACAGTTAACGAGGTAACCTCACACGGTGATGATTTGATTCTTGAAATTGATGTTCAGGGTGCCGCGCAGGTTAGAAAAAAAATGCCGGGAGCAGTGCTGATCTTCCTGGCCCCTCCCTCTATGGAAGCACTGGAAGAAAGAATAAAGGGCAGGGGAACTGAAGATGATGCCAGGATCAGGCAACGGCTTCTGGCAGCCAGAGAAGAAATCAAGGCATACAATCTCTATGATTACCTCGTGATTAACGATACCGTTGAAAAAGCTGCTGATTTAATCAGTTCCATTCTGGATGTGGAGAAATGTCGGGTTAGCCGTGGTTTACGGCCGCCGGGCCTGGAGGTGAATACCAATGATCTATCCTTCAATTGATGTATTACTGGGCAAAGTAGACAGCAAGTATACCCTGGTTATTGCAGCGGCCAAACGGGGCCGTCAATTGAGAAATGGGAGTAAGAAGAGCATAGAGGTTAATTACAGCAAAGAAGTTACCACTGCTCTGCACGAGATTGAAGAGGGCAATATCGAATACGAACGTATTCGTGATGGCATTAAATAGGAGATTTAGCTATGAAGAGAGTTATTCTGGGCGTTTCAGGAGGTATAGCTGCTTATAAAGCAGCTGAATTGGCCAGGTTGTTTGTTAAGCATGGTACTGATGTCAGGGTGGTAATGACCCCGGCAGCCCTGGAGTTTATAGCTCCCCTGACTTTTCAGACCCTTACCGGCAATCCGGTTTATAAAAATATGTTTGATGGTAATGCTGGTGTGGCCATCCCCCATATAGACTTGCTTGATCAAGTTGACCTGATTGTGGTCGCTCCGGCAACTGCCAACACAATAGGGAAAATGGCAGCTGGTTTGGCTGATAACCTGTTAACCGCACTTTACCTGGCTGCTTCCTGTCCCGTTGTTGTAATACCCTCAATGAATGCTAATATGTACGGGCACCAGGCTGTTCAGGAAAACCTGCGTATCCTGAAAGATCGGGGCTGTCATATTATGAATCCTGATTCCGGGGAACTGGCCTGTGGTGTATATGGTCGCGGTCGCATGCCTGAACCTGTAGATATCCTGGCCTTCTGTCGAGTGGCTTTAATAGAAAAAGATTTCCAGGGAGTAAAAGCTATTGTTACCGCAGGCCCAACCAGGGAACCTCTCGATCCGGTTCGTTTTCTGACAAACCCTTCTACCGGTTTAATGGGTTATACTCTGGCCAGGGCCCTTTATGAACGTGGAGCTGAAGTAGTTCTTGTCAGCGGACCGACTTACCTTGACCCTCCCCTGGGGGTAAAAACTGTCTCCGTAAATACTGCCGAAGAAATGTGCAATGCCGTTCTCGGTTACTACAACAACGCTGATCTGGTAATCAAAGCGGCGGCAGTTTCTGATTATCGCCCTGCTGAAATAGAAGAACAAAAAGTGAAAAAAGACAGGGGTAGTATGCAGCTCAACATGGTTCTGAACCGTGATATTCTGCTTGAACTTGGCCGCAAAAAAGGCAACCGCACCCTGGTGGGGTTTGCTGCTGAAACAGAGCATACTATTGAACATGCTCATGAAAAACTACTGAAGAAAAACCTTGATTTGATCATAGCCAATGATTTAAGCGATCCCGGGGCTGGTTTTGCCGTAAAAACCAACAGGGTATCAATTATAAATCGTGAAGGGTCCGTAGAAGAAGTACCCCTGATGGAAAAAGAAGAGCTGTCTCACCTGATCCTGGATCGGGTTGTCGGTTTACTGAATAAAAAATGATTATGGTCTTATTAGTCCGAGTAAACGCGGGGTAGCAATAATTTCAATCAGTGCTGCCACAAATAGTAAAATTGTTACCAGGGGCAGAACCGATATAACCTCTTTCCAAATCAAACTATAACTCTGCAGGCGTGTTTTCCCCGGCAGGGGTGAAGCAATACAATGATAACCGAATTTTAAGCCCAGTGCCCCGCACAAAAAAAAGGCAAACAGCTCAAATATGCCATGCGGTAGAATACCCAGCACAATTGCCGGAAGCAGGGGAACTCCCTCCGTTGTCGTAACCGACAAGAGCATTCCGATAACCGCTCCGTTCACACCGAGAGTGAACAGGGGAGATATTCCTGCTATTACTCCCAGGATAAGCATCTGCGCCATGGAAATGAAGTTATTTATAAAGATAAACAGGGCACTGACTAAGGGATTCATTGAAAGCAGTATCTCCAGCAGCGCGGCTACTTCTTCAAACTGACCTTCCATGGTGTTGCTGATAGTTGCCGGGGCTAAAGGGGTCTGGTAATAGAAAAGAACTGCGCTGGTTGTGAATATAAGCGCGGCCAGGTAAATCCAGGATCGGTTTTCTTTTATCACAATTTTTGCCCGGGCGAAGATCATCTGAAAACCTGCTTTCTGTCGGGTGACTGTTCCTATAATACCAGAAGAAAAACAAGGGGTAAATATATGTACAGGTATGCAGAAATTATTATAGATCTGGTCAGCAATGCCATTGATCGTCCGTTCCATTACTCTATCCCGGCTGACCTGGCAGGTCGTTTGCAGCTTGGAATGAAGGTTAAAATTCCGCTCGGCAACCGCCGCACCGAAGGATACATCCTGCGTTTGCTGAAAAATACTGAAATAGAAAACCTTCGTGATATCATTTCTATAAGTGACCCGGAGCCGGTTTTAACCGCTGAACAGGTTGCCATGGTTAGCTGGCTGGCTAACCGCTGCTACTGCCGCAGAATCGATGCCCTTAACGCCATGGTCCCGGCTTCATTTCGCCAGGGTAAAAAACCATCCGCCCCCCGTCTGATCAAGGCCAAAGCCCCTGTTTCCATGGCAGAGCTTAACAAAACTCCGGCCCAGAAAAAAGCCATGGAATTTTTGCTCGAACAGGGTCCACAACCCCGTAAAAAACTGGAAGCACAGGGTGTTACAGCTTCAACCATCCGCAACCTCGATAAACGGGAATTAATAGAATATATCATTCCAGACCCGCAGGTAAAAAAACAGAAGCCGGCTTCCGGGGGCACCCAACCACTCAGGCTTAGTGAAGAACAGGCTGAATGTTTTAAGCTGATCAAGGAAAAACTTCAGCAGGGCCGCCCCCATCGCATCCTCTTGCATGGTGTAACTGCCAGCGGAAAGACAGAAATCTATATGCACAGCATAGATGCCTGTATAAAAGATAACAAAACAGCACTGGTGCTTGTCCCGGAAATAGCCCTCACCCCGCAGATGATCGAGCATTTTGAAGGGCGTTTCCCGGGGGAAGTAGCAGTTCTTCACAGCCGGCTTACCCCGGCAGAAAAAAGCCGTTACTGGTTCAGGATTAAAAAAGGTGAAGCCCGCGTAGTCCTGGGAGCTAGGTCAGCAGTTTTTGCTCCCCTGGATCGAATCGGGTTGATAGTGATTGACGAAGAACACGAAACTACCTATAAACAGGAAGAAGCACCCCGTTATCATGCCCGTGACGTAGCCTGGTGGAGAGCTCGCTACAATAAGGCCGTCTTGCTTCTCGGCAGTGCTACCCCTTCCCTGGAAAGCTATTACAGGGCGGTAGAAGGAAAAGATTTGCTCCTGGACATGCCGTCAAGGGTTACGCCTACCCAGTTGCCCCCTGTAACCATCGTGGATATGCGCAGTGAATTGAAAGATAATCATCGTCACATATTCAGTCGTCTCTTACTGAATGAGTTGGAAGGAGTTATCAGTAGAGAAGAACAGGCCCTTCTTTTTATTAACCGCCGTGGTTTTTCAGGATTTGTCCTGTGCCGGGAGTGTGGCTACGTAGTTCGCTGTCCTTCCTGTGATGTATCACTGACCCTGCACCTGGATCGTCAGCGAATGTGCTGTCATTATTGTGGTTATGAAGCGGAAGTGCCCCAGAGTTGCCCCGATTGCGGAGGTATTAAAATCCGCTATTTCAGTGCCGGCACGCAGAGAGTTGAAGATGAAGTCAAAAAACTATACCCGGAACTCTCAATAATTCGTATGGACAGCGATACAACTACAAGCAGGCAGGCCCACAGCCGGTATTACAAGCAGTTCAGGGAGCGTTCGGCTACTGTTCTGATTGGAACCCAGATGATAGCCAAGGGTTTTGATTTTCCCGATGTTACCCTGGTGGGAGTTGTCGCTGCAGATACAGCCCTTAACCTGCCAGATTTTCGCGCCCCTGAACGTACTTTTCAGCTCCTGACCCAGGTAGCAGGACGAACGGCGCGTGGTGAACGTGGGGGCAAGGTAATAGTGCAAACTTATCACCCCGGGCATTACAGCATTTTAGCTGCCGCAGATCATGATTATCAAACATTCTATAATGCGGAAATTGAGAACCGCCGCCAGCTTGAATATCCGCCTTTTTCCGATTTAATACGCTTACTGTTCAGCGGCAGTGATGAAAAAAAAGTTTTTGAAGCTGCAAACTGGATGACCTCTCTGATCGAACCTGTAGTTGAAGGCGCCAATATCCTGGGCCCTGCTCCGGCTTCTCTCTATAGAATAAAAGAAATGTTCAGAGTGCAGACGGTGATCAAAGGCAAAAACTTAACCCGGATCTCTCCCGGGTTGAAAAAGGTAATCCGGGAATACCACAACTTCAAACCGCCCTGGACCGTGCGTATGACAGTGGATTTTAACCCTCTTGTAGTGCTATAATTTAACAGTAGGAAAAAGATTGCTTTTTCCTCAGGAACTATCGACCGGAAAATCGGCGAAAGCGAGGTGTTGACCGGGTTCTACCCCGGTATTTATATGGCTTTAAGAAATATACTGAAAGACAACCATCCAGTGCTTCGCAGGCGGGCTGCGGAAGTTGTGAAGATTAACAGCGGTGTTATACGCTTACTTGATGACATGCATGAAACTATGCGTGAAGCCAACGGTGTGGGGCTTGCCGCTAACCAGGTTGGCGTATCGAAGCGGATTCTTATCGCTCTTGATGGTGATGACACTATATATGAGTTAATTAATCCACGCTGCGAAACTGCCGAAGGGGAAGAGCTCGGAGTGGAAGGCTGCCTGAGCGTCCCGCAAACATACGGCGAAGTGCCGCGGGCAACCAGGGTGGTTGTTACTGCCCTCGATCGCGAGGGAAAACCTTTCCGCCTTACTGCTGAAGGTTATTTGGCCCGGGTTTTACAACATGAAATGGATCACCTTGAAGGTGTATTATTTACAGATAAAGCAGTACGCCTGCTTGATCCGGATGATTTGCAGGAAGGGGAACAGTCTTGAAAAAACTGAGAATAATTTTTATGGGCACCCCTGATTTTGCCATTCCCTCGCTTGACCTGTTGCATATGACCCCACACAAAATAGCAGGGTTGGTTACACAGCCGGATCGAATCATGGGGCGAGGCCGCAACCTGCAGCAGGTTCCGGCCAAGGAATGGGCCTTGAGAAATCAGGTTGAGGTGCAGCAGCCCGAGTCTTTAAACGAACCGGCATTTCTGGAGTGGCTGCACGGTAAATTTCCAGACCTGATCATTACCGTTGCTTACGGAAGGTTGCTTACCCAAACCCTGCTCGACCTGCCGCCGCTCGGCTGTATTAATCTCCATGCGTCCTATCTTCCTGCCTACAGGGGGGCAGCCCCTATACACCGGGCAATTATTGATGGAGCTTCATACAGCGGTGTTTCTATTATTAGCTTAATCCGCGAAATGGATGCCGGAGACATAATAATACAGGAGAAAGAAGAGATCTCTTTTTACGATACTACAGGTATGCTTCACGACCGCCTGGCCGGACGTGGTTCAGCCTTACTGGTTAAAGCGGTAAATGCCCTGGCATCGGGAACGGCTTCTAAAACAGCACAGGATCCCAAACTGGTTACTTATGCGCCTCCACTCACCGCCCTTGATGAAAAGCTGGATTGGAACTGCAGTGCGCTTGAGCTTTATAATCGCATTCGCGGTTTAAACCCCTGGCCGGGAGCCTATACCATAATGCGCGACAAAAGGATCAAAATCTGGAAGGCTGCTCTTCCCGATATTGCCCCGCCAGCGGATGGTAAAAAACCGGGTACCATTTTAGCCGTGGGAGACAGTTCGCTTACTGTATCAACGGGCGCAGGACCGATTACCCTTTTGGACCTGCAGCCAGCCGGGAAAAAGACCATGGATGCCGGTTCTTTCTGCTGCGGTTACCGGGTTGAGCCCGGTGAGCTCTTAGGCGGAGAAGAATAAGCCATGGCTACCGGGAAGCAACATACCGTAAGGGCTCGTGAGGCGGCTCTAAAAGCCCTGGTTCGCCATGAAGAAGATCAGGCTTTTCTTAATCTTATGCTACCCGGGATAACCGGCAACTTACCGGATAAAGAGAAAGCCCTGGCAGTTCAGCTTGCTTCTGGCACTATCCAGAGGCTAAACACCCTTGATTGGGCCCTTAATATTTTTTCCAAAACAAAAACCGAAAAACTAACCCCCTGGATTCGCAATTTATTGCGCCTGAGCGCTTATCAGCTGCTTTTCCTCGATCGGGTTCCTGCTTATGCCGCTATTGATGAAGCAGTACGGCTGGCCCGAAGGTATGGCCATAAAGGAGTAGCCGGCCTTGTTAATGCCGTATTGCGCCGCCTGGAGAAAGAAAAAGAGTCACTGCCCTGGCCGAAAGCAAAGGAAAACCCGGTTGCTTATTTATCGCTTTACTACAGTCTTCCTCCCTGGCTGGCTGCCAAAACTATGAAAAGATTTGGTTTTAACCAGGCTGAATCATGGGCCCGGGCGGTTAACGTAAAGCCCTCCCTGTCGATCAGACCAAATTCACTGCGTACTGATCCCGGGGAACTGATTGGTACCTTAAAAAAAGAAGGGTGCCGGTCAGAATTAAGCCCTCTTGTTCCGGGAATGGTCAGAATATTATCTGGCGGTTTTTCACCAGCCGGTTCAAATGCTTTCAAAAAGGGCCTGTTTACAGTGCAGGGCGAGAGCTCTTCCCTGGTTGCCCCCTTGCTGGATGCGGAGCCAGGATCCACGGTAACCGATCTCTGTTCATCTCCCGGGGGGAAGACCACCCATATTGCTGAACTGATGAACAACAAAGGCCTGGTTAATGCCGTTGAACTCTATTCTGCCCGTATCAGGCTGGTTGAAAAGACTGCAGCCCGCCTTGGTATTGATATTATCAGGACGGTCAGGGGTGATGGCAGGCTGGCTGCTTCATTAAACCTGGGCAGCTCCTGTGCTGTGCTGGTAGATGCGCCTTGTTCCGGGCTGGGGGTAATCAGCCGCCTGCCGGAGATTAAATGGCGCCGCCTTCCGGGCAAGATTCCTGCTTTTCAGAAAGAACAGCTTACCCTGCTTTATGCTGCTGCATTGATACTGCCTTCAGGAGGCAGATTGCTGTATTCTGTATGCAGTACGGAACCGGAGGAAACAATAGATGTCGTCTCACTTTTTAACCAGAGTCATGGAGAGTTTATAGAAGAACCGGTTGCACCAAGGCTACCGGAAGGACTGCAGGAGAAAACCTGTCCCGGAGACTCACAATATATCTGGCCTCACCAGCATGGCCTGGACGGTTTTTTTATCGCCCTCTGGCGCAAAAGGTAATTAATCATAGCTGGTAGTGATCTTATTTATTGCCAAATCTTGCCTACCGGGCTGTGCTTTGCTATACTTGAAGAAGCTGATTTTTAAATGGTGGATGGAGGTTTAAATTTGCAGGTATCGGGATTAACAAACCAGGGTCTCGAGCGTTCCCGCAACGAAGACAATTGTTACGCCAGGTCGGATGGCGATCTGGCCTTGCTGGTGGTTGCCGATGGAATGGGTGGGCACCGGGCAGGGAATGTGGCCAGTTCCATAGCCGTGGAAATTGCAGAAGAGACATGGCAGGAGTTGGGAAAAGCTGCGCCTCTTCCTGTCGGTAAGGCCCGTAGCCTGGTCAGGAGTTTACTTGCCAGGGCAAACCGTAGAATCCTGGCAGAATCAGAAAAAAATCCGGATAACCGCGGCATGGGAACCACCTTAACAGTCGGACTTCTTTGCGGTAACCGGCTTACAATAGGTCATGTGGGTGATAGCCGGGCTTATAAAATATTTGACAATAATATTTACCTGCTTACAAAAGATCATTCCCTAATCGAAAAATTAGTCGATTCAGGCCAGGTCAGCCCGGAGGATGCACTGAATCATCCTCAGCGCCATGTTCTGACCAGGGCTCTCGGAGTTGGCGATGAACTGGAGATTGATATAACTGAGCAGGAAGTAGAGCCGGGTTCGGTTCTCCTGTTATGTACAGATGGTTTAACTAACATGGTACGCGACGACGAAATACTTTCTTTCTATAATGACAACCCCGATCCTGATCAACTCGGCAGCAGCCTGATCGACTTGGCTAATGCCAGGGGAGGGTATGATAATATTACCGTGGTAATAGCTGCGGGTATTGGAGGTTTACTCTCTTAATGGTCGGAAAAACCCTGGCAGGACGTTATGAACTGATAGAAAAAATTGCTGAAGGCGGCATGGCCCGTGTTTATCGTGGGCGCGATCTGCTGCTTAAACGCACAATTGCAATTAAAATATTGAAGGACCAAATGACTGGCGATGCTGCTTTTGTCCGCCGTTTTGAACGTGAGGCGCAGTCTGCTGCAGCTTTGTCGCATCCGCATATTGTTAATATTTATGACGTAGGCGAAGAAGAAGGCATCTATTTCATGGTTATGGAATATGTGGATGGGAAAAATTTGAAAGAGCATATCAGGGAAAAGGGCAAACTGCAGGCGTCAGAGGCGATTAAGATTACCCGTCAGATTGCTGAAGCACTTGAACAGGCCCACCAGGCGGGAGTAGTCCACCGTGATATAAAACCGCAAAATATCCTCTTTTCCCGGGATGGAAAAGTGAAGGTAACTGATTTTGGTATAGCCATCGCCGGGGATGGTGTTACGGTAACTGTAGGCGATCAGATCATCGGATCTGTCCAGTATCTTTCTCCGGAGCAGGCCAGGGGTGAACTGGCCGGAAAGCAATCCGATCTTTATTCACTGGGTATTGTCCTTTACGAGATGGTTACCGGAAAAGTGCCATTTAATGCAGAAAGTCCTGTAGCCCTGGCCATGAAACATATCCAGGAGCAGATAGTACCTCCGGGTCGCCTGGTCGATTCATTGCCGGACTCGCTTGAACAAATCATTATGAAGCTGGTCAGGAAAGATATTGCCGAACGCTATGCCACGGCCGGTGAATTACTTGAAGACCTCTTTTATGCTGAAAATAAGGGTACTCCGCGGGTTGCTCCCAAGCGGAGACGAACCAGCGTTGAGAATGATCATGATGTAGTTCTCAAACCGCGTGCCGCCAAGGAAGCTGTGCCGAAAAAACAGGTTTTCAATACCTTTAAAAGAAAATGGCTCAAACCGATCTTATTCTTTATCCTCCTTGTTGCCCTGCTTGTTGGCGGCGGGGTTGTAATCAGCAGCTACTTTTTTGTTCCGGAGATTAGTGTGCCCGAGGTGAGGGACATGAGTCAGAGCGACGCCGCTGCCGCCCTGCGTGAAGCAGGCCTGGTTCCCAACACCGAGATATTCTATATTTACGATGATGAGATACAGGTGGGCAACGTGGTTAAAACTGACCCGCCGGGGGAAAGAATTGTCCGCAAGGATCGCATTATTGATATCTATGTCAGTAAAGGGCCTGAATTTATAGTTACTCCCGATCTGATTGACCGGACCGAGCTGGAGGCAAGGGCAATATTAGCCGATCTTGGTCTGATTATGAGCCCGGTGAAGGAATATAATGATGACGTGCCCGAAGGGCTTGTCTACCGGCAGGTTCCGAGTGAATCATTTCCCATCTCGCCCGGTGATGAAGTAGTGGTCTATGTCAGCCAGGGGCGCGGACCTTTTAAGTTAGCTGATCTGGTAGGTTATTCGGAAGAAGGAGCAATAAAATACCTGAAAGATAACGAACTGGTACCGATTGTCCGCTATCGCTTCTCAGTTGGTTCAGCCGGTCATGTGCTTGAACAGGCGCCGGAACCGGGTGCTGAAGTTCTGCCCGGGCAGTTTATCGATCTGGTCATTGGAGAATAGGGAGGTTTTATTTGCTGGAAGGAAGAGTGGTCAGGGCAGCAGGAGGTTTTTTTACCGTTCTTGCTGACGATGGCATCAAATACCTTTGTCGAGCCAGGGGCAACCTGAAGCGTGGTCAATCTGCACTGCTGGTTGGCGATAAAGTTACTTTCAACCCCGAGGTTAATCAATCTTCTCTTTCCAATCCGCAGGGAATTATTGAGCAAAAGCTTCCACGCAAAAACCGTATTGACCGCCCCCCTGTTGTAAATGTAGACCAGCTAATTATAGTAACTTCACAAAAAGAGCCCTCCGGCGACTGGCAGCTGGTTAGCCGCCTGTCGGTGATAGCCGAGAGAGAAATTCTGCAGACGATTGTCTGTATTAATAAAATTGATCTGATAGATCAGGATGAAGTAAAGGCAGTACAAACCCAGCTCGAACTATATCCTTACCCTCTGCTCTATACAAGCACAAAGTCTGGCATTGGCATTGAAGACCTTAAAGCTGTTTTGCGCGATCGTTGCTCGGTATTTGCCGGCCCTTCCGGGGTAGGCAAGTCTTCACTGCTCAACGTTATTCAACCGGGCCTGTCACTCCAGACAGGAGAAGTCAGCGAAAAGATCAGGCGGGGCAAACATACAACCCGACATGCTGAACTGCTTACCCTGGAAAGTGGCGGTTCCGTGGTAGATACTCCCGGTTTTACCCGGCTGGATTTTCACAATATCAAACCCACCGAGCTGGCGGCTTATTTTCCGGAGTTTGAGCCACTGCAGGGCTGTTGTAGTTTTCGTGACTGCAGGCACCTGACTGAACCGGGTTGTGCCGTTTTGGATGGGATTGGAAAATCTGTTAACCCGATGCGTTATGAACATTACAAATATTTTGCCGCTGAAATCGGCAAAGGCGAGGAGGATTACCGATGACAGTTAAAGTAGCGCCATCTTTACTATCTGCAGATTTCAGCAAGTTGCGCGATGAAGTGGCTCGCATTGAGGAAAAAGGCGCCGATTGGGCACACCTAGATATTATGGATGGCCATTTTGTACCGGCCATAACCATAGGGCCGGTTGTTGTAAAATCTTTACGCCCGCACACTGATCTGTTCATGGATGCTCACCTGATGGTTAGCGGCCCGGAGAGCCAGGTTGAAGCTTTTGTAAAAGCCGGCGTTAATCTTCTGACCATCCAGGTCGAAGCCACGCAGCACCTTGATCGAACCCTGCGTTTAATCAGGGATGCAGGCATCAAGGTGGGAGCTGCACTAAACCCGGCAACACCGGTTTCTTCCCTGGAGTATGTCTGGCCTCTGCTGGATCTTGTTTTGGTGATGACGGTTAATCCCGGTGCCGGTGGACAGGCATTTATACCGGAAATGCTACCCAAGATTCGCTGTTGTGCTGAAGAAGTTCGGTCACGGGGTTTGGCTGTGGAAATTGAGGTAGACGGTGGGGTTAATCGTGAAACAGCCCCCCGAATAATCCAGGCTGGTGCGACTGTTCTCGTTGCCGGTTCAGCAGTTTTCAGCGCTCCCGATGGCATGCAGTTGATTTCGGATTTTAAAAAAATGTAAGGCCGGGCGGAAAAACAAAACCGGGAAGGTTGGTTGGTTCAGCGCAATTATTCCAAACAGGGAGTAACTCTATTTGAAATATGTAGAAAATGTGTTATAATTCTCTTATCCGTTATCTTCAGGGTCTGGTGAGAAGGCTGCTGTGTAGCAGTTCTTCAATTCCGAACCGGCGGTGATGCTCAGGTAATGAGCCGAGCCCGCGAGCCATTAAAGGTTGATCCGGTGTGAATCCGGAGCCGACAGTAAAGTCTGGAAGGAAGAAGAAGCGGCGAGGAATATATATTAATATCCTGCCGAAAACCCTGAAGCGCTCATGTGCCCCGGGGTTTTATTATTTTATGGTGAGGTGAAGAATAAGAATGGATGCCGATGATCGGTTTATGTGGATGGCCCTTGACCAGGCCCGCCAGGGCCGGGGCAGGACAAGCCCCAACCCCATGGTTGGGGCAGTTGTGGTGCAGGGTTCAGAAGTAGTCGGCAGCGGCTACCACCGGTTTGCCGGCGGACCCCATGCAGAGGTTATTGCCTTGAAAAAAGCCAGTGAGAAAGCCCGGGGGGCCACCCTTTATGTTAACTTGGAACCGTGCAACCATCATGGCAAAACAGGACCCTGCACCGAAGCGATCATTAAAGCGGGAATTACCAGGGTGGTTGCTGCAATGCAGGATCCAAATCCCCTGGTGTCGGGGCGTGGTTTTGCCCGCCTGATCGAAGCCGGGATCAAGCTGAAAGAAGGCGTCCTCGAAGATAAAGCCAGGCAGCTGAATGAAGCATTTATAAAGTATATTATCTCCGGTATGCCCTTTGTATGTGTCAAGGTGGCGATGAGCCTGGATGGTAAGATAGGTACTGTTACCGGCAATTCACAGTGGATTACCGGTGACAAGGCGCGACAGTTTGTTCATCGTCTTCGCGACCACTGCGATGCGATCATGGTTGGCATTGAAACAGTTTTAAAAGATAATCCACTCCTTACTACAAGGCTCGAAGGGGGAAGCGGTAAGGATCCCCTGCGGGTGATTGTTGACAGCACTGCCAGGTTTCCCCTCGATGCCAAAATGCTGGAAAACAGTTCATCGGCGAAGACAGTTATTGCTGTTACTGAGCATGCTTCAAGGGATAAGTGCCGCGCTCTTGAAGCAAAAGGGGTAGAAATAATGATTTTACCCTCAAAAGATAAAAGGGTCGATTTGAAAGCACTACTGAAAAAACTTGCAGAAAAAAAATTGGTCAATGTTCTTGTAGAAGGCGGTGGTACCCTCAATTACAGCCTTCTTGAACAATCGTTAATCGATAAACTATATGTGTTCATCGCTCCCTTAATTATAGGTGGAAAGGAAAGCCCTACACCGTTTGCCGGCAGCGGTATCGAAATGCTCAGCAGGGCCTGGTCGGTTGAGAACGTAGAGTTAAAACAGTTTGATCGCGACATGCTGGTAATTGGGTATCCGAAAAAACAATGAAGCCAGGCTTAGCCGTCAGGCAGCTAGATATAAATGGAATTGTAAATTCAGTTCCTCCGGGAAGGTTGAGATAATTTGTTTACCGGTTTAATAGAAGAAATAGGCATAATTCGTCGGATGAATGCTTCAGCTGAGGGTGTTAACCTGACGATCGAGGCAAAAAAAGTTCTCTCCGGGGTTAATATGGGCGACAGCATTGCTGTAAGCGGACCCTGCCTTACCGTGGTTGGGTTTGATACCAGCAGTTTTACGGCTTTTGCCATGCCCGAAACTTTGAAAAAAACCACCCTCGGATCCATGGCTGCCGGGGAGAGGGTTAATCTTGAAAGAGCGATGACTTTGGGTGGGCGCCTTGGCGGGCACCTGGTCAGTGGGCATATCGATGCGGTGATTACCCTCACTGCCCGCCGGCTGGAAGGAAGTGCCATTTTACTTACCTTCAGTTGTCCGGCCAAACTGATGCCTTACATAGTGGCCAAGGGTTCAGTTGCCCTCGACGGTGTCAGCCTGACCGTAATCGATACCGGAAAAGACTATTTTTCCGTTGGTTTAATTCCCCATACTTCAGGTGAAACCACCCTCGGCAGCAAAGAGGTTGGTTCAGGGGTTAACCTGGAAGTTGATTTAATTGGTAAGTATGTTGAAAATATGCTGAATCGCCGCTTTGATTCTTCCGGTATTTCCGGGGAAAGCAGCGATACAATAACCATGACCCTGTTACAGGAAAAAGGGTACCTTTAAAGGGTAAAAGGAGTGACGTAAACAATGGCTTTTAACACAATTGAAGAAGCTCTGGATGATTTAAGAGAAGGAAAAATGGTAGTAGTTGTCGACGACGAAGATCGTGAAAACGAGGGAGATCTGGTTATGGCTGCTTCACAGGCAACTCCTGATGCAATAAATTTTATGATCCGCCATGCCCGCGGACTGGTCTGTGCACCACTGACGGCCAAACGTGTTGGGGAGCTTGATCTGCCCCCCATGGTTACAACGAATACGGACAAACACTGCACCGCTTTTACAGTTTCAGTTGACGCCGGATCATGCAGTACCGGTATTTCGGCCCATGAAAGGGCAAAAACCATCAAGGCCCTGATTGATCCGCAGACAAAATCTTCCGACCTGCGCCGTCCCGGGCATATTTTCCCTCTTGAAGCGATGGAGGGAGGCGTGCTGCGGCGGGCTGGGCATACCGAGGCAGCGGTTGATCTGGCTTCGATGGCCGGGTTTGAGCCGGCGGGGGTAATCTGTGAAATTATCAATGAAGACGGCAGTATGGCCCGTCTGCCCCAGTTGATCGATTTTTGCGGGGAACATCACCTGAAACTGATCAGTATTGCCGACCTGATCAATTACCGCATGAAAAAAGAAAAACTGGTCTGGCGCGGAGCGACTGCCGATTTGCCAACCATATTCGGCAACTTTAAGCTTATTGCTTATGAAAACAATATTGACAGCCAGACTCACCTGGCCATGATTATGGGAGATATTGACCCCGAGCAGCCAACCCTGGTTCGAGTCCATTCTGAGTGCCTGACCGGTGATGTATTCGCTTCACTGCGTTGTGACTGCGGCAACCAACTGCATACGGCAATGAAGAAGATTGCTGAAGAGGGTAGCGGCGTGTTGCTTTACATGCGTCAGGAAGGCCGCGGTATTGGCCTGTTGAACAAAATTCGCGCCTATGAGCTGCAGGATGATGGCAGGGATACAGTCCAGGCTAACGAGGAACTGGGCTTCCCGGCTGACCTGCGCGATTACGGGGTCGGTGCCCAGATTATGGTTGACCTCGGCCTGAAAAAGATCAGGTTGTTGACCAATAATCCCCGTAAAATCAAGGGCCTTGAAGGATACGACATCAACATTGTCGAAAGAGTTCCTCTGGAAGTGGAACCGTGTAAATATAATTGCAACTACCTGTCTACCAAGAAAGAAAAACTGGGCCATTACCTGAAGCTCGATCTGGAAAGCGATAAAAAATACAAGGTAAATTAATTGCAAGGAGAGATTAAATTGAAAACACTCGAAGGAAAACTGGTTGCCCGTGACTACCGTTTTGCCCTTGTTGTCAGCCGCTTTAACGAATTCATTTCAGGCCATCTTTTAAGCGGGGCGATCGACTGCCTGAAAAGGCATGAAGCACGCGAAGATTCGATTGAAATAATCTGGGTTCCGGGGGCCTTTGAAATACCCCTGGCCGCCAAAAAAGCAGTTCTCAGCAAGCGTTACGATGCTGTTATCTGTCTCGGTGCAGTAATACGTGGCTCAACGCCGCACTTTGATTATGTCGCCTCCGAAGTGGCCAAGGGCATAGCCCATGTCAGTCTCGATTCGGGTGTTCCGGTAATTTTCGGCGTCATTACCAGCGATACCCTCGAACAGGCCATTGAAAGGGCAGGAACAAAAGCCGGTAACAAGGGTTGGCAGGCTGCAGCCTCTGCTATAGAAATGGCTGACCTGAACAGCCAGTTTAAATTCCCCGTCTAAGTAAAGGAGCCTGTTAATTGATAACTGAACCAGGGCAAAAATTCGTAGTTATAGATGGTAACAGCTTGCTCTACAGGGCTTTTTACGCCCTGCCCCCCTTGCAGAACCGCCGCGGGGAGCATACCAATGCAGTTTATGGTTTTACCAATATGCTTTTCAAACTGCTTGATACGGAAAAACCGGATTACATTGCTGTTGCCTTTGATCCAGCCAAACCATCTTTCCGGGTTAGGATTGACGCCTCATACAAGGCTCAGCGTGAAAAAATGCCTTCAGAACTGGCTGAACAGATTACCAGGACCCGCGAAATTCTTGAAGCTATGCATATACCGGTTTTTATTGTTGACGATTACGAGGCCGATGATGTTATCGGTTCACTGGCCGAATATTTTACCTCTAAAGGATTGCAGGTTACGGTGGTATCTGGAGATGCCGACCTGCTTCAACTGGTTGGCGATCAGGTTACCGTGCTGCTGACTAAAAAAGGAATCAGCCAGATGGAGCGTTATAATCGGGCTCAGCTGAAGGAAGCATACGGTTTGACACCAGATCAGTTTATTGACTACAAGGCTTTGAAAGGCGATTCTTCCGACAACATTCCCGGCGTTCCGGGTATCGGCGATAAAACAGCGCGCACCCTGCTTTATGAATACGGCGATATTAAGAACATCTACGAAAATATTGACAGCATCAAAGGCCGGGCGGCGCAGAACCTGGCTGACTACCGTGAACAGCTTGAAACCGGCAAAGACCTGGTTACCCTGCGCTGCGATATAAACCTGGGTTGCAGTGAAGAAGAGTGCCGCTACCGTGAACCCGATCGCGAAAAACTGCTGTCTATTTTTACAGAGCTCGATTTTAACAACCTGGCCGGAAGAATAAAAGCATCTGCAGGTGGAAAAACAGACAGCCGACCGGAACAACCTGAAGCTGTTGAGCTGAAATCTCTGAGTGAACTGCAGCAGCAGCTTGAACAGGTTGAGAAAGGGGAAACCCTGGCCCTGCGGTTTGAGCAGGAAGAAGGAAGGCCTGCCTGGCAGCAGCCCCTAACTGTAGTAGCCCTCGCCCGTAACGATCAAAAAGCATACTATTATGTCATCTCTGATGCTGTTCATGAAAGCCCGAAAATAATCGAGTGGATTAAAAAGCTTGAAAAGCGCCAGGTTAAGCTGCTTATACATGATGCCAAGCAGTTCTGCCACCTGTTTTTATGCCAGGGGCCAGAACTGCCCACAATAACCTTTGATACACTGCTGGGTGCTTACCTGGTTGACCCTGCCGCCGGTCGCTACAACCTGCCCGATCTGTTGCAGCGCTACCTGGGGCTGGAGATACCGGAACAGAGTGCGGCTGAAAAAAGAAAAGTTAGCCCTTCCGGGCGTGCGCCCTGGTTGGCTGAAGAGGCCAGGCAGCTATTTCTTTTATCAGAGAACCTGTCTGAACAGCTGCAGGAGCAAGGGCTGGAGCAACTGCTTTTTGATCTCGAGCTGCCCCTGAGCGGAGTTCTCGCTTCCATGGAAAGACGCGGTATGAAAGTTGATGCTGCATATCTGCGGGAGCTTTCGTCCGAAATATGCCTTCGCCTGGAGCAGCTGGAACAGGAAATACATCTTCTGGCCGGAGAAGAGTTCAATATCAATTCCCCGCAACAGCTTGCTGCTGTTCTTTTCGATAAACTGGGTCTGCCGGTGCTCCGTAAAACCAAGACCGGTCGGTCCACTGATGCCCGGGTTTTGGAGGAGCTTGCCGTGAAGCATGATATAGCCGCCTTGCTCCTGCATTACCGGCAGCTGGCCAAGCTTGAGGGTACTTATTTATCCGGCCTGATTGAGCTAATCGATCCACAGGAACAAAAGCTGTACACCCGCCTGAATCAGGCTGCCACAGCTACCGGCCGTCTCAGCAGCAGTGACCCCAACCTGCAAAATATTCCGATCCGCCTGGAAGAGGGTCGTCGAATCAGGAAAGCCTTTATCCCTTCGGGAGAAAACTGCATATTTTTTGCTGCCGACTATTCCCAGGTTGAACTGCGCGTTTTGGCTCATCTATCAGAAGATCCAATTCTGGTCGAGGCTTTTCAAACCGGGCAGGATATCCACCGCCGCACTGCAGCCGAGGTTAACGCAGTATCTCTTGACGAGGTTACGCCGTTGATGCGCGAAAAAGCCAAGGCGGTTAACTTTGGCATAATCTACGGCTCCAGTGATTACGGCCTGGCCCAGGGTCTGAAGATACCCCGTGCGGAAGCCCGGTCTTATATGGATAACTATTTTAAGCGCTACAGCGGGGTTAAGGACTACATGGATAAAATCATTGAGCAGGCCCGTGAACAAGGCTACGTTACCACCCTGCTTAACCGCCGCCGCTATCTGCCGGAAATTCATTCGTCCAACCATAATACCCGCAGCTTCGCCGAGCGGATGGCCCTGAACACGCCCATCCAGGGTACGGCAGCCGATATAATCAAGCTGGCTATGCTCAGGATCGGCCGCATTATCGATGATGGCGGTTTTCAGGCAGCAATGCTGCTCCAGATTCACGACGAACTGCTTTTTGAAATAAATGAAACCGAACTGGATTTTTTTGCCCCCATGATCAAAAAAGAGATGGAACAGGCTTTCGAGCTTTCTGTTCCCCTGAAAGTCGACCTGAAGTGGGGTGCTAACTGGGAAGAGCTTAAGAAACTGTAACGGGGGAGGAAGATAAATTGCCGGAACTACCCGAAGTTGAAACGATTCGCCGTGAACTGGAAGAGCTCATTCCGGGAAAAACTTTTTCCAGCCCGGTTATCCACGATCCGACCACCATAGAAAGCCCGGACCCGGAAGAATTTGCCTCGTCCCTGACAGGTCGAACGGTAGTGTTGGTTAGCCGCAGGGGTAAATATCTCATTATTAACCTCGATCGCGGCAAACTGGTTGTTCACCTGCGAATGACCGGAAACCTGATTTACTCGCCTGACGGCTGTTTTAGCGGGGAGAGGTTTCTCCGCCTGTCCCTGCCTTTTCTCGATGGTTCTGCTTTGCATTATGCCGACATGCGTCGTTTTGGCCGCCTCTGGTACGTGTCCGGGGAAAAAGAGCTCGAGAAGAAGGTTCTAAAAAATGTCGGCCCGGATATCTATAACGAACTCAACTGTGAAGCGTTTGAAAAAATGCTGGCCAAAAGAGAAAAGCGGGGTCTGAAAGCACTCCTGTTGGACCAGGGTTTTGCCGCCGGTATGGGCAACATCTATACCGATGAATGCCTTTTTCGGTGCGGTTTCAACCCGGGCAGGCAAGTTTGTAGCCTGAGTAACAATGAAAGAAAAAAACTCTACCAATCAATCAGGTCCGTTCTTGAAGATGGTATTGCTTACGGGGGCACTTCTTTCCGTGATTACCGCAATGCTGCCGGGGCCCTGGGAGATTTTCAGAACAAGCTCGATGTTTATAATCGCGCCGGTGAAAAATGCACCCGCTGTGGTGCGCAAATTATCAAAACAGTAGTTGCCGGAAGGGGAACCTATTACTGCCCCTCTTGTCAACCTGAACCAGGGTCGGAAAGGAAGAAGTAGACATATGCGCATAATTGGTTTAACCGGCGGTATCGCCTCGGGCAAAAGCACAGTAGCAAAGATGTTGGAAGCGAAGGGGGCACACCTGCTCGATGCTGACCGCCTGGCCAGGGAGGCAGTCGAACCCGACCAGCCGGCCTGGCAGGAAATCCTTAAATGGCTCGGTGAATCGATCTTGTTACCTGACCGCAGTATTGATCGTCTCAAGCTGGGCAATATAGTTTTCAACGACCGCCGCATGCTGGATAAACTGAACAAAATTGTTCACCCCTGGGTAGGCCGGCGTTTTGTTGCCCTGGCTGAAGAGATCAGGGAAAAAGATCCCGATGGTGTGCTCATTTACGATATTCCGCTGCTTATCGAAGCCGGCATGCAGAAAATGGTTGACCTGGTTTTACTGGTGTATGTACCCCGTCAAATCCAGGTTGAACGCCTGGTTAGCCGCGATCAGCTCAGTAGAGCTGATGCCGAAAAGCGGATTAAGGCCCAGATGTCTCTCGACGAGAAGAGAAAACATGCCGCGGTGATTATCGACAATAGCGGCACCCTGACCCAGACTGCGGCCCAGGTAGATCATTTCTGGGACAAACTGTTTACCGACCGCTACTAAAGGAAGTGAAAGCAGTTTGCGTTTAGCAGCCCTCACTTTGAGCGGAATTAATCTTGTATCCCTTAATGATTATCGGCTGAGCTTGAAAAGGACCATTCTCGCAGCGGAAGCCGAACTGGTCGTTCTTCCGGCTTACAGCTCGCTGCTGCTCGCTTTTTCATGTGGCCGCTTTAATGAAATCCCCACTTTCAAAGAACTTCTAAAAATAATGCCGATCCTTGTCGAACAATGGAATGAAGAATTTATTAATCTCCATTCAGATCTTGCTTCGGAGCTGGGTATATACCTGGTTCCCGGGACCTACCTGGAAAATGATAATAAAAAAATTTATCACAGCAGCTGCTGTTTTGAACCTGACGGGAAGATCAGTGCTGTTCAACGGCAGACCCATCTCAACCGGGAGGAAAGGGAGGCCGGCTATTCAAGGGGCGAAGAGTTAGCACTTTTCAATGTGGGTAAGCTTAAAGCCGGTTTGTTGATCGGCGGTGATGCCCGTCACCCCGAAACCGGGCGCCTTCTGGCTCTTCGTGGAGCCGACCTGGTGCTGCACTGTGCTGCTTATGAAGCAGGGTTAAACTGCTGGACCCAGGCCGCCGGTATCTGGGCCCAGGTGCAGCAGAATCAGTTCTGGGCTGTTGAAGCACCTCTCTGCGCCAAACTGGCCGACCGAACCTTTGCTGCAGCCCCTATAATACACGGGCCCTGTGAGATTACACCTGAAAAGAGCGGCTACCTGTGCCGCCGCTATCCGGGTGATTCTTATGCTGCGGGCAATACCAGTGAAGCGGCGCGGCAGGCCCTGAAAAAACGTTATCCCTTGCTCGGGTTGCTCAACCCCCGGGCTTATGCCAGTTTAAACCGCACCCCAAAAAAAGAAAGAGAACAAGCATGATACTCAATCGCCTAAAAGAAAACCTGTTTCAACGCTACCTGGTCTGGATATTTCGCCCGGCCCGGCTCAGGCGTTATCTGAAAAGAGAACTGCCCCGCCTTAGCAGGCCCCTGCCTGTAACTGAAGGAACAACCAGGGTAACTGCCCTGCAGGTTGATCTTGAGCTTTATAAAAACCCCCTCGATTATGCCGACCAGGTGCACCGAAGGGTTAAAGAAGCGCACCGGCTGGGGGCACAGATTGTGGTTTTCCCGGAATACAATAATTTGCCTCTTCTCGGGATGCTTCCGGGTGTTGATGAATTGGATAGTAAAGAGAGTAGACCGGGTGCTGCTGAGAGAGCCGCAATCAGCCCTGCTGATATTTTTACTTTTATGACCCCTGCTGTAATGCCCTTCATCGACTCTTTATTTTCCATGCTGGCTGGCGCATACAGAATTTATATTATGGCCGGCAGCTATCCCCTTGCTGACGGAAAGGATCTTGTAAATCGCGCTTTCCTTTACGGCCCCGGGGGAGAGTTGCTTGGCAGCCAGGACAAGGTCCACCTGCTGCCGATGGAGATGGAGTGGAAAATGAAGAGAGGAAGCTGCTTCAAATCAGTTAAGACATCTGTTGGGCATATGGCCATGCCGGTTTGCATGGATGCAACCTATTTTGAGACATTCCGCCTGCTCGAGACTGATGGGGTGGATATTGCCCTCCTGCCAATTGCTAACCTGGAAGAGTATAATTACTGGCTGGCCTTGCGCGGTATCTGGCCCAGGGTGCAGGAAAGCGCCCTTTACGGAGTAAAGAGCGCTCTTGTTGGTACTGCAGCGGGTTTCACCTTCAGCGGGAAAGCCGGTATTTTTGCCCCCCTGGAGCTGACCCCCCACCACAATGGTGTGTTGGCCGAAGCAGAGAACCCATTCGGGGAAGCAATAGTTACAGCCGACCTGGACCTTAAAGCCCTGCATGAATTGCGCCGGAATCACCCCTGGCGTGACACTAACCCGGCCATCGTAAAAAGCCTTGGCGAAGTCTACCGTATGTTTTAATCTTTCTGCAGGTCTACTATATTTCCACCGGTTACCTGCTCCAGCTGTTCCAGGGTAATTGGCAGGTAAGAGTAGCTCGAGCCGGCTGCACTGTACACTTTGTCAAAACGTTTCATTGAGCTGTCCAGGAAGATTGGAATCTCCTGCTCAATATCAAAGGGGCAGACCCCTCCGACGCGATAACCCGTTTTTTCTTCAACTTCATCCGGCCTGGCGATGCGGACCTTGCCGCCTCCCAGCAGCTGCTTCACCTTCTTGTTATCAATGGTAATATCACCGGCGGCAACAAACAGCCCGTAACACTCCCTGGCCTTGAAGAGAATGGTTTTAGCTATCTGGCCCACTTCTACTCCGAGGGCTTCAGCTGCTTCAACTGCTGTTTTTGTAGTTTGTTCGTGTTCCCGGGGTACCAGCCCGAGGTTGTGTTTATCCAGGTATTTTTTAGCCCTCTCCAGGGCCGACATTTCAGACATTGTTTGCACCTCACTGTTTATTATATCTTGTCCCGCTGGTAAGATATTACCTCTTTTTCAGGGTAGCGGGAAAAAACAATTACGCCGATCAGAATAAAAATAGCTGATACCGGTCCGGTCAACTGTATACCCAGGGGCATGTTTATTGTGCTGCCGAACAGCTGAAGCAGGGCCCCGGTTATCAGGGTGGAAAGGCCCATGGCCAGTTTCAGGATAAAACCCTGGGCCCCGAAATACATTGCTTCCCGCTTTTGCCCGGAAAGTTTAACCTCCAGGTCTGACACAGCAGCGACTATGGCATCGGGGACAATAAAGATAACTGCCAGCGGCAGGCCGGTCAGGGCCAGTAGAATATAGGCATATACTTCCGGGCTTAAACCAGGCAGCGTTTGGCCCAGGAAGAAATAAAGAGGCAGCAGCACCAAAAAAGCGACCAGGGCAAACATCATCATTGCTTTTAAGCCTATTTTCTTGGAAAGCAGGTTTACCACGGGGAAGAACAGCAGGGCCACAACAAAGGCAATACCAAAATAGATCGAGGTGTCGTCCTCTGTCCCCCGCAGCAAAATCGTTACATAAAGAGGAATATTCAAGGTAACAATGTTAAAACCGAGCCAGAAAGTAACATTGCCGATCAGGTAAATCAAAAAAGCACGGTTTTTAAATGTTGTGGTAACTGCTTCCAGAAGGCCGAGGGTAGCCGGTTCGGCCTCCGCATATTCTCTCTCCCTGATCAGCAGAGGTATACAGAGCAAAACCAGGCCAACAGCAGCCATGGCCCAGACCATGCCATGAAAGCCCAGCTTTCCGATCATTATACCGGCCCCAATCAGGGCTGCCCCAACACCAAGCAGGCTGAATACTGCCCTGAATGTTGAAAGGTCGATCCGGTCCCGGTTGTTGCGGGCCAATTCGGGCAGCAGGGCCAGGTGGGGGCAAACGTAAGCTGTGAAAAGAGCAAAATAAAGCCCCAGCATCACCGCTACATAAACACTGTTCAGGGGCGATATACTGGCCACGGGCGGATAAAAGAGCAAAACAAATACAGCGGCATAGGCAAAGCTGCTGAACAGCATAAAAGGTATTCTCCGCCCCAGGCGGCCCCGGTGGTTATCCGACCAGCGGGCAATAAGCGGGTCGGCAACCGCATCGACAACCCTGCCGAAGAACATGATTATCCCAAATAGGAAGGGTGGCATTAAAGCATCCACCCCTTCCAGCGGGCTGGTAATGTAAAAGTAAAAAAGCCAGGTAATCAGCACCCTGTCGATCAGGTTGTAACCACCGGCTCCGGCTCCGTAGGCTATTTTACCCCACAGGGGCAGCTGCTTAATTTTGCTCATTGTCAATCATCTCCCTCGAGCGATGGTGGAAGTTCGTCAGTATGTTCGTCGGTGGCACATAAGGCCGATTCCTGCTGCCTGTTGCGCAGGGCGTAAGCCAAAAAGCCGGCCCCCGAGGCGAAAGCAGCCCCGGTTGATACTAAGCCGGAATCCGGATAAACGGTTTCACAGAAAAACCCGTTGTCCATTTCAGCACGGCTCAGAAAATCAAGAGCTCCGGCGTTGCACGATAGCAGGTCATTGCAGGCACCCATCGGCCAGGGCCTGGCCGCATGAATTGATCCGGATTCCTCGAAATTTGCCCCGGTGTTAAAGTAACGATTGTTTTTTGACCTTACCCAGCGTACCGTGTTTCGGTATACTGAATCATTAGCCGAGCAAAAGCCATAATGTGCCAGCAGCTGCAAACTACCCGGCGGATTATCATATATAAAGAACTTGCCTCTGCCGTCTACCGACCAGGCGAACATGGTTCCCACGGGACCCTTGACGGTACAGTGTTCATAGATGGCATAAGTCAGCTCCCGGGCCAGGATAGTAAAATCACCCTTGTAATGCCAGCGGTCATCGCTCTGCAGATCTCCAAGGAAGCTGAAAGCTCTCTGCAGCAGGGCATTATTGTAAGTCAGGAAAGGGTAAATGACTGGATCATCGGAAGGGTCAAGAAAAGTGCTGTAAAGGCCGACTTCCGGATCGAACCTTTCCAGGGCTTTTTCAGCCAGAAAAGTCAAACCGCGGTAAATGACCACCTCGTCGAGCATATTATAATCCCCGGTGATCTCCAGGTAATGAGCGAGGGAGAGAATATAAGCGGCCAGTTGGTCCAGTTCAAAGCCGGGGTACAATGAAGTGCCGTTAATGTAATGGGCATGGTCACCGGCGTTATCAATATGTCTTTCAAATATGGTGATCAGCAGTTCGCGCCCCCGGCCCTGGTCAGTCATTAAAATTGCCGGGAAACTCCAAAGCAGGGTGTCGCGGCTCCAAAAAGCGGCGCTGACATAATAGCGGGGGCTTCTCGAGGTTAAGGCAACAAGCTTTTCACTTTCCAGGCAGCGGCCAACACCATAGAAGTAAGAAAAGAAAAGGTTCCTGTAGAACAGGGATGAAAACTGTTCTTCCATATCTTTAATTCGATGTTGCTCCAGCCATTCCAAAGCCTGTATTCTTAAACAATCAGCACCCTGGCGGCGCAGGTCAACATTGGTAGTTCCGGCACCGTCGCTTTCAAGGTTAACGGCAGCATAGAGGCATATTTCATGGCTTTCGCCAGGAACCAGTGTATGCGGGCAGCTGCAGCTGTAAGTGCAGTTTTCCCGGTCGAAATCCCAGTTGCTCTCCTGGTCAACAGCCAGGGCCAGGGCAGCCAGGGGTAAACCTGCTGTTCCTTCAAGAACCAGGCTCCCGGTCCATTGATCAAAGTTAACTTTGCGCTTGCCGTCGATTTCGCGCCGCTTGAAAACAATATAATTAAAACTTTCCCAGGTTCCTTTCCAGCCCGCTTCAATGCTTATTGGTTCATCACCATAGTTTTCCAGGCGCAGGCAGTATAAAAAACCCCTGCATTCAGGAGGTGCAATAATTTCTCCCTTGATGATGCATTTTTCATTGCTTTCGGCTTCAAAAGAAGGAATCCAATCCAGCAGATAGTTCCAGGAAGCGCTATCAGCCAAACTTTCTTTCCTGCCGTTAATCGTCACTGAGGGAAAGATCAGGCGGTTGCTTTTTCCGCCGCGAAACTCCAGCAGACCCCGGCAGTCCAGGCGCAGTATGTTAACTGAATCAATACCACCGGCCTGGTCGATCTCGGGTATGGAAATATATTCATTCCCGGACAGGGTCAACTTCCTGTAATCCCTGATTTCATCAGGAATAGTCAGCAACTTCCTGTATTCTTCTTTCCTGTCCATAAAAACACCTCCGGCAGGTTTTTCTTGCAAGCTATCCGGCCTCAGCCGTTGTTTAACAATACCAGTTTATCACTTCGCCTTAATATAGAAAAACCCTCCATTTGATTGAGCAAAACAGGATCAGCCTTAGGGAACTCTATTGCTTTAATAGAATTGTTATGGCAAAATCATAATTAATACTCATAATTTCTCAACCTCGAATATATAACTATACCTTCATGAGAGGGCTAACCCGGCCTCAGGAGATGTAATATATGGAAAAGGATAAATTGAGCAACAAGGATATCAGGTTCTTCATAATACCTTTCCTGGTTCTGCTTGTCATTTTTGCCTGCATAACTTATATAAATACCAGAAGACGGGTGGAAGCCAGTTATGACATGGTAGAGAGAGCCACCCTGAATATAACCGACAGTTATTCCACTATGCTGGTTGATGGCCGGGTGGCGTTGGATATAATTAACGAACTTCTAAATGAAAAATTGATGGTTGCCAGCAGGGCGTTATTGTTCATAGATGAAAAAGAAGATAATATCATGCTGGCCGAACTGGCAAATTTGTTGGAAATCGATGAAATCTATTTGTATAACCAGGCCGGTGAGATTGCATACAGCAATGTGGAAAAATACATCGGATGGGAAGCTTACGAAGGGCACCCTGTTCATGATTTTATGACAGGGGACCAGGCAATCCTGGTGGAGGATATCCGCCAGGATACTGTAAGCGGAATACATTACAAGTACGCCTACATAAAAGACTTAAATACTAACACTATTATCCAGATAAGCGTGTTGGCTGATACCATATACACGTTCGTAGAAAAATTTCAGTTAGAGCAGATGATTGATGTAATTGCCGGCCGGGATGATATACTTTACGCTTTTTTCACCGATACAAATATGAACCAGGTTGCCTGCAGTGAGTCAGATTTTACAGAAATTATTGACCCCGAACATTTAGAAGAAAGCATGGCGCTCGGCCGGCCAAAAACTGTAAGGGTCATGGTTAACAACATCAGCACGCTTCACGTTTGTGCTCCTGTCTATTACAACAACCGGCTGCTGGGTGTCCTGTCAATCTACTGGCGGGCTGATACCCTGGATCAGGAAATCGGCAGCATAGTAAAAAACAACATGATCACTTTTGTGATTACCGCTTTCACTATGGGAGCCATATTGTATTATGCTTACCGTAAAAACAAATCCAATATAAAAATAGCATACTATGACAAGTTGACCGGTTTGCCTAATAACCAATACCTTCAGGAGTACCTTGATTACAGTATCAGAGATGCAGGTAAAAGCAATAAAGCGATATTGCTGTTGAACTGCACAAACTTCAAAACAATAAACATGACTTACGGTTTTAAATACGGGGATCAAATTCTGATCCAGATAGCTGATAAGGTCAAAAAAACCCTTAACCAGGATGATATGTTTTTCAGGTTCAACGCAGACCGCTTTGTCCTCTTCATTGAAAATTATACTGATTCAGATGAACTGGTTAAACGGGCCCGGAACTTGATTAATATATTCACGGAACCGGTTGCTGATAAAGTAAAATATGAAAATATTAACACTGAAATTGCCATACTGGAAGTAAGCAGACGCTATTTAAGTGTTGATAAAATCCTGCAGGATTCTTCGTTGGCACTGACTTACCTGAATCGCGATTCAAATGAACAAATTATATTTTTTAACGAGCAGATGGAGATTGACTTACAACGTGAAGACAAAATTGAAAAAGCGCTGCGGGCAATTATCAAGGGAGAGAATGAAGATTCCTTCTTTCTTGTATTTCAGCCTATACTTAAAGTCAACAACAATTATCTTGCCGGTTTTGAAGCTTTGGCCCGCATGGATATTGAAGGGATAGGCCCCGTATCGCCGCTTGAATTTATTGGCATAGCCGAAAAACGAGCGCTGATTTATGACCTGGGCAACCTGATCCTTTTTAAAGCCTGTCAGTTTCTCGGCTGCCTGAGACAAAAAGGTTTTAAACATGTTATAGTTGCGGTCAACATATCAAGTATTCAATTGCTGAGGGAAGATTTTATCGAGACCGTGGAAAAAATCGGTGCGCAGACCGGAATTGACCTGAGCTGCCTTGAATTTGAAGTAACCGAATCTGTAATGATTGATAATTTTGATCTGATCAATGAAGAACTAGAGGATATAAAGAAAATGGGTATCTCTATAGCCCTGGATGATTTCGGTACCGGTTTTTCATCTTTTGCCCGTCTGAGGGAACTAAACATTGACACGATTAAAATTGACAAATCATTCATTGACAGGGTGGATGATAAGGAAGATGTGGATCTGTTAAGTGCTGATATCATATCGATGGCCCATAAGATTGGTTTAACTGTAGTTGCCGAAGGTGTGGAAAGAGAGGGGCAGATGCAATATCTTAATAAACACGAATGTGACTTTGTTCAGGGCTATTTTATAAGCAGGCCTTTATCTCAAGATGATGCCCTTGGTTTTTTTAAAAACTACCAGGCCTAAATTTAATGGTTAATCCTTGACGGGGACAGGGCAAACCCTTATAATCTTAATGAACAATTTAAGCATGTCGGGGTGGCGGAATTGGCAGACGCGCACGGTTGAGGGCCGTGTGGTAACAACCATGGGGGTTCAAGTCCCCCTCCCGACACCATATATTAAAGAGTGAAGAGTAAACTTCACTCTTTTCTATTTTATATTGATAAAAAGATATGAATTAAGATTTATTTCTTAATAAACGCATAATTAAAAACATTTAAAGGAGATTTATTTATAGTCACGAACAAAAGTTAAGTCTATATAATAGTGTAAATTCGAGGAGCCATTTCTCCTCACCTTCGGTTAGAATGTAATTGACGAAAAAACAACCTAACTGGAGGGATTCGAAATGGCTCAATATCAGATTACCGTAGATTCGCAAGTTTTGCATCAACTTTTTATGACAAAGTCGAAAGATTCGGGAGTGTCAGCGTTGCTGGAATCAGTATTAAACCAAATCTTAGAGGCAGAAGCGACAGAGCAGCTTCAGGCGGGACCTTATGAGCGCACTGATGAACGTCAGGGTTATCGTAACGGCAGTTATCCCCATAAGCTGACCACAAGGGTGGGCACTTTGACTTTAAGGATTCCCCGCCTCCGCAACGGTAAATTTTCGACAGAGATGTTTGCCCGTTACCAAAGAAGCGAGCAGGCCTTAGTTCTGGCCATGATGGAGATGGTCATCAATGGGGTTTCCACCCGTAAAGTGACCCTCATTACCGAAGACCTTTGTGGGGCCCAGTTCTCCAAATCGACCGTCTCTGAGCTCTGCAAGAACTTAGATCCTTTAGTTGAATCCTGGAATCACCGGCTGCTAAATGATACCCGCTTTCCCTTTGTGGTCGTTGATGCCATGGTTACGAAGGTGCGTGAAGATGGCAGAGTCAGGTCCAGGGGTTTGCTTTTAGCTTTCGGTGTGAACTCAGAGGGCTACCGGGAACTCTTAGGCTTACATGTCGGCGACAGCGAATCTGAGGCCAGCTGGAGTGAGTTCTTCTTAAAGCTGAAGCAAAGAGGTTTAAGAGGCGTTGAGCTGATTGTCTCGGACCAACACGGTGGTCTGGTTAAAGCAATCAGGACCCATTACCAGGGCGTAACCTGGCAAAGATGCCAGACCCACTTTATGCGCAAAAACTTAGACAAAACACCGAAAGCTTTAAAGGAAGAGCTCTACCCGAAACTAAGAGCTATCTTTGATGCGCCGGATCTCCAAACAGCAAGGTTGTTGTTTTCAAAGATCATTGAAACCTACCAAGACAAAATACCGAAAGCAATGGAAACCTTAGAAAATGGTTTTGATGATGCCACAGCAGTGTTAATGCTGCCTGTGAAATATCGTAAAAGGTTACGTACTACCAATGCCATGGAGCGGCTCAACCAGGAGATTCGCCGCAGAGAACGGGTCATTCGCATTTTCCCAAATCGCGAATCTTTAGTCCGGTTAATCGGCGCCCTTTTGATCGAGTTCGACGAAAAGTGGGCCAGTGGCCGTCGCTACTTCGATATGGCCGAATTTGATGCCTGGCTAAATGATCGGCCAAAAGATGTTAAAAAGGTTACACGCATTGGTTAAGCTGTTAGTTCTGACCGAAAAATGTTTTTTACACACAATTTAGGACTTGATCGTCCCTCTCTAGACACCAATAAGAACTAATGTAGTTATATACACGATTTATGTTATCTCCGAAATTGATAGAGTTAAAAAGTTGATATGGATTATTTACGTTTTCCTAAAATACTAGAGTGTAAAAAAACAGATAAATATTAAATGGGGAAAATAATTTAAAAAAAAGAAGGAATTTGGTATCAAATATGGTATTATAGTAAATACAAAAGGGTAAAACTATGTCGCAAATTAAGAAATTGTATAATAAGTTAAATAGAAAGCCAACTCCAAGAGATGTAGAATTCGAAGAATTAGATCGATTACTTAAATATTTTGGTTTTGATCGTAGACAACCTTCAAGAGGAGGTAGTCATTATATTTACACTCACAAAGAGTTAAACGAATTTCAGGTTACCGTAGCAAAGGATAATCCAGTAAAACCTCCATATGTAAGAAATGCGATTACAGCAATAAACAAATTGATTGAGATTAGAGACGGGAATGATTAGTATGAAAAATGAAGATATGGATAAGATTTATGAAGAAGAAATTAAAAAGGAATATAAGATTAAGTTATATCCAATGAAGGATGAAAGCAACGAGACAATATGGGCAGCGGAAATGCCTGAACTACCAGGGTGTATTGGTGCTGGCGACACTCCTCAAGAAGCATTAAGTGCACTAGAAGATGCGAAAATGTCATGGATTGATATTGCAGTATCTGATGGTAAAAGGATACCAGAGCCAATGAAGGATTATGATATAGATTATAGCGGAAAATTTACATTGAGGTTACCTATAACATTACACAAAGATCTTTCTGAAACAGCAGAAGAGGAAGGAATTAGTTTGAATCAATATCTTTTATTTCTAATTTCTAAGCATCATTATGAAAAAATAAGCTATAAAAAAGTAGAAGATTGGCTTTTACATTATAGCCAAAATATATTGATGCAATTTACTAAACCTTATTACGAAAACTTAAGTAAATATATGTTTTCAACATTACATAGTGTTAAAAGGTTTAGTAGAGAGCCAAATATAAATATGAGCTCAGTTTTACAAGGATTCGAAAAGGAATCTGATAGGAGGGTGAAAGTTGTCAACTAAAAATATTATTAATAGAAACATATTAGGATTGTCATTAGATTCTGTTAAATATAAAAGTGTTAAATATAAAGGCACTGAAGAGAAAAAAACAAAAAAGGAAAAATCTTATGCACCTGTTATAAAAGATAATTATAAATTAGTCCAAGTAAGAGATGCGGAAATAGAAGTAGAGTATACAAGGGAAGTTTATTTTAAACCAAATGCAATTATGAATACAATAATAATAATTTCTTTCATAATGGGATTGGATAAAGAAGATGATGAAATAATTAACGAAGAAGATATTTTGAAAGAATTAAATTATAGAAAAAAAGACCTGTTAACAGCACCAGCTAGTATTGCTTCAATGATAACAAGTAATCTAACTAGTATATCTCTACCTTTCCCACTTGTATCACTACCTTTTTATAGTGATTATGAAAAACAAGAATAATATATTTTTAAAAACGATCAAGCCCTTGTTATTGTGTAAAAGTTTTTGGTTAGAACCAAAAGTTGTCAGATGATCAATATCATCTTTTTCAAACAAATTGGATGTTCTTTTTTATTATAGCTTATATTTGGTCAAATCGAAATAATGATGACAACAGTTCCAAATAAATTATGGGCATACAGGATGATGTAGCTAATATAAGAAAAGATTTAGCTGATTGTTACTAAAAGTATAGATCCTTATAGTTTTATTGAATTATACATTTCAAACCAAGTCCCCCTCCCGACACCAAAAGTTTGCACTAAGTCAGGGAAGTAGGTAACTCTGACTTCTTGCTTATAGTGAGTGATCTGAAAAGGAGATATGCTTAATTCAGTTGTAATCGCATTAGCCTGTTGGATTATATATAGGTCATGCATAAGATTTGTCATACACCCGAGAGGTTTAGCTCTAACGTTTTCATTAGTTTTTGAGTATATGGATACTTGGGATTATCAAATATTTTAAATACAGGCCCGCCCTCTATTATTTTCCCGGATTGCATAATGTATACTCTGTCAGATATTTTTCTGGCTAAGTGTAAATCATGTGTAATATAGAGTAGGGTAAAACCTGATTCATTTTGTATTTTCTTAACCTCTCGTAAGAAATTTGCTTGAGTAGAAGGATCCAGCATGGAGGTTATTTCATCGGCAATTAAAAGACGGGGTTTGGTAATCAAGGCTTTTGCAATGGCTAGACGCTGTCTTTGCCCACCACTGAGACTGTAACAGTATCTATTTAAAAAACTCTCCGATACGGGCATATGAACCATAGTTAAAACCTCAATAACTCTTTCTTTGCGATAATCCTGATCCTTGTATTTAATAATATCAAGCGGTTCCTTAACCACGTCAACAACTGTCATACGATGATTAGTTGCAGATATAGGGTCCTGAAAAACTATTTGCATGCCACCGATCATTTTTGTCGCCCAATTATTTTTTGTTTCTTTATTGAAAAAGTACACCTTGCCTTCATCACCTTTAATAGTGCCGGCTAAGATATGAGCGAGGGTGGATTTGCCCGATCCTGATTCACCTACCAGAGCTACTACTTCTCCGCTTTTTAATATGATATCGACGCCATTTAATGCTTTAACGATGGTTTTATTTTTCAACATATAATGTTTTTTTACATTTTCTGCACGAAGCACTGTTTCAATTCCACCTTTATGACAGGCAATTAGCCTATTCGGCAGAACTTCTTGTAAGTATGGAACTGAGGTTAAACATATTTCTGCTCTTTGTGGGCAGCGATAGTAAAAAGAGCATCCCTTTTCAGGTAATGTTAACCCCAAATCGCTGGTAATTCCCCAAAGATCTTTATATTTATAAAGCTGGGGGGAAGAGTTTAAGAAGCCTCTTGTATAAGTATGGCAGGGGTTATCTATTATTTCTTTGGTTATACCAGATTCAATTATTCTTCCGTTATACATAACAACTAATTTTGTGGTAAGTGCATTTATAATATCCAGATCGTGTGAAATCAGGATTATAGTAAACCCAAATCTCTGTTTAAGTTTTTTTAGCATCTCGACCAGGTCATTTTTACTAAGAGCATCCAGTGACGTAGTAGGTTCATCAAGAATAAGTATTTTAGGGTTACAGGCAAGAGCCATTGCCAGTAGTATCCTTTGAAGCATGCCACCTGAAAGTTGGTGTGGGTAACTGTCCAACCATATATTATCCAAACCAACGATTTCGTAAAGGTAACGAACCTTTTTCTTTAATTCATTGGTGGATAAATTATAATGTTTTTTTATAGATTCACAAATTTGTGCTTCTATCGTGAGAACCGGGTTAAGAACTTCGACCGAGTTCTGGAAAGCAATTGATATATCTTTCCAACGAATTCTGTTCAGGTCGCTTTCCGATAATGCAAGAATATCCTCACCCTTAAAAATAATCTTTCCATTTACAGTAGCATTTTTAAGAAGTTTTAAAATTGACATTACCAATGAGCTTTTACCACAGCCAGACTCGCCGATAATGCCCAAATCTTCGTTACGGTTTAGATCAAATGTAGCGTTTGAAACGGCTTGAACAACCTCTGAGTCATGCCTATATTGAACAGAAAGATTTTCTATTTTCAGCAATGATTTGTTGACGGAGTTCATAACTTTCTCCCAGTTCTTATAAATTAGGATCACATAATTTTTCAATATCACGTGTAATAAAGGCAAGAGATATTACCAGCAAAGAAATTGCCAACCAGGGAAAGACAACCCACCACTTCCAGAAGTCTGTATGATAAATACCACTAAAACCAAGCGCATGATTAAGTATTAGCCCCCAGCTTTTAGAAGTAGGGTCTCCAAGACCAAGAAAGGACAAACTAGCTTCAGCAATAATAGCTTTACTGACTAACCTTACCGCATTTATAGCTAAAACCGGAAAGAGTTCTTTTAAAAAGTGAACTCTTAATAAATAACCTGCACTTGCTCCATATGTCCTGGCAGATGTTACATAGTTCATGTTCTTCAGGACCATAACCTGGGCACGTACTATCCTTGCTGTTCTTGTCCAGGAAAAAATAACAAGTACGATAACGATATTTATTAAGCTGGGTCCTAAAAAGGTTGCCAGCAAAATAATCAATGGTAATTCAGGGATAGAAATCATAATATCTACTAATCTCATGATCAGTTTGTCGATCCATCCTCCCAAATAGCCGGATAAAGAACCGATAATACTGCCAATTATTACAGAAAGTATAGATGTTAGAGAACCGATCAATAAACTTATCCTGGCCCCATAGGCAATCTGTGACCATAGATCATAACCCAGTTCATCCGTGCCCATGAAATGTTTGCCACCGGGAGGAATAAGGGGAGGGGCACTGGAAATGTCATGTGGATAAATTGAAATATATGGAGCGAATACAGCTACTATAATATACAGCATGATAATAAACAAAGAAAACTTTCCTTGTATGGACCATTTTCTTAATCTCTTTTCTATATTTGCTGATATATTATTCAGAACCATTTAACTAAACCTCGGATCAAGTTTTTTATAGACAAGATCAGCAATGAGATTTGCAGAAAGGGTGAGTAAGGTTACTATCAAAAAAATCCCTTGAATTAAAGGATAATCTCTCGTCGATACAGCTTCCTGCATGAGCATACCCAATCCTGGATATGCAAAAACGTTTTCCACAAGTATTGTTCCTCCGATCAATGCACCGATGCTTAGAAATACTCTAGTTACGACGGGAAGCATGGCATTTCGTAAGGCATGTTTTACAATTATTCTTTGTTTTGTTAAACCTTTGGCCGTTGCAGTTGTGATATACTTTTTACCCATAACAGAGACTACACTATTTCTGGCGAGGAAGTAAATACTGCCGATCCGTGCCATTGAAAGGGATATAACCGGTAAAACAGCGTGATGAATTATGTCCTTAAAGTGCTGAAAGGTGTTTAAGTGGTCATGGTAATAAGAATATGCGCCATAGAGAGGAAACAGCTTTAGTCGCGCGGCAAAAACAAACAGAAATATTAATCCCAGTATGAAGGCAGGTATTTCGGACAATACTATCATTTTTGTATAGATTACCCGATCCAGTGGTCTGTTTCTGAAATATGCAGAAATAGCTCCCAAGATGCTACCAAAAATAGTAGTAATAAAAATTGAAGATAAAACCAAAAAAGATGTCCAGTGTAGCTTTTTTAAAATTATTTCAGCCACAGGCATATTGTAAATAATGCTTTTCCCCAGATCTAACCGCAGCAGGTTTCGTAAGTAATGAAAATATTGTTCATGCATGGGAAGATTTAAATTGTAGTAATCCCGAAAATAGATTCTTTGTTCTTCAGTCATCTTTAAAACTCCGTCGTATGTATCTGCCGTTAGTTGAATAAGAGGATCCCCGGGCAAAGCCCGGGGTAAGAAAAAGTTTAGTGAAATGATTATAATAAAAGTTAACAGGTATTCCAGGAATCTATTAACAATAATCATTGTTTTTCATTCCACTGAGAATAAAGAACATAGGAAAGTTTTGCATCGGTAAAGTTACGTGCGTCATATTCATGAATCCACTCATCGTAATTTGCAGGTCTGTATACTGTATAGTCATATCCAAAATATAGGGGAATTTCTAAAACTTCTTCAGCAAGTATTTCCTGTATTTCATAAAGCATATTCTTACGTTCTTCGAAATCCATAATCATCCGCTGTTCACTTAAAAGAGTAAATAAGTATTCGTTATAGTAACCAATTGTTGCCATCTGTGCGCTGGCTCTTCCCATCTCTTCGTCTACACAAAAGCGTTCTCTTAAATAATCAGGGTCATCGCCAAGCCCTGCATGGCCAACAATAGCCAATTCGAACTCGCCTTCTCTAACCTGGGTTTCCTGTGCAGAGCCATCCATGGAATAAATGTTTAATTCGATCCCGGCTCTCTGAAGCTGTTCTTTTACAAGTTCTGCCGAGCGAATTGAATCCTCTCCGATCAGCAAATTTAAAGATATCCGTTCTCCTTTTTCATTGATCACGAATCCCGACTGATCTTGTTCTGTGTACCCTAACACTGAAAACAATTCCTGACACTTGATTAAATCACAGTCGTACTGCCTAACATTTGGATTATACATATTATGTGCAGGAGGCAAAATACCGGAGTTACTGGGCTCTCCAATACCACGTCCCAGTTTCTCGATTAACTCATATGTATCGATTGCATAAGCAATAGCCTGGCGAAGAGATTTCTCGTTTAAAAGGCTGTTTCCATTTAGGTTAAACAGCAGCCTGCTTCCGGAAAGAGCCGGGCCAACGACAACTTTGTAATCAGGATCTGCTTCGAATTTCTCAAGAAGATCATTAGGCACATGCCGTACAATATCTATTTCACCAGCTTCGAGCGCGAGCACACCATCGGAAACAGGAAACCGGATAAGAATTTTTGCGCCTGGAGTAGGCCCCCAGAATTCAGAGAAAGCTTCATATTTATATGTGCCTGCACTTTTATTATAATCTGCCAGCATATATGGGCCGGTCCCGACTGTTGCATTTTCAGCTTCATATTCATTGGGATCATCAACATTTTCCCAGATATGTTTTGGTACAATTCTTACTTTACCAATTCGTTCCAACAAAGGAGCGCCTATTTCAGTAACTGTAATTAATACCTGGTTCGGTTCTATAACTTCAACATTTTCTATGTCAGTAGAGCTGATAGGTGATTCTACCATTGGAAAATCTTTAGTATAATCAAAAGTAAATTTCACATCTTCTGCAGAAAATGGAGTTCCATCATGCCAGATAACATTGTCTCTGAGTGTAAAAAGATATTGTTTTCCACCATCTAAAATTTCATATTCTTTTGCCAGCCATGGAATGATACTTTTGTCATCTTTTTCTAACAAAGAATCGTAAATGAGGTTAATGGTCCTGTTCCCGCCACCTTTACGTCCTCTTAGCCATGGGGTAGGATAACCTGAATCGCCACCGCTCATCCTCAATATCTCAACCTGGCCATTTGTTAAATCAGAGGAGCTATCTGAAGTAGAAATATCATTTTGAAGCTCGTGATTTACGACTGTATTATCGCTACAGCCTATAACAAGTGCACTAAGTAAAAGAGTGATTAAAATTAACACTATAGTATTTCCTGTTTTAGACATGTTCTTAATCCTTCTTTCGTTGTTATTTTACTTCCGGTTTGTGAACCCACCAAATCATTGCGCTGCTTGCATGCCGGTTGTTTGATGATTCTTTTAACTTATGCAAATTATTCTCGACATATTGCTTAATGATCTTTTCTTTTTCCAATGTAATATCCAGGTAATTGCTAAAATACCAGATTAGTTTCTCTGCAATTATTTCTTTCGATTGTCTAAAAGAAGCACGCATTGGAAGGGAAAACATTTCAGGTTGGTAGCCCATTGAATAGATCAAGCCAAAAGGATATATAATGTCTCTTGGATTATCTCCCATAGGTTCATCAAAAAAATAGTTCCATAGTTCTTCTGCAAATTGCCATCTTTGGCCTGATTGGGTGCTTAAATAGCATGCTTCGCGGGAAGCATCATTCATTTTTAAGATATCCTTTGGTTCTTGAATCCCTGGGGTCATAGATGCAAAAACCAGATCAAACTGTTTAACCATTTGCTCTTTTTGGAGATTTATTTCCTGCCATCTTTTATCCATTACCTTGATGTTTTTTATTTTATCTCCATTTATTCTATTTCTAAGGATATTGACCATTTCACTTGCCGGTTCCAATGCAACGACTGTATCGGCAATTTTTGAAATAGGGAGAGAATAGTTGCCTATACCAGCACCTATGTCAAGGACATGTATCCCTTTCCTTAAAATTCCTGATTCCTTGAGCTTATCTATGACAGTGGCTCTTACTAGTGATTTATCTTTTGTATTGCTATTATTGGTAAAATTTTTAGCTCTTTTATTCCACCTTTCTACGAGTTCTTTTTCATTGTTAATAACTCTAGTCTTTTGAGGTGAATGCTTAAGAACATTTCTCCAGATTTCCAGCCAGGATTCCTCCTTGGTTAATGATAAGCCTGACAACAAAACACCCCTTTCTTTGTTTATTTATGATTCTCATTTAATGCTGGAAGTAATTGTATCCAATCACCACTCTTCCCAAGAATGATTCATTTGCTGGTTAAAAATAAAAAAGGTCTCTTAGTTTTTTCTAAGAGACCTTCCCATTTTTAGGACGTCTTGGATGACAACTGAATAGCCGACTGCAAAAAAACAATAATTCCCCTTGTTTTTTTACAACACTTAAGGCAGGTCTCCTGGCTAGCGATTCATCCTTGTCCCAGCCTTCCCAGAGCAAATGCTCCAGTGGCAATCAGGGAGTCGTTCTCGCATACAGTGGTGGGTCCGCGCCGGCTTATCCGGTCTTCCCTATTATACTCTTTCGAGTCACCTTAAATGTTTTTCTTTTTATACTACTACAACCTTATATTTAGTTCAAGGATTTAATTAAAAATAATTCAAAAGCGCTTCAGTAAGGAGGGAAGCCTATCTAATTACTTGAGTTAAATGAAGGTTTTAGAAGACAACCTCAATGATGCTACTTAAGTGTTAATCTTGCCTCAGAAATATCGGAACCGCTTGAGTAATTCTAATGTGGTGGAATGTTTGAGGAAGTTTGTTAACAACTGAAGCTATTTCGAGATGGCCGAGTAAGGCACCTGGTTACATGAGCGGCCAACTGAATTAAATAAGGTGACAATAATCATGTAATACCAAGAATACTGACCGAATAAAGGAGGGTAGAATGAAATCAATGTGAAGTAACAGTACTGTTTGCGGTAATTATATTTGTTAAAAATATTTCATATGGAAATATTGCTATCTGAGCCGAGGCTAAATCTTTATTAAAATGTTTAAATATGTTATCCTTTAGGAAAGCCGCTACAGTGAAAAGGGCCATGGGAGGTGTGAGATGGAGGTAGGCGTTGGTAATCTTGTTAATGTAAAAATAGCCAACCGTATCAAGGTGCTTGATATAATCAGGAATAGGCCTTCCGTATCCAGAAAAGAACTGGCGTTAGCAACGGGTTTGACACCTGCAGCTATAACTGGAATAGTGAGAGGTTTAGTAAATAAAGGATTTGTCAATGAGGTGGGTCTGGGAGCGCCCAATGGTGGTCGTCCCCCAATTAACCTTGTGTTAAATCCAGAATCTGGTTTTGTAGTTGGTGCTGAAATTACTAATAAGAAGACAGTAATGGGGATTGTTAACCTGAAGTCACAGGTTATAACCACCAGGGAAATATTAATTGAAACGAATGAACCCGAAGAAAGTGTGCGAAAGCTGGCTGTGGAGATAAATTCCATGGTCAATAAAGTGGAAATACCCTGGGAAAAATTATTAGCGGTGGGTTTTGCTTTCCCCGGGCTCTTGGATATTCGTTCTATGGAGATTAAGAGGTCTCCCAACCTGGGAAAGAATTGGCGAAATGTACCCATAGTTAAATTAATTAAAAAGTATATTGATCGACCGATCGTAGTAGAGCACAATGCTAACGCTGCAGCTCTGGCAACGAAGACTTATGGCCTAAACAGAGAAGTTGATCATATGGTTTATGTAAACTTAGGAGAAGGAATAAGTGCCGGAGTGGTGATGAATGGCAAAATTGCCTATGGTTACTCTGGTTTTCTGGGTGAAGTGGGCCATACTGTCATAATGGAAAATGGACCACTTTGCAACTGCGGCAACAGGGGTTGCCTGGAAACGCTGTGTGCCGTCCCTGCCCTTGTACGCCGTGCGAACAGAGAGCTCCCCTTATATGAAAAAAAAGACAGCCTTAAATATGCCTGGCAGGAAAAAGGGAAAATCAACATTGAAGACATTATTGCATCGGCTACAGAAGATAACTCTTATTCTCAGAAGCTAGTAAATCAAGTTGGTTGGTATATCGGCATAATGGTTGCAGGAATTATTAATTTCTATAACCCTGAAAAAGTTTATTTGGGAGGCGTTTTAACCGGAGCAGGCGATAGTCTGTTAAAGCCTTTACTAAAAAGTGTGAGGAACCATGCTTTTCCGGAGATGGCTGAAATGACCAGTGTTGAAATATCACCTCTAGGTGAGGAAGCCGGATATTACGGGGCCTGTATCAGTGCAATTAATAAACTCTTTACCATGGAAGGATCGGAAACGATGTCCCTTGTTATTCTTTAGTAAAATACTAATATGTGGGATCGATTTTCTGCAATTGCTGTTTTGCATGAGATCTAATATTTACGGGACGAGAAAGAATAGTTAGGTGATGATAGAGGAGAATAATATAACATTAATTAAATTGTTTAAAAAAGTCTTATTAAGGAGGAAGCTGAAATGAAATTTCAATACGCTTTAAAAGAATATTTCGGTTATAAGGAAATTGTCGCTCCTGAAGGAGCATCCGGTCTGATGGGTTTTAGCCTTATCAAACTTGCGGAAGGAGAAAGCTACAATTCACATTCAGGTGAGTTTGAGATTGGCCTTGTTATTTTAAGCGGTAAAGCAAACATATCAGTTGAGGGAAAGGATTTCTTAGCTTTGGGAGGCCGAGATGATGTTTTTTCAGGAAATGCCACTACTGTATATATTCCAAAAGATAGTGATTATGAAATAGTTGGCTATGATCATTTTGAAGGAGCAATCTGCAAAGTCAAAGCGGAAAACAAACTATCTCCCTTTGTTGTTCAACCCAAAGATGTGGTGGTACACAACCGTGGAGAAGACTTATGGCAAAGAGTGGTCTGTGATATTTTTACAGATAATGTAGAAGGTAGGGTGGATAAAATAGTGCTGGGTGAAACGTTCAATGTTCCAGGAAACTGGTCAGGTTATCCGCCTCACAAACATGACCGGTTTGTTCCCGGTAAGGAGACAGCTATGCATGAAATATACCATTTCCGCCTGAACCCAAAAGAAAGGTTTGGTGTCCAGATGTGGTATAACGATGGATATGAATTGGGTGAAGCTTATTTATTAAAGGATAAAGATTCATGTAGTATTCCTTATGGTTATCATCCTGTTGCGGCACCTCCCGGCGTGAAGCTTTATTACTTGTGGTGCATGGCAGGGACCGAAGGTCGGCAATTGTTACCAAATGATGACCCAAATTTTTCTGAACTTCATAGATAAGCAGGAGGTATTAAGCATATGGCATATCCGATATTAAACAGAGATCTGCTGCAGGGTAGTACAGTTTTCCCGAATGATTTAAAGATTCCAAGCCTTGAGAATAATTCACCCGAGCGAGTAATCCAGTTTGGCGAAGGTAATTTTCTGCGTTCTTTTGTAGACTGGATGTTCCAAAAGATTAATGATGAGGGTTTATTCGGTGGTAAGGTTGTGATAGTTCAGCCCCTGGCAAAAGGTATGGTAGATCTGTTAAATCAGCAGGACGGTCTTTATACTTTGTTTCTCAGGGGATATGAGGGAGATGAAATAGTAAACAGAAAAGAGATAATATCTTGTATCAGCCGGGGCATTAATCCTTATGAAAAATGGCAGGAAATACTAAATCTGGCTAAGAAACCGTCTATTGAATTTATAGTTTCTAACACAACCGAGGCAGGAATAGTATATGATCCCAAAGACAGTGCTGCTTTTATTCCACCAAATTCCTTTCCCGGTAAACTTGCTGTTTTTCTTTATCATCGCTATCGTAACTTTTCAGGAGATAAATCTAAAGGTATGGTCATTATCCCATGTGAACTCATAGATCGCAATGGTGATAACCTGAAGCAGATCGTTCTTAAACTGGCTGAAGATTGGGGCCTGGAGCAGGATTTTGTCCAATGGCTCAAAGAAGCTAATACTTTTGTTAACACTCTGGTAGATCGTGTAGTTCCAGGCTACCCGAAAGATGAAATTAGTGAGCTAACGAATAAGTTGGGGTACACAGACAAGCTGATCTCGACTGCAGAATGTTTCCATCTCTGGGTCATAGAAGGGCCACAGGAGCTTTCCCAACAGCTTCCCTTTGCAGAGGCTGAGCTGAATGTTATATGGACTGAGGATTTGACCCCCTATCGTACCAGAAAAGTGCGGATACTTAACGGTGCCCACACTTCTTCTGTGCCCATTTCTTTTCTCATGGATTTGGACACAGTGCAGCAGATGATGGAACACCCCGACACAGGCAAGTTTGTGCAGGAAATAGTATACGAAGAAATAATTCCTTCTATTGATCTGGAAGAGGGCATGCTGAGAGAGTATGCCGGAGATGTTATTAAGAGATTTAAAAATCCTTTTATTAAACATTATCTGACCAGTATTTTGCTTAACAGTATTTCGAAATATAAAACCAGAGTGTTGCCATCCTTGCTTAGGTATATCGAAAAGAGAGGTCAAATTCCTGAAAAGTTAACCCTATCGTTGGCTTCTTTGCTAATTTTATATAAGGAGAATGTTCTGAGTAAAGACGGACTTATATTCCAGGACGAAAAGTATGTGCTGGAATTCTTTAAAGGTCTTTGGTTCGATTACGATGGTAGCCGGGCTGCCACAGTTGGAGTAGCCAAAAAAGCCTTAGAGAACGTAAGCCTGTGGGGACAGGATTTGAACAAGGTAAACGGTCTTGGAGAAAAAGTTGCTGATCATCTGACTGCAATCATTACTCATGGAATGAGAAAAGCTTTGACAGATACCTTAAGGATAAAAGATTGATGCCAAGGTGGATGATAATTAATGCAAACGTTAAGGATTAACCGGAAAGATAATGTTGTGGTCGCCCTGACAGACATAAAAAAAGGCGAGCAAGTAAGGGTGGAAGAAATGATAATCAGCGTCAGGGAGGATATAAAAGCTGGTCATAAACTGGCTCTTATGGATATAGAAAAAAGGGTAGAAGTCGTTAAATATGGTTTTCCAATAGGCCAGGCAACAACAGATATTAAAAGAGGAGAATGGGTGCATATTCATAACCTGCATACGGGGTTAGCGGACATTTTGGAATATACTTATGAACCAGCGGTTTACCAGAAAAAGAAAAAAGAAACCCGGGACACCTTTATGGGGTATAGAAGGGAAGATGGTAAAACCGGAATCCGCAATGAAATATGGGTGATACCTACTGTTAGTTGTGTAAACAGGATTGCAGAAATTATCGTCAGGCAAGCCTCCAAAGAACTTACATTTAATAATATTGAAGGTATTTATGAATTCAAACACCCCTACGGCTGCTCGCAGGTGGGAGATGACCACCTGGCTACTCAAAAGATACTGGCGAATCTTGTCAAGCATCCCAATGCCGGTGGTGTTTTGGTACTCGGATTAGGATGTGAAAACAACCAGATTAAAGACATGATGAAGGTTTTGGGTGATTACAATCCCAAACGGGTAAAATTTCTTGTTGCCCAGGAAGTAGAGGATGAAATAGAAGTGGGTGTCAGCTTAATCAAAGAGTTAGTGGAGTACGCCTCCGGATTCGAAAGGCAGCAATGTCCAGTTTCAGATCTGATTATAGGTCATAAGTGCGGGGGGTCTGATGCTTTTTCTGGCATTACCGCCAATCCCCTGGTGGGAAATCTGAGTGACATGCTGATCACCCAAGGAGGCACAGCTATTCTGACTGAGGTGCCGGAAATGTTTGGAGCAGAAACTATACTTATGAACCGGGCAAAAACCCGGGAAATATTCCTGGATATAGTGAAGCTTATAAACGATTTTAAATCTTATTATAAAGAAAACGAACAACCTGTTTTTGAGAATCCTTCTCCGGGAAACAAAGAAGGCGGTATTACCACCCTGGAGGAAAAATCTCTTGGCTGTATAGCAAAGGGAGGGGAAAGTATAGTGGAAGGGGTTCTGGGTTATACAGATATAGTAAACACCAGGGGGCTTAATCTCCTCAATGCTCCGGGAAATGATATGATAGCCTCCACTGCCCTTGCTGCTGCAGGTTGCCAAATAGTTCTTTTTACTACTGGAAGGGGAACCCCACTGGGCACCTGTGTGCCAACTGTAAAAATAGCTACTAATAGCAGACTTTACGAAAAGAAAAATAGCTGGATGGATTTTAATGCAGGTTCCCTTTTAGATGGTAAGTCTATGGAATCAATGGTTAAGGACTTAAAAAACTATATACTTTCAGTATCTTCAGGTAAACTAACCAGAGCGGAAGAGTTGGGATTTAGAGAAATTGCAATTTTTAAAACAGGTGTTACTTTGTAAAAGGAGGTTGAAATAATAATGAGTAAAGAAATGTGTATGGAAAAAATTACTGATGCAGCACTGATAGCTGTTATCAGAGCCAGGAATAAAGAGCAGGCTTTAAATATTACAAAGGCTGTTCATGAGGGAGGCGTGGGAGTAATAGAGGTAACGTTGACCGTTCCTGGTGCTTTGGAAGTAATAGAACACCTTGTAAATAATAATGAAGGGAATATGCTGATAGGAGCTGGCACTGTAATGGACAGCGAAACGGCGAGGCTGGCAATTCTTGCCGGAGCTGACTTTGTTGTAAGTCCCTACTTAAATGTTGAGCTGGTTAAAACCTGCAATCGATACCGCATATTAACAATGCCTGGAGCTATGACAATTGCAGAGATTGTAAATGGCATGGAAGCGGGAGCTGATATGATAAAAGTATTTCCAGGTAGTATATTGGGCCCCGGATTTATAAAAGCGGTCAAAGGGCCACTGCCTCAGGCAAAGCTGGTTCCCACGGGAGGAGTCAATCTGGACAATGTAGCTGATTGGTTAAAAAACGGTGCGTTGGCTGTGGGTGTAGGTTCAGAATTAACCAGGGGAGCAGATGAAGGAGATTATAAAATGGTTTCTTTTACAGCGAAAAGCTTTGTAGAAAAAATAAATGAAACAAGGCAGAAAAAATAAAGCGGAGGAAAAGAAGATGAATAATAAAGTTGTAACTTTTGGAGAAATCATGCTTAGACTTTCACCACCGGAGAATCTACGCCTGATTCAGGCGGATAGTTTGGAAGCTACATACGGTGGTGGTGAAGCTAATGTTGCCGTATCCCTAGCCAACTACGGACTCAATAGCGTTTTTGTCACTCGGCTTCCCGATAACCTTTTGGGGAGAGCTGCATTAAACCACCTTCGCCGTTTCGGAGTGGATACCAGTGATATTCTTTTCGGAGGTAATCGCTTGGGTATATATTTTGCGGAGAAAGGTGCGTCCCAAAGACCTTCGGTTGTGGTCTATGATAGAAAAAACTCTTCTATCTCAGAGATAGAAGACGGAATGGTACCGTGGGAAAAAATTTTTCAGAATAGCCAGTGGTTTCATTTTACTGGTATTACACCTGCTTTGGGAAACGGAGCGGCTCAAGCAACTCTCGAAGCAGTGCGGCAGGCTAAAGATAGGGGCCTCACGGTGAGCTGTGATCTTAATTACCGTAAAAAGCTATGGACACCGGAACTGGCTTCCGAGGTTATGTCCGAATTGATGGAATATGTGGATATTGTTATAGGAAACGAGGAAGATGCAGAAAAAGTATTTGGCATTAAAGCGGAAGGAAGCGATGTTACTTCCGCAAAAATCGATGATGCTGGATACCATAGTGTTATGTTTGAGCTGAAAGAGCGCTTTAAATTGAAAGCCGTGGCTATTACCTTGAGGGAGAGTTATTCCGCCAGTGATAACGGGTGGTCGGCTCTTCTTTATGATGGTAATGAATTTTTCAAATCCAAAGAATATCGGGTTGCTATTGTAGATAGAATAGGGGGGGGCGATTCTTTTTGCGGAGGCCTCATTTACGCTCTAATTCAGAAAAAGTCACTCCAGGAAGCTCTTGATTTTGCCGTAGCTGCTTCATGCTTGAAGCATACTATCCCCGGAGATTTTAACCATGTAACTGTTGAAGAAGTGGAACAACTGGCAAAAGGTGATGCTTCCGGAAGGGTTCAGCGCTAGAATTTATATCTTAATAAGAATAGCCAGGTCTTCCGAATCATTAGTAACTGGAATACCTGGCTATTCTTCAGATATTTTACAGACTTAATACTATTTGTATAATATTAGGGCTATAATCTCCAATGGTTCGTCACCTATGTTTTTAACTCCATGTCCTTCTCCTGCTGGAGTAAAAGTAACATCGCCCGTGCTAACTGTGGTAATTTTTCCATTGTCATTAAATTCGCCTTTTCCACTGTAAATATAGTATGTTTCTGATTCATTATCATGTACATGATAACCAATTGAGCATCCCGGTTCAAGAGTCGAGTGAGCAAAAACGCGGCCTTTACCATACATTTCATCAGGGTTGTTTAGTAAGTCCCTGACAGTTACTCCACCTTCACCCTGAAAAGGTCTTTCTCTATACTCAATATTTTTTTCGTTGTTTTTTCTAATCATTCGTTATTCCTCCTATTAAAATTTCTCTGCTTATATTAAAGCCATTTATGCATATTGTCAATAAAATGAAATCGATTGCATTATTTCGCTTGACAGTTTGCTACATTAACTTATACTTAAATAGACAAGCTTTATTTTAACAAACCCATGCTAAAGGTTTGTAATACCCTCTTATTCTGTTTATCTTTTGAAAATCGAACAGCGGGTTGCCAGCGGATAAAATGTCCGGTACTATCAAAAATGGAGGTATAGAATGAATATTTATGACATTGCAAAGAAAGCAGGAGTATCCGCCAGCACTGTATCGAGAGTAATAAATAATAAACCAGGTGTGCGTTTAAAAACTAGAAAAAAAGTAAAACAATTACTGACAGAGTATAATTATTCACCCAATGAAACTGCCAGGGGATTAGTTAACAAGGCTTCAAAGATTATAGGTATTCTGGTGGACGATATTCGAAATATTCATCATACAGATGGTGCATATATCATTGAAAGGGAACTTGAAAAACTTGGGTATTGTTGCATTATACTCAATACAGGCACTGACGAGGCTTCTAAAGCAGAATATATAAAAATCCTCAAAAGCAGGAGAGTTGAAGGTGCGGTTCTTATAGGTTCTTCTTTTCAATCAAAAGCGGTAGAAGAGGCAATTCAAAAGAATCTAAATGATTTGCCTGTATTAATGGCCAATGGTTATCTAGATTTGCCAAACGTCTATGGAGTGCTGGCCGATGAGAAGGATGGTGTAGCCAATTGCGTTAATCTTTTATATGAAAAAGGCCATAAACATCCTGCATTTGTAATTGATCTTTATACGCCAAGTAATAAATTGAAGAGACAGGGTTTCGAAGAGGCTGTTCAAAGCTATGCTCTTGATGAAGAGCCTTTGGTTTATGAAACAGAAAGAACTCTCAATGGTGCCTATGATGTTACAAAAAGGATTATAAATGAGCACCCTGACGTTGACGGGATTGTTTACGCCATTGATCTTTTAGCAACTGCCGGTATACGGGCACTGATTGATATGGGTATCACTATTCCATCGCAGGTGGCTGTTATTGGAGTAGATAATTCAATATACGCAGAAATCTGTAATCCAAAGTTGACATCTCTTGACAATAAACTTCTCAATTTGAGCACCACTGCAGCCCACAATTTAATCAATGCTTTGAACGGAGGACAACCAAATAAAAAGGTCCTTATCTTTTCTTCTATTGTAGAAAGAGAAACCACTTAATATTTTAAAAACAATATGGTGAAGGTGCAAATTCTATTTCTGTGCAATCGATATCAATAAATAAAGCGTGCAATCGATTGCTACTGAGTGTAATTAGCAGTAATGTTTTCTCCGATATTTAAACAATAGTTTGCGACATCTTTTATTTTACTGATATGATATTCCAGTGCTAAAAGCCTAAGAAAGCCCATTAAGGATGAATTTATAGGCATTTATCATGATCATCTCAAGACCTCTACAATAAATTACATATTAGTTTCTTGTTAATAAAAAATATGTTGTTTACAACATTCATTTGTGCTATACTGTGATTGCAATCGATAACAATCAGTTTATTCTTAATTAAGTTAACAATAACGCCTGGAGGGGTGACCTATCAAAATAGCAGTACTTGGAGCCGGAGCAATGGGATCACTGTTCGGCGGTTATCTGTCGCAGTATAATGATGTCTGGTTAGTTGATGTTAATGAAAATAAAATTTCTAGAATTAATCGTGAAGGAGTAATAATCCTTGAACCGGATGGTAAGCAAAATACTTACTATCCTAAAATAGTAAAAAGCGGTGTTGATCTGGGTGAGATGGATTTAATACTTGTATTTGTAAAATCAATGTTTTCCGCAAATGCTCTAACTGAGAATAAATCATTAATAGGTAAGAATACATTTGTAATGTCCCTTCAAAATGGCATCGGACACGAAGACACACTTTTAGACTTTATCCCAATAGAGCGGATTATAATAGGTGCCACCCAGCATAATAGTTCCATCACTAAAGAAAGACAGATTCACCATGGTGGCGGCGGGAAAACAAATATTGGTCTACTGAACGGTAATAGTGAAAATCTGCGGTCTATAGCAGATTCTTTTTCTAAGTGCGGGATTGAAACATTTATATCTGACAATGTGAAAATGTTCATTTGGAATAAACTGTTCTTGAATGCTTCAGCCAGTGTGCTCACGGCTGTTTTACAGGTTAAGCTTGGTTTCATCCTTGATAATAAGTATGCCGGTAATTTGATGAAACAGCTTATCTTAGAGGCAGTAGAAGTTGCAAATGCTGATGGCATGTATTTCGACTCAGATGATGTTTATAAAAATGTGAAAGAAGTCCTGGAGAATGTTCGAGAAGGCTATACTTCGATTTATGCAGATATAAAAAAGGGCATTTCCACGGAAGTAGATACAATCAATGGCTCCATCGTTAAGAAAGCTAAACAACATGGCGTTTCAGTTCCGAGTCACAGGTTTATTGTGGAGGTAGTGCATGCCTTGGAAGGCAAGAAAAAGCAAGAAGCTATGTCGTAAATTAACATATGGAGGTAACTAATGAGTGCTTACAATATGGGAAAGTTAAGAGTGGTTGAGTTAACAAAACTTATAGATCCAAATACAGAAACAAGACGGTGTAATTTGTCACGTTTTAATACCGGTGGGCCTATACCTGATTTTCATACGGATATTGATATTACAAGTCACCTTGGAACTCATGTGGAATGCCCATATCATCATGAAGATGGCTGGCCGGATGTTTCTGCATTACCTATCACAAAATTTTTTGGGCGCGCTGTTTACGTCTGTTTTGATAATTTGGAACCTAATTCCTATATATCCCCAGTTGCTTTGGAGCAGAAATGTGCAGCTAAACTTCAAAAGGATGACATAGTAATCCTTGATTCTCCTTATAAATTAGAACCATTCACGGAAAAAACAAACTCGGCGGAAGATAGAAGGCTTTTGATAAATAAAGATACGGCTATCTGGCTTAGAGACAAAAAGGTGAAATGCGTAGGGTTTGGTGATGGCGTATCTATCGAGAACAGAAATGAGGATGTCTGTCCTTTTCATGATGTATTGCTGGCTGAAAACATTTTATTCCTCGAGGTGTTGAAGAATTTGGAGTTACTGAGAACTGATATATTTTTCATGTCTTATTCACCTTTATTTATTAAGGGGCTTGATTCTTCTCCTATTAGAGCTTATGCCATTGAAGGACTGGTAGAATTTTCATAACGTAATGTTCCGTTATCATTATTTTTAGGAAAGTGGTGTGTTTAATAATATGAAAAACAACAGAAAGGAAGTGAGCATGTTTAAAAGAAATAGAGTTACGTTAAAAGAGTTGGTATCTGAGAAGCAGGTTTTTGCTCCTTGTATCTGGGATTGCCGGACTGCACGGGTAGCTGAACTTGCGGGTTTTGAGGCTGCACTTCTATCAGGTGGACAGCTTGCAGAAAGTGTATGTGGAGTTCCAGATATCGGTCTTATTACAGCAGACGACCTGATACAATCTACAGAGCGTATTTGTGATTATTCACCTCTGCCGATTATTATCGATGCTGATGATGGTTTTGGTGAAACCCCGCTGGCTTCATACCGTGTGACATATCGTCTCGCAAGGGCGGGTGCAATGGCTCTTACCCTTGATGATACGACAGGATACAGGGGATGGAACCGTTGGGGGAGTCAGATGGTTTCCGGTTATAATGACGGTGATATTAATCATCCCGTAATCCCAAAGAAAAACTGGTTACAAAAAATTAAGGCTTCGTTGGAAGCATGTGAGGAAACTGACTGTCTGCTAATTGCTCGTACAGAGTGTAAGCTTAAACATGGTCTCGATGAAGCTATCGAACGTTGTATGAGGGCTCGCGAGTTGGGTGCTGAAATGACCCTCATAATCGGACTGAAAACACTCGAAGAAGCTGAGAAAGTAGCAAAATATGATATAGGTTGGAAGATGTGGCCTGACGTTATGTCTAAAGATGGAGAACCTGATGTATGGTTACATGATCTTGAACCACTGGGATTTAACCTTGTGACTATGCATTATCTTGAAAAGGGTTCAATGTACGGCATGCTAAAATATAGCAAACATGTAATTAAGGACCGTACAACAGTTTATCCCGATGATCATGACATGGAGTTAACACCCGAGGAAAGAAAAAAGTCTATGGATATGAATCTTGACTGGTGGCTCAATTTGGAAAAGAAGTTTGAGGACATATAATTGGCAGTAACCAATCAATCCATAGAGATTCCAAGTGATGGTTTATACAATTCAAGAATCTATTTAAAATATTATCTTAAATAGATTAATAAAAATACTTGGGGGTAATGTTCGTGAAAAAAACACTGGTATTACTATGTTTAGTAGTCATGTTATTTGCATTTATTACTGGATGTGGAAATGATGCTCCGGAAAGTATAGACACGTCAGAAGATGAGAATGGAGTTGTTGATGGACCTGTTGAAGGTGGTGTCATTATTGTTGGAGAAAAGGTTCATCCAACCACGCATTTATGGCATCAAGTTCGTGCTGTTTGGGAGATATCTTATTCCTCATTAACTCAGGAAACTCTTATGAGATATGATGAAAATGGTATTCCAGAGCCTTTTCTGCTTGAGTCACTTGAACCAAACAGGGAAGAAAACGAATGGACCTTGGAGGTAAGAGAAGGAATTAAGTTTTCAGATGGAAGCGATTTAAATGCGGAAGTTGTTGCATGGAATATTAATATTTACAGGGAAAAGGGCATATTTGCTGAGTCTTTTTTTGCTCCAGTAAATTATGCTGAAGCGATTGACGATTACACCGTAGTTGTTCATATGAGTACTTGGGATAGTCTTTTCCCATACACACTTGCCCGTTCCTGCCTAATCGCGTCAAAAGAAGCATTTGATACCCATGGAGAAGAATACCTGGAAAGTAATCCTATTGGAACAGGACCCTTTGTTCTCGATGTAGAAGAACACGATGTAAGGCTGGTCTATAGCAGCAACCCAGATTACTGGAGGGGAGTGCCAAAAGTTGACGGAGTTGAAGTTGTAATATATGAAAATGAATTGGTAATGCAAGCTGCAATGGAGTCAGGAGAGCTTCATGCAATGAATACAACAAATTACGACTTAGTTAACGATATGGCTAACAGCCAAACTGATTTTACAATTCACAGCTCTGCTGTGCCATCATCTGCATATACGCTTTGCTTTAACATGTCTGATCCTGATGATCCTTTTAGTAATTTACTTGTTCGTCAGGCAGCGTCATATGCTGTAGATAGGGATGCTATAGTTGATGCATTGATGTATGGTTATGGTAGTGTTTCTAACCAGTGGGGCACTGCAGATTCCGAGTTTTATAATCCTGAGGTAGATGGTCAGCCTTACGATCTAGAAAGGGCTCAAGAACTTATGATTGAAGCTGGATATGCTGACGGTTTCAGTACTACTCTGACATATCCAAGCCATGCAATAAGTGCAGACTATCCGCAAGCTATTGCTGAAATGTTAGGAGCAATCGGAATTGATGTAACGTTAAGGCCTGCTGAAGGTGCTGGTTTTGTTAACTTTATTGGTGGATGGGAAGAAGGTATGCTGTTACACCCAATGGGTATGGAAAATGGTGCAGCTTCCCAACTTGCCTCTACATTTGTACAGGATTTAGATTTTGCATTGGGTGTCGAGAGTTTCATTCATCCTGATGACCTGGATCAAATGATTAAAGATGCGAATAGTGCGCCTGAAGATGAAGTGGCTGGAATATTCAGGGAAGTCCAAAAGGTTGTTTTTGACGATTACGTTTTTATGAAAACAATAGCTGTGGTTCATTCTGTCGGTATTGCAAGACCTGAGCTGCAAGATCATGACTATTGCAGAGTCCAAGACCGGATGCATTCCTTCCATGACGCATGGTTTAAAGAATAACTATTACCGTTCTCTGTTTGCGGTAAGTGAGTAAAAATCGCATTATAAGGCCGGTGTTCCGCATTACAATAAAAGGAACACCGGCTTTCTAAAAAATTATATATACTATTAAATATATAAATGTAAGGCGATTGGAGGATAAATGGCTACTTACATCTTAAAGAGGCTACTTCTATCTATCCTGATAGTATTTATTGTATCTGTTTTTGCAAAATCTCTCATGCATCTTTTGCCTGGTGATCCAGCAAGAATGGCAATGGGCTATGAAGCAAAGGAAGAGGATGTTCAAAAGTTCCGTGAAAGCATGAATTTGGATAAGTCGATTCCAGAACAATACATTATTTGGGTAAGTGGCCTGGTCAGGGGAGAAATGGGAAAATCAGTTCTCTATAATAGACCAATCCAGGATATTTTCGCAGAAAGGCTGCCCAGGACCATCGCCATAGGCTTACCAGCGTTGCTTTTATCTGCTCCATTAGCCATACTTTTCGGGATCATCTGTGCAATAAAAAGGGGTAAGTTTGCCGACCAGATAATCACATTTTTTATGACTCTTGGTTTAGGAACGCCTGTTTTTTGGCTTGGTATATTCGGGATATATATATTTGCTATATGGTTGGGGATTTTACCGATCCAGGGTTTTACCAATCCTCTTGAAGATTTTGGTCAGTATATATATAAAGCTATTTTACCAGTAACTTGTTTATCTGTAACTATGGTTGCCGGTGTTGCGAGGCAGACACGTACAAATATGTTGGAAGCAATTAATCAGGACTATGTTAGAACTGCGAGAGCATATGGTGTTTCTGAACGTAGCATTCAATTTAAATATGCATTAAAAAATGCCTTAATTCCTGTTATTACAATTATCGGATTGCAGATGAGGGTGATAATAGGAGGCTCTTTACTCATTGAACAGGTCTTTAATATCCCAGGTATAGGGACTCTTTTAGTTGATACCATCAGGCATAGGGATTATTTTGTCATTCAAAACGCCGTTCTTTTTATATCGCTGTTTACAGTTATAGTTAACTTGGTTGTGGATATATTATATGGAGTTCTAGATCCCCGGATTAGACTGGCGCGTACAGAAGGGAGAATGTAGCATGGATACGGGAAATATTTTATCCCAGGAAAAGATTAAAGCAAAGGAAAGGGAGCACAAGTGGAATAATATCCGTGAAAAGGCAAGGGTATTCTTTGGCAGTGGATTAATTATAAAAATCTGTAGTTTAATAATTGTGTTATTTATTTTTGTTGCCATCTTCTGTCCTTTACTTACACAGCATTCACCTTTAACCCAGTCTCTATCTGATAGACTCCAGGGTCCTTCTGCAAAATATTTACTGGGCACTGACAGTGTCGGTCGTGATGTTTTAACCAGGCTTATGTATGGAGCCAGGATTTCTATTTTTACTGGCTTGTTATCAAGTTTTTGGGCAGCCTTCATTGGAGTTACGTTTGGTCTTATTGCAGGTTACTTCGGAGGGCATTTTGGGGGAATAATAATGCGGTTAACAGATGCACAACTATCTATACCGCCTTTAATCCTGGTAATGGTTTTAGTTCCTATTCTGGGTGGGACAATTCTTGGTATAAGTTTAGGTATAGGTATTTCTACTGTACCTAGTTATATACGTATGGTTTACGGGCAGGTGCTATCGTTGCGTGAAGAAGATTATATAACAGCAGCTTCGCTGGTTGGGCAGAACAATCTAAATATAATAGTAAAACATTTATTGCCTAACTGTTTTCCAACACTTATTGTTATGATAACTATGAGTGTCAGTGTCGCTGTCATGATAGAATCAGCACTGGCTTTTATCGGCGTAGGAATCACACCACCGACTCCAGCATGGGGTACTATGATAGCAGAAGGTTATAATTACTTGTTTTCAGCACCGCATCTTGCTATTTTACCAGGATTGTGCTTGATAGCTCTCATAGTTTCATTAAGTATAGTTGGTGATGGCTTGCGTGATGCTCTTGACCCCAGACTTAGGGGGAAATTATAAGATGAATAAAAAAATACTTCAAGTTACTAACTTGAAGGTGTCATTTTTTACCAGTGCCGGAGAAGTGAAAGCTGTTAACGATGTGTCATATCATGTATGCGAAAATGAGTCTATAGCAATTGTTGGCGAAAGTGGATGTGGCAAGTCTGTAACCCAGCTTTCCGTTTTACAGTTGGTTCAGAGTCCTCCTGGCAAAATTCTTGGAGGAGAGGTATTATTTAAAGGGAAAAATCTTCTTAGATATAAGCCTAATTCAAAAGAAATTCGAAGATTTCGTGGTGCAGGTATCGCCATGATATTTCAGGAACCAATGACTTCATTAAACCCGGTATTTACTGTAGGTTATCAAATAAGTGAAATAATAAGCTTACACAAAAGGGTTAACAAAAAACAAGCATGGGATATGGGTGTTTCAGCATTAAAAAGTGTTGATATCTCGGATCCGGCTTCCAGAATGAATAATTACCCCTTCGAACTAAGTGGTGGTATGAGGCAAAGAGTTATGATTGCTATGGCTATAGCTTGTGATTCTGACATAATAGTTGCTGATGAACCAACCACTGCACTTGATGTTACCACTCAGGCACAAGTAATTGATTTGATGATGTCTTTGGTAAACGAGCACAACAAATCATTAGTTTTCATAACACATAATCTGGGGTTAGTTACCCGTTATACTGAGAGAATATATGTTATGTATGCGGGTAGGATTATTGAGTCCGGGACAACAGAAGATCTTATGACAAACCCAATGCATCCTTATACTATTGGATTACTAAATTCAGTTCCTAAACTTGAAGGAAAAAGGACTGAAAGATTAATGCCAATAAATGGTCTCCCCCCGAGTCTTATCGATCTTCCGCTTACCTGTTCCTTTTTGCCTAGATGTTCATGTGCTAGCGAAGGCTGTAAAACGTTACCGTTACCTGAGCTAAGGCAAGTTGGTGACAATGGACATTTTACTGCATGCCATCTTGATGTAGTAGCAAAACTTTGAGGTGTATAAGAAAACAAGTATTCTGATGAAAATGTTAAGCAGCTATATCGATATGAATAAGCTATATGTGAACAGATTCAGGTTGGCAGATTTTTTGGCATAGAGTTCGCTTGCGAAAGGATGGTTGTAGAAATGTCTAACATGAATAAGCAAATTCCATTGTTAAAAGTAGAACACTTAAAAAAATATTTTCCCCTTGCAAAGGGTTTATTTAATAAAACTTATGCACAGGTAAAAGCTGTAGATGATATAAGCTTTAGTATTAATAGAAATGAGACTTTTGGTCTGGTTGGTGAAAGCGGTTGCGGTAAAACTACAGCAGGAAAGTGTGTTTTGCGTGTTTTTACACCAACAGATGGGAAAATAGTTTATGAAGGCATAGACATTTCAAAAGTTCCTGTATCAACTATCAAACTGTATCGTCGTGATTTACAGCTTATATTTCAGGATCCGTGTAGTTCACTGGATCCTAGACAATCAGTTTATTCTATTTTAAAAGAAGCTATTGTATCGGATCATGAAAAACATACAACTCAGGAAATAAGGAAGAGAGTTGGGGAGTTGTTAAATCTTGTAGAACTAGATATCTATATGAGTTATCGATATCCTCATGAAATGAGCGGAGGTCAGAGGCAACGACTGGGAATTGCCAGAGCACTGGCATGCAATCCAAAATTGATTGTTTGCGATGAACCTGTTTCAGCTCTTGATGTTTCAATCCAAGCGCAAATAATAAATTTGTTCAAAGACTTACAGAATAAACTTGGCCTTACCTATCTTTTTATTGCTCATGATATCGCTGTAGTTCGTCATATAGCTGATCGTATAGGTGTTATGTATCTGGGTAAAGTTGTGGAGGTCATGGATGCCCATGAGATTTTTAGTAATCCTCTGCACCCTTATACAAAGGCATTATTATCGGCGGTGCCTTCAACAAACTATTATCTTGAAAAAAAAAGAAAACGAATCATATTAGAAGGAGAAGTTCCGAGCCCTATAAATGCACCCTCTGGTTGTTCATTTCATCCTAGATGTAAGCACAGAATGAACATTTGTGTTGAGACAATTCCACAACTTAAAGATGTTGGGAATGGACATAGTGTAGCGTGTAATTTATATACCTAATTACTGGTATCTACGGTTTGATGCTTTCTGCTTAAATCCTCATAAAATATTTGAAATTGCTATAATTTATATATGTCGGGGTGGCGGAATTGGCAGACGCGCACGGTTGAGGGCCGTGTGGTAATAACCATGGGGATTCAAGCCCCCTCCCGACACCATATATTAAAGCGTGAAGATTACTCTTCACGCTTTAATTTTCCGGGTAGCTTTAAGATTTATTCAGTTTTAGTCAATACAAGACTTAACATAGCCAACGGGTATGTTCATTTTTGAAGCAGTTACTTCAATTGACAGGCCTTCAATCTGCTATCAATTATCTAATTTACCTGAGCCTGTCACTTCAAGCCAGGAGCAATAAATTGCATTGATCAAATTAATAATATTTTCTGGTTGGGTTCGTAGAACTACGGAAACGATAGCTTCCGCACCAGATTCTATTAAACAGGCTTGTTTTTTTAATCCACCGCACCAGGGCAAACCCGATTTCCATGAAAAAGCCGAGGGTCAGGGCAAAGATTACCGTACCAAAACCCAGCGGACCTCCAAGCAGGTAGCCGATAATGGCAACGGCAACTTCCATGATTGTTCTGATTACACCTGTCTTCAAACGGGTTGCCTTAGTCAGGGCCAGCATGAGACTGTCGCGGGGACCTGCTCCAACGTTGGGGCTGATGTATAAGGCAACCCCCAGGCCGAATACTATTACCCCGACCAGGTAGAGTAGAATAGCAGTCCAGAGCTGGTTTGGGTAGGGCAGGTAATCGAGAGCGATTACCATATCGATAAACAAGCCGAGAAAAATCATGTTTAATACTGTGCCGATATGGATACGTACCTTAAAAAAGTAACTGATTGCCAGCACCGTAAAGCCGGTCAGCTGGTGGATGCGCCCTATGGTAAGCCCGGTCTGGGTAGCCATGCCAATGTGGAAAACATCCCACGGGTTTACCCCCAGGCTGGCATTAATGGTGCATACTGCCCCATTGGCAACCAAAAACAGGCCTCCAAAAAAGGCCAGGTACCGTATAATTGTTCTGTGGACATTCAGCGCTTCAAAATTTAACTTCATGGCAACTCCGGGTTAAGCCGTTTGGGCTGGGTTTTTGCTGCAATTTAATTATCATATCACAAGTATGTTAATATAGACTACAAAAGGAAAAATCTAAGCGAGTGGGAGGTGGTCGGACTGCATGAATATTGGATTGCCGACGGGCACAACGACAGTGTAATTAAATACCAGGCGGGAGAGTGTGATCTGCGTAAACCAGATGGTTATGGGCACTGGTATCTTGAAGGGGCTGAAAAAGCAGCCCTGGGGCTGCAGATAATGGCCATGTATATTGAAAGCGAGTACAAACCTTTTCAGGCTTCCTGGAGAGGTCTGCAATTGATTGAATCAGCCCTGGACTTTATCGAGGCTAACAGGAGAAAGCTTATTCCGATTAATAAAAAAAGGGATCTGAGCAAACTTGGCGGTAGTAGAATAGGTATTCTAATCAGTGTAGAAGGGGGAGAAATTCTAGGGGAAAGCCTTTTTATGCTCGATATAATCTACCGGCTGGGAGTAAGAGCCCTTGGCTTAACCTGGAACCAGCGCAATGCCATTGCCGATGGTGTGGGTGAAGAATACAGCAAAAACGGGCTTTCACTCTTTGGTCGCAGGGTTATTGCCGAAATGAACAATCTCGGAATGTTGATTGATCTCTCTCATTTGAACGAACCGGGTTTCTGGGATGTCCTGCAGTTGTCGAACAAGCCGGTGGTTGCATCACATTCATGTGCCCATGCCCTGTGTAATCATCCCCGTAATTTAAGTGATGAACAGCTGCGTGCCCTGGCCGAAGCAGGAGGTATGGTAGGCATAAATTTCTGCCCTGATTTTCTCAGGCAAACGGGGCAGGCAAAAATAGATGATGTTATAAGGCACATTTGCCATATTGCCGAAGTGGCCGGGGTTGACAGTGTTGGCTTTGGCTCCGATTTTGACGGTATTACCAGCACCCCGGAAGGGTTGGAGAACGTGGAAAAGTTTAACTGCCTGCGGGAGATGCTGGAGAAAAGCGGTTTTAACAGGGAAGAGATGGCTAAAATCTGTCATGTAATTTTATCAGGGTTTTGGAAGAAGTTCTCTAAAAGAGATCAGTTAATTAATATTTTCAACATCCGGGAATGGGTAAATAACTCGATACGGTAAAGCCGTGAAAGGGAGCAGCAGCATGGAAAAATTAAACCTGTTTTATCCTCAGTGGCAGGGTAGTGGTCCGGACCTTTCTCCATTTAACGGGGCAATAGAGCTTAAGAAATATCTTGCCGGGCAGGCAGGCTGGGAAGAAGTAAGAGTAAGCACCTGCCTTGTCACAGATAAAAAGAATGACATTTTTGGCTACGATGATATACTTCTGCAGATGAAAGAAGCGGCCAGGCTGATTGATTTTCACCGGCCGCAAAAGATTTTTACTCTCGGAGGCGGATGTGATGCAGGGCTACTGCCAATAGCATATTTAAATGCTCTTTATTCCGCCGGGCTGACAGTTCTCTGGTTTGATGCACATGGTGATTTAAATACACCCCGGAGTTCGCCCAGTGGTTATTTCTATGGAATGCCGGCCAGAACCTTGCTTGGAGAAGGCGATCCAATATTTTTAAATTTGCTTCCTTCAATTCTCAGGCCCGAGCAGGTAATTATGGCCGGGCTGCGTGATCTTGACCCAGCCGAAGCTGCATTTATCGAACAATCCGGTTTAAAATTACTTTCTGTAAAAGAACTTGAAGCAGGAAGTGAAAGTATAATAGCAGCAGTCGAAAGCTCCCTGCAAAGCAAGCCGGGTGCCGGAATGAATGGAAATATCTATATACATTTAGATCTTGATGTGCTGGATCCGGAAGCTTTTCCCCATGTTCCAGTTCCGGCTCCCGGTGGGTTAAAGCCGCAAACCCTGCTTAGTTTAATTAATGTATTGAATACAAATTTTAACCTGGTCGGCCTGGGTATTTATGAGTACAGCGCTTCGGGGAAACAACCTGATACATTTTTGAAAGAGATATTCAGGATAGGAATTGACTTTTGATAACGGCAGCCGAGGTTTACTTTTCGGGCAGATCCGCTGTAAGCTCTTGCGATTCAGCAACCAATATGTTAAGTTATTGGCATTGCAACACCCGGTTCTTATAACACCAGCCATATGAAAGGTTCGTAAAACCAGATGTCCAACCAGTTGAAACCACTTACTGCAGCAGCAATCGGCGGCTCTGTTTTTGCCATGCACTTTGGAGGTTCCTGCATGCTCTGGCCTGTTACCTGGGGGCAGCAGAGCGGTAGTGCTGTTCTCCTGGCCTACCTTGGAATCTTCATTTCCGCCGTAATCTTTCCCTGGCTGGCCTACCTCGCCGTTTCAAAAGAAGGGACCCTGTTCAATATCGCAAATAGTTCAGTTAATCGTACCTTTGCCCAGGTCTTTGGCGGTTTAACGGTGCTGGTGCTCGGTCCGCTCTTTGCCATACCGCGAATGAGCGCCGCTGCCTGGGATGCTATCTGCCAGATCATGGGTCTTGATTATTCGCCCTTTTTTGGTATGCTTCTTTTCACGATTATTTACTACGCTGCTGCTTTCTGGTTTTTATACCGCAGGAGCCAGGTTATAGATAAAATTGCCCGTTACCTTTTACCGGTGCTGCTTATAACTATTGCCGCAGTGGTTATTAAGAGCCTGGTGTCGCCGCTGGCCGAATGGATTTCGCCCATATATTCCGAGCATCCCTTTAGCTATGGTTTCCTGAATGGCTATCAGACCATGGATTTGCCGGCGGCCCTGATGTTTGCTACCCTGGTCATTGCCGGTTTGAGCGGCAGCCACGGGCTTAAAGAGAAGAACCTCAACCGCTACCTGGTAATTACGGCAGGGATTGGTTTTCTGCTGCTCGGTACCAGCCATTTAACGCAGATGCTGGTCGGTGCTTCAACGGGAGAACTTTTTGTTGATATTTCCTATGCCAGGCTCTATGCTACGATTATCCTCGAACTCTGGGGCCCTGTCGGCGGGGTAATTTTTAATGTTGCCCTGCTTTTTGCCGCCCTTACATCAGCAGTAGGTCTTGGTGGCGGGACAGCTGCCTACTTTGAAGAAGCATCGGGAGGCAAACTTCCTTACGTGGCCTGTACCGCGGTAACCCTTTTCTTAAGCGGACTGGTCAGCATGGTCGGCCTGGAGGAGATAATCAGGTTAACTGCGCCGATCCTCGATATGGTTTATCCCCCGGCTATTGTTATTGTTCTTTTTATTGTCATCGCGCCTTCACTGAAAGGGGCGCGGGCAGGAGCTGCAGTGGCAGCGTTTTTATGGGGGCTTCTTGAGGGGGTTGGCGGTTACGCGGTTCTGCTGGGCGGGGGAGAAACCTTGTTGGCCCTGCGTAACTTTTTCCCGGGTGCCGCAGCAGGCTTTGGCTGGATTTTTATTGCCGTTATCGGTGCTTTAATCGGTCATTTCTTTTTCAGGGCTCGTTTTCAGGCAATCGCCGGGGAGGAAGGCCGCTCTCGCTAACTATGAGTAAAATATAAGCGGGATTTTTTTAGCGGGGAGATATAAAACAAGCAGGAAAAGAGAGACCTCGTTCCAGAAAAGGTATTTCACCAGAAAACACCAGGAACGGAGGCCTCTCAATAATGGA
>Ga0334884_1000429_pt1 | contig 77952 bp, 66 predicted proteins | sample GraSluR1_MG_7_FD_207215 | JGI IMG/M metagenome (GOLD analysis project Ga0334884, IMG submission 207215) | Sludge microbial communities from methane-producing bioreactor in Wageningen University, Netherlands - Granular Sludge_12_05 R1 | ecosystem: Engineered > Bioreactor > Anaerobic >... | reverse complement strand
CCCTCTCCAAACATTATGAATAGCCTGTCATTTCGACCGCCTGCCTGAATGACGCAGTCAGGCAGGAAGGGAGACCACGAAGTAGCAGCGAAGCTAAATCTTTAAAAGGTTTACCGGACACTACTGAAAATCTATAAAAATAAAAAACGTCCACCCACAAAACAGCACATTTGCAAACCGCACAATCCGACACACAATCAAAGTTTGCAAAAGAGCTGTTTTTTGCCGACACACTACCCGAATATTAAAAAAGAGTAAGTATTGATTCGAGCTTGATTATTTTGTATTTTTGTCAAAATATGACAAGAAAATAATTGCAAGACAAATGAAAGAAACATTTGGAGAATATGTAAAACGATTGAGGACAGAAAACAATCTGACTTTAACTCAACTTGCAGCACAACTTGATATGGATTCCGCAAATCTTAGTAAAATTGAAAACGGCAAACGTGATTTTGACGAAAAGAGGTTGATTAAACTTGCTGCTTTTTTCAATTTGGACATTGACAAAGTTAAAACAGAATTTTTTAGCGATTTAATTGCCAAGAAGATTTATCAAACCAAGTATTGCCGCGAAACACTGTTGCTTGCAGAAGAAAAAATCAAGTATTTGCAACAAAAACAAATCAAACAACGAACTTTAAATCTATAGGAATATGAATAAAACATTTGACAATGCTGAAACTACTGGTTTTGTTGAAGAGCCTCAACTCTTATTAGATTTTAAGACCAAACCTGTAACGAAAGAAAGAAAAGCCATAAAAACCTTAAAAGTTGTTTCATTATTCAGCGGTTGTGGTGGCTTGGATTCAGGCTTTACTGAAGGCTTCTCTTTTAGAAATAAGTATTATAAAAAGAATAATTTCAGAATAGAATTTGCAAATGATATAGACCAAGCTGCCGAATATGTTTACAATTCAAATAAATCATTTTAATTCTACTTTAACAGATTAAAAACCCTTGAAAATTTTGGTGTTTAGCGAAGAAGTTGCTACTTTCAATGCACAGAAAAACAGGCTTATCGTTCCGAAAAAGGTTTAACACAACGTAAAAAAAATAGGAGTTATGGAAAAACGCTAACCTCTGTCATATAGAGAGTTAGTGTTCACCTCAATGATTACGAGCACATATTTTGCAATTCAACCAAAAGGTTCTTTGGCAAGGCAGAGCAATACTCGCTAGGAATAATAAAAAGTCAGCTGCGCAATATTGAAAGCATAAGCGTAGAGATGGGGGTCAGCTACCATCAAATGCAGCATTTTATCACAGAGTCCAACTGGGATCACCGGGCATTAATGGATCAAGTTGCCCAGGAGGTAAGCCAGATTTTACCCAAAAGAAAGCTTACAGGGCTGATCATTGATGAAAGCGGCTGGGTGAAAAAAGGCGACCATAGCGTAGGCGTAGGACATCAGCACTGTGGGAATGTTGGAAAGCTATCCAATAGCCAGGTTGCCGTTTTTGCCTCTATGGTTGACGCTAGGCTATACTTGCCCAAGGCCTGGTGTGACGACAAGGCAAGATGCGAAAAAGCAGGCATTCCTGTAGCGCACCGAACATTTAAAACCAAGCTGGAGCTGGCGCTAGAAATAATCCACCAGCAAGTGACCAACGGCCTGAGCTTCGATTTCATTGGAGGCGATGGGTACTAGGGTAACGACGCGGATTTTGCCAGCAGCATTGACGCTCTAGGCCATCTGTACATGCTGGATATCCATAAGGACCAAAAGATATACTTGGAGCGACCAGCCCTGGCTGTTCCCGAGCGAAAAGGCCATAGAGGCCGTAACCCCAAGAGGTTAAAAGCCACCACGGACGAGCTAACCGTATCGGAATATTTACATACGCCAAAGGACGAAGATTGGCAGCGTATTAGCGTTCGCAATACCGCCAAAGGAGCACTTGTAGCAGGCTATCATTTTGTAAAACTTTGGGTAATCAATCCCAGCAAGATGCAAGTAGAAAGAAGGTTGCTGGTAATCCGAAAATAGAAAACAAGGGACGGCAAGGATGAAATAAAATTTTCTTTCACCAACGCTAATCTTGACCAGTACACCGAGCAGGGCTTGGCCTATATGCAAGCACAGCGGTTCTTTGTAGAGCATAGCATAAAGGAATCCAAGCAGATACTGGGGTTAGACCAGTTTCAAACCCGAAAATGGCTTGCATGGCAGCACCAGGTGGCGTTAAACTTCTTGGTATCGTCCTTTATCTTGAAAGAAAAGCTGCATTGCTTTGATGACCTGCCATTGCTGTCGGCGCGTGATATTAAAGAGTTTATAACTTTTAAACTTTCAAGCAGATGACGGAAGAACAGATGATGGATAGAATTTATGACCGCCATTTAAAACGACAACGTGACATAAATTACTCATATTCTAACCCTTAAATCTGTTAAAGTAGAATTAGAATTGCATTATGAACAATTTCTTGCAAAAAAACAGTAGCATTATTGTATTTCTATTGTTCTCTTTACTCTGTAGTAACAGTATTATTGCTCAATATTCTATATGTGGTTATGTGACAGACAATGAACATAATCCTTTGGATTATTTTCATGCTGTTTTATATGATAGTAAGGATTCTAGCCTAATTGTCGGAGGTGTTTTTGAAAATGGTGCATTTGAATTATCTACAAGTAAAACTCAAAATTTATATTTAGAGATTTCTTACGTTGGATATTCGTCTTACATTACATCAATAAATTTCACAAACGATACAGTAAAAAACATAAATAAAATTCAACTTGAACCACTATCAATAGATGGTGTCTCAATTTTCGCTAGGAAACCTGTATATAAACGTAAAAATGGTAAAACAATCTTAGTCGTTAATAATACATCTTTATCTAACATAGGCACATCGATTGATGTTATTAAAAGAGCACCAGGTGTAGTTATCGACAATTCTAATAATATTAGTATTTTCGGTAAAGGGTCACCAACAATTTTTATTGATGGGAAAGAAATAGCATCACAACAAGAATTAGAATTGTTACAATCAAGTAATATTGAGGATATCACGATCGACAGAAGTCCTTCTTCTGAGTATAGTGCTTCTAGTACGTCGGTGATTAGCATTAAAACAAAAAAAATTAAAGAGGATAGGCTAAACATTGAGGTTTTAGAAAAAATACAAATTGCTCGTTTAGCAAGTAATACATCTGGTATAAGTATCAATAATAAATATAAAAAAATTCTAAATCATTGTTCTTATAGCTTTTCTAATAATAATTCAAAGAATTACTTTGAAGAATATGATAATAATACTCAAGACAATTATACTATTTTTAATAGTTCTTTAGTCGATGATAAAAGAAATGATTTAAACCACAACTTTTTTATAGGAACAACTTTTGATTTTGACACTCTGAAATCCGCTGGAATACAATATCGTTTTTATAATAATAGTAACAAAATGCTGCGTAGTTCTTCGCAAGAAATATACAACACATCTAGCGATATAGTTACAAGGCAAATAGTCAATGAAATTGCAGGGATAACTGAACATCATGACATTAGTTCAAACTTTCATTCAACATTTAAAAATTTAAATTCACTAAATATTTTACTAAACTATGTTAACATTAAAGTTAAAGATAATTCTCAAATATCTGAATATGGCAAAACATTACAAAATACTAGCAATTTGACAGTTGATAACATTAAAGATTATCAAATTTACTCATTGAGAACTGATTATTCATTTAAGGTTTTAAATGATATTAATTCTAAGACGGGCATCAAATTATCTAATATATTGAGCAATGGTACATCAAATTTAACTAATACTTTAGAGGCTGTTGGTTTTAGGGAACAAAACGTAATTGAAGATTTTATTGGAGCAGGATTTATTACATTAGAGAAAAACAGTGTAAAATATACACTAAATGGGGGGATGCGGTTTGAGGTAACAAAATCAAATGTATTTTTAAACTCTCGTAGCATTATTGATAGTTCGTACTTTCATATCTTTCCTTCCTTAATGTTTGATTATATTTTCACTGAAAATTTTAGTATTAACGTGAATTATTCAAAGAAAATATACAGACCACTCTTTAGTGAAATTAATCCAACATTATTCTACATTGATTCTTTATCCTATAGGATTGGTAATCCAAAGTTAAAACCAACTTTTATAGATAATGTGACTCTGGGCATTGGTTTATTTAAAAAAATAAACCTATCTTTTGAGTACAATAATGTTATAAATGATAGGGTCTTCGTTGTGCTAAATGATGATACTAACCCTAACATCTTAAAAAGTACAACTATAAATATCCCCGAGAGCAAAAGGTTAGTTGCAGTTATGGACTACAATTATTCAGGTAAAAAATACAGTATATACTCAAGTGTAGGTGCGGATTTTTCAATTATTGATATCCCTTATCTAGATGATATAAACAAAATAAGGGCTCCTATGTATTTTATTAGCATCAATAATGATTATACTATAAATGACAATATTCTGATCTATTGTAATTTTAACTATTTAAGTAGCGGTCCATATCAAAACATCATTTTTGATGAGTCCTACAACCTTTCAGCTGGGGCTAGTTTTAACCTCCTGCAAAAAAGATTAAAAATCATAATAGAAATTAACGACATTTTGAGAAGTTCTAATATGTCATGGCATTCACAATACGGTAACATTGAAAGCGGTCAGATACCTGATTATGATTATCAATCATTAAAATTTACCTTGAAGTATAATTTTAATCAATTCAAATCCGTATTTAAGAAATACTCAGGAACTCAAGAAGAATTACACAGACTATAGGAATGAAAATGTTCCCATCAGAAATACAGCCTGACGCTATGGACTGCGGTCCTGTATCACTTAAAATGATTGCATCCTTTTATGGTAAAACTTTCTCTATTGATAAACTTCGTAGGTTAACCCATACTGCAAAAGACGGAGTTTCACTATATGCCATTAGTGAAGCTGCTGAACAAATTGGATTTAAAACAGTTGGCGGCAGATTAACTTTTGAAAAACTAGAGAAAGAAGCTTTATTGCCTTGTATTGTTCATTGGAATCAAGAACATTTTGTTGTCGTTTAAACGCAAAATTTTTAGCAGACAAAATAGGGATGAACCCAACACTTCTAACACAATATGTGCAAGGGTACAAAAAGCCATCTGCAACACAAACAGAGAAAATTCTGCATGGAATTCATCAGATTGGACAAGAACTTTCCGAAATTAATTTGATTTATAAACATTAAAGGCTATTTAGATCAATACTGAAAACAAAAGACTGACATGTCTTGAGCGTAGGGTTAAGCACAACCAGAAGAACCCCAAAGTAAAATACGTATGCGTGCAAAGCCTCAACATGTGCAGCAAGGAGGAACAACAAATGGTGCTAGGGTGGATGGAAAGCATGCTAAAGTAATCCTCGACGTGCTCCTAAGCAATAGGAAAATGAAAAAAATGCACGTATTGATTTCGCATTATTTTTTACCTATTTTTGTTGAGAACTAAACCCATAGCAACTTGGAACTTTATTCTGTTATAAAAGAACTACTTGCCAGCAACGATTTTGTTAGCCTACCGGGCATTGGTAGCTTTGTGCAAAAGTACGAACCTGCTAAGCTTTCGCCTGATGGCAAAAGCATATTACCTCCGCATCAAAGCGTGTCGTTCGACCAGTCTCGCACCTTTAACGATGGGCTCCTCGAAAGGCACCTTAGAGATAAGCATAACCTCTCCTCCATAGATGCTGCAAACCGTGTAAAAGACTTTATCGAAACGTTAAACAAACGGATTAGCTCAGGAAGTACCGTAACTTTCGACAGCATTGGTACATTAAGTAAAACTTCCTCAGGTAGCATTGTATTTACTCCAGCCGATGATCTGCACCGATCGTCAGAAACCTTTGGGCTTGTTGAACCCGTAAAGGTGCCAGAGCAAAAATCATCCATAGCATCAGAAAATCCTGCAAAGGAACCTGTTAAACCACAACCAATCGCTCCATCGAAAGCACAAAAGGCTAGCCTACTTTCGTCCGTTGGAATACCCATTATGCTTGCCGCCGCTGCCATGGCTATCCTTATGGTTGTTGGTAGCCTGTTGATATTTATGCCTGAGCTAAGGTTTTGGAACGATCAGGAAGTAGCCTACGCAGAGCCTCCTGCTCACAATATTGAACTTGTTAGCCAAGTGGAAACGCCGAGCTTTACCCAAGCCGATACAACCGACACCTTGAGCGCTCTCAATGATAACCTTGAGCCAACACCCCAAAAGGTGGAGGAAAAGGTAGCTGTTATTACCGACAAGAAGCAAGCGCTTTACTACGAGGAGCCCGATGACAAAACCTACTACATCATTGCAGGGAGTTTCGAGCACATCGACAACGCCCAGGTCCTTTTCAACTCGCTGGCCAAGCAAGGGTATAACCCCGAAATTCTCCAATCCGATGGGCGTTTTAGGGTCTCCATTAGCAAGTTCACCGACCGGAACCGTGCCCTGCGTGAGCTGGCTCGCTTGCGTCAGCAAAAATCCACCGAGTCGGTTTGGATGCTAGGGCTTTAGCTCCTTACAATAGGCCGGTTGCGTTTGCCCAGTAACTTCCCCCATGAATTCAATAGCTAAAAAGCAGCTCGATTCGTAGATGCTAGCCATTACATCTGCTATACACTGAAATTTTTAGTATACGCTGCAGCTAAAAGGGCGAAAATACCTGTTGATAAATCCAATGGCATAGCTGGTTATATCGTAATTGAAAATGATTTGGATTAGGAATACCTTACACCTACATCATTTAAAATTAACCACCTTGAATAAGCATACACATAACCTTGCAACAGGCTGTTTAATCATTCTACCAATGCATTCCTGTATGCCCTTTGGGGCAATCATGGTGTCTAAAACCATAATGGAGCAGAACCACATTACTATTGAAGATGATGATGTTCGATCGGCAATTATGGCCAAAGCAAATTTTATCCATTATTCACCTGAAGAGAGGCAATCTCCGCTAGATAGAACCAAACAAACCATCGTTAGGCACGTGGGATTAAACGAACCTCAAATCTACTATGTGTATGATGTAGGATACCTCAATGGTCATGGGTTTCCTGTATGCGTTGATGGTGCGGAGCACGAAACAATTACTAGAACTGATGAGCTGGCCGAGGATATGTCAACAGCTATACAGAACGATCAATCCGTAAACTTACATCATCTTAATAGCTACATTCAGAAGGTTAGTAGGCTAAGCTATAAAATCGATATGGAAATAATTGAAAAGATAAATGCTGCCGACACGGTGCTGCTGAGGTACTATGCAGATCCCAATCCGATTACGGTTCAGTTCAACGAGTTTCACCTCGACAGGCCTAAGAAGCTGATTAATACACCCCTCAATCAGTAGCCTTATGGATAATTCTGTGCTAAAAAGAAAAACGGGGCACGGCAGATGTTTCTACAGTGCCCGTTCCTATTAGTATCCCCTTACCTACTTGCCCGAGATCTTGGCCCAGGTATCTTTAAGCGTAGCTGTTCTGTTAAATATAAGGTTACCAGGCTTGCTGTCGTAATCGACGCTGAAGTAGCCCAACCGCTCAAACTGGAATCGATCCATTGGTTCTACATCTTGCAGAGTCGGTTCCACAAATCCTTTAACAACCTTAAGCGACTCGGGATTAAGCCCGGTTTTCCAATCGGTGCCCTCGGGCACATCATCGGGATCCTCGTTCTGGAATAGGCGATCGAAAAGGCGAACCTCTGCCGGTACGGCGTGCTTGGCCGATAGCCAATGGATTACCCCCTTCACCTTGCGGCCATCGGATGATGTTCCGCCTGCCGACTCAGGATCGTAGGTGCAACGTAGCTCCACAACCTCACCGTTATCGTCCTTAATAACCTCGTGGCATTTTATAAGATAAGCATAGCGTAAACGTACCTCGCCATCGGGCTTCAGGCGGAAAAACTTTTGGGGAGGATCCTCCATAAAATCATCGCGCTCAATGTAAATCTCGCGGCTAAAGGGGATTGCCCTTCTTCCTACAGCCTCGTCCTCGGGGTTGTTCACGGCATGAATCTCCTCAACCTTACCCTCTGGGTAGTTAGTGATAATCACCCTTATTGGATTGAGCACCGCCATCCGGCGCTCGGCGCGCTTGTTCAAATCTTCGCGAATACAGAACTCAAGCAGCGACAGGTCAATCACGTTATCGCGCTTAGCTACCCCTACCCTATCGGCAAATGTGCGGATAGATTCTGGTGTATAGCCCCTGCGGCGCAGGCCGCAAATGGTGGGCATACGCGGATCGTCCCAGCCGCTAACAAATCCCTCCTGCACCAGCTGCAGCAGCTTACGCTTGCTCATCACGGTGTAGGTAAGGTTGAGGCGTGCAAACTCGTACTGTTTCGATGGAAAAATCTCCAGCTTCTCGATAAACCAATCGTACAGCGGACGGTGCACATCGAACTCCAGCGTACAAATGGAGTGCGTTACCTTCTCCAGCGAATCGCTTTGCCCGTGGGCATAATCGTACATTGGGTAGATGCACCACTTATCGCCTGTACGGTGATGGTGAGCGTGGATTATTCGGTAAAGAATGGGGTCGCGCATGAGCATATTGGGGTGCGCCATATCTATCTTGGCCCTTAGCACCCTACTACCATCGGGAAATTCGCCTGCACGCATACGGGCAAACAGGTCGAGGTTCTCCTCAACAGAACGGTTGCGAAATGGGCTATCCTTGCCGGGTTGGGTTACTGTTCCCCTATTTAAACGGATCTGCTCCTGAGGTTGATCGTCGACGTAAGCCAGATCCTTCCTTACTAGCTCCTGCGCCCACAGGTACAGCTGCTCAAAGTAGTCGGATGCGTAAAGCTCCTCGGCCCAATCGAAACCCAACCATTTAATATCCTCCTTAATGGAATCGACGTACTCCACATCCTCCTTGGTGGGGTTGGTATCGTCGAACCGCAGGTTGGTTTTACCACCAAACTTTTTAGCTAGCCCAAAGTTTAGGCAGATGGATTTGGCGTGGCCAATATGCAGGTAACCATTGGGCTCCGGCGGGAATCGTGTAAGCACCCTACCATTGTGCTTGCCCGATTTGACATCCCTCTCGATAATCTCTTCCAAAAAGTTGCGAGCTTTCTCGCCAGCCTCGTTCACGTTCAGGTTTTCGCTTTCCATTTGCATTGCGGTTTATTCAGAATGGCAAAATTAGAAAATTGCATATAATAATTTGATTCGCAAGGCATTTTTTTGGTAGATTGTTTGCTAACGTTGGAAAACCCACCTTGCATCCAAACAAATCTCAATAAGGTAAACCAATAGATGAAATAAAATCAGTTATTTTGTGCCGTAATTCCAAAAGGTAAGCAGATGAACATTATTGAACTTGAGAATATGGAGTTTCGTGGCTACCATGGCTGCTACCGCGAGGAGCAGGTGGTGGGCAACCAGTTTGTGGTGAATCTGAGGCTCGAGACCTCGTCGATGGTAGCCTCCGAAACCGACCAGATCCATGATGCGCTAAACTATCAGCAGGCATATAATCTTGTAAAAAAAGAGATGTCTACCCCCTCCCATCTGCTCGAGCACGTTGGCAAGCGCATCCTCGACACGCTTTTTGCCGAATTGGAACTTTTAGAAAAGGCCTCGGTTAAGGTCTCTAAGCTCAATCCGCCCATGGGCGGAAAGATGGATAGGGTAAGCGTTACCCTTACACGACGAAGGTAATGGGTGCGGTAGCATTTCGGAGGTGCCCAGCGTGCGGCGCCGTATTCGAATGCCACAGCCAAACTGGTAATAGGTGTTGGTGCATGGACATTGTACTGGCTGAAAATCAGTTGGAATACATCAAAAAAACCTACGATGGCTGTCTATGCCCAAAATGCCTAACGGCCTTTGCATCGAGCAAAAAATTAGAGAAAAGCAATAAATAGCGGCATTATTGTCACTGGGGTTTGGAGATTTAGAAAATTTTGTACCTTTGCAGCCACAGTAATGGTCTCGTGGCCGAGTGGCTAGGCAGAGGTCTGCAAAACCTCGTACAGCGGTTCGAGTCCGCTCGAGACCTCAAAGTAAACGCATACCAGAGCAATTTGGTATGCGTTTTTTGTTCAAGCAATAATTGTTATATAATACCCACAGCCACATTGTTACAATTAGGCAGTATCGAAGGCGACCACCTTACAGCTGCTATTCAGATTAATTCTGCCTATCAACGCGTTGTTTAAGCTTTTGATCAACACAGCTGTTATTATGGTAAAGCGTTATTCTAATTACACAATTATTGCTAATTTTGCTTACCGTATCTGCTCTCCCGCAAAAATTGCACTGTGGGTTACCGGGCGAAGCTGTGCCAGCCCTTCAAGAAAATCAAACCTTATTTATCTGTTAATGAATAATTAAGACATCCGCTGGAAGCAACGATTCGAAAATTTTTCGAAAGCATTTAATCAATTTGAAGAAGCGATTAATCCCGTCATTGCGAGAACTCACCCAAAATTTTTGGGCATAATGTATTGATGACAGAAACTTAATTAACTGTCGTCATTGCGAGGGTTTTTTCCGAAGCAATCTCTTAATCAACTAATAGATTCTTCATCTCAAAGTACAAGATTCGCAATTACGAACAGGAAATCTGTAATTGGTAGCAAAACGAAGTGGAGCTAAGCAATCCATAAAATTAATAACCTGTTAGAAATATGGAGGTTACACATACATCCTAACCAACAAGAACAACACAGTTTTATACACAGGCGTAACCAGCAACCTACAGAAAAGATTAGCGGAGCATAGGGAAGGAATCCACATCAACGCATTCACCCGCAAATACAACTGTCACAAGTTGATTTACTTTGAGGGTTTCAACCGAATTGAGGATGCCATTGCTAGGGAGAAACAGATCAAAGGTGGCTCAAGGGCAAAGAAGGAGTCCCTAATTAACTCTATCAATCCAAATTGGAACGATCTAACCGATTTGGTTGATGAGTAGTTAAGTTCATCCAACAGATTGCTTCATCTCAAAGTACGAGCTTCGCAATGACGTGAGGGACGCAATGACGTAAACCTTGTAACGACGAAGCACTTCCCGTCACTGCGAGTGTTCTATACGAAGCAGTCTTTAACTAGAGTATGTAATCTATGAAAAAGATTGCTTCATCCGCCGGCTGGCGGATTCGCAATGACGTGAGGATCGCAATGACGTGAGGGACGCAATAACGTAAACCTTGTAACGACGAAGCACTTCCCGTCACTGCGAGTGTTCTTTACGAAGCAGTCTTTAACTAGAGTATGTAATCCATGAAAAAGATTGCTTCATCCGCCGGCTGGCGGATTCGCAATGACGTAAGGATAGTAATGACGTGTAATAAGCAACTACGTAATAACTCGTGACGACGAAACATTTACCGTCACTGCGAGTGTTTTATACGAAACAGTCTTTAACTAGAGTATGTGATCCATGAAAAAGATTGCTTCATCCGCCGGCTGGCGGATTCGCAATGACGTATAATACGCTACTAAGTAAATAACTAAATCGCAATACCCGTGAAAATTAAACCCCTAGTCATATTGCTAGCCGTTACCATGGCATTCGCCTCATGCAACCGCAAAGCACAGCTGCTATACATGCAGGATATAAGCATCATGCAGGAAACACCATTTGTTACCCCCCCTACCTACCGCCTTAAGCCCGGCGATGTGCTGTACATTCAGCTGGTAACCCCCAGCCCCGAGATCAGCCAGATGTTTAACAACCCTTCCGGCATTCAGTACTTCGGTCAGAGCCGCGATGAGGCCTCTCTCTACCTCCAGGGCTACAGCATCGATGCCGAGGGCAATATCAACCTGCCATTCCTTGGCAAAACCACTGTAGGAGGATTAAGCATTCAGGAGGCGCAGGAGGCAGTGCAGCAAAAAACCGAGCTCATGTACAAGGATGCATCGGTTATTGTAAAAATGGCCAACTACAAGATCACCCTGCTGGGTGAGGTGCGCAGGCCTGGCAATATCCGCAACTTTAACGATAATATCAACATATTTGAGGCGCTGGCCAACGTGGGCGACCTAACCGAGAACGGCGACCGCCGGAACGTGCTGGTGGTTCGCTCATCGAGCGATGGCAACCAAACCATCAGGCTTAACCTTAACGACCGATCGGTGCTCTCATCCGAAGCTTTTTACCTGCTCCCCAACGATGTGGTGATTGTAGAGCCCATAGGCAACAAGGTGTTCCAAATGAACCTGCCCTACATTAACCTAACGCTATCGTCGATTAGTACGATTATATTGCTTTATAATTTTATTACTCGTTTATAGGGGATTGGAGGGTTGATTGGTTGCCTCTGATTGGTTGATTGGTTGCCTCTGATTGGTTGATTGGTTGCCTCTGATTGGTTGATTGACTGATTGATTGATTGACTGCCTGCCTCTGGCAGGCTTGGTTGTTTGGTTGTTTGATTGGTTGTTGGGTTTAATCAAACTTATGTTGATGATTACAAGAAATTATTCATAGAAACTATATCGTCTATATGGATGAAAATCTAATTGGTAGAAACAAAAACATTAATCGTGGCTTTCGCAAGCTTGAGATTTGGAAGGAAGCCATTGCCCTATTTGTTTTTATAAAGAAAATGATTGAAGAAACCAACGACATCTCGTACAAGGTTAAAGCTCAGGTAGAAAGTGCAGCATTCTCTGTTCACTCAAATATAGCCGAGGGTTATGGTCGACGACATTTAAAAGAATCAATTCAGTTTAATAGCATTGCTTTAGCCTCACTCGCCGAGAATTACTCTCAAGTATACGCTTTACACCAAGCTAGCATTCTAAGCAGGGAGCTTTTCGATCAATTTGACACAATTCATTACTCATTAGAGAACAAGCTAATCAACTATAACAAATCACAAGTTAAGCAGCTAAAAGAAAAATCCGAATGGCAAAACGATTATGTTGTCAGAGAAATGATTGAATTTTATGGATTAGATAACAGCGATTAACCAATCACCCAATCATCCAACCTGCCTGCCGAAGACGACAGTCAGGCAGGTCATCCAATCATCCAATCACCCAATCACATAACTAATTCACACCAATATGGAATCCCCCAACAACTCATACCCCCCATTCCCCGAGGAAACCCTCGACCTTAAGCGCTACTTCTTCCTGTTCCTGAGCAAGTGGTACTGGATAGCTATCTGCGTGTTTGCAGGGCTGTTTGTGGCGTACCTGGTGAACCGTTACTCCGAGCAGGTGTACTCGGTTAAAGCCTCACTGCTGGTGGGTAATGCCGATGGGCGCAAGGTAGGCCAAGGGGTACAAAACCTCATGCGCGAGATGAACATCATGCAGGATAGAAAACGAATTGAGAATGAGATAGGCATTTTACAATCGTACACTCTTGCACGTACCGCCATTGAGGAGCTACCCGACTTCAATATTACATACGTAAACGTGGGGCGCAGGGGAATTGCCGAGAGCAAAATGTATAACCGCTCAAACTTTGTGGTGCATGTTGATACAACCGAGAACAACGCCGCTGGTTACCCAGTAAACATCAACATCATATCAGCCAAAGAGTATGAGCTGGATTTTGATGATGGTGCTGGTACACAAAGGATGCGCTTTGGCGAGAAATACCACGACCACCGCTTTGCCTTTACCATAACCCTAAGGGAACCCGATAATTTTGAGCTTAGCCGCCAAAGCAACAAGTACTACTTCATCATCAACGATGCTCATAGCCAAGCCATTGCCTATATGAAGAAAATAGCCATAGAGCTGAACGACAAGCAGGGTAGCCTGCTTACGCTTAGCACCAGTGGCTACGTGGCGCAGCAGGAGGCCGATTTTCTGAATAAGCTCATGGAGGTATATATTCGCCTCGATTTGCAGGAGAAATCGCTAACCGCCGAAAACACCATTGACTTTGTCGAGGGGCAACTCCGTGGTATTTCCGACTCGCTTCGCAAAGCCGAGCTGCTTCTGCAAAATTTCAGAACGGGCAAAGGTATTATAGACCTAAGCACCGAAGGGCGAACCCTTTTAGAGCGCCTCGAGGCGCTTTATACCGAGAAGAATGCGCTTAGGCTCCAGCTGGAGTACTTTGAGTACCTTGAGAACTACCTGAAAACCAAGAAAGACCTTAAGGGGCTGGTTGCTCCCGCCACCATTGGTCTAGATGATGCCAGCATTGCCGCCATTGTGAGCGATCTTAACCAGCTTACCATGGAGCGCGATGGGCTGCTCATGACGTTACGCCCCGATAACACCCGCGTGCTGGCCCTCGACCAGAATATCAACAGCCTAATTGAACTCCTTTTCGAGAAGCTGGAGGGCATGCGCAAGGTGAATGGCATACGCATTAGGGAGCTCGACCGCCGTGTAGCCGAGCAGGAGCAGCAGCTGCGGCTACTTCCGGTAACCGAGCGGGAATTGGTGAATATGGAGCGTATGTTCAATATCCACGAGAAGTTTTACACCTACCTCATGGAGAAGCGCATTGAGGCGGGTATTGCTAAAGCATCGAGCGTATCGGACAATCGTATAATTGACGAGGCCAGGGCCGATATGGCCACCATCATAAAGCCCAACCGTAGGATGAACTACATCATGGGCTTTATCATCGGGCTAATAATTCCCGTGGGGCTAATCCTGCTATTCGATCAGCTAAACAACTCCATTCAGGATCCTGCCACCATATCGAAGAAAACCCGAACCCCCTTGCTGGGAACCATTGGGCATAACCCTTACGAAAGTTTTCTGCCGGTGTACGACAAACCCAAATCGTCGTTTACCGAATCGTTCCGAGCGCTGCGAACCAACCTCGACTTCATGCTTTGCGAGAGTAAGTGCAAGGCGATACTAGTATCATCAACCATTAGCGGCGAGGGAAAATCGTTTGTGGTTTCGAACCTGGCCGTAAGTATGGCCATGCTGGGTAAGAAAACCCTTATACTGGGTCTCGACCTGCGCAAACCCAAGGTGCACAGTATGTTTGGCATTGATAATGCAAAGGGCATAAGCACATACCTTATTGGGCGCGATAGCCTGGAGTCGGTGATTGTCCCAACTAACATTCCAAACCTGTCCATCATCCCCTCGGGGCCCATTCCGCCAAACCCAGCTGAACTTTCGGCCAGCCATAGGCTTGAAGAAATGGTTGCAGCGCTGCGCAACAACTACGACATGATAGTGATAGACTCGCCCCCCGTGGCCGTAGTTACCGATGCGGTGCTTATTAGCCGAACCTGCGATACCACCCTGTTCGTGGTGCGCCACAGGTTCACCTCGGTAAATGCCCTCGATTTGGTGGACGACCTTACCAAGAACAAAACCATTGCCAACCTGGCCATAGTGCTTAACGACTTTAAGAAACCCAAGGGATACGGGTATGGATACAGCTACGGATATGGCTATGCATATAACTATGGCTATAGCTATGGACAGCAGTACGGGCAGGGCTACTACACCGATGACGAGAATGGTAGTAAGGTCTCGGGGTTTTTTAGGCGGTTCTTCGGGTAGTGTCCACAAATGCATACCTACAAAGACTATCCATAAATTAGCACAAATTAGCACAAAGAAGAAATTTGAGGTAATTCGTGTTAATCTGTGGACAAAAAAAAACAAATCTGTGTTAATCTGTGGACAAAAGACCAAAACAGCTATGCAGGATTACCCCTACAAAGAAGAGTGCTACAACATAATTGGCTTCGCTATGGAAGTGCACAGCGAACTGGGTAATGGCTTTCTTGAACCAGTGTACCAGGAGGCACTATCCGTTGTATTAACAGAAAATGGCATCCCACACGAAAGAGAAAAATTGCTAAAAATAAACTTTCGAGGCAAAGTGCTTAAAAAGAAATACGTTGCCGATTTTGTTTGCTACAACAGCATTATTCTCGAGCTAAAAGCAATGGATGCAATTCATCCAGATCATCTTGCACAGGTAATTAACTACCTAAAAGTTACCAGGTTTAAGCTGGGACTAATCATTAACTTTGGGGCAAAAAGTTTGCAGTACAAAAGGGTAATATTGTAGCTATCCACAAAACTGTCCATAAATTACCACAAATAAGAAATTTGAGGAAACTTGCCTGCTGCCCGCATACCGAACCACAGGGCAAGCAGGGTTGTGTTAATCTGTGGATAAATAAGAAAACAAATCTGTGGACACAAAAAAGAAATCTGTGGAAAAAATGCAATACAACCTTTCAAAACACGCCAAGGTTCAGCTAGAGCGAAGAGGAATTAATGCTTCTCAAATTGATGCTATAATTAATCATCCCGACAGCGTTGTTGAGGAAGATAGTTTATGGGTTTATCAAAAGACCATACAAGAAGAAAATAGAAACTATCTTTACAGGGTTTTCGTTAATAAAACCAAAGAACCAAATCTTGTGGTAACAGCATATAAAACATCAAAACTTAGCAAGTATGAAAATAAAGTATGATAAGGAAGCGGATGTAGTTTATATCCAACTGTCAGATAAAAAAGTGCTTGAAAGCAAACAGGAGAAGCAGGGCGTAATAATTGACTACGACTCAAATGGCAATGTGGTTGGCATTGAGATATTGCAGGCATCATCACATATTGACAAAGTTGCTGGAATAAGTTATGAACTTGCATAGTATTCGTTAGAGCCGATGAGCTGGGCTCGGGCGTTCGCAATATATTTAACTACTACCCTTACTACTCAAATAGTAAACCAATCCTTGAAGATGCCGATATATTTAAATGCACAATTTTTACCAATGACAACACAGGTGGTCAGACAGGTGGTCAGACAGGTGAGCTATACCAATTAACAAAATCCCAGCTAGCAGTACTAAACATAATTAAGGATAACCCTAAGGTAAGCCGAAAAGAAATAGCAAGCCATACTCCAGATTAGCACTTCGGCCGTTCAGAAGCACATAGCAATACTAAAACAGAAGAACGTAATAAAACGAATAGGACCCGATTTTGGCGGCCACTGGCAAATCACCAACTCATAATCCGCAAAGGACAATCTGCAAAAGACTATCCACAAATTGACACAAATTAGCACGAATAAGAAATTTGAGGAAATTTGTGCTAATCTGTGGACAAAAAGTAATTCCACAGTGTAACTCAGTGTAAAACACCGTGCAACTCAGTGTAAACACAGTGCAACACAGTGAAACAAAAAAACGAACAACAAAATTTTTTCCTAAGTTTGCACTAACCCGTTACCCCAACCCATGGGACTGACCGGGCGAAGCTGTAACAAATACCTTAAGAAACCTTGCATAGCATTGAAAAAATATTAGAGTTTGGAGAGGGTCAATATATTGAGTTCAAAGAATCTGTTGATAAGAACCTTCAAAAAGAGATAGTAGCCTTTGCTAATGCATCGGGAGGTAAAATTTATATAGGAATAAACGATATTGGTGAGATAAAAGGGATTGATACTACCAACAAGCTTAAATCACAAATACAAGACACTGCATACAATTGCGACCCTCCAATTCTGGTAAACCTTAAACCCATGGGTAAAATATTGGCTGTAGAGGTAATGGAGGGTACAAATAAACCCTACTCCTGCTCATCGGGTTTTTATATGCGAATGGGGGCCAACTCACAAAAGATGAGGCGAGACGAAATTCTTGCCCTAGCCATTAAAACTGGAAAAATTCGGTTCGACGAGCAGGTATGCAGCAATTTTAGCTGGAGAGATTTTGATAACGAGAAGTTTGAGTACTACCTCAAACTTGCCAGGATATCCAACAATGCTCCCAAGGAAGAAATACTCCGAAATTTAAGGGTTCTAACTGACGATGGCCTCACCAACGCTGGCGTTTTGTACTTTGCAAAGGAACCCTACAAGTATATTATTAGCTCCCGCATAAGGTGCATTCATTTTAACGACGACATTAGGGTGGATATACTCGACAAGAAAGTGATTGACCGAGGAATTCTTGGAAATATTGAATTTGCCGTGGCATATCTCAAAGAACGTGTACCCGTTAGGTATGAGATTAAAGATTTAAAGCGTGACGAATACCCAGAATACCCAATTGAAGCATATAGAGAAGCAATTGTTAATGCTATTATCCATTTCGACTACTTTCTGGGCGACACCATTGCCATTGAGAAATTGAAAAGCAGCATTGTATTAAACAACAAGGGAGAACTTCTATTCCCACAGAGCGAGTTTGGAAAGAAGAGCGAAGCCAGAAACCGGTTACTAGTTGATTTGTTAGCAAGAACTGATTTTATGGAAAAGGCAGGTACTGGCATTAAGAGGGTAACCAATGCATGTATTGAAAATGGCAATAAGGTAGATTTCGAATTCTCCGATTCATTTTGGGTAACAATCTACTCCAACAAAAGCACCGTTACAGCAAATGATACCGATAATGATACCGATAATGATACCGATAATGATACCGATAATAGGCTTAATAGAATTATCAGCCTAATTTCAGAAAACAAATATATTACTACACGCGAATTGGCTCATAAATGTTCTGTATCGCAGGCTACTATTAAAAGGGATATTGAGAAGTTGAAAAATCAAAATACCATTAAAAGAGTAGGAAAGGAAAAAACCGGCCACTGGCAAATCACCAACTGATAATCCGCAAAGGACTATCTGCAAAAGACTATCCACAAATTGACACAAATTAGCACGAATAAGAAATTTGAGGAAATTTGTGCTAATCTGTGGACAAAAAGTAATTCCACAGTGTAACTCAGTGTAAAACACCGTGCAACTCAGTGTAAACACAGTGCAACACAGTGAAACAAAAAAACGAACAACAAAATTTTTTCCTAAGTTTGCACTAACCCGTTACCCCAACCCATGGGACTGACCGGGCGAAGCTGTAACAAATACCTTAAGAAACCTTGCATAGCATTGAAAAAATATTAGAGTTTGGAGAGGGTCAATATATTGAGTTCAAAGAATCTGTTGATAAGAACCTTCAAAAAGAGATAGTAGCCTTTGCTAATGCATCGGGAGGTAAAATTTATATAGGAATAAACGATATTGGTGAGATAAAAGGGATTGATACTACCAACAAGCTTAAATCACAAATACAAGACACTGCATACAATTGCGACCCTCCAATTCTGGTAAACCTTAAACCCATGGGTAAAATATTGGCTGTAGAGGTAATGGAGGGTACAAATAAACCCTACTCCTGCTCATCGGGTTTTTATATGCGAATGGGGGCCAACTCACAAAAGATGAGGCGAGACGAAATTCTTGCCCTAGCCATTAAAACTGGAAAAATTCGGTTCGACGAGCAGGTATGCAGCAATTTTAGCTGGAGAGATTTTGATAACGAGAAGTTTGAGTACTACCTCAAACTTGCCAGGATATCCAACAATGCTCCCAAGGAAGAAATACTCCGAAATTTAAGGGTTCTAACTGACGATGGCCTCACCAACGCTGGCGTTTTGTACTTTGCAAAGGAACCCTACAAGTATATTATTAGCTCCCGCATAAGGTGCATTCATTTTAACGACGACATTAGGGTGGATATACTCGACAAGAAAGTGATTGACCGAGGAATTCTTGGAAATATTGAATTTGCCGTGGCATATCTCAAAGAACGTGTACCCGTTAGGTATGAGATTAAAGATTTAAAGCGTGACGAATACCCAGAATACCCAATTGAAGCATATAGAGAAGCAATTGTTAATGCTATTATCCATTTCGACTACTTTCTGGGCGACACCATTGCCATTGAGAAATTGAAAAGCAGCATTGTATTAAACAACAAGGGAGAACTTCTATTCCCACAGAGCGAGTTTGGAAAGAAGAGCGAAGCCAGAAACCGGTTACTAGTTGATTTGTTAGCAAGAACTGATTTTATGGAAAAGGCAGGTACTGGCATTAAGAGGGTAACCAATGCATGTATTGAAAATGGCAATAAGGTAGATTTCGAATTCTCCGATTCATTTTGGGTAACAATCTACTCCAACAAAAGCACCGTTACAGCAAATGATACCGATAATGATACCGATAATGATACCGATAATGATACCGATAATAGGCTTAATAGAATTATCAGCCTAATTTCAGAAAACAAATATATTACTACACGCGAATTGGCTCATAAATGTTCTGTATCGCAGGCTACTATTAAAAGGGATATTGAGAAGTTGAAAAATCAAAATACCATTAAAAGAGTAGGAAAGGAAAAAACTGGCCACTGGCAAATCACCAACTGATAATCCGCAAAGGACTATCTGCAAAAGACTATCCACAAATTAGCACAAAGAAGAAATTTGAGGTAATTCGTGTTAATCTGTGGACAAAAAAAACAAATCTGTGGAAATTTGTGTTAATCTGTGGACAAAAAAACAAACCCGTGCAAAAAAACCTAAAATCAAAAACCATCTCCGCTCTCCTCTGGAGCTTTATCGATAGGTTCTCGCACACAAAAATTATTTATAAAATCGCAACAAATATTGATGAGTAACGAATTATTACATATTATTAACCAAGGAGAATCCGAGCAGGTTGAGTTCAAACAAAACTTCAACCAGCAAGTAATACAATCCCTTGTTGCTTTTGCAAATTGTAACGGTGGAAGAGTAGTTCTAGGCGTTAGCGATAAAGGTATTATTACAGGGTTAGACTGATCATCAGAAAGTATTCAAAACTGGCAAAACGAGATAAAATCGAAAACCGAGCCTGCCTTATTCCCCGACATAGAGTCGTTCACAGTTAGAAATAAAACCATTGTTATTGTTTCAATTCCAGAATATCCGGTTAAACCGGTAGCACTACAAGGTCGATTTTATCTTCGCAAAAACAATTCTAACCATTTGCTCTCTGCTAGCGAAATAAATGATGTTTACCTTAAATCTATTCAAACCTCGTGGGATAGCTACCCCTACCCCAATGCAAAGTATGATGATTTAAACGAGCAAAAAATTCGGTTGTTTATCGATAGAGTTAACCAAGGCGGACGGTTTAAACTAATCGGCACACCCTATGAGTGCCTACAGAAACTACGATTAATCAAAAACAATGTCCCCACCAACGCTGCAATGCTGCTTTTCTCAAAGGAAGAGTTGTTTTACAATGTTCATATTGGTAGGTTTAAAACCCAGTCGCATATTATTGACGACAAGATGGTTCGCGGCACACTATTCGAAGCGGTTGAGAACACATTAACATTCATTATCGGCCACCTAAAAGTAGCTTTTGAAATTACAGGCAAAACATCGCAGCGTACCGAAATTTTTGAATACCCCCTCCCCGCACTCAGGGAGTTGGTTTTAAATGCCATTATACACCGCGATTACACAAGCCCAACCGATATCCAAATTCGCATTTTCGATAAGGAGATCACCATATTTAACCCTGGGAAACTATTCGGAAACCTCACAATTGAAGATTTAAAAACCGATAATTACCAAGCACAAAGCAGAAACAAGCTAATAACCGAAGCATTTTACCTAACCAAAGACATTGAAAAATACGGCAGCGGATACCGAAGAATAAGAGAATACATAGCAAACTACCCAACAATGTATTTCCATTTTGAGGAAAATTCGGGAGGGTATTTAGTAAAACTGGGGTACACTAAGCAGAAAACAGTAGATGTCACTAAAGGTGTCACTAAAGGTGTCACCAAAGATGTCACCAAAGATGTCACCAAAGATGTCACCAAAGAATCTCGTCAATTAATAATATTAGAATTGTTAAATAATAATAGAACTATGACAATTGATGAAATAGCCGAAAAACTTAATGTAACCAGGCGAACAATACTTAGAGAGATGGAGGAATTAAAAACACAAAATAAAATAAAACGAATTGGCGGCAGAAAATCCGGCCACTGGCAAATCACCAATTCATAATCCGCAAAGGACTATCTGCAAAAGACTATCCACAACCGAGCGTACTGTGCGAGTTCGGCGGAGCCAAATTGACACAAACCTGCTTGCCAGCCATAGCCGTCAAGCTAAGGACACAAAACAAATAAATAAAAACAATTGTTTTGATTGGTTTATACAGAATATTAATACTATAGCCCTCGTAGAGGGCATATAGCGATTGAAGAGATTAATACAAATGATTTTAAGCGCTTCGTAGATGCGCAATAAGGGATACTAATATCTATTGCACGCCCTACGGCCTGCCTGCCTTCGGCAGTAAGGCAGGGGTGCTTTAGGTTTTACTATTTAAACCCAATCGCTATCAACCCCTGTCTGCCAGCCAGGCAGGCTCTACGAGGGTATTGAAAATTGCTTAGCTTGACGGCTATGGCTTGCCAGCAGGCAAGTGAGCACGAATAAGAAATTTGAGGAAACTTGCCTGCTGCCCGCATACCGATACACAGGGCAAGCAGGTTCGTGTAAACCTGTCCGCCCACTGGCGGGTTTGTGGATAAAAAAGAAAACTAACCTGTCCAACCACTGCCCGCCTGTCGAAGACAGGGCGAATCTGTGTTCTGGTTCTTTCAGCGAAAATCTGTCGCATCTGTGTAATCTGCGTTCTAATGACTGAACGCAGAATACACTGATCAAACACCCGCCTGAATGACGCAGTCGGGCAGGGATAAACACAGATAAAAAAATTAAAACCAGTGAAAATCTGTAAAATCTGGGTAATCAGTGTTCTGGTCTTCTGACCACAGACCCCACAGATAAAATCAAAAATCAATAATGAACACCCTACATCTCATAGGTCGCAATAAAGAACTCTTCACCGAAGATATTGCCAAACACGAAAAGGAGCTTTCCGAAATTGTAAGTTCTTCAAGGTTTTTGGTAATTGGCGGAGCAGGCTCTATCGGACAGGCTGTGACAAAAGAAATATTCAAAAGAAAACCCCGTAAACTCCATATAGTTGATATTTCCGAGAACAATATGGTGGAGCTTGTAAGGGATATTCGTAGTACCTATGGCTATATTGATGGTGATTTTCAAACCTTTGCTTTAGATGTTGGCTCAATTGAATACGATGCGTTTATTAGGGCAGATGGAAAGTATGATTATGTGCTAAACCTTTCGGCCTTAAAACATGTACGTAGCGAAAAAGACCCGTTTACGCTAATGCGTATGATTGATGTAAACATTTTTAATACCGAAAAAACCATCCAGCAATCCATTGACAATGGTGTAAAGAAATACTTTTGTGTTTCCACGGATAAAGCTGCCAACCCCGCTAATATGATGGGCGCCTCGAAACGCATTATGGAAATGTTTGCCAATCAGCTAAGTGAAAAAATTGATGTTTCGATGGCACGTTTTGCCAATGTGGCATTCTCCGATGGATCATTACTACATGGCTTTAACCAGCGAATTCAAAAACGCCAGCCCATTGTAGCTCCCAGCGATGTTAAACGCTACTTTGTAATCCCAAAAGAATCGGGCGAGTTATGTTTAATGTCAAGCATATTTGGAGAAAATAGAGATATTTTTTTCCCAAAGCTAAGTGAGAGTTTGCATTTAATTACTTTCTCCGATATTGCCAATCGATTTTTAAAAGCAATTGGGTTTGAACCCTTTTTATGCAGCACCGAAGACGAAGCCAGAGAGCTGGCTCACACATTACCCGAAAAAGGACAGTGGCCCTGCCTGTTTTCCATAAGCGACACAACAGGTGAAAAAGATTTTGAAGAATTCTACACTGAGAATGAAGTGCTTGATTTGGAACGATTCCAAAATTTGGGCATAATAAAAAACGATTCCATTAACCATCGCGAAAAGATTGACCGCTTTACTAAAGCTGTTCAAAGGATGAAATCAGCAGGCAAATGGACAAAAAAAGAAATTGTGGAGCTCTTTTTTGAGATGATTCCTAACTTTGCCTACATTGAAAAAGGCAAGTACCTCGATGCTAAAATGTAAGGCCGAATGAATAAATTTGAAGAAATAGTAAAATTTATACGTAAACTCTACAACCAACCCGAGGGTTTTATCCCCCTGCACGCACCAGTCTTTACAGGTAACGAAAAGAAGTACCTCGAAGAGTGCATCGATACCACCTTTGTTTCATCGGTAGGTAAGTTTGTTGATACGTTTGAAGATGAAATAGCAAAGTACACTGGAGCAACCAAAGCCGTTAGCTGCGTAAATGGCACAAATGCCTTACACCTTGCTTTGCAATTGGTAGGCGTTGAGCGCGATACCGAGGTAATTACCCAACCCCTAACCTTTATTGCCACCGCCAATGCCATTAGCTACTGCGGAGCCCACCCCATTTTCCTTGATGTTGATATGGACACCCTGGGCCTCTCTCCCCAATCACTCAAAAAATGGCTAAGCGCATCAACGCATCCACGCATTAACGCATCAACAAACCTACTAGAAACAATTAACAAATCAACAGGTCGCCGCATAACCGCCTGCCTCCCCATGCACACCTTCGGCCACCCATGCCGTATTGATGAAATTATTGAAATATGTAACGAGTACAATATCCCCGTTGTTGAGGATGCCGCCGAAAGCCTTGGCTCACTATATAAAGGACAGCACACTGGCACATTTGGAAAAATTGGTGTTTTAAGCTTCAACGGTAACAAGGTAATAACCACTGGCGGTGGTGGGATGCTCCTTTTTAACGATGAGGAACTTGCAGCACGCGCAAAACACCTAACCACCCAGGCCAAGGTACCACACCCATGGGAGTTTAACCACGATGCCATTGGCTACAATTACCGTATGCCCAACATAAACGCAGCATTAGGATTAGCGCAATTGGAACAGTTACCCCAATTCCTCCAATCCAAACGCAAAATTGCCGAATCATACAAAGAGTTCTTCTCAATCACTCAACCACCCGACAGCAAACAGCCAATCAACCAACCTGCCTGCCGAAGACGACAGTCAGGCAGGTCAGCCAATCTCTTAGAAAATCACTCAATCGTTTTTATCAACGAACCAAACCATTCAAATTCTAACTACTGGCTAAACAGCATCCTACTAAGTAGCAAGCAGGAGCGCGATGCCTTCCTAAAGTTCACAAACGAAAACGGCGTTATGACCCGCCCTGCGTGGACACTGATGAACGAATTACAGATGTTTGCCAATTGCCAAACCGACGGGCTAAAAAATGCTAAGGATATTGCTGATAGATTGGTTAACCTACCTAGCAGCATAATGCATAAATAAAATAGAGTCTATTCGACAGAAATGGAAGAAGTAGCGCTTAGTAAAAACGAGTTAATATTAAAAATTACCAGCCTCGAATCGGAGCTTATTGAGCGAACTATATCAATAAACAATACCGATAAATTTGCTCAAGCAATTTGCGCATTTTCAAATGATCTCCCAAACCATAGGCAAAAAGGCTATCTGCTAATTGGTGTTAAGGACAATGGCGAGCTGTCGGGTTTAAAGGCAGATGATAGGTTGTTACAGAACCTGGGAGGCATCCGAGCCGATGGAAACATTTTACCTCAGCCCATAATATCTGTAAAAACGTTTACATTTGATGAAGGCGATGTGGTGGTGGTTGAGATATCTCCCTCCCCGTTCCCCCCAGTACGATACAAAGGTAAAACCTGGATTAAGCGAACCTATACAAGTTGATGAAATACAAGGGAAAGAGGCAATAAGTATAGAAGATGATAGTGGTTTAAGAAAATTGGGATTAGATACGGAAGAAATACGGAAGAAATACGGAAGAAATACGGAAGAAATATTAAGGATTATGGTTAAAAACCCCGAAAGCACAGCACAAGTTATGGCTGAAAAAATTAATGTATCTGTAAGTACTATTGAGAAGAATATTGCTAAATTGAAAAAAGAAGGTATTGTTGAAAGAGTAGGTTCAACAAAAAGTGGTTATTGGAAAGTTCGAAAATAAAGAACAACGCAATAACTCTTTAAATTACTCAAACGAAAACGGTGTTATGACCCGCCCTGCATGGACTCTGATGAACGAATTGCCTATGTTTGCCAATTGCCAAACCGACGGGCTAAAAAATGCTAAGGATATTGCTGATAGATTGGTAAATTTGCCTAGTAGTGTGATCTAAATGATAACAAAATTTTTAGCACAAATTTACAATTTACTTGAAAATGCTTCAATAAAGCAAAAGGATATTGTATATAGAGAGAAGTTCAATATTCATAAAACAGCTCGGTTAGGTTATTTGCCTCACATTGTTTTTAAAGGGAATATTGAAATTGGTAGTAACTCATACTTTAATTCGGGTCGCATTTCTACTGGAACAAACTCAAAGGTTGTTATTGGAGAATGGTGTGCAATTGGTCATAATGTAAATATACATGCCATAACTCACGATCCAGATTTTTCAACTGGTCCAACAGATATAAGGCCAGCTGTTGAAGGGAATATAATTATTGGTAATAACGTATGGATTGGATCAAATACGTTCTTGTTACCAGGGATAAACATTGGTAGCAACTCGGTTATAGCTGCTAATGCTGTTGTAAAAGAAGATGTACCTGAAAATGCTATTGTTGGCGGTATACCCGCAAAAATATTACGATTTAAGAAACTAAAAAATGAAAAAGAATATTAGAGTTTACCTACGAGCCCTTGAACTTGAGGATCACATTAAAATCCACCAATGGAGGCAGGATGAAGAAATAAAGAAAAGTTTTAGTGGCACACCTCTATTCTCATCAACTTTAAATGAGAAAAAGTGGGTAGAAGATAAAATTTTCGATAAAAACAATGTGAGTTGTGCTATTTGCCTCAAAGAAACCGATGAGTTTATTGGATGCATCTTTTTAAACGATATTGACTATCATAACCGCTCGGGGCATATTCCAATATTTATGGGAGAAAAAAAGCACTGGGGCAAAGGCTATGCAACAGATGCCAGAGTGCTAATGCTTAAGTATGCTTTTATCGATAGAGGTCTAGAACGAATATGGGCAAGGGTAATTGAAGGCAATGAGGGCGCATTAAAAATGCTTGAGAAAACTGGATATAAGAAAGAAGGCATATTGAGAAAATCGAGGTATAATCAAGGTGAATTTGTAAACGAGATCTTTCTTGGAGTTTTAAAGCAGGATTTTTTGAAGATAATAGATGAGTATGAGTTTTAAAATACTTACCCTTAAAGATTCAGAAGAATGGAATAATCAACTGGCCAAGCTGCCAGTTGAACAACAAGATATATATTACACCCCCGAATACTACTCGCTTTACGAAAACTATGGAGATGGCAAGGCTATGTGCTTTGTTTTTGAAAAGGATGGGGATATAGCACTATATCCATTCCTAATAAATTCGGTAAATGCCCTTGGGTATGAATTAGATAAGGAATATTTCGATATACAGGGCGCCTATGGGTACAATGGGGTGTTAACAAATACTTATAACTGCACATTTATTGATAATTTTTATAAATCATTTTATAATTATTGTCAGCCAAATAATATTATTGCAGAATTTACCCGTTTTCATCCTTTATTGGAAAATCAGAAGTTTTCTATTAATCATATGCAGGTACTCTTTGACCGAGAAACAATATCTATTGATCTTACTAAAAACTACGATGAAATTTGGAAAAATGACTATTCCTCAAGAAATAGGAATATGATTAGAAAAGCAGAAAAGCAAGGCTATACATGCAAAATTATATCAAAACCATTAAAAACCGAGATAGACAACTTTATTTCGATTTATTTGAATAATATGGAAATGGTTGGGGCAGAGGAATACTATTATTTTAATAACGACTTTTTTCACAATACATTCGTACAACTTAAAAATCAGGTAATGTTGTTTAATATTGAGGACAATAAAGGGCAGGTAGTATGTTCTACAATCTTTTTTCATTACTGTGATTTTTTTCATTATTATCTTTCAGGGAGAACAGTTGATGCTGATAACTCTGTAAACAACTTTCTGCTTAATGAAGCAGTTAAATATTCGCAGGGCTTAGGTGCAAAAATATTCTATTTGGGAGGAGGACGTTCGTGTGCTACTGATGATAGCCTACTTAAATTTAAGAGCAACTTTTCTAAAACACGTTTGCCGTTTTATATTGGGAAAAAAATTTACAATGAAGAAATTTACAATGAAGTCATAAGCCAATGGCAAACAAAATACCCTGAAAAAGTAGAAAAGTATAAAAACCATCTACTAAAATATCGCTACTAAATGGATAGCAAGAGATTTAACCAGCGCGTTATACTACCAGAAACAACTGTATTGGATGCCCTTAAGCTAATGGATAGGATAGGGGTTAAATCCCTTATGGTGCTTCAAAAATCAAAGTTTGTAGGGATACTTAGCATTGGCGATATTCAAAGGGCAATTATTGGTAATAAGGGTTTAGATATTCCTGTGGAAAGCATTTTAAGACCCAACCCTCGCGTAGGATTTGTTGGAATGAGCGATGCCCAGTCGCTGGAGCAAATGGTAAAGTATAGAATGGAGTTTTTGCCCATTATAAACGATAGCAATGAGGTTGTGAACTGCATTTTTTGGGAAGATATCTTTCCAAAAAGCCCTATTAAACCCCAAAATACATTTAACCTCCCCATTGTGATAATGGCCGGAGGGAAAGGCACAAGGCTCAAGCCCTTAACCAATGTTATTCCTAAGCCACTTATTCCCATTGGCGAGAAAACTATGCTGGAGGAGATTTTTGAGCGTTTTGCCCTCCATGGCTGCAATCAATTCCACATATCCGTAAACTATAAGGCCGATTTAATAGAGTATTACATAAACAACCTAAACCTACCATACAGTATTAACTATTTTAGGGAGAATAAGCCGCTTGGCACAGCGGGTAGCTTGCATCTGCTTAAAGGGCAAATAAACAGCACCTTTATTGTAACCAACTGCGATATACTTATTGAGCAGGACTACTCCGAAATACTCGATTATCACAAGGAGAACAACAATGAGATAACAGTTGTTGCAGCCTTAAAGCATTACCCAATACCCTACGGAACAATTGAAACAGGCGAAAACGGAAAACTTTTGAGTTTAACTGAAAAACCTGAGCTAACCTTCAAAATAAATAGCGGTATGTATATATTGGAACCGCACCTAATTGCCGAGATACCAAACAATCGCCACTTTCATATTACCGATTTAATTGAGGATGTAAAACGTAGAAAGGGTAACATTGGCGTTTTCCCTGTAAGTCAATATTCATGGAAAGATATTGGCGAATGGAATGAGTATATTGACAATATAGTTCACAACAAGTAAATAGCAAGGTCTTTTGAAATCATTCTTTAAGCAGGTTACCATTTACGGTGTTCTACCAGTTGCGGGCAAGTTTATTGGCTTTTTTTTGGTGCCAATATACGCAAGGGTTTTCTCCTCGGCCGAATTTGGTGTTGTTGAGCTACTGGTAACCCTTGCCCACTTTTTAATGTTTGCTTGCAATTTGGAGTTCTACACGGCCATAGGTCGCTTTTTTTACGATAGCAACTCCCTTGATGAGCGAAAAAAACTTATTTCAACAGGGCTTTTTCTAACCCTATTCTTTACCATAATTGTAGTTGTTGCAGCCATTTTTGCCGAGGGTATTATAATTGATAAATACATAAAAAGTAACGACTACCTGTTGGCGTACCGACTAAGTATAATTTGGCTTTTCCTCTCGTCTCTATACACCTATTTAAGCGTAATACCCCGATACGATAAAAAGCCCAAGCTATATGTTGCCATAAACATTGCTAGCCTACTGGTTAGGGTGGGGAGTACCATAGCTTATGTGCTATACTTTAAATGGGGGGTTACGGGCGTAATCGCTGGGCATATTACGGGTTCTGTTGTCTCCCTTATACTTAACGCTATAGTTTCGTGGAAATATATTGGGCTGCACTTTATTTGGCCATACGCTAGAAAAATTGCGAAATTTGCTATTCCAATTGTTCCAGGTCTTCTAATAATTGGTTTTTGGAATCCATTATCACGAAGTTTAATTTCAAACCATTACTCACTGGAAACAGTAGGTTATCTGGGGTTCGCATTAAGGATAACCTCTTTACTTGCTATTATTAACAGCGCCATAAAATTAGCCTGGAACCCAATGCTGTTTGAGGAGTATAGCAAGCCAACCTTTAAAAAGAATCTTAAACAGATTTCAGACTCTGTTGGAATAATTGTTTACTGGGGTATAATATCATTAACACTACTATCGCCCGAAATTGTAAAGTATATTGGTACAGCCGAGTATTCTCAAAGTGTTATTCTGATTGGCTTCCTGTCTTTCCAAGGTGGGCTAGAGATACTTCGCCGCCTAAGGGGGTTTGGGCCTTTGCTTAACAACAAAACCTATATACTAACATTTAACGAGATAGTTGGAATACTTGTGGGAGTAGGATTAATTATAGCCTTAAAGCCCCTGGGTATAATTGGCATAGGATTAGCCTTTGTTGCCCCTAGTATTATAAAGTATATTTTACTAATCAGCTATTCTAAAAGGGTTGTTAATATTAATTATCATACGCTAAAAGAAATTGTATTTATAATCACCCTAATAGTATCAATATTGCTTGTACAGTTTTACAATCTTTTTGTATTAAGAATCTTGATGGTTGCATTTATTACATACTTTACCCTGCCAGAACTTAAAAAAGTAATAAAAAGGTAAGAGCCAATGGACGAGTTTATTACTGGTGTTGATAGCTATTTGGCTAGTGGGCTTTTACCCTATTACTATCTATTGGTTTTTATATCAGGATTATTTCTGATATTCAAGTACCGCTTTAGGGTTTACCCAATATTTATAGTTCTACTGTTTTGGGAGGGGATTTTTGTATATGCTGGCAATAGTTTTTCATCAACAATTTACGAGTTCTATAAAATCTTTATTGTTCTTTTTGCTGTTATACTTCTGGGAGGCGATTTTTTAAACAACCTAACAAGTAGGTTCCGCTGGGTTAATACTCTCTTTTTACTATATACAACGGTAATTATTATTTCTATGTTTATTAACTCCCAACCCGTTTTGACCAGCCTAAGCCAATACGGTAAAAAGTATTTACTAATCTTTCTCATTTTTCATGGGCTAAACAGCAAAAGAATAAGCAGCAGTATCCTAAACAACTACAAAGAGATTATATTTAATGTTTTACTTATTCAAATTATTCTTTCAATATTTAAAGTTTTAATCTTAAACTTTGGTGAATCTGTTGTTGGATCAGTTGCGTTTATTGGTGGTGGGTTGGCTACAACCTTACCAATTTTAGGTTTTCTTTTTATCTGGCAAAACTCAAAAGGTAATCTTAAAACCAAGGATTGGTTAATGCTATTGGGGTTTCTTGTGGTAGCTGTTGCTAGCAACAAGAGGGCTCCAATCTTTATTCTACCTTTGCTTTCAGTTGCTATGTACACCTATGTTTATCGTACTCGCAACATTGTCTCTTTTTTTAAGTATATTCCATTAGTTTTACTAATACTTTATATTGGCATTAGATCAAACCCATCATTAAACCCCGAGCGATCCAGATGGGGCTCGTTCGATTTAGCATTTGCCACTGAATATGCTGCAGATTATATGTTTGGTAGTGAGCGGCAGCTGGAAGTTAACGATGACATTGCATATGGGAGAGGGGGTTCCTTCTTAATGCTTTTTTCACAAGATCCGTATAATGTTCCAATTGAAAAGTTATTATTTGGCCAAGGCGTTACGGAAATATTAAAGAATTATGAGGAATTTGATGTTGACAAATATGGGGTATCGCAAAAAGGGGCTTTAAATGGTGCTATGTTAAAGTATATTTCCTATGGTATTTTAGGAATGATATTGCACTTTCTATTGGGGTTATCTTATGTTACACTTTCAAAACAAAATCGCTTTATAAATGTCTTACTTCTTTTCTTTATTGGCGATTTTTTGTTTTACGATGGTGTAATTTTTGAAAATGGGGCAATGGCTTTTTTGTTGATTTTATTAGTAAAAAATAATATGATTATCCGCAAATATGCCTAAAGTGATGAAAAACTTATGATACAACAATATAGTAATGAATTTGACATTGCGAGCCTGCCCTAGCCCTGCCTTTGCCCTGCCTTTGCCCTGCCTTTGCCGGCAGGCAGGCGGCAGGCATGGCGGCAGGCAGGGAGTGTTTCTACAACGAAGCAACCAACGTACAGCGGATTTCGAAGCAATCAATCTATTATTACTCAGTAAAATTATTGATTACCTTCCCTACCTGCCAAAGTGTTAACACACAGGCACGGGCAAAATCGCTTCGCTAAGGAGTTAAAACCCTTAAAAGGCAAGGGTTTGACTTCATCGATCATTTAGTGGTTCGCCATAACGGTTGGGCGCTTTGTTATCTAAACGGATAATCTTAAAATAATTTTAGTGTAAATTATGAATTACAAAAAGCGAATACTTATTATTAAACCTATTCTTGTTCATCCTAGATATCACCTCACCAGAACATTAGAGTTAGCTAAATACTTTGATGTTAATTGGTATATTTATTCAGACGACAACTCAGTAGACTTGGAACAGTACAGTAGTACTCATCATCAAATCATCTCTTTAAATAAAGAGATGCCTGTGAAAGGCAAAAAGGTAAAAAACTTATTAATCTTATTCAACTTTTACAAAAGTGTTTCATTCTTTTTAAGAAAAAAAAAATACGACCTAATAATAGTTCACAACAACAAGCTGTGCTTTATACTGCCACTTTTCAGCCCAAAATCCAAACTTGTGTTGTCAATGGGGACAAGTGCTGTAACAAAATCAAAAATTATAAATATAATTATCGACATACAATATAAATTTAATACATTTTTTTTTAAACGAATTATTGTAGGGTCTCCTTGGATGATTAATAAATTCAACCTATTTAATAAAGAAGTAATAACAACAAGATGGGGCACTAATCCTTTATCAAAAGAAGAAAAATCTTTCAACGACCTTCGTTTACTTTACATTGGAACTTTAACTAACAGAAGAATACATGAAACCATTGAGGGGTTAGCTTTGTTTTTAAAAGTCAATAATTATAACAAACCAATTACCTATGACATTATTGGTAGAGGGTCAAAAGACGATGAGAAATTATTATTAGAAACCACAAAAAAGTATAATCTTGAAAGTATTGTAAAAATTCATGGTTTTTTGCCAAATGGTGATTTAGAAAAGTATTTTAGTCTTTGCAACATTGGAGTTGCCTATATACCCATCACTGAGTATTATACTGATGTCGTAGCTACAAAACTTGATGAATATATAGTCTCTGGCTTAGTTTCAATTGCAACCGGTACAAATGAAAATAAAAAAGTAATAACTCAAAACAATGGGATAATAATTGAAGACAACCCTGAAAGTTTTGCAGAAGGGCTGCAAATAATTGCTCTAAACTTAAATGCTTATTCCTCTGAAATCATTTTCGAAGAAAGCAAAACAAAAACACTTTCGTTTGCAGTTGAAAATGAGATTGTACCGAAATATCTGAAGTTTATGGAAGATTAAAATGCAAATAATCCTCCTAGGCGACATAGCCTTCAACGGCCTAATAAGCGAACAGCCCGAAAAAAATACCAAGCGCTTTAGTCTGGTTGCACCCATTCTTCAGGATGCAGATTTGGTATTTGCCAATCTTGAAACGCCAGTTAAGGCAGGAACGGAATACAATAACGAAAAAAGTATTATTCATTACGCAAGCTACGAAGTAGCAAAAGACCTACTAACTAAACTAAATATTGGCTGCGTTTCCCTGGCTAACAACCATATTTACGACTGCAAGATGGACGGGTTGAAGGCAACCATTAACTTGCTCGATAAAATAGGTATATGCCATACAGGAGCAGGATGGAAGCAGGAGCATATTGAGCCAGTAATTATTGAGAGGGGTGGACAACGAATTGGCTTTTTAGCCTACGTTGAAAAAAGTACAGATCCCAAAACAGAAAACTTTCCAGAATTGTTAATTAATTACTACAGTATAGAAAAAGTGATTAGCGATGTAACCAAATTGAATGGAAAGGTTGATAAAGTAATTTGCAGTATTCATTGGGGTGTTGACTACTCTTTCTATCCTAGAAAACAACAAAGAGAAGATGCACGAGAACTTATAGACAATGGGGTTGATATAGTTATGGGACACCATCCACACACTATACAACCTTATGAGAAAAAAAATAAAGAAAAATATATTTTTTATAGCCTTGGAGGATTTTGTTATGGTGATAGTATGTGGAAAGGATATCTTAGGAGTTTAAAGAAAAGAACAAAAAATTCATTTATTGTAAAAACTTCAAACTACAAAGATTACGAGTTCATTCCAATTAAAGAATTAAAAGGAAATTTCTTAACTTTTAGAACCGCAGATTTCATCCAATGGTCCAATCGTAAGTGGTTTATGTTAAAAATAATTGACAATTGTAAAATAGTTTTTATAATGGTTACCCTTCATAATCGTTATTGGGTTAAATTTTACGATTACTTCTGGGGGTATTATCGCACTCCTCTGATAGCTGTAAAAGAATTAATTAACAAGTTACTTTAATTTGTTATGAAGAATTGGTACATATCAAATAATAAAAATAAAAACAGTTTTAATACAGGCAGAATTAGTATTGAAACAACAGATCCACTTGTTACAATTGATGATCTAAGCATATATCTTGAGGGATATATTTTACCTAGGTATAGTATCTTCAAAAAATACAAACATCTTTCAAGTTATGAACTGATTGCCATACTTTTTACTTTATATGAAATTAATTTTCTTAATTACATCAAAGGCACATTTAACTTAATATTAATACATCATAATAAAATTTATATAGCAAATGACTTTCACTCTCTAAGAAAATTTTTTTATTTTATTTCCAAAGATAATATACATATCTCAAATAATATTGAAAGAATAACAGCCTACACAAAACCTAAAGTTAATAATAATAGTGTAGTGCTTTATGAATTATTAGAACACTTTACCTGCGAGCAAACCCTTTTTGAAGGGATAAGATACAGCGGTCCTGCCCGATTAATAGAAATTAACACCGAATCCCTTGAAGTAAATAAAACGTTTTACTACGATATAGAAGCGTCTATTAAGCCAAACACATCTGATATCACCATTGAAGAGTTTTCCGATTTTTGGAAAACACTAATTAGTAATTATATAGAATATTTAAAGCCAAGGTCAACGAGTTTAACGCTAACCGGTGGCAACGACTCTAGGATGATACTTTCAGCAATGATAAAACAAGGGATTAAACCAAATTTATTTTCTTTTGGTAACCCTAGTTCATTCGATGCTCAAGTCGCAAGGAAAATATCCAATTTTTTGCAATATGATTATAATAATTACTATGAGAGTCCTACTGAAAATTGGTATACAGACCATGTAGATGAGGTAATTAGAATTGGTAATAGCTTAGTGAATTTGCATCGTGCTCATCGACTTTTTGCAATTGACAGTGAGTTGGAAAATAACCCACAAACGGATATGTTGTTTTGCGGATTCATGGGTGGTGACTATGTTAAAGGCCTTTCATATGATGACTACATTACTCCTAGATTATTTAGAGAATATGAGTATGGCAACAGCAAAAGAAATATTCCCAAGGCAGTTGAAAATATTCTGTGCAATAAATTTATTGATGATAACTTATTTGATATTGAGTTTGTAAATAAATTGCTTGAAGAATCCAATTTCTTTTCGAGTTCTGAACTAAAGATTAGGGAGTTTAATAGGCTTTTTTATCTTGTTGGATGTTCTCATGACTATCAAGATATAACAGTTTTTAACTCAAGGATTCCTTTCGTAGTAAATCCCTTTATGGATATTGATTTTTTAGAAAGACTCTATGGCTCGAGATTTTCTTTCCTTAGCGTAAATAGTAATCTGTTTTTTAAAAAATTTAGAATAGGGCGCTCCAATTTTCACCTCGAGATAACTCACCAACTAGCGCCTAAACTTTCAAATATTGAATACGCAAAAAAAGGTTATTACACTGCAAATGAATACCTAAATACAAATCCATACTTGTTAAATATTAAGCGATATTATCGTCTTAAAAAGCAAAGGCAATTTCCTCCAAGTTTTCCATACGATTACTGGTTTAAACAATATTTACATAAGAACCTTCAACTATTACATACCATTGAGGGGCTACCATATAAAACTTCATCTTTAATTCAATCTTTAAAGGATAGGACTACCATTCCACAAAATGAGGGCGCTTTACATCTTTACTCAAACCCTATCAATATTGCCTTAAACATTAAAAACTTGAATACATGAAAGTTGCAATTTTAAAAAATGAATTTGATGACAGCCACTTAAACTGGGCTGCTGCATGTGAAAAGTTTAAAGTTGAATATGATATTATTGACTTGGTTTCCCATTTATGGTTAGCCGAGATTCAAAAATTTCCTTATAGGTGCTATTTGGCTTGTCCTTCGGGCCGTGAAGCTCATTATAAAATAATGTATGATGAGCGTATTAGAATTATTGAAAATGTGATGGGCAAGTTTGTATATCCAAATATGGAGGAAATTAGTATTCATGAAAATAAAAAGTACCTATCCTACTGGTTAGAGGCAAATAGCATACCCCATCCAAAAACAAATGTTTTCTACACTAAAAAAGAAGCAACTAATGCATTAAATGGGATTGACTTACCTATTGTAGGGAAAATGAACATCGGTGCATCAGGAAAAGGGGTAACAATTTTTAGAGATAAGCAAGCTCTTCAAAATTATATCGAAACATCTTTTGGGAGGGGTATAAAGCAAGCTTGGGGTCCAAATTTAAAAATGGGGAATTATGCCAATCGTCTAATGGCAATTGTTAAAGAACCAAGCCGCATTTTAAAAAGATTAACCGTTTATAAAAAATTGTATGATGAACTTCAAAAAGGGTTTGTCATCCTCCAAGAATATATCCCCCATGATTATGAATGGAGAATTGTTAAAATAGGTAATTCTTATTTTGGGCACAAAAAGGTAAAACAAGGTGACAAGGCTAGCGGTACTAAAGGTATAGCTTATGATACTCCTCCTATAGAAATTCTAGATTTCGTTAAGGACATTTGCGATAAACATAAATTTAACTCAATGGCGGTAGATCTGTTTGAGGATGGCAGGGGCGGATATCTAGTTAATGAAATGCAATGCATCTTTGGTCATGTACAAGATTATATATGTGCACAGGATAACGAACCTGGTCGGTTTATCTTGAAGGAAGATAGTTGGGTTTTTGAAAAAGGAAATTTTAATACAAATTTATCCTATGATTTACGCCTAGAGAATTTAATAGGCTTATTAGATGATTGATGACAGTATTATTTATTTGTTCTGGTAATAGCAAAGATTTTGGCATTGCCCCATTTGTGCTTAGCCAAGCAAAATCAATACAGGAAGAGGGCGTTGAAATACTTTTCTATAAAGTAATTGGTAAGGGAATACGGGGCTACCTTAAAAACGTGAGAAAACTTCGATTGTTTTTAAGTGAGCATAGTATTGATATAATACACGCGCATTATTCTTTCAATGGCTTACTGGCATTACTTGCTATTGCTAAACCACCTGTTGTTGTATCGTTCATGGGTAGTGACACCTATGGCGACTACGACACCAAGGGGAGGCTAAAAAGAGGTTCATTTATAAATATTTTTATATCGAAAGCCATTCAGCCTTTCATTAATGCTGCTATTGTTAAATCTCCTAATCTAGCAAATTATATTTACACTAAAAATAAATTATCGACAATCCCGAATGGTGTTAATATTAACATATTTAAACCTATTGATCAAAGTGTAGCTAAAGAAAAATTAGGATTACATAAAGATATTAATTATGTTTTATTCCTAGGAGAAAAGGGAAATGAACGGAAGAATTTTGAACTTTCTGCTAATGCAGTTTCAAAAGTAAACGAAGAAAGTAAATCTAAAATTTTATTTTTAACTCCCTACCCTGTTTCACAAGAGTTGTTGCCATATTATATGTGTGCTGCCAATGTGGTCTTATTGTCAAGTTACAATGAGGGTAGCCCAAACGTAATTAAGGAAGCAATGGCCTGTAACCGCCCCATTGTTTCAACCAATGTGGGGGATGTGGAGTGGCTTTTTGGTAATGAGCCTGGCCATTATATTGCTAGTTTCGAGGTTGACGATTATGCAAACAAGTTAAAACTAGCTGTAGATTTTTCAAATAACAATGAAAGCACCAATGGCAGAGAACGAATAAAGCAACTTGGTCTCGATTCTCAAACCATAGCAAAAAGAATTATTACTATTTACAAAGAAGCACTTAATGAAGTATAATATATACAAAAATGAACTTGTTGACCGCAAGCGTTGGAACGATTTACTAGAGAAATCGGATTTTGCATCGCCATTTCAAGCACCTGAATTTTTCGATTTCTTTAATCAAAACACAAATATGCAAGCCGATGTGTTTGCGGTTGGCAATAATAGTTCGTATGCCGCAATATGTGTTGTTACACTGCAAAAAGAAAAAGGTATAAAGGGTTATTTCTCTCGTAGGGCAATAGTTTATGGGGGCCCAGTGCTTTCGAACACCATTTCTGAAGATGATATAAATTTTCTTTTAAAAAGTATTATTAGTTTATACAAATCTAAGGCAATATACCTTGAAACACGAAATTTCTTTAATTACAGCCCTTACAAAGATCAATTCCAAAATGTTGGCTTTAAATATATCCCTTGGTTAAATTTTCATCTAAACACAATATCTATTGAGGATTTAAGATTGAGAATTAGCAAATCGCGTTTGCGTCAGATCAAAAAGGCTCAAAAGCAGGGTGTTGTGTGGAAGGTTGCAGAATCGGTAGAAGAGGTTAAAGCATTTTATGATATTCTAAATGAGTTATATGTTAGCAGAATTAAAAAACCACTATTCGAAATCGAATTTTTCATAAACTTCTTTAAAAGTAATGTTGGTAAGTATCTATTAGTTATATACAATCAAAAGGTTATTGGGGGCATTATGTGTCCAATATTTACCAGTAAAGGAATATACGAATATTATGTTTGTGGTAAAGACTTAGATTATAAGGAACAATACCCAAGCATAATGGCTACCTGGGCAGCAATTGAGTATGCAAATCAGAACGGCATTGCATATTTCGATTTTATGGGAGCAGGTCAACCTGATGAAGAATATGGTGTTCGCGACTTTAAGGCACGATTTGGAGGCGAACAGGTTGAACACGGCCGTTTCATAAAGGTATTAAATCCATTTCTTTATGCTGTTGGAAAGCTAGGGTTAAAAATACTATCTAAACTAAAGTAGTTGAGGATTCTTATAGACATTGGTCACCCAGCGCACGTGCATCTTTTTAAGCACTTTGCTTGGGATATGCAAAGCCGGGGGCATAACCTGTTTTTTTCATGCCGCGATAAGGAGTTTGAAATATTTTTGCTTAAAAAATATGGCTTCCAATATAAATCGTTTGGCAAGAAGTATAGCTCAACCATTGGCAAGCTATGGGGTATGGTGGAGTTTGGGCTTAAAGAGTTATTGGTTTGCCTAAAGTTCAAGCCCCATATTCTTTTGAGTCATGGCTCAATGTATGCTGCACACGCAGCATTTTTATTGGGTAAGCCCCATATTTCGCTAGAGGATACCTTTAACTTTGAGCAGATTCGCTTTTACAAACCATTTACAAAGCATATCCTAACAGCTGACTACGAACACCCACTAAGTGGAGCAAAAGTGATAAACTATGCAGGCTACCATGAGTTGGCTTACCTACACCCTAACAGATTTTCACCCGATAAAACAGTTTTAAATGAACTTGGCATTAAGGAGAGCGAAAGGTTTGTAATAATTCGATTTGTTTCATGGAATGCCTCGCACGATATTGGGCACAAAGGGATAAGCTACGAAAACAAGATCAAGGCCATTAAGGAGTTTGGTAAATACGCAAAGGTTTTTATTTCGTCAGAAAGCAAATTACCCACAGAACTAGAGCAGTATAGGATAAGAATAACCCCACATAGAATGCATGACGCTATGGCTTTTGCCTCATTAGTTTTTGGCGAAAGTGCTACAATGGTTTCTGAAGCTGTAATTATGGGAACTCCTGGTGTTTATTTAGATAATACGGGTAGATTTTACACAAAGGAACAGGAGGTAAAGTATGGTATGTGTTTTAACTATTCAGAGTCACTAAAGGATCAGCAAAAAGCAATTGAAAAAGGAATCGAAATATTAAAGTCAGAAAATTTAAAAGAAGAATGGCTGGATAAAAGGGATAAAATGCTAGAAGATAAAATTGATGTTACCGCCTTTCTAGTCTGGTTTATCGAGAATTACCCTAATAGTGCTAAGATTATGAAAGAGAATCCAGACTATCAGTATAAGTTTGCCTATCGAAACGAAGTGTAGGTAGGTTAGGTGAGTTATGAACTAAGAGTTAAGAACTAAGAACTATGTGTTAAAAGTTATGACCCAAAAGTTTAGAGTTTGGCGCTTCGACCCTTCGACAAGGGGTACAGTGAGTACTTCGGCAAGTGGTCAGTGCTTCCTGTCGAGCTGTTAAGGGCAACACAACTCAGTGGAAAGGTTGAGGGTTTAGAGTTAAGAACGGCTGGGTTTTCTTTTCGGGTTGTTAATCTTTATTGGGTCTTGGCGAGTATCAAAAACATCAGTAATCAGAACACCTTCTTTCACCTTCTTGTATACAATTTTATAATTGTTGTTAACTAAATACCTATGTCCTTCTTCAAGTTGTAGTAAAGTTTCTTCAATTTGTCCTGACTCTGGCTGATTGTTCAGCTGTCTAGTGGCTATAAAAATATTTTCTTTGATTTTTCGTGCAATTGCTTCACTTGCAATTTCTTTGTAGTAATCATAAATGTCTTTGAGCATTTCAGAAGCAAAGCCTGACCAAATAACTTTCATCAGATTACCACTCTTGAGATTCTTTTTCTAGCTGCTCTTGGGTCTTATATTTACCAGCAAGGTAATCCTCATTTGATTTTCTAGCCCTTTCAATCAATTGTTTTTCTGTAAATGGCTTAAATGCCTTAGCCGTAACACCTTTAGCCTTTAAGATAGTCTCTTCAATTTTCTCAAGCAAACCTTCATCTTGGAGATGTATTAGATATTCAATGGCATTTAACTTTCTAGTTTGCAAATCCATAGCTCATAATATTTATTATCAAAGATACTAATTATCTACAGGCTTAAACGAATTTTGAACGATTTTGTTCCATACAACTTTGCCGCTAACTAAGAATTAAGGGTTTAATGAAGGAGGCTGTTTTAAGTACCTTTAGCCCTGCAGAGTGCCTGGCTTATGAAGGAAAATCTCGATTATCAGTTTAATTTTAAGTGAAAGAACAGAGATGAGAGATTAGAATTGAGGCAATTAAAGCCATGAGATTTGAGAAAAATTTAGCGAGCAGTTATGAGAGATGAGTTATCGTATATCCTCACTACTCATCGCTCACCTCTCACTACTCATCGCTCACTACTCATCGCTCACCACTCATCGCTCACCTCTCACCACTCACCGCTCACTACTCATCGCTCACTACTCACCGCTCACCACTCACAACTCAAACCAAAAAATATGTCCCAAATCAATAGTTTTCGTGATCTGATAGTATATCAAAAGGCATACAAACTTGCTATGGAGATATTTGAGATTACCAAAGCATTTCCGAAGGAGGAGAGGTATTCGCTTACAGATCAGATACGGCGCAGTTCTCGTTCGGTAACATCAAACATTGGCGAAGCCTGGGCTAAGAAGATATATCTAAAGAACTTCGTAAGTAAGCTATCCGATTCCCATGCTGAAGAGTACGAAACCGAGGTGTGGCTCGATTACTCAAGGGCCTGCGGTTACATTGATGAAACTAAGCATGAGCATTTTATGGAGGATTACGATGAGGTTAGGAAAATGCTTATATCGATGATGACGAATCCTGAAAAATTTTGTAGAAAAAAGGTCTAATTACGAGCAAAATTAATGAGTTATCCTATATACTCATCGCTCACCTCTCACCACTCATCGCTCACTACTCACTACTCAAACCAAAAAATATGTCCCAAATCAATAGTTTTCGTGATCTGATAGTATATCAAAAGGCATACAAACTTGCTATGGAGATATTTGAGATTACCAAAGCATTTCCGAAGGAGGAGAGGTATTCGCTTACAGATCAGATACGGCGCAGTTCTCGTTCGGTAACATCAAACATTGGCGAAGCCTGGGCTAAGAAGATATATCTAAAAAACTTCGTAAGTAAGCTATCCGATTCCCTTGCTGAAGAGTTCGAAACCGAGGTGTGGCTCGATTACTCAAGGGCCTGCGGTTACATTGATGAAACTAAGCATGAGCATTTTATGGAGGATTACGATGAGGTTAGGAAAATGCTAATATCGATGATGACGAATCCTGAAAAATTTTGTAGAAAAAAGGTCTAATTACGAGCAAAATTAATGAGTTATCCTATATACTCATCGCTCACCACTCACCTCTCATCTCTCATCTCTCACCACTCACCACTCACCACTCACCACTCACCTCTCATCTCTCACCTCTCACCACTCACCTCTCACCTCTCACCTCTCACCTCTCATCTCTCATCACTCATCGCTCACCTCTTCTATGGACTTCACCCAAAACACATACAGCACCCTTCTCCAAGCCCTGCAAGCACAAGGTTTCTCTTTTATTACCTTTGCGGAGTACATAAGCTATTACAAGAATAAGGAGTCGGTCGCATCAGGCATTCAGGATAACGAGGCCCAATCAACCAATCAACCTGCTTGCCGACGTCAGTCAGGCAGCCTGCCTGCCCTCTCGTGGCCCGGCGTGACGGCAAAGGCAGGGTCAATCAATCAATCCCGCAAGAGGCAGGCAGGCAATCAATCAATCCTGCCAGAGGCAGGCAGGCAATCAATCAACCAACCTGTCCGCCCACTGGCGGATCAACCCACAGTAATCCTCCGCCACGACGTAGACCTGCTGCCCCAAAACTCCTTGGCCACCGCAAAGCTGGAGCATGAGCTGGGGATAAAGGGTAGCTACTACTTCCGAGCAGTTCCCGAGAGCTGGGACGAGCAAATTATAAGGGAGATTGCTGCGCTTGGGCACGAGGTGGGATATCATTATGAGACTATGAATACGGTTGATAGCCGTCATTGCGAGTCCCGCAGTTCTTTTGTGGGGCGAAGCAATCTATTAAATCAAGATTGCTTTGCAAAGAGCGCTCGCAATGACGAGATGCGAATCGATGCTGCCTTCAGCCTATTTGTCGAAAACCTTAACCACCTCCGTCAGATAGTTGACGTTAAAACCATCTGCATGCACGGCAGCCCCCGCTCAAAGTATGACAATAGGGATATTTGGCAGAAATACGACTACCGCAAGCTGGGTATTATTGGCGAACCCTACTTCGATATGGATTTCGACCAGTATTTCTACCTAACCGATACCGGCCGCCGGTGGGATGGCTGGCGCGTAAGCGTGCGCGATAGGGTTCCTCAGCAGGAGCAATGGATTAAAGAGGGTCTGGTTTTTAAAACCACAAGCCAAATAGTTAACGCCGCACACAGCGGAAAGCTACCACCAAAAATAATGATTACCGTCCACCCCCAGCGCTGGAGCAACTCGGCTGCGCCGTGGGTAAAGGAGCTTGTATGGCAGAATGTGAAGAATATGGTTAAAAAGATAATAGTTGCAACTAACCGATGAGGCGATCTGGCGAAGGGGCGATTTGGCGAAGGGGCGATTTGGCGAAGGGGCGATTTGGCGAAGGGGCGATTATGCGTTGAGGCGAAAAGTGATATCATCGCATAATCGCATCACCACATTATCGCATTATCGCATTATCGCATTATCGCAAAAACGCATCACCGCATTATCGCATCACCGCATCACCAAAGCTGGACCAACTCGGCTTGCCGTGGGTAAAGGAGCTAGTGTGGCAAAATGTGAAGAATATGGTTAAAAAGATAATAGTTGCAACTAACCGATGAGGCGATGAGGCGAAGGGGCGAAGGGGCGAAGGGGCGATTTGGCGATTATGCGTTGAGGCGAAAAGTGATATCATCGCATAATCGCATCACCACATTATCGCATTATCGCATTATCGCATCACCGCATAATCGCATCACCGCATCACCGCATCACCGCATTATCGCATTATCGCATCACCGCATTATCGCATTATCGCATCACCGCATTATCGCATCACCGCATTATCGCATCACCGCATTATCGCATCACCGCATTATCGCATCACCGCATTATCGCATCACCGCATTATCGCATCACCGCATTATCGCATCACCGCATTATCGCATTATCTAAAACATACAACTATGATAATCAAAACCCACAAAGAATTAGATGTTTACAAGTTAGCCTTTGCAACAGCATTGGAAATATTTGAAATCACAAAATCTTTTCCAGCCGAGGAAAGATACTCGTTAACCGACCAAATCAGACGAAGTTCACGTTCTGTTTGCGCGAATATTGGCGAAGCATTTAGAAAGCGTCGGTACGAGAAGCACTTTATTTCAAAACTTTCCGATTCCGAATCGGAGGCAGCGGAGACTCAGGTATGGCTTCAGTTTGCATTAGCTCACAATTACATAACCAATGACAAATATTTATACCTAGATGACAAATACGATCACATAATATCTATGCTAGTTAAGATACAGAATAACTCAAAAACCTGGTCACTGAAATAAAACCCTCGCATTATCGCCTCATCGCAAAAACGCATCAGCGCATTATCATTATCAACGCTGGATCAACTCGGCTTTGCCGTGGGTAAAGGAGCTTGTATGGCAGAATGTGAAGAATATGGTTAAAAAGATAATAGTTGCAGCTAACCGATGAGGCGAAGGGGCGAAAGGGCGATTTGGCGAAAGGGCGAAGGGGCGATTATGCGTTGAGGCGAAAAGTGATATCATCGCATAATCGCATCACCACATTATCGCATTATCGCATAATCGCATCACCAAAGCTGGACTAACTCGGCTACGCCGTAAGGGAAGGAGCTGGCATTGCAGTATATTAAATAATTGGTTAAGAGGGTTTTAATTAGTTTCGGATAGCAATTCACATTTTGTCTGCTTCATCGAGAACCTCCTCGCCAGCGCCAAGGTTATGAAAGAGAATCCGGATTATCAGTATGATTTCAAGTAGTATTTGAAAATCATCTCCGTAGTAGACGCCTGCCCAAACTTCTAGAGGTTGTCGTACAATGTTAAAACAACACATTTTGTAGTTAATCACAATAAATGTTATGTAAATTTGTAATGCATTACAACGTAAACTCTATCTTTGTGTGTCGCATAACAATTTATTGAGAATGGAATCTCTTTTTGAACTAAGCCAACAGCGAATAAGGTGGGTTAAGGCAGATTTTTATAGAAGCCTTTATCACACCATCGACTGGAAGTGCCGCTTAATAGAGATAAAAGGGGCGCGAGGTGTTGGTAAAACAACCCTCATGCTGCAACAAGCACAGAGTCTTAGCAAAACAAACCCATCCGCCGTTTTGTACGTATCGCTAGATGATCCTTACTTTTACAATCATTCGATTATCGATACTGCCGATTATTTTACCAAATTTGGTGGTTTATACTTGTTTTTAGACGAGGTACATAAATATCCTTCCAAATTCCCCAAACACGATTGGTCGGCCGAAATTAAAGTAATTTATGATAGGTATCCTGAGCTGCAGGTAATTTATTCGGGTTCTTCAGTGCTGCAATTATTTAAAGGGCATGGCGATTTAAGCCGCCGTAAATGCAGCTATAACCTCCCTGGATTATCGTTTCGTGAATACATTAACCTGATAAATAATACCGAGTTGCCTGTTTATTCCTTACCTCAATTGTTAAACAATCACTCCGAAATTGCTAAAACAATAACCAATGATCTTAAGGTAGTCCCATTATTCATTGATTATCTCAAGCATGGTTATTATCCATATTATAATGAAGCCCCCAATCAGTTTTGCAATCGTCTCCGCGATACAATTAACGTAATACTTGAGCAAGATTTGCCTGCTGTTGCCTCCTTTTCGCACGAAAACCATATCAAACTCAAAAAATTACTTGCAGTACTTTCTGAGTCTGCACCTTACACTCCCAATTTAACTAATCTCAGGTCGGAGCTATTTATTGCCGATCAGCGCACCTTGCTGAATTATCTGGATGCACTCGAAAAGGCAGAGCTATTAGCTACTCTCGATAAAACAGCTAAAGGGATGAAAAAAATGCAGAAACCATCCAAAATCTACCTGAACAATACAAATCTTTTAAACTGCTTGTTTTTTGATAAACCCAATATCGGAACCCAGCGCGAAACGTTTTTCTTTAATCAGCTACGCAGTATTCACTGTGTAAATTATCCTGTAAAGGGCGATTTTATAGTTGATTCCAAATATACCTTTGAGATAGGAGGGAAAAATAAACCCGCTTTTCAAATACAAGAAGTACCTGATGCCTATCTTGCTATTGATGATCTTGAACTAGGTTTCGGGAATAGAATTCCTTTATGGCTATTCGGTTTTTTATATTAACCAGCTCAACTTTCGCAAGCAAAACAATAACGCATATATGTCTGGAATTCTGTGTTTTAAATATTGTTCTTCCTGCCTACCTAAACGGTAGTGCAGGCAGGTGCGATTTTTGTGTCTTACTTCGACTAGCTCAACACAAGTCTTTGTGTCCCCGCCTGCTGCGGGCAGGTTTTGTGTAATAGTAAAAGAGTTATAGCACAACCGAGCGTTTTGTGCGCGCTTGCCTGTCTGCAAGCTATAGCCGTCAAGTTAAGGATGCAAAACAAACAAATATTAACAATTTATTTATTGGTTTGTGCAAAATTTTAATGCTATAGCCCTCGTAGAGGGCACATAGCGATTGAATAAATAAATGAAAATAATTTAGCGCTTCGTAGACCTGCCTGCCGCAGGCTGGTGCGCAATAAGGGATCCTAATATCTATTGCACGCCCTACGGCCTGCCTGCCTTCGGCAGTAAGGCAGGGGTGCTTTAGGCTTTGCAATCAATACCCTATTGCTATATACCCTCTACGAGGGTGTGAACAAGGAAATTAACGGTTTCATATACATTAAAATTGTGCTTAACTTGACGGCTATGGCTGGCAAGCAAGCAGGCTCAACGAAGTTGAAGTTTCACGAAGGATTACACAGAGTTTCACAAAGTATTTGCAGAAACAATTAAGTTATTCACTACTAGGTGTATATGAGTCTTAAAAGATAATTAATTGGCTATACATCAAGGGATTAAGTTGTATGCGAAAGTTGAGTTAACCAATTGCTATTCATATTCCATACCTTTACGATTGTGATGGGATGTGCAACCTACGCAAACCTTTCCTAAGAACACGATGCTTCAGGTATAAAGGCATTGAAGAGGAGACCTCACCCACAAGGTAATAATGAAGAAGCCTTAGTGTATTTTAGGTGAAGTGCTAAATGATATTTGATGGTTGTGCACAAGCATTATTTACAACCTTAGGATGTTGTAATGACTTTTAGTTAGCACTTATGGTCAGTATAGTGTAAAGGAGTTTGTATGGCAGAATGTGAAGAATCTGGTTAAAAAGATAATCGTTGCAGCTAACCGATGAGGCGATTTGGCGTTTATGCGTTTATGCGAAGAGACGAATAGGCGATTAGGCGAAATATCCACCTCACACGCATCGCATCATCGCATCACGCACCCTCGCATCATCACATCAGCGCATCATCGCATCATCGCAAAAACGCATCACCGCATTATCATTATCAACGCTGATCCAACTCGGCTTTGCCGTGGGTAAAGGAGCTGGTTTGGCAAAATGTTAAGAATTTGGTTAAAGAGATAATCGTTGCAGCTAACCGATGAGGCGATTTGGCGTTTATGCGTTTATGCGAAGAGACGAATAGGCGATTAAGCGAAATATCCACCTCACACGCATCGCATCACGCACCCTCGCATCATCGCATCATCGCCTCATCGCAAAAACGCATCACCGCATTATCATTATCAACGCTGATCCAACTCGGCTGCGCCGTGGGTAAAGGAGCTAGTGTGGCAGAATGTGAAGAATCTGGTTAAAAAGATAATTGTTGCAACTAACCGATGAGGCGAAGGGGCGAAGGGGCGATTTGGCGAAAGGGCGATTTGGCGAAAGGGCGATTTGGCGAAAGGGCGAAGGGGCGATTATGCGTTGAGGCGAAAAGTGATATCATCGCATAATCGCATCACCACATTATCGCATTATCGCATCACCGCATTATCGCATCACCGCATTATCGCATCACCGCATTATCGCATCACCGCATTATCGCATTATCTAAAACATACAACTATGATAATCAAAACCCACAAAGAATTAGATGTTTACAAGTTAGCCTTTGCAACAGCATTGGAAATATTTGAAATCACAAAATCTTTTCCAGCCGAGGAAAGATACTCGTTAACCGACCAAATCAGACGAAGTTCACGTTCTGTTTGCGCGAATATTGGCGAAGCATTTAGAAAGCGTCGGTACGAGAAGCACTTTATTTCAAAACTTTCCGATTCCGAATCGGAGGCAGCGGAGACTCAGGTATGGCTTCAGTTTGCATTAGCTCACAATTACATAACCAATGACAAATATTTATACCTAGATGACAAATACGATCACATAATATCTATGCTAGTTAAGATGCAGAATAACTCAAAAACCTGGTCACTGAAATAAAACCCTCGCATTATCGCCTCATCGCAAAAACGCATCACCGCATTATCGCAAAAACGCATCACCGCATTATCATTATCAACGCTGGACCAACTCGGCTTTGCCGTGGGTAAAGGAGCTAGTTTGGCAGAATGTGAAGAAATCGGTTAGGCGTTGGGGACCAGAATAAATAATGATAAATGCATATAAATTTTGTATATTTGTATGTACAGATATGGCAAAACAAGGAAACATACTTAAACAGCTAAATCCTCATTATTTTTGGGATGTTGATTTTAGCAAGTTGGATCCAAACAAGGCAAAGCGATTGGTAGTGGAACGGGTTATTGCCATGGGTACTACCAAGGAAATCTCCGCATTGGTTAACTATTATGGCAAGGAAGAGGTGATTAAGGTAATAACATCTTTAAACTACCTCGACCCTAAAACACTGAATTTTGTGGCACTTTATTTTAATATCTCCCTGAAATCATTTAAATGCTACATACGCAAACAGTTGCGCCAGCAACACTGGAACTCTTAAGGTCGATTCAGAGCAAGCCTTATATGAACAACTTCTGCCTTGCTGGAGGAACTGCATTGGCTTTACTGTATGGGCATCGAAAGTCAATCGATATAGATTTATTCACAAACACCGATTTTGACACAGCATGGTTGCTCGAGAAGGTTCAATATGATTTTTCGTTTCAGGTTGACTTTGTGGCTCAGAATACTGTCAAGGGTAGCATCAATTCAGTTAAGGTAGATTTAATTGCCCATCGATATCCCAATTTAGCGGCACCTCTGGTGCTAAGTGGAATCCGTTTGTTGTCGGAGCAGGATCTAATAGCAATGAAATTAAATGCTATTCCCGTAAGCGGGCAACGCTCAAAGGACTTTATCGATATTTATTACGCTCTATCAAGGTTTAGCATTGAGCAAGTGCTTACGTTCTATAAGGGAAAATACTCACAACATAATGATACACACATACTGAAAAGTTTAGTTTTCTTCGATGATATTGATCTTGTCGATTGGCCAGCTATACTAGATAACCCCAACCTCTCGTGGGCTAAGGTTAGAAAGAGAATTGAAGATGCAGTCTTGGATTTTATGAATAACGATCCGAAGTAGAGAACCAAACGATCGCGCTGGTGTCTTTCCGTAACAGCTTCCGCCAGCTAGCCGATGTTAACACCATCTGTATGCACGGCAGTCCCAAAAGCAGATACGATGGCAAAGATTTATGGAAGCACTATAGCTACAAAGATTTAGGCATTATTGGCGAGCCTTACTTCGATATGGATTTCAACCAGTTTTTCTACCTAACCGATACCGGTCGCCGCTGGAATGGCTGGCGCGAAATCGTGCGCGATAGGGTTCCACAGTAGGAGCAATGGATTAAAAAGGGTCTGGTTTTTAAAACCACAAGCCAAATAATTAACGCCGCACACAGCGGAAAGCTACCACCAAAAATAATGATTACCGTCCACCCCCAGCGCTGGAGCAGCTCGGCTGCGCCGTGGGTAAAGGAGCTGGTATTACAGAACGTGAAGAATTTGGTTAAAAGGATAATTATAGCAAAAAATCTTTTAGGCGTTGGTGAACAGAAGTATTAATTATGTATATTTGCAGTGTGATTGCATAATTGCATAGCCAATGTTTATTAAAAGAGACATACAGCACCAATTAGAGAAAATGCTGGGCCTGTTCCCCTTGCTATCACTCACAGGGCCAAGGCAATCGGGTAAAACCACCCTATTGCTTAACGCATTTCCAAACTATAAGTACTATAATCTGGAAAGGGTGGATTATCGTCAGCTAATTATGGAAGACCCTTTAGGCTTTTTAAAAAGCAACGGGCCAGGCATTATTTTTGACGAGGTGCAAAATCTACCCGAGCTATTTAGCTACATTCAGGCAGTTTCCGATGAGAACGGAGCTGTTGGACAGTATGTGCTGTCGGGTTCTCAGAGTTTTCTAATGAACCAGCACATTTCGCAATCATTAGCAGGCAGGATTTATGTTAGCCATCTATTGCCCTTTAGTTTTAACGAGGTAGGTGTAACGGCTGATGTGTTCAGTACCATTTACAAAGGTTTTTACCCGCGTTTAGTGGAGAAGGGAATTAATGCCAGCGATTTTTACCCATCGTACTTGCATACATATGTTGAACGTGATATAAGATCTATAAAGGCAATTGAAGATTTAAACACATTCACAAGGTTTCTGGCTTTATGTGCCGGAAGGGTAGGGCAAATACTAAACCTCACATCACTTGCCAACGACGTGGGTGTTGCTGTAAATACAGTAAAATCATGGATTTCATTGCTTGAGGCGAGCTACATTATTTTTTTAGTTCAGCCCTACCATAACAATTTTAGCAAAAGGATTATAAAATCACCAAAACTTTACTTTTCCGATACTGGGGTGGCGTGCTCCTTGCTTCGCATAGGTAGTCCAGAGACGTTGAAAACACACTACCTATACGGATCACTTTTCGAGAATATGGTAATTAGCGATATCCTCAAACAGCTTTATAACCTTGGAAAACAACCAAATATATACTATTGGCGCGAAAGTAATGGGACCGAAGTTGACTGCATCCTAGAACTTGACTCCTCTCGTTGTATGGCCATTGAAATAAAGGCAGGTCAAACCTTTAGCAAAGATTACTTCAAAAATTTAAAGAATTATCCGGATAGCACAGCAAAAAAAATTGTTATTTACGCTGGGGAGGAATCTATTAGTACATGGGATTTTACTTTAATACCATGGCAGGGAATCACCAGTATTGTTGAATAGGGTTCTATTCAATAGTTAATACTTTAATGATTGTCCGCTATGACACCTACGACGAATGAGTTGATTACAACGACACGTCATTGCGAACGTCCTTTGTGAAGCAATCTTTTAATTAACAGGATTTTATAGATTGCTTCATCCGCCGGCTGGCGGATTCGCAATGACGTAAAGGCTTTAGGCATCATAACGGATAATCATTATACTTTAACATGAGCTTCCATAAGATACGCCTCAAAAATTGATGCTATAACCATCGGTATGCAGGGCAGCTCCCGCTCACAGTACGACAACAGCGATATATGGTCCAAGTACGACTACCGCAAGCTGGGTATTATTGGCGAGCCCTACTTCGATATGGATTTCGACCAGTTTTTCTACCTAACCGTTACTGGCCGCCGGTGGAATGGGCAACCGGGTAAGCGTTAGGGACAAGATGCCACAGCAGGAGCAGCGGAAAAGCCATGGGCTAACCTTCCGCACCACAAAGGCCATTATCAGACCAGCAGAGCGTGGCAGCCTACCCCATAAAATGATGATTACCGTCCACCCCCAGCGCTGGAGCAGCTCGGCTGCGACGTGGGTAAAGGAGCTGGTTTGGCAAAACGCTAAAAACGTGTTAAAGAGGGCTTTAATTTCTATTAGGTAGCTGTTCACATATAGTCTGGTTTATCGAGAACTACTCTCCCGATTAGCTACAACACAACACCCTATCCCAGAACCTGTAACGCGAAACAAAGAACGCAGAACTCGGAATCAGTAACCCTATACCCGCTCTTCTTTCACCTTGTAAGTTCTTAGTAACTTCGCTTATCTTTAAAAAAGTAGAATTATGTGGATTATGATTCCATATTATTCCGTATATTTGTAGTATGATTAGAAGAACCGCATTAAAAAGGCTTGAACAGCTAACCTCAATGTTTAAAGTTGTTGCCATAACCGGGCCGCGACAATCGGGTAAAACAACGCTGGTAAAAGCCGCTTTCCCGCACAAACCATACGTTACACTGGAAAATCCCGACACCAGAAGGTTTTCAATTGATGATCCCCGTGGATTTCTTATGCAATTTCCCAAAGGTGCTGTTCTAGACGAAATACAACGTAGCCCCCTGTTGCTTTCGTATCTACAGGAAATTGTAGATAACAGTACAACGCCTGGTCAGTTTGTACTAACCGGTTCAAACAACTTTTTGCTAAACGAACAGATTACTCAATCTTTAGCAGGCAGGGTTGGGCTTTTAAACCTTTTTCCCTTTTCACTTGCAGAGATTAAAGCATATAATTTGCCATATTCTGAGAATGATTACATAATCAATGGGTTTTATCCACCAATTTACGACCAGAATATAAGCATTAAGGAATGGATGCCCAGCTACATCAGGACCTATATCGAAAGAGATGTTAGGCAAGTAAAAAATGTAACAGATTTGCTTGTGTTCGAAAAGTTTATGAGGTTACTGGCAGGGCGAACCGCTCAGGAGGTCAACTATACAGCCCTTGCCGTTGAGGTTGGGGTCGATGTGAAAACAATACAATCGTGGTTAAGTATTCTGGTTAGCAGTTTTATAGTGTACTTAGTACCTCCTTTCTATAAAAACTTTAATAAAACAGTTGTTAAGCGACCAAAACTATTCTTTTACGACACCTCCCTAGCTTGCTCATTGCTTGGTATCCATAAAATAGAGCACTTGCAGTCGCATCCGCTAAGGGGATCTCTGTTTGAGTGCCTAGTAGTTTCTGAAATAATCAAACAAAAGAATAATTTAGGTAGTACGGATTCAATCTACTTCTGGAGAGATAAAACGGGTCGGGAAATTGATCTGGTAATTGACAAAACTACATCCTTTATTCCATTAGAGATAAAATCGGGTAAAACCATACACGATGAGTTTTTTAAAAACCTAAGGTATTGGCTAAAACTTACGGGAGAGAAACAGGGAAAACTTATTTATGCTGGCACCGATATCCAAAAACGTTCTGAAGGCATTGAGGTTATTAGTTGGGAAAAAATATCGCTTTTCGATTAGCCTGGATGTCGCCTTTTATCATATTACGAGTGAGGGATGAGATATATTATCAACTCACCACTCACTACCCCCCTTCGTTCGGCGGTGGCTGTGCCTCCGTCGAATATATTTTTGCAGGTTGCCACTGCTTTTTGCACTAGAGTATTTTAGGTGAAGTACTAAATGATATTTGATGGTTAAAATTGGATATGCCCTTCGGGGCTATTTTTTTGCTACTCCATAATTTTTTCTCAAAACTTTGAGTAAATTTACTCATCATATTGAGTAAATTGCGCAAAGATGCACAAGCGACACCATATCAAACAGCTAAAGAAGCGCTTAGAAGAACCCCGACTGTTTATTCAGGTTATAACGGGTCCTCGCCAAGTAGGCAAAACCACGTTGGCTAACCAGCTGCTCAAGGGGGTTACTGTCCCGTGGGCATTCGAGTCGGCTGATGCCGTTCCTGCTGGAACGCCCCAATGGATAGAGCAATTATGGGAGGGCGTTAGGCTTAAAATGAGAACCAACAAGCTAAACGAGTATATCCTGGCCATTGATGAGATTCAGAAAATTACCGGGTGGAGTGAGATGGTAAAAAGGCTATGGGACGAAGATACCCGCAATGGAGTAAACATTAAGGTATTAATTTTGGGGTCATCCCGTTTAATGCTTCAACAGGGGCTTACCGAATCGCTCGCTGGCCGATTTGAGCTAACGTATATGTCGCATTGGTCATTTAGCGAGATGCGGGAGTCCTTTGGATGGGATGCTTGCACCTACGCCTGGTACGGTGGTTATCCGGGCAGTGCGGCAATTATCTCAGACGAAGATAGATGGAAAAGGTACATCATCGACAGCCTTATTGAAACCAGCATAGCAAAGGATATACTTATGCTTACCCGTATCGATAAGCCAGCCCTGCTGAGGAAACTTTTTGAGTTGGGGTGTAGCTACTCGGGACAAATCCTATCGTACACCAAAATTCAGGGGCAACTTCAGGATGCCGGCAACACAACCACACTTTCTCACTACTTAAATCTACTCGATACGGCTGGCTTGCTGGGAGGCATTGAAAAGTATGCAGCTGATGTAATCCGCAAAAGGGCATCGAGTCCCAAGTTTCAGGTACACAACAATGCGCTGTTAAGTGCCCAGAGCGGCCTGCATTTTTCTGAAATTAGAGGCAATCCAAAGGGTTGGGGTCGAGTAATTGAATCGGCAATTGGGTCACACCTTGTAAATCAATCCATTAGCAACAACTACAAGGTTTACTACTGGCGCGACAGGGGCAACGAGGTTGATTTTGTTTTAGAAAGGCAAAATAAAATTGTGGCTATTGAGGTGAAAAGTACTACTTCGCAGCCACCCAAAGGGATGGAAGTTTTTGTGCGAAGTTTCAAGCCCCAAAGGGTGTATCTTATCGACAACAAAAACTTACACTGGGAGGAGGTTCTTGCCATTAATCCCTCCGATCTGTTTTAGCGACTATTCCATGTGGCTTTTAAGTAATTGGCAATGGAATTACTCTAGTTTATTAACCTAACCTATACCAGCCGCTGCCGGGAAGGCTGGCGGGTAAGCGTGCGCGATAGGGTTCCACAGCAGGAGCAATGGAACAAGCTTGGGCTAACCTTCCGCACCACAAGGGCCATTATCAGACCAGCAGAGCGTGGCAGCCTACCACATCAAATGATGATTACCGTGCACCCCCAGCGCTGGACCAACTCGGCTTTGCCGTGGGTAAAGGAGCTGGTTTGGCAAAATGTTAAGAATTTGGTTAAAAAGATAATAGTTGCAGCTAACCGATGAGGCGATCTGGCGTTTATGCGTTTATGCGAATAGACGATTAGGCGAAATATCCACCTCACACGCATCGCACCATCGCATCACGCACCCTCGCATCATCACATCAGCGCATCACCGCATCACCGCATTATCGCAAAAACGCATCACCGCATTATCATTATCAACGCTGGACCAACTCGGCTTTGCCGTGGGTAAAGGAGCTAGTTTGGCAGAATGTTAAGAATTTGGTTAAAAAGATAATAGTTGCAGCTAACCGATGAGGCGATCTGGCGTTTATGCGAATAGACGAATAGGCGATTAGGCGAAATATCCACCTCACACGCATCGCATCATCACACCATAGCCCCACCACCCCATCAGCAAGCAAAACATCAATCAAATTCTAAAGTATATTCACACCTACACCCAAAATGTCCTTCGAATATATGTCGCAAACCACAGAAAGTCGTTCGTAAAAGTGTTGTTTCCTTCGTTCGGCGGTGGCTGTGCCTCCGTCGAATATATTTTTGCAGGTTGCCACTGATTTTTGCATTAGACAGGCACAACCTGTTTTTATATTACGTCCGAGGTAGAACCTCGGCCGAACGAGGGGTGGTCAGCGAGCTTGTCGAACTGCTCAGTATTCTACCTGCCGAACTGCTCAGGGTATGCCTTGGAACTTTCGACGTTCAGACTTCCCTCTTCTGACTTCTAACTTTCGACTTTCCGTCTTCCGCCTTCGGTCTTCCGGCCACCATACTCCCCCTCAACCACATCAACAAACAATTTGCTACCTTTACAGCTACCTATAAAAACGATACACCTGATATTGATGAAACGAACAGCATACACACTCGCCCTAATAATCACGGGTATAGCCCTGCAGGCGCAGGTGGCTTACCAGCATGTTAGCGACAAAGATATCTACAATTTCCTCGACGAGCTGGCCAGCATACGCGTTATCGAAATCAACTCCACGGTAAAGCCATACCCCCGCACCACCATTGCAGAGTACCTGCAAAAAGCCAGTGAGCAGGAGCAGACGCTTAACCGCTCGCAAAGGGCACGGCTAGCTCACCACATGGAGGAGTACCAGCTGGAACTGGGCAAGCTGAAGGAGGGCGAATGGCAGCTGTTTAAGCGCGACTCGTCGGTGTCGGTTCATTTTCTTCCCCCTGAGGTGGCCTATAGGGACTCGTTCTTTAGGGCGCTCATGCGACCCGTTTATGGGTTTCGCTACTTTTCGGGGGGACAAAGAGATTTTTGGGTATCGTATGGTGGTGCCGAGGCCATTACGTACATAGGCGATAGCTGGTCGGTTTACGCCAGCCTACGCGACAACTACCAGGCGGGTGAGCGCTTGGCGCAGCCATCGTTCCTAACGCAGGAGCCGGGCGGCACATACAAAGCGCTAACCGGGGGCGGCCCTGGTGGTGAGTATAGCGAGATGCGAGGCGGCATAACCTGGAGCTGGAACTGGGGCTCGCTGGGATTGATCAAAGATCATATGATGTGGGGTGACAACCAGAACGGCAGCAATATCTTCTCGGGGCGCACGCCCTCATTCCCTATGGTAAAGCTGCATATGAACCCCGCCAAGTGGCTCGAGTTTAGCTACTACCACGGCTGGCTGGTATCGGAAGCTATCGATAGCGTTAACTCAATATTCCCGGCCGAGGGAAACGCTCGTACCATCCAAAGGCGAATGTACATAGCAGCCAACATGTTTACCGTGAAACCATTCAGCCGGCTAAACATCTCCTTTGGCAACTCCATTGTGTATGGCGATATGGATGTGCAGCCAGCCTACCTTATCCCATTCTTTTTCTACAAATCGTTGGTGCACACGGTTCACTGGGGGTCATCGTTTCAGAACAACGCCATGTTCATCAATATCAGCTCAAGACAAATAAAACACCTACACCTATACGGAACACTTTTTATCGATGAGTTCTCGGTAAAACGTATTGGCGATCCCACGCGTCACAACTTTAACAGCTACAAAGCCGGTTTTACGCTGAGCCACTGGCCTATACGCAACGTGGTGCTGGGCGGCGAATATACCTTCACCAACCCAATTACATTTTTGCACGACGAGCCCACAACCAGTTTCTCCTCCAACAAATACAACATGGGGCACTACCTAAAGGATAATGCCGAGGAGTTTTACGCCACCCTTCGGCTATACCCAGCCGGAACGCTACAGCTGTCGGCATCGTACACCTACGCCCGCAAGGGGCATTACTACGAGTATATCCGTGGTAGACGCGATCCTCAGATTGATGAGCTACCCGTTTTGGAAGAGATTACGTGGGATAGCAGTAGCTTGGTATTCGCGGCACAGGTTAGTCCGCTTCCAAATATCCGAATCTTTGGTAAATACACCATCAGCAACGTGCAGGGTTACGATGTGGATGGACGTACAGCCCAGCAGTACCTCAACATGTTCTCGGCTCCCTACCTGCACGGCAAGAACAACATTTTTGAGATGGGCTTTGGGATGGGATTTTAAGGTTTAGTTTTAGCATCGTACCTTGAGCCTTTAAACGCAAAGACACCAAACCACAAATTTGATTTAGATTGACTGGAATGTAGACTTTACGTCTTCCAATTTATGACTTTTGACTTTCAAACTTTTTACTTCTCTCGTTATGCTCCGCATCCCCTCGTCAGCTATCGCTTATCTCGTCAGTTATTACTTACGAGACAAGCTGAGACAGGCGACTTTCATGTATAAACCAATCAAAAGAATTGTTTTTATTTATTTGTTTTGTGTCCTTAGCTTGACGGCTTTGACCGGAAAACAGGTTGAGTGGTTTAGGTGATGAAAAAGCTAGCCGATGTACTGCTGGAGGATAAAGAAAACAATTGATTAGCCTGCGGTTGCTGAGCCTGCGTTGTACTGAGTGGTACGCTGAGCTTGCCGAAGTGCCTGTCGAAGTGTCGAAGCAACCTTGGTACGATATGATGACCCTGCTAACCTTGCCTGGGGTTGCTGAGCCTGTCGAAGCAACCTTGGTACGATATGATGACCCCGCTAACCTTGCCTGCGGTTGCTGAGCCTGCGTTGCACTGAGTGGTACGCTGAGCTTGCCGAAGTGCCTGTCGAAGTGTCGAAGCAACCTTGGTACGATATGATGACCCTGCTAACCTTGCCTGGGGTTGCTGAGCCTGTCGAAGCAACCTTGGTACGATATGATGACCCTACTAACCTTGCCTGCGGTTGCTGAGCCTGTCGAAGCAATCTTGGTATGATATGATGACCCTACTAACCTTGCCTTGGAATACAGGCAGCAATGAGAGGTTTTTCGATTTCCCCCTTCTCACTTCGGTCATCGGACTTCCTTCGTCCAATCATTCCACTTTCCTATACTTACAGATTCCCCTAAAGACATCTGGAGTTACCAACCACTTTAGGCACTTTAAACTCTAGGCACTTTATGACCTTAGGCTTCCCTCTTCAAACCTTAAACGCAAAAACACTAAGACACTAATTTACTATTGATTGGGGTGTAGACTTCTGACTCTCCGACTTACGACTAAAATAAACATTTTCCTTACCTTTGCGTACAAACAACATCCATCAAACCAACAAGATTATGAAAAGGATCCTTCTACTGCTTATTCCCGCTATCGTGTTGTCGGTTACAAGTTGCGATGACGGAAAGGTTAACTTTTTTACCCTTGATGACGATATTGCCTTTGGGCAGCAGCTCGACTCCACCATCATGGCCGAACCAGCCACTTATCCTATCCTCGATGAGGATGAGTATCCCGAGGCATACGATCACATCAACAGAATAATGAACAACGTTCTACAATCCGATGATTTACGCTACGCCAATCGCTTTCCTTGGACCGTTAAAATAATCGATGAGGATATTCTTAACGCATTTGCTGCGCCTGGCGGATACATGTACTTCTACACCGGCCTAATTAAGTTCCTCGATAATGAGGCTCAGTTTGCGGGGGTTATGGCCCACGAGATTGCCCATGCCGACCGTAGGCACTCCACGGCTATGCTTACCAAACAGTACGGATTTAGCGTTTTAGCAAGCATTATCCTGGGCAATAACCCAACCATTCTAGAGGAAATAGCTGTTTCTCTGGCCCAAGGCCTTGGCTCGCTCAAGTATAGCCGCGACAACGAGTACGAAGCCGATGAGTATGCCGTGAAATATCTTTGCGATACCGAGTACCACCCTAGGGAGCTGGCAGGATTCTTCGAGAAGATGGAGGGCGCTCAACAGCCCCCCGAATTTTTGAGCACACACCCCTCGCCCGATAACAGGATTGAGGCCATTGAAGCAGCTTGGCAAGCACAGGGTGGTAAGCATGGAAAACTATTCGTTGAAGAATATGAAGCATTTAAGAATAGCCTGCCCCAATAATTTACCATTGGCTAGGTAAACAGATATTGTTCCACAAACAGAGAACTCCCGATTGATACCATCCGGTATCCTCGGGAGTTTTTTTTTATTCTCAACGTAGCTATATTTAATCTCTCCTCCTCATTCAAATTAAAACACGAACACACAAAGACGTAAAGGCTGGTTAGGTGACCTGACTAGTTTTTCCATCTTCGGACTATCGTCTTTTGACTCTCCGACTTTCGACACTTCATAAACTTCGGACATTTTAACCTCAACTTTTGGTTTAATCTTCACCATACATCCGCTGAAAAACGCTGTCAGGTTCTACGAACCCTGACAGGTTTATCCTGCTTCCGTCTTCTGTCTTCTCACTTTCGACTTTCTGACTTTCTGACTTTCGACCCTTCGGCAGGTGATCAGTGAGCGGTTCGGCGGGCTCACCGACCACCTGTCGAACTGCTCAGGGCATGCTTTCAGACTTTTGACTACTTAACCTCACAAAATCAGCCAACGGCTCAACCTCCTGCGAATCGGCAATAACAACGGTGTGCCCCTCACCTATCAACCTATCGAAAAGCTGGAAAAGCTTCTGGGTATTACCCCAATCGAGTCCACGGGTAGGCGAATCGAACAGGATAATGGCCTGCTCCCGCTTCAAACCTGCTACGCTTTCGGCCAGCATAAGCCTTCGGCGCTCACCGTGCGATAACGTTGATACCTCCTGCCCCAAAGCCAGATAACCCAACCCCACCAGCTGCAGCTGTTGTAAAATCTTTTTGCTTTTGGGAGATATAAAATCTGCTTCCAAAAATTCATTTACCGTTACCGTTAGCCACTCACTTATGCTCTTGCCGCCAACCCTATAAGCCAGCCACTTTTCACTGTATCGATGGCCGAGGCACTCGGGGCAAACCTCCTTCACATCGGGTAAAAAATCGAGCGTGGTGGTTATGGTTCCTAGCCCCTTACACTTGGGGCATTGAGATTTCCTGCTGTTAAAACCAAAATCTGCCTCCGCAATACCATCTGCAATAGCCTCAGGTGTAGACGCAAATACCTTTTTCAGATCGTTGAGCACCCCTGTTCGTGTTGCTACTGCACTCTGGGTATTACCCTGTGGCAATTTATTGGATATTCTAATCTGCTTAAACCTATGCTGATGTTCACACTCAAGAGCAATGGCCCGTAGCAGCTGGGTTTTCCCGCTTCCTATAGGACCTGTAATTAGGTTTAGGCGCTGTGGGTATATTTCTGCTGATGTAATCTCTGGTATTGGTTCAACACCCGTCAGGCTCAACTTTTTCCGCTCAAACCTTTCTCCCTTGCATACTATTTTGGCTGTTACTGGCGATTTTTGCTTATCTATCTCCTTTGGCGAGATGTCAGCAATAACTCGTCCGCCATCCTTACCCACTCCAGGGCCCAGCTCAATAATCCTATCGGCTGCGTTAATAATCTCAGGCCGGTGGTCGCTAACCAGAATGGTGTTGCCCCGTTGCTGCGCAAGTTTAAGCGTTTGCACTAGATGCTTACGCGCGCTCGAGTCCATTCCCCAGGTTGGCTCATCGAGGATAATGCACATTCCGCTTTGTTGCGACGAGAGAACACCCCCCAGCTGAATCCACTTGAGCTCGCCGCTGGAGAGCCATGCCGCTGGCCTACCCAGTGTTAGGCTGCCCAATCCTGCTCTTGACAAGAATTGTAACTTCTCGCGCAGCTGGGCCAGCAGAGCCTCCGAAACCTGTACATAGGCATCATCCTTGGTTTGCTCAAGCAACCCATCGATAGTAAGTTCGAGAACTTGGCCAATACTCAGCCCATTTAATGTGTACTTGAGCATCTCGGGTCGAAGCCTTTGACCATTGCACTCCGTGCAGGGTATATCGGTAAGCAACTCCAACGCGCTCCTCCCTTTTGCCGAAGGGAAATGGTTGCGATACTCCTCTTCAATCAATCTACATAAACCATCCCAACGCCCAACAAACGAGTGATTTCCTTCGCCTCCTTTGCGCTTAAACTGCCATTGCGCCTTGTACTGCTCGCTGCCAGTTCCCCAAAGGATCATCTCCCTTTCACCCTCACTTAAATCGTTCCAAGGCTTTTCTGTATCAATCCCATGCTGCTGAACCATTGCCCGCAAAAGCCATCGGTACTTATTCCTTTCATCAACAAAAAAATGCACCGTTTTGTGTGATGATAAAGCACCATTGAGCAGCGGTTGGTTGGGATTGGCTATAACCCTATCGATACTACAACTTTTACTATGCCCCGTACCCTCGCAAACCTTGCATACCGAATGCTCGTTCACCAACGAGAAATCGGCAGCTGTAAGCTTTCTGCCATCGGGATTATTGGCAAAACGAGCGTAGAGCAGTCTCAGTAAATCGTAGATTCCACTGGCCGAAGCCACAGTCGATTGCACATCGGGACGAGGAGTATCGGCATCGATGGCCACCGTGGGCAGCATGCTAACCACTTTGCCTATCTGACCCGAGGTGTTAAGCCTCATCTGTAGTCGACGGAAACCCGAAAGGTTCTCGGTAAATAGCCTTTGCCCTTCGGCATGAAGGGTTTGCATAAGTAGCGATGTTTTGCCACTACCCGACTCCCCCGTAAAGGCAACCAGCTGCCCTGCATCGATATGCAAGTCGATGTGTTTAAGGTTGTTTGTATGAATATCTTGCAGATGAATTGCAGGCGATGCACTTTTAACCTCAGCATAATTGTATTCTTGCTTCTCACCAATTGCTTGCGTTGTGGGTGAAGCATGCGATGTGAAAAACTTTCGTTTTGCTCCACAGAAAAGAACATTACCGCCACTCTTGCCACCCTCGGGGCCAATGTCCACAATCCAGTCGGCAGCCGAAATAAGCTGCGTGTCGTGCTCAACCACCACCACGGTATGCCCTTTGGAAGTGAATGCGTGCAGCGCATCAATAAGCTTTTTAATATCCATAGCATGCAGGCCTGTGGTTGGCTCATCGAGAATGTATAGGCATCGCCCTCTGGGCGATTGGTACAAGGCGCTGGCGAGCTTCACCCGCTGAGCTTCGCCCCCCGATAGCGTGGTTGACGACTGCCCTAGATGAAGATATCCCAAGCCCAACTTCTCCAGTGCTTGTAGGTAGGGCAACAGGCTTGGTGCGTTTGAAAAATGCTTTAATGCCTCGCTTACGCTAAGATCCAGCACCTCGGCAATGCTCAACCCCTCAACCCTTATCTCTAGCACCTCGGCTTTGTAGCGTGTACCACCACAAACAGAGCAGGGCTGCACCAAATCCTCAAAAATATGCATACCGGTTCTTACCACACCTGTACCCTGGCAGGCCTCGCACTGCCCTTGCTTGCTGTTAAATGAGAAATGGCTTGCTGTTAGGTTTGCCCTTTTGGCCTCGGGCGTTTGGGCAAACAGCTTACGGAGAACGTCGAGCAGGCCGGTATAGGTAGCAGCGTTGCTGCGCGAGGTGCGGCCAATGGGTTTCTGGTCAACATGTATTACCTGTTTAAAAGAATTTACGTGTAAAAGCCCGTGGTCAACCAAAGTGCTTTTGCCTGCACCCGAAACTCCTGTTACAACATTTAGCGCTCTTTGGGCAAAGCTGAACGTTTGGTTTACAATGTTGTGTTTGCTTTGGATATAAACATCAAATGTCTCAAAATCATCGGGCGTTTCTGCTGCTGATTTATCAAAATTTGCAAAGCCATTGGTTAGCATTGTTCTTGTGGGACTTTCCAAATCTTTATTGTCAATCATTGCGCTAACGGTACCGGAGTAAACCATCTTTCCGCCCATGGCCCCGGCTGCAGGTCCAAGCTCAATAAGATGCTGAGCCGAACGAATAACCTGCTCGTTATGTTCCACCACAACCACCGTGTTGCCCTGTTTTACCAGGGAGTACATGGTATCGATAAGGCTATGGGTGTCGCGCTGATGCAAGCCAATGGAGGGCTCATCGAAAAGGTACAGCACGCCTGTTAGCCCGCTATGGTTGAGCTGGGCCAAGCGCATACGGCGCAGTTCGCCCTGCGACAGGGTTTCGCTAAGGCGATTGCAAGCAATATGCCCAACGCTAAGCCGACAAAGCATATCTAATCGGCTTATCAATGCTTGCAGCAGCTGCCCCTCGCCCTGCTGAGTGGACTTATGAGATTTTATAGCGTGGTATAAATCCAAAAGGGGGAGGGATTCGTAGTCGTGGAATGTGTGTCGGTTCCAAGTAATCCTCAGCGATTCTTGGTTTAGCCGCCTGCCCTTGCAAACTGGACATTCGCGTGCCGACATAAACCTAAGGATGTTATCATTCCTATCGCGCCGCAGAATATCCTCCATAACGGGAACAATTCCCTTGTAGTAACCCTCCTCCCTTGGCCGTGCGGTTATACCTGTCCACTTTAGTCTCGACTCGAGGGAGTGTTTGCCGTAAAGCACTTTCACCTTGTCCGACCCATTAAGGATTACGGCTCTCTGATCGTCACTCAAATCTTTCCAAGGGGTATCAACGCTAAACCCATAGTGTTGGCAAACCTTATTAAGCTCATCGATGGTTACCTGCGAGTAGATGGTATAGCCATTGGGCAGGGTAATAACCAGTGCCCCTTGCCTTAGCGATAAATTTGGATTGGCAATCAGCTTACCGATATCAATAAACTCCTCGATACCCAATCCCTTACAATGTGGGCACCACCCCTTATCGGAATTGAACGAAAAGGCATTACGGTTTAGGGGCAGTCCCTGATCGTTGAACCGAGAGTACAGCTGGCGCAGCAAGGGCGATATCTCGCTAAAAGTACCAGCGGTGGATCGCCTATTGGCCTGCACCTGGGTTTGCCCAACGCTTACCACAGGAAGCATCCCCTCGATGCTAGCCACTTTAGCCGGACGGATTTTACCCAAACGTGAACGGGTATACGACGAGAAGGTTTCGAAATACATTCGCTGCCCCTCGCGGTTTAGAACATCGTACACCAGGCTACTCTTGCCGCTTCCCGAAACGCCAGTAATAACCGTTAGCTTGTTGTGCGGGATGCACACATCAACCCCTTTGAGGTTGTTTTCGGCAGCACCCCGTATAATTATTTGCCCCATAAATACAATTTGTAAAGCAAATATAGGGAATTGTGGGTGGATTAAAGAATATACGAAACGTTGTGTGAGCAGTAGATTTCAACCATTAATTGATCGCAATGACATTTTAAACCAAAAGTCGTTTCTGCTGTTAATACTATGGTTTCTATACGATATTTGATTTAAATATCGAAAGAGCCATACGTCGGCTTGTAAAGTAATTCGGTTGAAGCCGATATTAAGTTTTATAAATTAATATTAATGGATATGAAAACATTTGTAAAAAAATGGTTCGACACGGGTATATACCCCAATAGCATTTCAGCTTCGCTGTTACTCCTTAGGATAATAGTTGGAATACTTATGCTCACCCATGGTTATGGCAAGCTACTCATGCTTTTTGGTGATGGACCAATTCAGTTTGCCGACCCAATTGGAATTGGAGTAACGGCATCGTTGGTGCTAGCCGTTTTGGCTGAATTTGTGGGATCTATTTTCCTGATTTTTGGCTTTGCGACGCGCTTTGCGGCCATTCCGCTGCTATTTACTATGCTTGTAGCTGCCCTTATTGTGCATGCAAACGATGCCTTTGCATTTAAAGAGTTGCCCTTGCTTTACGCCACAATTTACCTTGTGATTACCATCACAGGTGCAGGCAAATACTCGGTGGATAGCCTTATCTCGAAAAAGTTGTAACATTAGTTGTAAATGTTGAGTCTTGCAAGTTGGCGCTGTTACATGAACTATTTGAACATTGCCTTGCAAAGCACTCACCAATTATAACCCCATCTAAAGAGCAGCTAAAAACACCGATTGGCAGCTTCTCGGTATAAGTGAAATCGGGCTTGTCGGCTCCGCTAAAGAGACGCTTTAGGGTTATGACATCTCAATAAGAAAAGGGTGTCTCGCTTTTGCGGAACAGGCTCTGCTCGAAAAGAACGACTGAGGCAGGAGCCTCTGCCTAAAGAAGTTTTGATGTTAGTGTCATGTTTTAAAGAAATATTTTTTTAACCAGTACCTGTAAAATGGGTCAAGAAAAGTAACGGTGCCGTTCTGTATATCAATAATTTCCTTATTTACCAATGCTTTCTTAACCTTTAAAACATTGGCAGATGTTCCGAGGCGGTACTCCTGTATGGTTGCTTTTGAGCTGAGCTGCTCCACATTATGGATAACTGCTTTAAGCAGATTTATTTGGCTATTGTTTAACCCATCGGTAATGGATTGGAATGGCATGCTGAGCTGGAGAATCAGATCCTCAAAGGCCTCGGTTACGTTATCGTTTATACATTCAACCTCTGTACGCAACCACGTCTGTTGTGCCAGTTGCTGTACATAGTATGAGTGGCGGTCGGCTAGATCAACAATTAGCTTAGCGGAGTCGTTGTCAATTTTTTTGCCAGTATCGTTAAACCTGCTCACAATAAATTTAATCCAGTCGTCGGTCGATATCTTATCAAGGAAAACTATATCACCAAACTTGTAGAATGGCATTGAGGGAGAGGTAAATACATCCATTAGCATATGGCGTTTACTACCATAAAGACAGTACGATACATTTTGATGCTTTTGCCAGTGAGCACGGAGAATTTTTTGAAAAGCTTCGGGATTTTCGAATTCTGAAATATTCTGAAACTCATCAATACAGATGATGTAGTTTGTTTTTGATTTAATGGCTAAACGTTCTGCTAGCTCTATAATATCGGTGGGTTGCTTTTTAACCTCGCTCCAATCCAATCCGAGCTGCAAATTGCTTTCAGGCGTTGGGTTTACAGTAATGGTGGGTATGAATCTACCAAGTAGCTGTTTTGCTGAATCAACAATGCTTTCAAATTTTGTTGATGAAACCTTTAAGATTTCAGTTGCAAAATACTCGTAGAACTGCTCCTCGGTTCTTACGTTATTCAGATCAATAAAGCAGAATCGCAATTTCTTGTTTTTATCCAAGGCTATCTTCGAGGCTTTTGTTACCAGCGATGATTTCCCCCACCTGCGGGGAGAGATAAGGATGGTATGGGTTAGAGAGGTAAAGTTCTGAACCAAGCGAATCGTTTCCTTTTCCCTATCGGTAAAATCCCTATCTAAAGCGATTTTCCCAAATGTAAATGGCGTTTTCATCCAGCATATTTTCAACAATAATAGCAAATTTTCATCACATTACCAAATGGTAAGTTACCAAATGGTAAGTCGTCAAGGTGGACAATTGCTTTGGTCTAGGCAGTTCTTTAAAGTTCTTGTTCCTATTCATTAACTGCATTTAAACGGGGATTCTTGTTTCCAAATGTTTTAACAACCTCCATTGGGGAGCCAAAATCGGTGGATGGCTTTCCTTAAGCCTTCGTAACCACGCGTGAGGATACTCGCGGTAGCAAAGGTGGCGAGGCAATAACTTGGTTGGTTTGTAGAATGTTTGTATCAAAATAAAAAAGCACTTACGAAATGTTCGTAAGTGCTTGATTTTTAAGTGGGCCCAGCTGGGCTTGAACCAGCGACCCCCTGATTATGAGTCAGGTGCTCTAACCAGCTGAGCTATGGGCCCTTATCGGAGAATTAATATTTCTTAGAACTTGATAATCTTTATCCCCCTGATTATGAGTCAGGTGCTCTAACCCTGCCTGCCAGCAGGCAGGCAGCTGAGTCTGCTTGTTGCGAGGCAACCGAGCAGACAGGCTATGGACCCCGACAAAAACCTTAAAAGGTTTTTTTATTGGATTGCAAAAGTACATATTTGTATCCGAATTTTGCAACCCTAACATTACTTTTTTTATGTCGAAACCCATTTTTGCCCCATTTGCCAACCAAAACATCAAGAATATCATCTTCGACCTGGGTGGCGTTATCCTTAATATTGATTACCACCTAACCATCGATGCCTATAAAAACCTGGGGATTAAAGATTTTGAATCGATGTTCACCCAGGCCCAACAGGTTGGGCTGTTCAATCAGCTGGACAAGGGTTTGGTTACCCCAGCACAGTTTCGCGATGGGCTCCGCCAGCTAAGCGGCCTAGCGCTTACCGATAGGCAAATTGACGATGCGTGGAACGCCATGCTGCTCGATTTCCCTCCGCAAAGGCTTGAGGTGCTGCGGTCGGTTAAAAATCATTACAAAACCTTTCTGCTTAGCAATACCAACGCCATACATATTGATGAGTACAACAAGGTTTTGCACAAAACCTTTGGAGTCAAAAATCTTTCGGTTTACTTCGATAAGGAGTACTACTCGCACCAAATACATATGCGCAAGCCCGATGCTGAAGCATTTGATATCATCTTAAAGGAGAATGACCTTAACCCAAGCGAAACTCTTTTTATTGACGATACACAACAGCACGTTGAGGGAGCGAGAAAATTGGGTATCTTAGCTCATCATTTAAACATCCCCGCTGGGGAGAGCATCGAAAATCTATTTACAAACTTACACCGCTAAATATGAGCAACACCATACAAATCACAAAGGCCACCGGCGAGAAGGAAACTTTTCAGAGCGAGAAGCTTACGGAATCACTTAAGCGTGCTGGTGCCAACGAGAAGCTAATTACCGATATTGTGGCCGAGGTGGAGAAGTGGCTCACCGAAGGCGTAAGCACCAAGAAGATTTATGCTAAGGCATTTACCCTACTCCGCAAAAAGCGTCGTAGCTTTGCCGCTAGGTACAGCCTTAAAAATGCGCTCATGGAGCTGGGCCCAACAGGTTACCCGTTTGAGCATTTTGTGGGGCAAATATTCGAGATTCAAGGTTTTGAAACTCAGGTTGGCCAGCTAGTGCAAGGGCAATGCGTGCAGCATGAGGTAGATGTGGTAGCCTCGCAAAATCACACGCAATACCTTGTGGAGTGCAAGTTCTACAACACGCAGGATAAGCACGCCAATGTGCAGGTTCCGCTATACATCCGCTCGCGGGTAAACGATATTGAGGCCAAGCGAAAGCAGCTGCCCGAGTATAATGGCTACACATTTTATGGCTGGATTGTTACCAACACCCGATTCACCACCGACGCTATGGATTTTGGAAAGTGCTCTGGGCTACACCTAGTAAGCTGGGACTACCCCAAGGGTCACAGCCTAAAGGATATGATAGAACAGTACCGTATGTTCCCCATCACCGCCCTAACCGAACTCAACAAGAGAGAGAAACAGCAGATAATGGATAAGGGCGTTGTGCTTTGCCGCCAAATAGTTAGCAACCCTAAGGTTTTGGAGGATATAGGAATCAAGAAGCCAAAAATTATCAAGGTTCTGGATGAGGCAAATGATTTGTGTACTGAAAAATGATGCTTTATTGATACAGATTTCTAGAACATACCCCCAACAAACTCCTCAACCTTAATATTTTTAAAGTAGCTGTTGAAATCGAACTGCGATAGGGTTTGCAAAATGGCTTCGCGCTTATGCTTTATGCCTACAAGCGATTTTTGCACCTCATCGATATCGTGCTTGTGGAAAAAATCGCCAAAAATCCGTATGTCTTTTATTACACCTTTCGATACATTGATATGAAACTCAACGCTACCGCCCTCGGTACGGATTAACTTCTCGAAATCGTACTTTGGCGAGTCGCCAAAATTCCAGTCCCACTGCGAGAACTTCTCATCGCGAAGCCTCTCAATACCAGCAATATCCTCATGGGTATACTCGTACTCCTTCGAGTCTGGATACATCTCCATGATGTGCTTCATAATCCTGTCGCGGAACTCCAGCACATCCATTTTTTCGGTTAGGTGCTCGCTGATATTGGTAACCCGCGATCTCACCGATTTAACCGCCTTGTCCTGAAATTTGAGCGGGTTTACCTTTAGCGCAGCCGACAGGTCGGTCATAACGGCCGAGAAAAGCAGCGTTCCGTGGTGTAGCACCCTGTTCTTCCAGATGCTCTCGGCATTGCCCGAGAATTTTTTTCCATCGATGGTAAGGTCGTTACGCCCTTCGAACTTGGCATTTATGCCCATGCTCTGCAAAACATCCAGAATTGGCTGGGTAAACTTGCGAAAATCGCCCTGGGCATCCTCGCCGGCGTTCTTAACAAAGGTAAAGTTCAGATTACCCAGATCATGAAAAACCGCTCCACCGCCCGATATTCGCCTAACAACCTTTATGTTGTTCTTCATAACGTAATCAACATTAATTTCGGCCAGGGTATTCTGATGCTTACCAACAATTATTGATGGCTCGTTGCGCCACAGCATGAAGCAATCGTCTTCCAGGTACTTTAGCGCGTACTCATCGGCAGCAATGTTGAAATATGGATCGGTGTGCGAGTCTTTAATGCAAAGCATAGCTATTGGGATTTATTCTGATTTTTAACTCTAACTAAAACAAGCAATAGGTTTAAAGGTTGACAAAAATACAAATGTTTACCAACATTGACTGGCAAAAGGCTTTCGATGGCTATTCGGGTGTGCTTTCGGCTATAAATGCTAATTTTGTGGATCCGATAAAAAAATCAACATACAATGATAAAAATAGTTTTTGCAGAGCCCATAGGCCTTACCGATGATGATATGAATTCCTTTACCTCCGAGATAGAGCAGCAGGGAAACACCGTTACGTTTTACAACGATGTTCCCAAGGATAACGATGAGCTAATCCAACGAATAGCCGATGCTAAGGTGCTTGTGGTTAGCAACCTGCCTGTTTCCGCAACGACCATAAATGCTGCCAAAAACCTAAGGTATATCTCGGTGGCGTTTACAGGGGTCGATCATATTGCGCAGGAAGCATGTAGGCAGCGAGGAATAGCCATATCCAACGCAGCTGGCTACAGCACGCAGGCCGTTGCCGAGCTAACCATAGGTATGGCCATCGACCTCTTCAGGAAGATTACCCCAGCCGATGCAGTTACTCGTAGCTTGGGTGGGCGCAATGGATTTCTAGGGCGGGAGCTGGCTGGCAAAACCTTTGGCATTCTGGGTGCGGGAGCCATTGGGCAACGCGTTGCCCAGCTGGCCAACGCCTTTGGCTGCAACGTGGTGGCTTGGTCACGAACCGAAAAAAATATTCCTAACGTTACATTTTTACCCTTTCATGAGGTGATCCGCACCGCCGATATCCTGTCGCTGCATCTACCGCTCACCCCCCAAACCGAAAACCTTATCGGGATTCGAGAGCTGGAGATGATGAAGCCCGAGTCAGTCCTTATCAATACGGCAAGAGCAAAGGTGGTAAACACCAAGGCACTTGTGGATGCCCTGTACCAGAAAATTATTGCAGGTGCGGCCATTGATATATACGAATACGAGCCACCACTACAAGCCGAGCATCCACTTCTAACAGCAACCAATACGCTGCTCCTGCCTCACATTGGGTTTGCCACCCATGAGGCCATAGCGCTCCGCTCAAAAATTGTGATGGATAACATTAGGCACTGGCTCGAAGGGAAACCACAGAATGTGGTGGCTTAGGGGTAATCAACCAACGGCATTACTCGTCGTTCTGCCTTATACCCACGTTCAGCATCCTAAGCATAAAAAGCATAAGGGCTGGGAAGATAACTGTTTGCAGTAGTCGGACAAAAAGGTAATCGATAACATCGATATGGATAAGCAAGGCCAGCACCACAATAATTACCATATCCAAAAGCATTACCAACGCTCTGCTTCCCCTCGAACGGAAAATTTGAGGGAATGGACTATCGTCCGAATTGCCCAGCATAGGTATTAGTGAGTATAGGCAAAAGGTGAAAAGGAGGGGCGACACCACACCAAATACCACCAGCATATACATCGATGGTAAAACACCAAAGCTGTAGAGCGTACCGCCCACCATAGTTAGCAGCATGTTAAACCCAAACCGTCCAGGGGTTCCAACCAGGTTGTCGACCCAGTGTATGGCAATATTCGATTCCTTATTTGGCATCTAACAAAATATTATAGTACATCTTGTTTTGGGCAACCAGACACACAACCCAACATCTAAGCGCTTATCACCAGGTAAACTAGGTATACCAAGTAGATTATCACGAACACGCTACCCTCTATTCTCGATATTTTTTGCCCTTTGCCAAAAAGCGCAAAGGCAAATAGCAGGATGCTAGCCAAACCAGCCACCACAATATCGATATTTGCAGCCGGATAGAAAGGTAGTGGACGAATTAGGCTCGATATTCCCAATACCATAAAGATATTGAATATGTTTGACCCCAACACGTTGCCAATGGCAATGTCGGCATTGCCCTTGTAGGCCGCCACCACCGAGGTTACCAACTCGGGCAACGAGGTGCCAACAGCCACCACGGTAAGCCCTATTATGGCATCGGAAACACCCAGTGAGCGTGCTATTTCAGTGGCGGAATCTACAATAAGTTTGCCTCCAAAGTAGAGGCCCAGAATACCTCCCACAATCATCAGTATCGAGATATAGTTTTTACGATCCTTCACCTGAGCAACGGGGGCGTACTTATCGGACTTTGCAGAATAGTATGTGTAGTAAAGAAACAGGCCGAGGAAAGTAACCAGTATCAGACCATCTACACGCGACAGGATTGAGGCCTCGGCCCCATCAATCAGCATGTCGTTGGCCAAAAAGAATAGCACTACGGCCGCCAGCAGGCTATACGGAATCTCAATTCTGATGGTTGAACCCAATACCGTTAAGGGCCTTACTATGGCTGTAATGCCCACCACAACAAGTATATTGATGGTGTTGCTACCAATAACATTGCCAATGGCCAAGCCGCTATTCCCGCTGAACGATGCGATGATGTTCACCACCATCTCGGGCATAGATGTGCCAAAGGCCACCACGGTAAGGCCAATGATGAACGCCGAAACTCCGAGCTTGGCCGCCACCGACGATGCCCCCTCAACCAGCTTATCGGCACCATAAATCAGCAGCACCAAGCCTAAAATCAGCAGGAAAATTTCAAGTATCATACGCATTCTTTTGAATTTCGGCATAATCAAATTGAAACTCCAGCTACGAATACCGAAGCGCCGAAATGATTATGCAAAGATTGCAAAATATTTCCTGCATCCAAAGGCTGTAAGCTGACTCAATAGCTTCGTATTAACATTATTTACCGTTAATAACACCCACGGCCATAAAGGTCTGCCCAAAGATTTGTAAATTTGCTTCGGAAATTTAAACCATCAACATTGAAACGACTAGTTTACCTCATTCCATTGGCTTTTATGCTAAGCCTTCTATTCCCCCAGTGCGCCATACAGGTGGCTCCAACGGGTGGACCCAAAGATACCATCCCGCCCGTACTGCTGCGAAGCGTTCCACCAATGTACGCCACCAACGTTACGCACGACAGGATAACCCTAACCTTTGATGAGTACATCAAGCTTGAAAAGATCAGCGAAAAGTTGGTGCTTTCACCACCTCAGGAACAGCTACCTTCGTTCAGAATTCGAGGGAAAAGCATAGAGATTACCTTTGAGGAGGCGCTGGACGACAGTACCACCTACACCCTTTACTTTGCCGATGCCATTGTGGACAACAACGAGGGCAACAAGCTCGAGAACTTTGAGTTTGCCTTCTCCACTGGCCCCATTATCGACTCGCTGCGCTTTGCAGGAAAAGTGCTGGATGCATACACCCTTAAACCTCGCGAGGGGGTGTTCGTAATGCTGTACACCCGCTTCGAGGACTCAATCCCAATGAAAGAACGCCCCCGCTACGTAACCAAGACCAATGCCGAGGGGCAATTCTTCCTAAGCAACCTAAAGTTTGGTAACTACAAGATATTTGCCCTTGCCGATGGCAACTCGAACTACAAGTTCGATCAAGTGTCGGAGGAGATCGCTTTCCTCGATTACCCCATCGACACATCAATGCTAAAAAGGCCCTCACAAATGACGATAAACTCCGATAGCCTAGCTACTCTCTACCTATTTGAGGAGCAAAACCAGGTGCTTAGCCTAACCGATTATGGCCGACCCCAGAGGCGTAGGCTTAAAATGGGTTTCTCACGGCCCATTGTTGGTGATATTGAGGTGAGACCACTTAATGTTGAGGTTGATACAATAGAGCCTTGGTTTGTTAAGGGTCGTAGTGCGGCTCGCGATTCCATTGACTTTTGGATAACCAACAACGAACTCAGCATTGTTGATACCCTGGTGGTAATTGCCTCGTATCAAAAAACCGACTCGCTCATGAATCTGGTGCAAACCCACGATACGCTTAGGATGTTTTACCAAGATCGGCCTCAAACCGCTCGCCGACCCAGACGAGGAGAGGAAGAAACGAAGGAAGAGCAGAAACCAGAGGTTAAAAAACTATCGGTAAACGCATCGGTGGGAAGGGGCGCTAGCCTAACCCCCGTTGAAAAGATTCGCTTCTCATTCGGAATGCCTCTACTAACGGTTGATACCACCCAAATTTCGCTTTTCAACCAAAGCGATAGCATAGCAATTCCCTTGCTCAACTTTAAACCCGATTCCCTTGACCCTAGGTGCTACTACATTAATCATCAATGGGAAAATAATAAAAGCTACGAGCTTACCATACTGCCCAATGCATTTACCAACCTTGATGGTGCCACAAACGACACCCTAAAGTACAACTTTAAGGGTGCCAACCCCGAGCAGTTTGGAGTAGTAAAGCTAGCGCTTACAGGGGTTACCCCCAACGTTCTGGTTGAACTCCTGTCGGATAAAGAGAGCGTTGTAACCCAAAAAGTAGTGGATGAAGATGGCGAGATAGCCTTTAGCTACATTAAGCCCGGAAAATATTTTATACGCTTTATACTTGACTCCAATAGGAATGGGCAGTGGGATACAGGGTGGTACCTGAAAAACCAACAGCCCGAAACGGTATTCATTTACCAAGACCAAAATGAGAACAAGGAGATACAGGTAAGGGCCAACTGGGAGTACGAGCTAAACTTTAACATAAAAAGCAATAATCATGTCAGTAGTGATGAACTTCGCGATGTTCCCAACCAGGAAGAGCACGAGCATCAGCCCCTACGTATCCCGGATAGTGAAGAGCGTTCGCTCTAAAGGATACCAAAGTCAACTTACCGCGATGGGCACAATAGTTGAAACCAACACCCTGAAAGAAGCCCTAGCCGTTATTGAGGATGCCTACAAGGAGCTGGAAAACGACTGCGATAGGGTTTACGTTACCCTTAACCTCGACATCCGAAAGGGTGAACTGGGTAGAATTGAGGCGAAAGTACAATCGGTTGAGGAGAAAATCTCCAAGTCCGAAGAGATAAAGTAAACCAACGTAGATATATCATCAATTTTATATGAAAACAAACGTAGCCCTAACCATAGTTGTACTACTTACCATAGGCTCCTTGCATAGCTACGGCCAACTCTTGCTAGGGGTTAGGGGTGGTCACAGCATCTCTGGTATTACCTTCACCCCCGAACAGGACACAAGACCCCTTACTAGCCCTCTGATAGACATAGGACTAATACTTAAGCACTTCGATTTAGAGCACGTTGGCTTTCAGGGTGAGCTAAACTATACACAGCGAGGTTACCTTTCGTTTGTCGATTCCTCTTACTACTACAAAAGGGTAAACTCTTTTGTTGAAATGCCGCTATTTTTTCAGATACGTGCAGCTAGAAATAACTTTTTTGGTCACATCAACATTGGTTTCTGCGCATCGATTATAACTCATTCAAAAGCGGGGCAGAATGCTGACCTGAGTCAAATTGAACTTTCGAAATACAAGCTTAACATATTGCGCGACAATTACTTCAATTACGGATTGAAGGGAGGTGTTGGGCTGGGCTACGACTTTAGCTGGGGTACCATTCAGCTTGATATAAGGTATTTGTATGGATTGGGCGATTTGTACTACTACAACTACTCCGGCAACCCATCACGGTCGCCGGCCTGGGCCATTAACAGCTCATTAAGCTTCATGATTAATCTTTCAAACTCTAAAAAAGAAATTGCTATTTTTGAAGATAATCGAGATATTACAAACGGTATTAACCAAATATAGGTAGCCATGCGAAACTTACTATTTCTTCTCACCATGACCTCGTTTATATCCACCTCTCTTTGGGCTCAAACTGGATATGTTCAGGAGGGAAAAGCATCCTTCTACGCCGACAAATTTGAAGGACGAACCACCGCATCGGGCGAGCGCTACAGCCACTCGCGTAACACCTGCGCACACCTCACCCTTCCTTTTGGTACTTTGGTAAAAGTTACCAATATGGAAAATAACCAAACGGTTGTGGTTAGGGTAAATGATAGAGGCCCATTTGTGGCCAACCGAATTATTGACCTTAGCCGATCGGCAGCCGAAAAGTTGGGGTTTGTCGATAAAGGCCTTGCCGATGTTCGAATTGAGGTAATAGATGAGGAGGGCAAGGTAATGGCAATGGCTCAGCAGCCAAGCAAAGTTCAAACAACACCCACCCCCCAAAAACCAGTTGAAAGTACTCCACCAGCAAGTAAGCCGGTACAAACGGCAAAACAACCCGAAAGGGTAGAACCAGCACCTAAGCCTAGTGATCCTACCCCCAAAGCAGTGGTCAGTTCACCTATGGATGATTCTGCTATTGAGCTTTACGAACTTAAGGTAACGCGCCAAAGGCCAAGCGGTTTCTCGGTTCAAATAGGCAGCTACAAGGAGCTGGTAAACCTGCTTCGCATAGCCGATGACCTGAAATCTTCGCTGAAGAAAGACGTTAGGGTACAGGTTGCTGAGGTAAACGGCGACAAGATTTACCGACTAATGGTTGGTGAGTTCAACTCGCGCCATGAAGCCGATGCATTTAAAAGTAAAGCAGCCGAGCTTTACCCCGACTGCTTTATTGTTGAACTAAAATAGTTAGCTATTTTTTCTCGCTAAAGGGTTCCCAACTTTTTGCTAGCCCCCCCATACCCGTTTCGCGATAGGCAACCTGAATGTCGCGTCCCGTTTCGGCCATGGTGCTAACCGCCTTGTCGAATGAAATCTTATGGCCGCCATCTGATGATAACGCGTAAACCGCACACGAATAGGCCTTTGTTGCCGCTATGGCATTGCGCTCAATGCAGGGTATTTGCACGTAACCCAATACAGGATCGCAGGTTAAGCCCAGGTTATGCTCCATTCCCATCTCCGCTGCATACTCTATTTGGGTTGGCGAACCACCCAGTATTTGAGCCATTGCACCAGAGGCCATAGCGCATGCTGTGCCAATCTCACCCTGACAGCCAACCTCGGCTCCTGAAATTGATGCGTTGGTCTTTACCAGGTTAGCAATTAAACCTGCTGTGGCCAAACCCCTGAGTATCTTGGTCTCGGTAAGATGCTCATCGCGACTTAGATAGAACAGAACCGCTGGCAATACCCCCGATGAACCACAGGTTGGCGAGGTAACAATTCTTCCACCAGAAGCATTCTCCTCCGACACGGCCAATGCAAAGGCAAAAAGTAACCCTATGCTTTTAATCGTTCCGTGCGAACCGAGTGCTTTTGTGTAATGCGATGATGCCCTTCGGGCCAGCTTTATGGGACCAGGTAGCACTCCCTCATTATCAATACCCCGCTGAATGGTCTCCCTCATGGTGAGCCAAACGTCATGCAGAAAAGGCCAAATTTCGGGTCCCTCATTATCCTCAACAAACTCCCAAAGCGACTTTCCCTCACGCTTACACCACTTCAGAATATCGGCCATCTTATTGTGGCTATATATCTTGTCGCTATTAAGTATTCCGGTTGCATCGCGTAAATCGCCACCACCTATGCTATATACTTCCCAGCTATCTATTACTGCATCACCATCCTCCGAGAGTGCCTCGAAAACCATACCGTTGGGGTGTAATGGCAACTCCTGCGAATCATTCCATACAATCTCCAAATCGTTGGGCATAAACTCCTTTTGCAATGCATGGTCGGTATGGTGTCCTTTACCCGTTAGCGAAAGGCTCCCATAAAGAGTAACTCTAAACTTATGCGCATGGGGATGCTTTTGAGCGAACATAGCTGCTGCTCTAACGGGTCCAATGGTATGGCTACTCGAAGGCCCATATCCTATTTTGTAGATCTCTCTAATTGACTGCATGTCTGTGGATTTTATGGTCAGCAAAAGTATTAAAAAAAGTGTTCGAAATAAATCTAAAATTGCACGAATGCGAACAATTACACGACAACCACATACCAACACTAAACGGTGGTTATGTGATAATTACACCTAGTGGCATGTAGGTTGATATAAACGCCAAAAATTTAGCAATTTTTCTGCTCGGTTTTAATTGGGGCTAATATAGGCACTAAGAAACTGTTTAAGTTTTGCATTTTTTAAATTTGACGGTATCCTCGTAGAGCCTGCCTGAGAGCAGACCATAGCCGTCAAGTTAAGGACACAAAACAAATAAATAAAAACAATTCTTTTGATTGGTTTATACAGAATATTAATACTATAGCCCTCGTAGGGGGCATATAGCGATTGAAGAGATTAATACAAATG
>Ga0334884_1000428_pt1 | contig 78220 bp, 44 predicted proteins | sample GraSluR1_MG_7_FD_207215 | JGI IMG/M metagenome (GOLD analysis project Ga0334884, IMG submission 207215) | Sludge microbial communities from methane-producing bioreactor in Wageningen University, Netherlands - Granular Sludge_12_05 R1 | ecosystem: Engineered > Bioreactor > Anaerobic >... | reverse complement strand
CGCAGGCCGAGAAAAGAAAGCAGCTTCGCTGCTTGTGCAGACGAGGACGTCTGCAATCCTCACCCGGTTTTCATTCACTGTGGTGAAAGCCCTTTCATTTGGGTTCAGATAAGTGATTGACCTCTGTTTCCAATCTGAAATACCGTCCCTACAGGACTCTCTGGCTTGTCGTAATGCGCATGCTATCTGAAATGCCGTCCCTACAGGACTCACATGGTCATCAAGCACAGGCGTTCTAGCTAAGTTGCCATCCCCATGTGTGTTACATATCTGTGTTCACCAATCATCACCTTATCGGGAGTAAAATGTCCAAACTCCAGGAAGCGTCTTGCAGACGCTTTTCTTATCTAAGCTTCAGGATGAAGCATCTACTCTCAAGCGACAAGATGTCGCTTCCACAACAGCGTAGCATTCAACAGGACAAAGTCCATTCAACAGCGCAGCGCTCAACCTTCTCAACCCTTAATCTGTGTTAATCTGTGGAAATTTGTGGACAGTAAATGATCCGCGTGATCCGCGTGCCATAATCGTACATCGTACATTGTAAATCGTAAATTTGCCAGTCCATTCGTGTTCATTCGTGGGCGGTAAAAATCCGCTTAATCCGCGTGATCTGCGTGCCATCCTACAACAGCACAGCCTTCAACAGTACTAAGTCCATTCAACAATAAAACAAATGGCTACACGCTAAATGGAGTAAGAGCCAGGTCTGTAAGATAGGCTTTGATGTCTTCGGGGGCTATGGCATTGCCAATGAGTTCAACCTCTTCCTCAAAGCTGACATCGTCATAATATGCCAATTGCTGCCGGAACAGTTTTTCATTGAATGCGCCACCGAATAAATCATTAGCATGCGCAGTAACATCATGCAAACGATAGTGCCCGTTTAGGATATGGTATAAGTCCATGTAATCTTTCCACTTTCCCCTGCCTCCCAATGCCAGTGCTTTCATCGCTGCGAGGGTCAAGATGTTCGGCAGTTTGATCACTTTGGGTAGAGAGCATTGGGGCTCAATCGCATAAGGATACTGATAAAAAGTAAGCTTGACCCCATTCACCAGGCAGTTCAATTGTGTGCTATCTTCATATAGTATCTGTTGGATGAAAAACCCATGCTTGTGCAACAAGTTCTTCAAGCTTGCGTTACGAAAGCTTGAATAGGAAAACAGATCGAAATCCAGAGAATAGCGATGACCCAGGTGCAAAGCGATCGCAGTTCCGCCTGCCATGTAAAAACGGTAGCGAAAGAGCTTGAGCAGTGGTAAAAGCTCGATTTGTGGCTGTTTCAGAACTTCAAGGTGCATATTTATTAAAATAGAGGGTGAAGTAGTTTTCTGTCTGCGGCAGATATTTCTTGCGCTCTGCCCGTATCTGCCTGCGAAATATGCTGGCAATCCTCTCAATCCCGAAAGCTTCAAACAGGTCTTGCACACTCTCAACCGTGCCATAGTTCAGCACCGCTTCCACTAAAGATTCCAAAGATAATGCTTCGATTTTGTCTGATGGAACCCACCAAAACAGTGCTGCGTTTTTACGGAGTAAGGCAGTGAGAGACCTGCGGTCTAATTGAGAATTATCGGAGGGTTTTGGCATAGTTGATAGTTCCTTAGTGCTTGCTACTTTGTACTTGGTGCTTGGTGCGTGGTGCTTGGTGGGTTTTAGGGTTTTAGGGTTTTAAGGTTTTAGGGTTTTGGCGAAGCGTAGCACTCAACAGCGCAGCGCTCAACCTTCTCAACCTCTCAACCTTCTAAACCTGTAATCCGTGTTAGTCTGAGCAATTCTGTGGACAGTGGAATCCGCGTAATCCGCGTAATCTGCGTGCCACAATCGTACATCGTACATTGTAAATCGTAAACTTGCCAGTCCATTCGTGTTCATTTGTGGTCTTTCATTTGTGTTCATTTGTGGGTAGAGATGGGTTATGCGTTATGCGTTATGCGTTATAGGATTCACCTTCCCATTCCCGCTGCTGGAAGTCGAAAGCGCCAATCACCAGGGACTCCGATGCGAGGTTTAGAGATTGACATGAAAAGGATCGGCTTATGCAAAATTGGGATAGCGCTTACGACTCCCAGGGAGGCCATTCCTTCAACAGCGCAGCCTTCAACAGGACGAAGTCCATTCAACAGCGTAGCATTCAACCCTTAAATCGTTCCCAGCCGTTCCTGCTGATACTTATTACTCTGGATATTCTGCCACCATTCCTGATGTTCCAGATACCAAAGGATGGTCTTGCGGATACCGGTGCTAAAGCTTTCTTTGGGCAGCCAACCAAGATCGGCCTGGATCTTGCCGGCATCGATGGCATAGCGAAGATCGTGTCCGGGGCGATCCTGCACGTATGTGATCAGTTCTTTATAGGATGCAAGCTGATCCGAAGGCTGCATTTCGTCCAGCAGCTCACAGATGATATTGACGATATCGATATTCTTGATCTCGTTGTGCCCACCGATGTTATAAGTCTCGCCCACTTTTCCGGATTTGATTACCAGAGTGATAGCCTCACAGTGATCGGTGACATAGAGCCAATCGCGCACATTGAGTCCCTTGCCATACACAGGTAAGGGCTTATGCGCCAGGCAATTGAGGATCATGAGCGGAATCAGCTTTTCCGGGAACTGATATGGTCCATAGTTGTTTGAGCAATTGCTGATGCTCACCGGCAAGCCAAAAGTGCGTTGCCAGGCTCGGACCAGATGATCCGATGCAGCTTTGGACGCGGAATAGGGCGAACTGGGATCATAAGGCGTAGATTCCAAAAACATGCCTTCCTCACCCAGAGAGCCATAGACCTCATCGGTGGAAACATGGTGAAAACGAAAAGCTTTTTTACCCGCGTCATCGAGCCCGCGATAGTGCTCCAGGGCATTCTGCAAAAGGACTGCGGTACCCAGGACGTTGGTATTGACAAACTCCAGCGGACCATCAATCGAACGATCCACATGGGACTCTGCGGCAAAATTGACCACAGTATCAGGTTGATACTTCGCGAAAATGGCCTTGATGGCAGAGTTATCACAAATATCGGCATGCTCAAAGAAATAGCGCGTGCCACCATATTCAGCCTCGATATCGCTAAGGCTTTCGAGGTTGCCGGCATAGGTGAGTTTGTCCAGATTGATGACCTTGCCGGAAAAGGCCGGATCGGATAATAAATGACGGATGTAGTTGCAGCCGATGAAGCCGGCAGCGCCAGTGACTAGTACAATGTGCATTTTATCTCCTAGATAAGTTGATGGTTGAATGCTGCGCTGTTGAATGAGCTGAGCTCTGTTGAATGCTGCGCTGTTGAATGAGCTGAGCTCTGTTGAATGCTGCGCTGTTGAATGAGCTGAGCTCTGTTGAATGCTGCGCTGTTGAGAGTTTATTTGTTGATGCGGGATAGCGCAGAACTTCTCAGTTTACTTAGCTGTCTGGATATTTTATCAATGCTTGTTCGAAATTCCATGTATTCTTCATGGGATAAGAACGACAGGTCTAAGCTCACAATCAATTGGCACAAAACTTCCATTAGACTCGAGTACGCAATTTGATAGAAATTTGCCTGATCCTTCAATGAAGTTCTGGAAGATCCTTCTGCAATATTCGAGCATACCGATACAGCTGCTCTGCGCATCTGATTTGACAGACCAAAGGTTTCGGACTTAGGAAATGTAGATGTAAGCTGATAGATTCTCTTTGAAAGGACTCTGGCATTCTGCCAAACTTCCAGGTTTTCAAAACCATATGTCATCATATTGCTCTCCTGATATCTATTTAGACTAACAATACCATATCCCAAAACTGATTCAACCGCGCCGCATTCAACAGAGCTCAGCTCATTCAACAGCGCAGCATTCAACAGAGCTCAGCTCATTCAACAGCGCAGCATTCAACAGCGAAGCATTCAACCCCAAAACACAGCTTCGCCGCGTCGCTTATGCATCGCACGCGATTTTTATCCCGCTGTTTATATGGCTGATTCCAGATTGAGCCAATGTACAATGGCTGTAAGTGCTGTCAATCAGATTTTTCTTTTTCCGCAAATCAGTGAAATCCGCCCGATCCGTTTAATCTGCGTTCTATACCTTATCTGCGCAAATCTGCGCTTTTTATCTGCGTAAATCTGCGGGAAACCCTTCTTGCGCAAGGGGCAGCACATGTTCCCGATCATGCGCATTATCCACCACGGCGTAGAAGATGAAAAGCAGATTGTAAAGCAGCAGCAGAATCAGGATGGGCTTCAGTAGCTTTTGATACTGGGCTAAGGCCAAACTGATCAGAGGAACAGCAAAAGGCAGGAATCCGATCTGATGACGATCGATGCTAGAGCCCCAAAGCAGGAAAAATGACGACAGGTAGAAGATGAACAGGATAAGCTGGGGACGCTGCTCCTTGCGCTTAACTACCTGTGGCAAAGTGAATAAGACCAGCAGCATGAGGGGTAAGCCAATTCTGAACTGACCGAAGAGCACACGCTGCGTGATAAAGCTCCAGGTACTGGTATTCTCCGCAATCCAGGCATCCTGCACAATGCGTCCGGTGATGATATTGAGCAGCATGTCATAACCCGTAATCAGATACAGCAGGATCGGGATCAGGATTACCGGAATGGCCACCAATAGCAGATACTTAAATGCTTGCAATCTATATCGGTAGAAATAGATAGCCAGCACTGGCAATGCGATCAGCAGTGCGGTAAACTTTGCATTTATTGCCAGGAAGCAGAGCACACCCAAGAGCAGATGCTTACTCCAGGGCACTTTTTCTGATCTGGCGATATGGATTAGCAGCATGGCGATCAATGCTGAGACGATACCAAAAGGCAAATCATTTCTCGGTGCTTGCGAAGCCAGCAGCAAAGCCGGCATCAGACCCATGGCGAGGGCTCCACTGAGCGCAAGCCACTGATCTTTGAGTAAGTTGCGTAACATGAGCCACAAAACAAGCAGATAGAGCAGCAGCATGAACTTGGCAAAGACCTTGATCGATAGCAGAGAGTCCGAAACGCCCATCCAGGTAGCCAGGATCACGAAGAAGGAAGGAGGATGATGCTGACGACGATTATTCTCCAGTCTTTTATGGGATTGATCGAGCGCATTTAGCCTTTGCTCCAGGGGATAGAAGGATAGCAGCTTTGCATATTGAACCAGTCCCTTTTGCCCCGCTTCACTGTGCAGGATTTCATGCGCGGTTTGATGATGATAGCTTTTCAGAAATTGTGTAAGGCCTTGTTCACGCAACTCTTGCGCCGTTTCCACATCACCTTTGGCATCGATCCAGGCTTCGGCGACTGAGAAGTCGTAAGCAAAAAGGAGAGCGAGGTAGAGGATGAATACGATTAGCCACAGCTTTGGATTTCGCGATGAAGCATGGGAATCAAAGTTCCCCTCAGATGGATCGGTTGAGTCCCATCGGGACGGCATTTCAGATAACCCGTCACGGCCTTCGATCTGAAATGCCGTCCCGATGGGACTCGAAGGGGTACATGGGGAGTCATCAATGCTATCTAAACCCAAATGAAACGGCTTTCGCAACAGTGAATGAATACCGGGTGAGGATTGCAGACGTCCTCGTCTGCACAAGCAGAGAAGCTGCTTTCTGTTCTCGGCCTGCGGCCTCGCTCGACACGAGACGTGTCGAATCCTCTGGTTTTCATGTAAAATACCGTCCCGATGGGACTCAGATGAGGCATTTTGCCATCTGCGTAAGCCAATGTTCCAAATGAAAACCAACCCAAAACCGAGCCCTGCAAACCCAGCAATATACGGATAGCTCAACCATCCTTCATCCCCCAGGCCTCTGGTTTTGAAATACACAAATGCGGCAAAAAAGATCAAGAGCAGAGCATTGACCAAGAGATAAAGCAGCTCTACTCTATCCTGCTTAGTTCTTATCATACATCATCTTACGCAGCAGATAACTATTGTTTTCACTGATTATCCGCATATATTTTAGCACCTCACCCAAGATACCTACAATGAAGCTGAGAAAACCTGTGCTGGCCAGCACGGACAACAAGATCAGCGAAGGCAGATAGGTGCGTCCCAGCGTTGCTTCCAGAACATAGACCAGAACTATAAAGCGCAATCCCAAAACCGCGGCAACGCTAAGAAACGCAGCTCCAATGCTAAAGAAAAAGCGTCCCGGACGATACAACACATACATCGTCAACATGGTCAAGCCAGACTTCGTAATGTGTTCGAAAATGTGCGTAAATAGTCGTGACTCTCTGGTTTTCGGATTCACCCCGATATCCACTGAGGTCACTCGTAGATTGGAGTTTCCTGCCTGGATCAAGGTTTCCATGCAATAAGAGAACTTTGAATATACGTTAAGCTTCATGCAAGTATCTCGCGAGAATGCTCTGAAACCGCTTGCCGCATCGCGTACATCCGTCTTAGAGATTTGCCTGAGCACAAAAGACCCTAAGGATTGCATAAGCTTCTTGAACCAGGAAAACTCCTGATGGGCACGGATGGGACGGCAGCCCACCACTAAGTCCGCTTCTCGATTGAGGATAGGTGCCACCAATTTGGCAATATCAGCGCCGTGATACTGATTGTCACCATCGGTATTGACCAAGATGTCTGCGCCCTCTGCCAGCGCGTATTTGATGCCTTCCATAAAGCTTTTGCCCAGGCCGCGATTGGATCCGTTGCTGATGACGTGATGCACGCCGGAGGTTTTGGCCACCTTGATGGTGTGATCCGTGCTGCCATCATCGATCACCAGATACTCGATGGTGTCGATCCCGGGGATCTCTCTGGGCAAATCCCGCACGGTGGCAGCCAGGCTGTGTTCTTCGTTAAAACAGGGTATTTGGATGATCAGTTTCATGGTTTATCCTTCAAAAACGGCTTTGGAATAGAAGTATTTGGCGATGGAAAACAAGCCCACATTCAGCAACTGCGCGATCAGGTAATACAGCCCCAAAGTCTGCACCAGAAAGGCATAGAGCAGGGCGTCCAAGACGCGGAACACGATGATTCCGCTCATAAAAAGGCTGAATTTCCGCTTCACCGACGAGGTCGTGGATTCGGAAAAAGTAAACTTTCGTAGCATAAAGAAATTGATCGTGATCTGCATCAGCAAGACCAGGCAATAAGCCGGAACTTTGGGCATCCGAATCAGCTCTACCAGCAAGATATTGAACGGAATTGCCAGCAGGAAAGAGGGCAATCCAGCAGCCAAAAAACGGATGAACTTGCCTGAGTTTGCTCTAAAGATAGACGACAGTTGTTTGCTGAAGCTCATTACCAGTCCATTTTTGTGTGGTCTCGACCTTGCAGTTATTTATCATAGACGCATTTTCCGGATTGTAGCTATTGGCACTGGCTACGTGGCGTTTGGAAAAGGCTGCGGCTTTGCGAATCCCAGGATTCGACACGTCCTCGTGTCGGTTTGGAGACGAGCCGACAGGATTCGACACGTCCTCGTGTCGGTTTGGAGACGAGCCGACAGGATTCGACACGTCCTCGTGTCGAAAGCGGTGGAACCCCGCTATGCGAACGAAGCGACCCCGTCGCTGTGCAGACGAGGACGTCTGCAATCCAGCAAGGCGTCTGCCATCCTCCGAAAAGTGCTCCACAATGCTGATCTCCCTCTCCCCTACCGTGATTTCGCGTGTAAATGTGTAGGGACTTTGCTGCTTGCGGAAGATCAAGCGGTTCTTCAATATAGCTATGATCGACGCCCCAAAGATCAGGCTGGCAACGCGTAACACTAAATGCTTAAAGGGGGTGCTGACATGCTCTTTGGTCGGCACGAAACCGCCTTTGATGATAACGCGATTATCCTCGAACTGAAGCAGCCGGGAAGAGCCCCACCAGTTCATCACATAGATTTTATTGCCAATGTGAAGCTCCGTTCCGTAATCCGCAAAGCGCTGACCATCATTGCCATAGATACTCAATATTCCGCCCTTACGCGTGGAGATCAGTCCTGAGTATTGCTCTTTCCTGATCACGATGTATCCCGCCTCAGGATAGTGCCTGATCGTGGAAGCGTCATCCTGACGCTTAATAGTAGAAGCGACATCCTGTCGCTTAAAGGTGGAAGCGTCATCCTGTCGCTTTCGACACGAGGACGTGTCGAATCCTAGGATTGCAGTCGTCTCGTCTGCAAAGCGACAGAGTCGCTTACTTTTACGGAACTTCGTTCCGTTTCGACACGAGGACGTGTCGAATCCTACACCCCAAGCATAAGCCCTTACTACAGAATGACCTATGTAATGCACCCAATAGCGGTCATCGATGGCAGAAAAGAAATGCTCGGGATCCTTGATATGGCTGTAAAGTATATGGGCTATACGCTCGGCGGCCATTTGGGCCGAATCACCGACCATCAATGCCATGCGCACTATTCCGTAAGGCACGATGTAGTCTGTCTGTCGGGAATTATGCAGGCCAGTGCTCTGCGGCGCAATCAATAAGTCGTCAATAAAACTGATGGCTTTGCGAATACTCTCCAGAACCTCTTCAGAGCCAGACACATCGTATATATCCCAAAGGCAATCGATTGAGACGCTGAGGTAACCCAGATCCGGACCACCGTATTCATTGAACCAGCCTTCTGAGCTTTGCGCGGCTAAAACTTGTTGTAAGCGCTTATCCAGTATAGCTTTATCAACTAAATCCGGCATGATCTCAGAGAGCACATAGAGCGCAGCCAATCCGGCCAGATACTGATTGCTTGCTTCCAGTTCCTCACGCGCTTCCAGTTGCTTAATGGCTATATGCATACCGGCTTTGTAGCGCCGAGGATCAAGCTCTAAGTCCCTGATAATCTTAGCGATCGCCAGTGTGGAAAAGGCCAGACCGGGATAGCTGCGCTCAAAGGGATAATACTCTTCAAAGGCACCAAACTTTTGCGCGCGTTTATCCCAAAAATCCACGCTCGCTCGCGCTAAGCCCTTGAAATACTCGGCTTTATCTGCGTATTCTTCGAGCCTGGCTGCTTGCAAAAGCAGATAGCCTCCCTGTTGCAGGATGATTGATGAAAAATCACGAATCTTGTAATGCCAGAAATTGCGATCCCAAGAGCCGTAGTTAGCTGAATCCGGATCACGACATACTTGGGTCAAGGCACGAGGGATGATCTGCCCGATCAGGGTCTGGAATTTAACTTGCATCAGCCTTTATCCTCATCCGCAAGTTTCCTAGTCCTTTGCGTTTGGCAGGTTTACTTAGCGCTTTCCACCTTAACCGTAGCTGATTAAATAATACCCCCATCATCCCTTCCGGCAATAGCTTCAGCAATGCTCTGGCTGATGAAGTGCCCGCAATGGCAAAAAGGCAGATATTGATCAGTTCCACCATTTTGCGGCCCGGGCTAAGGTACTCCGGCTCAATGCCATAGCGTGGAATTGGCAGTCCGCAAAGTTGCCTTAACTGCATGCGGATGAAGGCTCCTCGCTTCTTAAAATCAATCATGTGGCCATGCATTTTGCCGGCTTCATCCCAGTTGATGGGCTCCAAGTGCAACTTACCCATCGCTTGCATTTCTTCTATAATACTGAGCATCTTGGCGTTACGCACTGCTACCACCGAAAAGCCCAGTCCTAAAGCTTCATACTTGGGAGACCAGGCATCTCCAACTGAGAGATCGCAAAACTCATTCGCAAAATCAATGCTGAGTCGGCAGGCTTGAGTGATATAAAAGGGTATCAGGAAATTGTAATAAATCTTTTGGGAGCGCGCTATCCGGCCATTATTCGCTTTCATTTCCAGATATCCGGGCCACTCTCCGGCTCGCCACTTAATGTAGTCTAACTCATAGAAATCGTGAATTTTTAAAGTCCTGAAGAAATACTTCAGAGCCATCGGATAGATCTGAGTGCCGGTGTATGGTCCCAACACATACTTGATGGCCAAGGCCTGGGGATGGCCATCATGCTGCAATTTGCGTAAGACCGCCGCTGCACCGGGCAAAAGGGTGATCGCGTAACGCTTGGCAGGATTGATCTTTGCCAGAACCACCAGCATAGCAACCGGGATGTAGATAGATTGCGCGCAATTCAGCACTTCTTGTGAGTTCGTCACAATAACAGGGCCTGCTATATGCGCTTTGGAAACGCCCTGCCGGGCCAGGATCACCGCGTCCACTTCATCAGACTCCAGAAGATGGATCAGAACCTGGCTCAAAACCCCACCGGAAGATGCCCGACTGCGGATTTCAGAATCTCTGCTATGGGCGATATACAGCTTTTGGTAATGCCCAATCAACCAGTTTTCAGGTAAATGACCATAATGCTTTTGATAAAGAGTGGGATAATCAATCGCAAGCCCGGGGCAATAAGAGCCTGGATCAGGGCTGAACTCTGCCTTATCTGAGAGATAGGGAATCGGGCCAAAATCCGTATCCAACATGCGGGAAAGGCCACTCTGATCGCACGACACGCAAAGCCCGCAGGATGTGCAAAGTCCTGCTTTGATCACACCCTTAAGTGTGCGGCGAATCTCTGATGCTTGCGGATGTTCCATAACAGATTGCCATCTTGGAAATGAGGGATGTAGTGTCAATTGGTTTTTTGACTGTTGAAGCTATGCGTTGAATGCTACGCTGTTGAATGGCCTGCGGCCTGTTGAATGCTGCGCGGTTGAAGAAACTGTCTCCCTGGGATCGCCTTCCCCCCTTGGACTTCGTAGCGAAGCGAAGGAGTACAAGCAGCGGATCGCCTTCCACCCTTGGACTTCGTAGCGAAGCGAAGGAGTTTACATGAAAGCCGTTTCTAATGTACTGCAAATAAGCCACTTGCATTTTGAGCATCTTGCTTACTTTCGCTGGTGGTTGTTATTGCTTTCATGGCCGGTTGCGAAAGCTGGCTTTCAGTTAAGTTCAAGCAGCGGGATCGCCTTCACCCCCTTGGACTTCGTAGCGAAGCGAAGGAGTACAAGCAGCGGATCGCCTTCACCCCCTTGGACTTCGTAGCGAAGCGAAGGAGTACAAGCAGCGGGATCGCCTTCTCTGTTCTCTGTCCTCTTTTCACCCTTCACTTCCTCCATTCCCGCTGTTTGAAGTCAATGCCGCCCAAAGATCGAGGGCTCCTCTGAACAGAGCTGCTAGTTCTGAACTCATTAGCATTTATGGACATCCATAGCGGCATTAACTCCAAAAGTGGTAAGCAGCGGGATCGCCTTCCACCCTTGGACTTCGTAGCGAAGCGAAGGAGTTCAAGCAGCCAGCGTGCAGATCACTCTTTACTCCCCCCAATCACGCTGCTCGAAGTCCATGCTGCCCGAAGCTCCCGAGCTTGCTTGAGTTTATCGTAGCCCACAAGTTTTGCAAGCATTCAGACCATTGTTAGCAGCATGAACTCCGAGGGAGGAGCTCCTGTCCCGCTGCAGTCAATGCCGCCCAAAGATCGAGGGCTTTTTGAGCAGACCGGTTGCTGCAAAATTCATTGGCTTGTCTGAACAAATAAAGCGGCAACAAAGCGGCAACAACGGCAACAACTCCAAAGGAGGCAATGTGTTAGCCCTTTCTCTCTCCTTTGAGTCCCTTCATCAAGTCTTAATCAAGCGTTAATCAAGCGTTAATAGTTAACGCTTGATTAAGGGGGGATGATCGCTTGATTAACTGTCTGACATGAGTTAGGATTTACGATTTACGATTTAAAATTTACGATTTACGATTCACGATTTACAATTTAAGATTAATATTGGTTGTGATATTACCTGTGTTCCCAGCACCCAGCACCAAGCACTACTTCACCCCTAAGTCAGGATAATCAGTCATGTCAGGTTTTCATCCTAATCGTACATTTTGCATCGTAAATTGTATATCATTCCCCATGCTCCTGTTTTCGCACTCCAGAGCAATTACGCACTTGCCCATAAAATCCTTGACTCAAGCAACTTGCATGAGAAACTGGCACAAAAGAATTTGGTGGAATTAGGATTCGCATGATCGCTATCTACATTGACTATAAATTGCAACGTTTTATGAACGAAATCAAGTATAGCTTTCGCTATATCTTTGATAACCGGGGACTGGCCTATCGCTTTGTCAAAAGCGAGCAGGAGCTCAAGCCCAGGGACATCTTCATCATCTACAGCATCTCAGAACCGGCAGAGGATCACTTGAAGGCCATCGCCAGGCACTATATCACGATCTTTATCCTTTGCGAGCCTGAACTGTATGAAGCTGCAGGATACAATCCGGAAAAGCTACGCCGCAATCTGCGTGACGTGAAGCTGCTGTATAGCACTAAAGTGATTTCAAACCGAGCCTTCACGCACATTGCCGAGAACTATATCGATAGTGATACCAGCGGTGGAAAGATCAATTTTGATCTGGTGGGCAATGTATTCTATCATCTTTCTCATCAGGAGTTTGGCTACGACCCTTCCGCGAAGGGAGCTCAGCGCTTTGCGGATGATAGCAGAGCCTTTTATTCCCATCGTGAATATCCGGCCGTGGACAGCCTTTTGTGGTTGATCGAATCCATGATCAAAGAGCATGCCCGGTCTCAGAAAATCCCTTTGGCTCAAAAAGCATTCTGGCCCAAAGCGGAGAGCGCCGCGGTGCTGCTCTCCCACACGGTGGATGATCTGCAAAAGTGGGATCTCTCCTCCCTCGTTTTGTCCATCGCGGATGACTTCATCCTCTTTTCCACTCTGAAGTTCCAGCAGTATTTTCACACTCTCTGGGGCAAGCTGCAGTATCTCTTTACCAATTATGAGCTGTATTGGAACTTCGATGAATACTTGCAGCTGGAGCGCGAAAATGCTTGCCGTTCAACCTTTTATCTGGCCACTGACAAGTGCGATGAGATCGATTATTCCCTGGACGATCCGGAATTGCAGGAAGAGATCCAGAAAATCCTGACCGAAGGTTCCGAGATCGGCTTGCTGATGCCCAATGACAAGCTCAACCGCGATGACATGATGACCAGGAAACAGATTATGCTGCATCAACTTGCGCAGGATCGCATCGGAATCAAACAACATGGCTGCAACCTGAATAATGAGATCCTGGAATTGCACAATAAGATCAGTCCCCGCTATTCCCAAAGCGCTGCCTACCATGACACTCCGGGCTTTTTTGACGGGATCACCTTTCCCTACCATCCCTATCTGGGAGGTAAGGCCTCATTTATAATGCTGCCAACCACTTACAAGGATTCATATCTGCGCGTAAACCGGCATAAGATCTTAGCCTTGGATGATGCCAAAGCGCAGATCAAACGTTATTTTCAACAAGTCCAGCGCACTCATGGGGTTTTTGCGCTTGATCTTTCCCTGGCTGCCTACAATGACATTCACTATTGCCACAAGCTCTATGCCTATGTGCTGGCTCTGATTACCTCTGCTTCCAGCTGGGTGACGACTGCTACCGAACTCTGCGATTGGTGGGAACAGCGGGCAAAGGTAACCATCGAAGAAAGCGAATACGAGATTTCTGTCTATTTTCCTGAAGCCCTGACTCATTTCAGCCTGCAGATTCACAGTGACCAAAAAGTACGGGAAGTTGATGGCATGAAGGCGCATATAGAAGCTAACATGCTGCACTTCAGCAATATCGAAGCAGATTCCTGCGCGGTAATCCGCCTGGCACAATAGATGAAGAAGCGCATCCTGCATTTGCAACTGCTACCCCTGCTCAGTGGAGTACAGAGGTTTAGCCTGCATCTGCTGGATGGTTTACCACAAGATGAATACGATATCTATGTGGCCTCCAAGCCCGGAGGACCCTTTGTGGATGCCGTGCTGAACAGAGAATGGAAATATCTACCCATCAAGACTTTCCGCCATCCCATCACAGCCTGGGATTTGTTCAGTTTTATAGAAATCTATCGGCTTTGTCGCAAGTATAAGTTCGATATCGTGCACACGAATTCCTCTAAACCCGGGCTATTAGGCAGGATTGCCGCGCGCCTGGCCGGAGTGCCCTTGATCGTGCACAGCATCCACGGTACCGCTTTTCAACCCCATCAATCCCGATGGGTGTATCTGCTGTACACCATGCTGGAGAAACTGGGTAACTGCTTTTCGGACTACACGTTATTCGTAAACCACAGCGACAGAATCAAATGCCTGGAACTGGGGCTTTTGCCGGACAGCAAAGCCATCACGATCTACAATGCTCTGGCAGACACCATAGTCCGGCCTGAAATTGCCAATGTAAAGAAGCATGACGGTTTCGTAATCGGAAGCACCATCCGCTTTTCGGAGCAGAAGAATGTGATCAAGCTGATCACAGCCGCTTGCAAGGCTTGTCGCCTGCAGGAAAAGCTGAAGTTCATCATCCTTGGCGATGGTGAGCACTATCAGCTCTGCAAGAGCATCGTGGCTTCCTATCGCTTGAATGACAAGATATTACTGCCCGGTTGGGATTCCGACGTGGCTCCCTGGCTCAAGACCTTCGATGCCTTCATCCTCTATTCTCGTTGGGAAGCCTTGCCCTACAGCATTATCGAAGCCATGCATGCCGGATTGCCAATCATCGGTTCTGCCATCCCATCCATCCGTGAATTGGTGGACGAGAGCGTGGGCTGGCTGGTACCTTTGGATGATGAACAGACCCTGATCTCCACCTTGATCGAAGTCGCAGAATCACCTTCCATAGCTTCGAGCAAAGGGAAAGCCGCTTTGTCAAAAGTACGTGCCCTCTGCGATTATCCCACCATGATCGCAGCTTATCGCAAAATCTACGAGGGGCGTGGAAAATGAGAGACGAGAGACGAGAGACGAGAGACGAGAGACGCGAGACCCGAAACGAGAGACGAAAGACGCGAAACGAGAGACGAGTGACACGAAACGAGAGACCCGCAATGCGCAGCCAGCGAACCAATTCTCAATTCTCAATTCTCAATTCTCAATTAACTCCCCCTAATTCTCAATTCTCAATTCTCAATTCTCAATTACCATGACCTTATACATCATCCTTGCCGCTCTCTTCATCTTCATCGTAAGCCAGCTTTTGGTACCCTTGAACATGCGTTTTTCCACTTTGCACGGCATCATTGCCAGGCCGAATGAACGCAGGATTCACAAGCAATGCACTCCGGAAGCGGGTGGACTTTCCTTTGCTTTACCGATCATCGTCATGCAGTTGCTGTTGGCACTCTTTACCCGAGGTGAAGAGATCTCTCGTTTGCTCTTTGAGTTTTCGGTAGTCAGCGTTGTCGCGCTCACTTTTGGGTTACTCGATGACCGCTTTGAGACTCCCGCGCGCTACAAGATCATCTGGCAATCCATCTTAGGCATAGTGATGTATGTGATCGGTTACCGGGTGCAGTTTCTCACCAATCCCTTGGGCACGCATTTCATCCTGGGTTGGGCATCTTTTCCGGTCACGGTCTTGTGGTACGTGGTGGTGATCAACGCGATCAATCTCATCGATGGCATGGATGGGCTGGCTACAGGCATTTCGGCAATCGTCTGTTTGGTGCTGCTAACCGTCGGCATCCTGGAGCAGAACCTCTTGGTGATCAGTCTCTCGGCCTTTTTGGTTGCCGGATTGCTGGGCTTTTTACGCTTCAACTTCTATCCTGCCCAGATCTTTTTGGGAGAGACCGGTGCGCAATACATCGCGCTGAGTATAGCCGCCATCTCCACCGCGGGAGCATCGCAATTTAAAGGTATCACATCCATGACCCTGATCATCCCGCTGGCGGCATTGGCTATTCCCTTGCTGGATGTGGTTTTGGCCATCTTTCGCAGAATCAGGATCGGCAATATCTTCAAGGCCGATAAAGCGCATATTCATCACACCATGCTCGCATTTGGACTTTCCCAACGCGTGATATCGATTATCGTATATTTTATCACCTTTCTTTTTGGTTTGATTGCAATCGGTTTTTCATTTACAGACAAGAAGATACTATTTTCACTGCTGATGCTGCTAATGGCCATCGTGGTGATCATCGCTTACATCTTTATGCGTATGGAGCAAAAGAAATGAAAAGAATCTTACTTCTTGCTATCACTCTGATGGTAGCGCACTTAGCCGCCCAAAACTGGCAAACATTGAACAACACCAATCACGTGTACACAATGGAAAAAGATGGCAACAGCATATACTTCTCCACCTGGGGAGGAGTGGTGCAGATCACCGGAGAGAGTGGCGCTCCGCTTTCCCTGATGCAGCAAACCCAGCATTGGACTACCGGTGAAGGCCTGGTCTCCAATGACATCCGCAGCATGGCCATGATCGATTTTTCGCAAAGCCTGTGGTTTGGCTCCGGAGCAGACGGGATCAGCATCATCAGTGACGCAGGCATGCAGAGTTTGGACAGTTCATTGGGACTTCCAGCGCTCAGGATCAATGAGATACTGGAAATGGATTCGCGCATTTTGGTGGCCACTTCCCAGGGCCTGGCCGTCTTCTACTATCTGCCGGGAGTGAACTTCCCTTTAATGCTCAATCAGTACAATGTAATCAACACCAATGGCGGACTTTCAGATAACAACATTAGCGATATCATGCTTACTGATCACGGCACGCTATTTTTGGCCACAGGATCGGGAGTTGACTTTGTGCATGTGGACTCCCTGCATGTGAATAGCGCCTGGCATTCACTCCGAGCCCAATCCCCCATCCCCGTAAGTCCTCGCTATCTGCTTACTGCAAATCATGATACGATTGTCGTGGCCACGCAAACCCAAGTCTATCTCAATAGCCTGGATTTGGATGAGGAGTCATGGGAATTGATCGACCCTCACAATGAACAGGTAAGCATGCCAATCTCCGCGCTCAAGCTTGCTGAAAACGGTAAGCTCTGGATTGCCTATGGTGATTGGGACGAGAATCTGATGCGCTTCGGGCTGAATAGTGAGCTTCTTCTCAGCAGCTACAGTGCCGGAGCTCAGATTGAGGAGTTTCGAGCCGGGACAAACGGTATGGGATTTAACCCCATCTCCAGAATCCATGAGTTTGACAACCAGATATATCTCTGCACCTGGGGTGATGGCATCGCCAGATGGGAATCCGGAACCTGGAACTACTTCTACCCCAATAGCATCGGATTTCCCAGGATCACCAGCAGTATGGCCGCTATGGACAACAGCCTCTGGTTCTCCAGTGGTAACATCGGAGACCATCTCGTGCCCAAGGGCACCTTGGGAGTTAGCAAATTCAAAGATGGTGTATGGCAAAACTACGATATCCACAATAGCCCCCTGGGGAGTGATAATATCCTGAGCATCGCTGTGGATGGGCAAGACCGAAAATGGTTTGGAGCCTGGGATACGGACTACATTAATGGGCCATGGTTTCCCGCCATCAGCATCCTGGACGAAAGGGATGACAGCTGGAAACGCCTTACCAAATGGGGCATTGCGGAATACAACGAAGGAGTATGGAGCGGCTACCTCCCCGGAAGTGCCAGGATATTGGGAAACACCGTGGGTGGCATGGCCAAAGACCAACACAACAACATGCTCGTGCTCTGCTATGATGATGGTGTGAGCGTAATCAATTCTGACTTGGAACATCTGAGTGACTTTCAGTTGCCCGGCTCCACCTTCCAGCGTGTGTTAAACGCATATCACAATGGCAGACAATACTTCTTCGGTACCGAATATGACAATGGCCTCAGCATCTGGAATGATGACAGCATCCCTGAAACCGGTGGCGCGCATTGGGTATCGCAGATCCCTTCGGAACTAAAGCAAGGCACCATCTATGGCGTGGCCAGCACTTTGACTCCTTACGCCGGATGGTATCATTTTGTGGCCTCCGGATCCGGCTTGTTTATGTGGGATGAAAGCAATTGGTACCGATACGACACTTATATCAAGCGCTATATCTACAACTTCAGCACGGGAAGCTGGCAGAACGACACCTTGTATTATGCCGATGAAGAGCGGCTATTCGGTAGCATCAGCACAGTGCCAAACTCCATTTATGGTGATCCCTTTGGCCGCATCTGGATCGGGAGTGTGGATAACGGCATCAGCATGTATAATCCACAAACAGAAAGATTTACGAACTACTTCCAGGCCAATTCCCCCCTGCTTTCAAACCGGATCATCTCGCTGGGCTATGATCCTCTGGAAGGACGACTCTTAATCGGCACTCCAGATGGCTTAAACACCCTCAGGATTGGCAAAACCGTGAAACCGCTTACCAGCCTGAAAGACGTGAAAGCCTTTCCCAACCCCTTCAAGCCTACAGGATTGAACACCGTGCAAATAGTGAATCTTCCGGTGGATAGCATGCCGCGCGGCAAGAATGAATGCTCCATATTCTCATCCTCAGGAGCCTTGGTGATGAAGCTGAATGAAAGCCCCTATGCCCGCTTCGAATGGGACGGCAAAAACAAGGCCGGAGACATCGTGGCCAATGGCATCTACTACTTTGTGGTGACCGATGCAGATGGCAATGTCGCACGGGGAAAGATAGCGGTACTCAAGTAAGTGCTTGGTGCTTGGTGTTTGGTGCTTGGTGTTTGGTGCTTGGTTCTTGGTGCTTAGTGCTTGGTGTTTGGTGCTTGGTGTTTGGTGCTTGGTGCTTGGTGCTTGGTGCTTGGTGTTTGGTGTTTGGTAGAGTGTGAAAAGCAATCTTCAGCCGGCATTGGATAGGTTTGTGCTCCACAATCACGCCTTTCTGATATCACTGGTACGATAACAATAGATAGGGTATTGCAATGCATGAACACTATTTAGAACCTGATCGCATTCGCCTGGTGGAAAACCTCAGTTATCCCGATTCAGGGCTGATCATTGCCGATGCCATATTGAAGCAGCATTATCGTGATTTCTTTGAGCGCAATGATGGCTTGCCAACTCTGTATTTGCCTGCTTCAGAGAAGAGCAAGAACCACCGCTCATTAGCCATAATCTATACTTTCTTCACCAAGCAAAATCTGAAACGTAGTGACACAGTGCACATCTATGGAGGTGGCATTATCTGCGATTTAGCCGCCTATGGAGTTGCTACCTTCAAAAGGGGATGCAGGCTAAAGCTTTATCCCACAACTCTTTTGGCCATGGTCGATGCCGCTATAGGTGGTAAATGCGCAGTGAACTACCAGGGCTTCAAAAACCAGATTGGCACTTTCTACCCCGCAGAAGAGATCACCATTTATCCCCCATTTCTGCAGACTCTGAAACCGATTGAACTCAGGCAAGGCAAAGCGGAAATGCTCAAATGCTACTTCATTTCAGAGCAGCTGAGTGACATAGACACATCAGACAGCAGCATTCCCGGTGTATCTCAGATCCTGGAATACGCAAAGTTCAAAATGGATATCTGCGCACAGGATCCGCATGATCAGGGCATCCGCAGGACTCTGAACTTCGGACACACCTTTGGCCATGTGCTAGAAAGACTGAGTGGTTATAGATTCAAGCATGGCGACTCCGTGATCGCCGGCATCAGCGCTGCCATCGACCTCAGTCTCAAGCTGGGCTTGATTGATAGCGAAATGGATGAACTTTCCCGTAAGAACCTCAGCTTTTACCCTTTACCGGCTGCCATCGAAAGGTTTTTAAGCAAGCAAAGTATTCCTGATATGCTCAGCGAGGCCAGGCAGGATAAAAAGAATAGCGGAAATGCTCTGAAGATGGTGCTGCCGATAGGCTATCGCAAAGTTGCGATCCGTGATGTCTCCCCCACTTTGTGATTTGTGTTCATTCGTGATCTTTCATTTGTGCCCATTTGTGGGAGAATCAGATTTCTACACAAGGCTATACATCACCTCGATCCCCACAGCTATACACTCATCTTGAGGCATAAACTGCGGTGAATGCAGCGGATGCTCACTTCCGCTTCCCAGCCAGAAGAGCAATCCGGGATAGAGGCTGGTAAAGAAACCGAAATCCTCTCCGGTCATCACCGTTTCCGCTTCCACAAAGGTGTGCTGAAGGCTCATGCAAGCCTGCCGTAGCTGATCAAGCAATCCGGCATCATTCACCACCGCGTCATAGGAGCCCAATAGATCGACCTCCGCTTTGGCCCCAAGGGCATCAGCGCATTTCTCAGCATGGTGGATGATCAAGGCATTGATCCGATCCCGGCATTCCTTGTTCAAAGTACGATGAGTGCCTTCCAGAGTGCAAGCGTCGGCTATCACATTGCGGATTCTGCCTGCTTGCATTTTGCCCACATGAAAGATCAAGCGTTCGCTTTCTGTCAGTTTGTCCAGGTCTTCGCAAATCCCGGTTAAAAAGTTTAGCCCGGCTTGCAGGGCATTTATCCCTTGCTCCGGAAAGGCCACGTGAGCTGACTTGCCATGAAAAGAAACGTCAAACTCCTGCGGGATACCAAAGAAGATACCTGCTTTGCTGCTGATCGTGCCCACCGGCATATTACTTGCCACATGCAGAGCAAAGGCGGTTTCCACCTGATACTGCTGGATAAGCCCTTCATTCAAAACGCTTTGCGCGCCACCTTTGCCTTCCTCCGCGGGTTGAAAGAGAAAGAGCAAGTTGCGCTTTGGAGTGTTCTCCCATACTCTGGCAATCAAACCCATCAAAACAGCCATGTGCAGATCGTGACCACAGGCATGCATAAATCCCTGACGTTCAGACTCGAAGGAGCATCCGGATTCTTCCACCAAAGGCAGAGCGTCCATGTCTGCCCGGTAAAGCTTGAATCCCTCATTGTCAGCAGCACCACGATACACCAAAAGCAGACCGGTGGAGCTCTGAAACTCAGTGAGTTCAAAGGCCTTGGCTCTCAGGATATCGGTTGCCAGAAGTTCTGTGATTTGCTGCTTGAGAAAGCCCTTTGTGGCATGTTCCTCAAACGCAAGCTCCGGAATCCGATGCAAATGATGGCGGATGGCGATGGGATCAAGCATCAGAGCTTACCACTCTGTTTCGCGTGCAGATGCATGATGTTCACCGCGTTGGCTGCTGCTCCGATGCGCACATTGTGTCCCACATTCCAGAAAGTCAGAGAGCGCTTATCCGTGCCATAGCGCAAACGGCTGACATGCGCTTCATTGGAATTCCCGATGGCCAGAGGCGTGAGATAGCTGTTTTCATGCACTCGCACCGCCTCCGCAGATTTGAGCAGAGCCACAGCCCGGGTAAGCTCAATCTCCCTCTCAAACTCAGCATAAACTGTAGCAGAATGGCCATAGAGCACTGGCACTCGCACCGTAGTGGCACACACCGCAATCTCATCTCTACGCATAATCTTCCGCGTCTCGTGATCCATCTTTTCCTCTTCCGTGCTATAACCGCTATCGAGGAATACTCCTATTTGCGGGATCACATTGAGATCGATCACTTCCGGATAGATTCCTTTCAGGGTGGAACCCTGGCGTTGTTTTTTCAGAGTATCCACTCCACTGTGCCCGCTTCCGGACACGGCCTGATAGGTGGAAACCACCACTTTCTTCAAGCCATATTCATTGTCCAAAGCCGCGAGTGGCAAGACCATCTGAATGGTGCTGCAATTGGGATTGGCCACAATCCCCGTATAAGACAAAAGTAAATCTCCATTGATCTGAGGGACTACCAGGGGTATCGTATCTTCCCTGCGAAAGGCCGAGGAATTGTCGATCACAAGTTCCGAAACATCGGCGGCAATCGGTGCAAAAGCTCTGGCTATTCCACCTCCGGCTGAGAAAAACACATAATCATACTTGGTGAGCAGGGATTCCTGCGTCAGCTCCCGTACTTTGATGGGATGATCCAAGTAGTAAAGCATTGTCCCTTCAGACTTTGCCGAGGCATATAGATCCAGCAGATCAAGTTCCAGATTCAGCTCTGCCAGGCAGCTGATCATCATTCTTCCCACTTCTCCGGTGGCTCCGACTATTGCGATTCTCATATATCTTTCCTTCATTAGCTGTGAATTAACAGAGCGTCAAAGTGGCTGAACTCACTCTTTTGTCAATGTAAACTTGACGGAATGCTGCCTCTGAAAATCCTTGCATCGGTGTGCCCCTGTAGCTCAGGGGATAGAGCAGCGGTTTCCTAAACCGTTGGTCGGAAGTTCGATTCTTCCCAGGGGCGCCAAAATCATAGATCGGCACAAAAGAAAGGAATAGATGAACCATCCGCAACAACATGATCTTACCGTCGGCCATGTAGCCGCATTCTATCATCGGGGCCTGCTTCATTTTGGCTTTGTCTCAGAAATCGCAAACGGAAAGATCACGCTCATCGACACTTCATCTGATGCGATATCCCTCAGTCCTTCCCGCGTCATCCTTGCCAGCAAAGAGTTTGTGGCTACTGATCCGGCTTGCCTGGCTGATTTTAAACGGCAAGCTCTTCTCGATAGTGAGCAGCTTAGCCCCATCACCATCAGCGGAGAGAGCTTTGGTGATATCTGCGCCAGACTACAGGTCATAGACGATCTCAAGCGCTTTGCCCTCTACCTGCATCTGAGAAACCATCCTGAGCTCTACTACCAAAAACATGATAGTTTCCACAGCAGAAACACAGAGGAGAGCAAACTCTATCTGGAAAGCAGGTCTCGTGAGCTACTCCGTAAAGACTTTCTACAACGGGTGGAGATCTATATCAAAAGCTTGCTAACAAACCATGATAATTCTGGCTTGGAAGCCTCTGATGTCCAAAACTTGATCCTGGAACTTCGGCAAATCCTGCAGGGAAACCGCAAGGAAGACCTGGAAAGACTCCTCATGCGATATAGTGAGGACGGCAACGCGATAAACCTGGCACTGCGCTTACGAAAGGAATTGGGAGACATCAGCCACGATCCGGCTCTCGATGCTTCTGGATTGCCCATCAGCTTTCTCTACAATGCGGAGAACATCTCGCTGATATTGCCCACGCTACCCTTGGCTGACCATCCTGCGTTCAGCATTGATGATGAAGACACAGTGGATTATGATGACGCGATTTCTTTGCAAGCCACAGCCTGCGGATTTCGGCTGGGCATCCATGTGAGCAATCTTGCCCTGGCCATTGATGCTGATAGCCCGCTCTATGCCGAAGCCATGGATCGCGTCTCATCGCTGTATCTGCCTTCAGTCAAAGTGCCCATGCTCCCTCCACGCTTCTCTGAAAACGAGTTCTCTTTGTGCAGCAACGGAGCCAAAGCCGTGTTATCATTGTATCTCAATGTAGATAAAGATTTTGGGATCACCGATAGTGAACTGAAGCAAGAACTAATCGTCATTGAGCGTAACCTCAGCTACTCGCAAGTGGATAAGGCCATTCAGGATCCTGAAATCCAAAACTTGATGAGAATCACCGCCAGGCTCAAAGAACAGCGCGATGTCAATGGGGACAAGGAGCGCTTTTATTACACGCTGAAAGCAAGCCCGGACTCTGTCACGATCAAACGCGTGGACACCCAAAGCCCTGCCCGGATGATGATCGAAGAACTGATGATTCTCTACAACCGCAGCATCGCGGCCTATGCCACGCGCTGCAAGCTACCCCTCTTGTACCGCAATATCAATCAATTTCTGGATGAGAACAAGGAAGTGCGCAATAGCTCCGCCTTTCTGGCCACGAGCCCAGGATACCATCCCGGCATCGGAGCTGAAGCCTATCTGCACGCCACCAGCCCCATCCGCAGAGTGGTCGATCTGATCAATCAAATGCAGGTGTGCAGCATGCTGAGTGATCAAGAAGGCAGGTTTAACGAAGCGGAGTTACTCCGCATGATCCCCATCATCGAGAAACGCATCCTGCACATCAAAGAAACCGTGACCCGCTCTGAGCGTTACTGGTTCCTCAAATACATCGAACAGGAACAGCTCAATACTCCCCTGCAAGCATTACTGAAGGGATACGTGAATGGCAAACTCAAAGCCGAGATCCTGCCCTGGGGAAAACAGGTGCTCCTGGATACTACGGCAAAACCCCAGGACTCCTATTTCCACGTAGTAGTCTATGCCGTGGATTGGGAGAAGCGCATTCTCAAAGCTGATTTGATTGGCTGAGTATCAGGTGGCAGGTTGCAGGTTGCAGGTTGCAGGTTACAGGTGGCAGGTGGCAGGTGGCGCTTTCCTGAAGCGCCATACGATTTTAGCCTCGTAGAGGCGATAGGCCATAGCGAGGTTGTGGAGCGCAGCGTAACCCCTCGAGCCCGGCCAAGAAACACAAACAAGCCCTTTAAGGGTGACACACTTTCCCTATCGACCGAGGGATATTGCGTCGCCCACAAGGAGCTTGCTGCCACTCTAATCTCCTGACAACTTCCTGGCAAGCTCCCGAAGAGTTCCTGAGCGCGGCACGGGAAGTCCTCAGGAGTTTGCCAAGCGGAGGTCAGGCTATCAGCCTCTGCCATCCCATTGCATCAACTGATCTATAGCCCTTGTTTAGCTCATAATCTCCTCTTGGGAAGAGGAGATTATGAGCTAAAACAGCACTAAGAGCAAGCTGAACCTATGTCCTTAGCTAGCATGGGAGCTTAATACATAAAACGCAAAAGGGGCGAACCAAGGTTCGCCCCATATGTGATTTCGCATTTCGCTTCAAGCGTCTCGCGTATCTTTTGTTACTTATTTCATCAGCATCATTTTGCGAGTTTCGCTATGACCTTCAGTGCTCAGACGGTAGAAATATACACCGCTGGTGACGGCTTTGCCGCTGTTGTCGGTGCCATTCCATACCAGAGAAGTCTTTCCGTATTGGGCAGTGCCGTCAAAAAGTGTCTTGACGAGCTGGCCTTTTACGTTGAAGATATCCAGTTTGGCAGTTCCGGCTTTAGGCATATCAAAGCTGATGGTAGTTTCAGGATTGAAGGGATTCGGGAAGTTCGGGTTCAGCATTTTAGCAACTGCGGGAGCGGTTCCTTCTGCGTTTGAAACATGAGGCGGGAAGGTGATCTGCATTTCCATGAACATCACTTCGCCACCATCATTGGTGGGGTGAGCAGCAGGAGAAATGGCATTGGAGCCCCAAGTGTAGTCATTGTAGAACATGAAACCGATCTTACCAATCTTGCGATCTCCATCCATGCCAACAAAGAGAACTTTGTCAGCAGGATAGATCCACATGGGTTTGATGTTGGCAAATTCAGGAGTTTCAACGCTGTTCAGCAGGATGGGCTCGCTCCAGTTGTCGCCTTGGTTTGCGGATACGGAAATGTAAACTTCCGGAACCTGAGCAAAGTCAGCGTATTCAGGAGCGCTGTTTTCATTGGCCCATTTCGCGCGTTGGCTATCCTGCCACACGGCGACCAACATGTTTTGTTCGTTCACTTCGGATACTTTGATGTTGTTGTAGTGGAACATCATGGCATCGCTGTGCAGAGATTGATCCCAGTGCGGGAAGGGGAAGATGACTTCAGGACTCAGGTAGCCATCATCAGTGTATTCCGGCTCGCCCCAAGGAGCTTCGACATCCCAGGGAGTGAAGGCAGCATTGAAGGTATCTTCAGCACTCTTCTGAGGATAGATTTCCACTACTTTGAACTCATCGATGGCAGGATTGTAGATCCAGGATTTCACAGTTTGGAAAGCGGCCCAGTATCCGCCCTCGACAGTGCTTTGTGCCCACATGCCGGGGACGATAATGCGTCCGCGATTGTCGGTCACAGCATTAAGGTGAGAGGAATTGGCCATTGACCAAACCAGCTGATCATCCGGATAAGGCACATCGCCATCACCAACGAAGTAACCGGTTCCGCCGGGGGTTCCGGCAGGATTCCAGGATGGAATTTGGCCATAATCGCTGATGCGAGTCCAGGTGCCTTCACCGTAGTTTGGGCATACGAAGACATCTACGCCGGGTTCGTCGATGGCATTATCAGCTGCATCGTAGGCAAAGTGATAGCCGGCATAATACAGATTGCCAAGGTTGTCTGTGGTGATGGCATGGAAAGGACGACGCCAGTCTTCATCGTGGTTCCATTGGTCCATTTCAGGAATAGTGGTATGGCTCCATACCAATGGCACTCCACCCTCGATCATGTCAGCATTGAAATCCGCATAAGCGATGTAGACGTTTTCGCTGGGAGCTGCAGTGCTATTGTGAGTTACGCTGTTGCGCATGGCCACATACACTCTGCGCATACCGTCCACAGGTGAGGGTCCGATCTGAGCGGTAGGCCAAATAAACTCATTGTCATGTGAGGGGTCGCCCACGGGTGGGATGATGGTATGAGGACCATCAGCAATGATCTGCAATTCGTTGAACAGGCCGGAGATGCCGGTCATGAAAGCATCAGAGGTGAACTGAACTTCAAATTCAGGATCCTCGTCAGCATTGCAGTGCCAGGCATACATGGGTTTGCCGGAAACAGGATCAACCGCGACGGTAGGATAACCTTCGTTGTTGGTCACAGCGGTGATTTCGTTGTTGTTTACCAGGTTGCCCATGGCATCCAGATGCGCGTAAAACACACGACGGGTACCAGTGGGGGTACGACGGCCATGATAGGTCATGAAGTATCCGCCATCAAAATCTGAGGGGATCACGCGCAATGGAATACCATTGTAGCTACCGATCATGTAGTCATAGTAGTTGACCATCAAAGATGTGGGGGTTTTGGTGAAGGTATAAGCTGGCATATTATCGCGGGTGCGAGTGACAGCTCTGCCGTTCACTTCCAGTTCGATAGGTCTCGGATTCGCGGTGGGCTGCAGTTCTTGGGCATATACAGCGCCGATCACGAAAGACAGGCATAGGACGAGTAACAAGAGTTTTTTCATCGTTCCTCCAGTATTTTTTTCATTTTTAGTATCTCATTTTAAGCGACACACGGTGCGCGCTCTTGAGCATGTTTTCTGCTAAATAGCCCATATCGGTATAGGCATAATCGATATTGAAGATTCCCAGGGATGTAGGAACCTGCCAGCCGGCCCCGGCACTGAAACCAGCAGCGTCATAACCGAATTGGTAACCGGTTCTCAGGAAGATGTTTCCTAACTTGTATTCGGTACCCAGGTTCCAGGTTTCCATACGATCTATCACGTTATCAAGTTGCAAGGATGCGATCCAGTAGCTATTATCCGAACGCATCAGATCACCGGAGATTCCCAGTGAAAAGTGCATGGGTATCTTGACTTCAAGCTCAGGACCGTCTTCATCAATCAGGCCATCACCATCGTTATCAAAGAGATCCCAGGGATCTTCATCGTAAAGACCATCACCGTCATCATCTACCCGATAGCGAATATCGGGACCGAAGTTCTTCAGGGCCATACCGATCTTGACATTGTTCCAGCCGGTATTGTATATGGAACCAAGATCAAAGGCATAGCTATTCACGGAGAACTCATAGAGGTTTTCACGCAGATATTTGACGCCCACGCCGGCAGAAAACTTGTCAGTAAACTGCTGAGCGTAGTTCACGCCAAAGGCGGCACTGCTATTCGTGAAGTATTCGCCGGTGTGTTCGAAGGTATCTTCATCGGTTACTTCCATTTTGTCCATATGCAGCACAGTGCCGTAGATGGCAAAAGTATTCACGCCTGTGGTATAAGTAGCAGCGGCATACTCCTGCATGATATTGGCAGGCCAGTTTGTGTGTGAGAAAAACACCTGGTTTTGGAAGGCCGGGGCTAATCCCGCAGGATTCCAATACACCGAAGAGATGTCATCAGAAACCGCGGTATAGGCTTCGCCCATGCCAATCGCGCGAGCATCCACACCAAGCTTGAGGAACTGCATTCCTACCGTTCCCACCTTGCCAAAAGGCTTGGCGGAAAGCGCAAAGGGCACCAGCATTACGGCCAGCGTCAGGATCAGGATTAATTGTTTTTTCACAGTTCCTCCCTATTTGATTATGACGAATTTGCCAACTTTGAGTTTGTTGTCGGCTTTGTTTTCTACGCTAAACAGATACACGCCGGGAGCGATAATCTGGTTGTTTCTGGACAGTAGATCCCAGGCATGCATACCGTCCGCGGTCATGCCTTGAGTGGCAGCCTTGGAGATGGTGACGATATCAGTCTGATGAGCGCCATCATGATGCAGGGTTTGCACGAGGTCACCGGCAAGGGTGTAGATACGGATGGTGCAACGGTTGGGAAGGTTGATGAACCACAAACGGCGGCTCTTGTCACCTTTTTCGTCGTTATCATAACGTCCGTCGAACTTGCTGCGACCGATGTAAGGATTGGGAACGACCTTGATGTCGTCCATCTTTTCCCTGGCCAGTGAGCCGGGGAAGAATACCTTCATGTTGGCATCAGCGTCGCGACCGGTCTCCAGGAAGTTTAGATCATTAGATGGAATACCGCGGTCATAAGCCGTGATGGCTACGTAGTATTCCACACCTTTTCTGGGATACATGATGTGGGATTTATAATATCTGCGCGCCAGACGTTCGCGTTCCAAGGTATCCAGCTGTTCCTGAGTGGGATCAAGGGCATCCACGCCACCGGGGAAGGCAAAGGTCTTTAGCGGCACGAGTTTGCGATCGTATAAGGCATTGAAGATTTCGGGTTTCTGCTGCAAGTGAGGATGCATAAAGATTCTCGCCTGCATGGCGTCAAGCTCATCATCGGTCAGCATGGGATTATCAGCAACCATCTGATCAGCCTGAGCCTGAATGGCAGGAGTCCAGTTCATGTCCGGATTGTAAATGGGCCATCCATAAAATACGCTGCCATTGGGAACCAGAGTATACATCTCGTTCAGGCGGTAGAATCTTGCGTATTCTTCCGGGCTGGCTTGCCATCCACGGTGGTTGATGTCTGGATTGTCACTGCGATTGGGCAGATCGGTGTCATTACCCAGGTATCCACCAAAATCCAGGAAGAGATTCACAGAATCGGCATTGATGGTGTAGTCTGCGAAATCCTGAGGAGTATCGATCTTATCCCATCTGCGCACCATTTCCCAATCTTCCTGGCTTCCGCTGCCGGAGCGACCCCAAATGGTGTATCCCTGGAAGTCGTGCCGCAATCGGTATGCTGTGAAAGGATTGGCCAGAGCATTGTTATTCCATTTATATTCAGGATCGTTCATGTTTGGCTTGAATTCATCAGGGAAGTAATCCGGCCAGTTATCCGGCAGATATGGAGTGGGATCACTATCGATTCCCGGTTTGAGTTGGGAACCATTGGGGTTTTGCCATCCCATGACTGCGGTAGAAACGGTCTTCACGTCATAGGAGAATTCACTACGGTTGTCCCAATAGAGATCGATGCGATCACCATTGTCCATCAGCTCGGCATAGAGAGCGGGGATTTCCGGGGGTTCCGGTGGGTTGTAATGCGGGAAAGTATCAGGTAGCACCACAGTGATCAGGTCTTGCGCCTGGCCATAGATCTCTTTGGCCCAACGGGCAGTACGTTTGAGGTCTTCCTTGTTGTCTCCGGGGAACACGGCAACCACGATCTTCATGGTTTTGCCGGGAGCAAGATTCCAGCGTTTGTAGTAGTGACCTTCATCATCCACTTCGTCATATTCAGGAGTGCCGGGTTGGGCTCCATAGAATGAGAAGAGAAAACGCGTGTCATTGGGAGAAGGCTGTTCATATTCCATCACGTCCGGATCTTCCGGTCTCAAGGGGCTGTAATAGGAAGTGTTTGGGTTTTTACCGGTAAGTAGCCAATACTTCTCATTTGCAGTGCGGCCGCTGGGGTTCAGGTTGCGAGGATTGCTATCATCGGGACCTTGCCCTACTTTCCAGTACCAGCAGTGGAACTCCAGCTCTTCCGGATCGGGAGTACAAACGCGAGCGCCTACCAGACCGGTGGTAAGTCCACCGTCTCCATCGGCATCGCGAGTGTAAGCAAATTCATAGCCTTCGCCTTTTACATAACCAGATACGTCGTCCGCGGCTTTTTCCACACCCCAGGTTTGAGGTCCAACGTCCGCGTCCATATAAATACCCATGGCGCAATCAATCAGATCGTCTTCTGTGTTCATATTGGTAATATTGAACTCAACATAGACGAGGTTTTTGATGTAATCATAGCTCCATTGATAGCTCATCTGACGCACGCGCACATTGAGCGGATAGTGGCGGTTTCTACCCCGGGCGGAACCATGATCGCGATCACCTTCGGTGCCGAAGGGACAGTAGTCATAGTAATAAGCGATAAAGTCCTGTTCAGAAACAGGCGCTCCATCCTCATCAAAACGGCCATCATGATCATCATCGTATCTGGCAGCAAAGGCGTAGCTGGTGAAACTGCGATCTGAGAGATCCATGAAGCCCAGCGGGAACCAGATTTCTGCGGTTGCGGGATCATCCAGTACCGAGAAGGCCGAAAGCGGCATATCGGCAATGTGCCTTCCCCCAAAAGCTCTGAACTGAGTAGGCAATTCATCAGCTTCTCTGAAGGGGAAGGTGTATCCCACAAAGTCCTCATCTATACGGCCATCGCCATCATCATCCACCCCACGCTTTTGGGTACGGGTGGAAGCTGTGGCAATGCCATCCAGGGCATTGTAAAGGGCATAGTTCTCAGCCTGAGCAGGATTTGATACCAGCAGGGGGTTGTATGCAGGCAGAAACTCATAAAGGTCTGCGTCGCCGTCAAATCCTACGGTAACCAGAGTGTCCAGAACCGGTTTCATGTCCGGTGTCCAACCAACCTGGCCCTCAAACATCAAAGTGTCATTAGCCGCTGTAGGCGGATAGGTCTTCCAGTACAGTTTACGATTCAGACCATCGCGGCGCTGTTTTTTAGCTCCAAACCAAAGCGCGCCTTGGTATAGATAATCGATTCCGCTGCCACCCGGATATTCCAAAGATGGGTATTGCGGAACGATATCGTCACCGGAGCCAAAAAAGCCATAGTTACTGACTCTGAGCCAGATGTTTCCCACATTGTGGTATCTGGTCAGATCCAGTTTCTTTGTTCCCGTAGAGGGGTCTGCCATGGCAGCATGCACAAAGCTGGCAGTCAGCAGTAAGAGCAGCAGGCAGAACACTATCTTATTCATTTTCATCAAACACTCCCGGATTAATTCAATTTGAACTCAACCGGAATAATAAGCAGCACATCCACGGGTTGACCGCTGCTCCGTCCGGGTTGAAATCTTACTTTTCGCACAGCTTCAATGGCGGCTTCATCCAGGCCACCGGGAACTGAACGTCTCACATGAATATTTCTCACAGAGCCATCTTTAAGCACTTCCACTTCCAGCACCACTGTACCCTGAATCCGGTTTCTGCGGGCAAATTCCGGATAAGAAGGTTGCATGGAACCGATCATCACCGGGGCTTCATCATAAGCCACGAAATTGACCGGTGTTTCATCAACCTGGGATAGGCTGGATGCAGTGGTTGAGGTGATATTCCCGATTTGAGAAAGCGCTGCCTGATATGCTTCCACATCAAACTCCTGAGTGCCCAGTTCTTCACTGATAATCAAAGGAATGTCGATGCTCACCTCCGTTTCCGGAGGTTCGATCTTCTCGCGCTCTTCCATGGGGATATCCACCAGCTCCATTTGCTGTGTTTTAAATACTTGTTTTCTTACTTCGATCTTCGGAGTAACCATCATTGCAAAGAGCAATAGGGTGAGCGAAAGAGCCATGGCTTTGCCAAATTGGCTATTGGCATAGTCTTTCCAGTCCGTATATTGTTGTTTCACCTTAGCCTCCTAATCCCTGCGTTGCTGGGTTTCGAATGCCACCACCAGGGTGTTTGCATCCTGGAGTTGGCGCATAACATCGGACATTACTCCATACATAGTATCCCGATCTGTTCTAAAACACACTACTATTTCGGGATCATCTTCTCTTTTGCGCACTAAAGTGGAAAACACAAAGGTGTCTTCCGCGCTATCAATGCGAGTGGGTACATCGTCGATCAGGATAGTCTCATCCCTCATTACATAGATGGTTGTAGTATGATTGCGAGGTATGCGCTCAATGCTTTCCGCTATTGGCCAGCGATCGCGTTCTACCCAGAATTGTTTTTCCTGAACGAACACTGTGCTAACCATGAAGAAGAGCAACAGCAAAAAGGCAATATCCGACATCGATCCACTAGGGATATTGGTCTCACGGCTTCTTTCTCTTTTAAGCTTTGCCATTTATCCTCCTAATTCGTCGATAATGAGATCTTCTCGATCTTGGCCGCTTTGAGGCGGTCAACCACACGGATCATGTCATTGTATTTGGCCTGACGATCCGTGATAACCTTGAAGATCATTTCGGTGTTTACCTTCAGCTTTTGCTGAATCAAAGCATCGAGTTCGGCACTTTCAAAAGTGCGCGGAGCCTCGTTGTTTACCACAATCATCCCATCTGCTGTAATCTGCATCCGGGTCATCTCCTTCTCTGTCAGAGTAAGAGTCTGAGCCTGCTGCGTATCTTCGGCAGCTGCTTGGGGCAGGACTATCCTGATCCCCTCTTTCACGTCGAACTTGGTAGTCGCCATGAAAAAGATGATCAAGAGGAAAGCAATGTCAGACATCGACGAGGTCGGGATCTCTGCTTTGCCTTTCCTTTTACGTCCTATCTTCATCTCATACTCCCTGAAGGACTATAACATCGCTTCTACGACTTTCTCAGTCGCTTTCTGCATGTCGATTACCATACCGTCTACTATGGTGACGAAGATATTGTTGAAGAACTGGGTGGGGATAGCCACGATCAAACCGGCCTGAGTGGTGATCAAAGCGATCTTGATACCGCTGGCCACGATGGTGGCATCAACCGCGCGGGCTGCCGCGATAGCGTCAAACGCGCTGATCATACCGGACACTGTACCCAGGAATCCCATCATGGGAGCCAAAGTAATGGTGGTGGAGAGTTCCAGGAAACCTTTTTCCAGGTAGCTCATCTCGATCATCGCAGCATTCTCAATAGCTTTTTCGACGGCGGGAATTCCACCATCAGCTTTGAGCAAGCCAGCATAGATAATGGCGGCGACAGGGCCACGAGTAGCTTTTGCTACTTCGGCTGCTTCTTTGTATTTCTTGTTTTGGATTAAGGGAATGATCTTACCCAAGAAGGCATTCAGATTCACCTTGGCGTAAATAAGGGCAATGAATTTCCAAACGATGTAGGCCAATCCATAGATCGTGAGAAGGAGGATAGGCCACATAGCCCAGCCACCATCTTTAAACCATTTCACCATTCCGCTGCCAAATACCAATTCAGCAAAGCTTTCCAATCCGCCGGTACTTACTGCCGCGGCTGTTTCCTCAGCTGCTCCTTGCGCGAATGCCATGCCCGGCATTACCAGGCTCAACACCGCTATCAGCAGCATTATGTACGAGAACTTTCTCATTTATGATTCCTCCTTGGAATAATTTAGAAGTTGAACGACACGCCGAGGGTTACTCCGCGGTAGTTACTGTAATTGGCAGGGTTACTTGCGGCGAGACCATGCACATATGCCACTTCGGGATAAGTGTAGTTCACCATATCATCTTGCAGGTCTTGACCTGTATCATAAGGGCTTCCCGTTCTGGGATACACATTGTAGATATTTTTGTTCTTAAAGAGGTTTTCTACGTCAAGGAACAAGCGCAAGTTGGTTCCTCCGGGAAGCATAACTCCCTTTGAGATACGCATATTAGTCTGCTGAGTGTAGTCCTTGCGTTTGCTGTTGGTATCAAGCATAGCGTTTCCTTCCAGGCTCTGCGGGGTATAAGGAGCACCGGAAGCAAAGCTCCAGTTCATGCTGGCAGAAAAATCGTCCAGCGGCAAAATGAAGCTTGTGAAAGGCACGAAGAATTCTTCTCCGCGTCCGATCCGGAAGGTATAATTGATCCCAATGTTGTGGCGCACATCCCAATCCAGAGGGAATTCGCGCAGGGAGGTGTTTTCATCCTGAATCACTGTGCTGGAGTTATTGCCCTGAGCCCAGGCCAGAGAGTACGCGATACTCCAGGTATTGAAGTTTGTCAGCAGTTTTTCCAGCTGCATGTCGATGCCTCTGGCTGAGCCGTAGTCTTCAGAGATGAATTTGTACCAGGATACTGTTTCTTCCCCTTCTTTACGTTCTCTGACAGTGCTGACGTAGTTATAAAGGTTCTTATAGTAAGCAGTCATATCCAGCACATAGTCATCGCTGACCTGATGGGAAAGACCCACTTCATAGGTAACGGTGATCTGAGGCAGCAGAGTGGGGTTACCCACTGTGATAGCCACATCGGAAAGATTCGCGTCTTCCGGAGTTTTGGATGTGAAGATATACTGCATCTGCGGCAGCTGATTCTGATAGTTGTAAGCAAAACGCAGCACGTCACGCTCGGTGATGGGGTGCGATACGCCAAGGCGTGGAGACACCATCATCTGGAAGCGATCGCCCTTATCAAAATCACGACTCACGAAGGATCCGTTATCCTGCAACACTTTATAGCTGCTGCCCAGATACCAGAAGTCAAAGCGCAAGCCGGCATTCACGATCATACCTTCCCATTCCATTTTATCTTGCAGATAGTATGCCATCTGCCAGGGATTGGCAGAATATCCGTCACGCTTACCGGAAGCGGCTTTCGCAGCTTCGAAATAAGCTTCGGGTTTGTAGATCGGGACAAGATCAGCAGTGCTGGTGGGAGTTTCCACCAGGGATTCCAGAGCGAAAAGCTCATTGGGGAGCTGATTGGGAGTGCCCCAATTGTCCAGGTCATAATATCTGACATCGTAAATACTGCGCAGGAAGTTCTGTCTGCGATCCTCATAAACGGTGAGGAAGTTTTGCAGCTGGTTCTTTTGGATATCGTGGCTGATGACTTCCAGACCGGTCTTGGCCAGATGAGTCTCGTTGATCTGCCATTCAAAATCAGCGCGCATATTTACGGTAGTAGTAGTATCATTGATGAAGTTTGAGTAGATGGAGCCGGGAGCCGCAAAACCGGGAATACCGCGCGGAATTTCCTGACTCTCAAGGTTGTACACCCAGTTGCCGGCAGGTTGGAAGCCTCTGTCAAACACGCCATCGCCATCATAATCCACACTGCTGTAGCCATAGATTCCTTGAAGAACATTACTGATATAGACCTCAGGATCGTCTGCAGCATTGGGATTCAGATACATATAGCTATCACGGCTGATGCCACGGGGCCCCTGGTTGCTGTCTTTGGTATAATAGCTTGCTTTCAGCTTCAGGTTCATGGTGTTATTGAACACATGGTCATAAGTAGCAATATACTGTCTCTGAATAGTTTCCGTAACGGCATAGTGCTGCAGGGCATAGCGCCAGCTATAGGCAAAAGGATAGTCATAGTTGCGATCGCCACGTACGGCAAAGGTGAACTTTTGCACGGGGTTGAGATCGTATTTGGCTTTCAGGTTCACATTGTAGGCATTATAGTTACGGTTCCCCACATCGATTCCCAGAATGTTATCTCTGGATTCATAAGGATTATAGGGATCATACTGGTGCTCCAGCAGGCTGCGATTGTTCAGCCGGAAGTCGTTGTTGGGATCAGACACATAAAGGTCTTTGAGTCTGCCATCCAGCCATTCACCACCACCATTCAGATAGAAAGTCAACCTTTCTTTCAGATCTTGGGAGGCAAAGGGCACGATGGGCCCGCCAAAGGCAAATTTGAAGACGTCGGAATTCCTACCATCGCCAATCAAATGGTCTGTATTATACTCCAGTTTCCCGGAAAAGAAGGGATCACCATCTTTGGTCACGATGTTGATCACGCCGGACTGGGCATTACCAAATTCTGCCGGAAATCCACCGGTCATCACCTTCATATCCTTGATGGCATCCATATCCACGGAAAGAGCGCTCCCGCCATCCACGGGATCGGAGACACTCATGCCGTCCACAGTGAAGTTCACTTCATTGGCACGTCCACCCCGGATATGCAGTTCTCCACCGATATTTGTGACTCCAGCCTGCAACGAGACAATGTCTGCCACAGAAGTCACACTGGCATCAGTCAGTCTGTCCATCTCGATCTGACGTGAAGACTCCGTCCGGTCACGACCTACTCTGTCTTGTTCGGCCTGAACCGTGATCGGGCCTAATTCGATTCCTTCCCGGTTCATCGTGGGAGAAAGGTTCGCTGTTTGTCCCACCTGGATTCTTACGTCTTGGTATGTGAGGGTGGCATAACCCACCAGGGTCATCCTCACAGTATAAGTTCCCGGTGGAATATTGATGATAATCGCCTGACCGCGATCGTTGGTCTGGCCACCGGTAATGCGTTGAGTGCCGGACATAACCACGATATTCACAAATTCCATAGGTCTGCCCTGACTGTCACGAACACGGACAGCAAGACGACCGGTAGTCTGAGCTTCGAGGCATGCAACACCAACGAGCAACACTATTAGCAGGATCAATGCAGTTTTTCGCATCGACGGACCTCCCTTCATCCTGGCTTATTTTCTATTCTGTAATACTTTAATATAGGATTAGCCCCAAAAAGCAAAAGGTCTATTCCTCTTAAAGCTCTTATATCTGATCCACAAAAATCAGTCAAGCAGTTTTTTTGCGTTAGTCGCGCTTTTACCATGCTGAACCAAGCTAAGCGTACTGATAAAAACACATTTATCGACATCAAACAAACACCACTTTTTTATCCGATTCCGTTTTGACAAGCGCCCCCAATATCCGCGCATCGTGTTTGGAGCATAGGTCTTGCGCTATGGTATCATTACATACAACTATCATTCCAATCCCCAGATTGAAACTCTGGCGCATCACTTCCGCTTGCACATTTCCCCCATCTCGAATTATTTGAAAGATAGGTGGACTATCGTTTTCCGGAAGATGAATTTCGGCTTTAAGACCAATGGGCAATACCCGAGCCAGGTTTCCCGGAATCCCACCACCGGTGATGTGCGCCAAAGCATGCAGCTGAGGATCCGTCAGGTGAGGCCGTAGCTCGGATAAATAGCTGCGATGCACCCTGAGCAGGGCATCACCGATGCTTTCACCCAAGTCCTCCACATATGTATCCACGCCAAGCTGCATCTTGTCAAAGAGCACTTTGCGGGCCAGGGAATATCCGTTCGTGTGCAAGCCGGTGGATGGTAAACCCACCAATACATCACCTGCAGCAACGGATTGTCTGGGCAGGAGTTCGCTTTCCTCCACCATGCCAATAATGGTTCCGGCCAGATCAAAATCCCGCTCTTGGTAGAGGCCAGGCATTTCGGCCATTTCGCCACCGATGAGGGCGCAATTGTTTTCCCGGCAAGCTTTCACAAAGCCATCAATGATTACTTCGATAATCGCCGGATCCAGCTTTCCTACTCCAATGTAATCCAGGAAAAACTGGGGAATAGCACCTTGCACCAGGATGTCGTTCACACAGTGATTTACCAGGTCTTGACCTACTGTATCATATTTTCCGGCTTTGATGGCCACCATGATCTTGGTGCCCACGCCATCCGTGCTGGATACCAGAATCGGTTTCTTCCACGCGCTTTGGTCTATGCGATACAGGCCGCCAAAGCTGCCCAAATCGCTCAGCACGTTTTTACCATAGGTAGTGTGAACCTTTTCCTTGATTGATTTAACGGCCTGCTCTCCTGCGGCAATATCCACTCCGGCTTGCTTGTAATCAATGCTATCTACCTGGTCATGCGGCATAATAGTTCCTTATCTTCATCGATTTTTTCTCTTTTAAGATCCAATAAACCCTGCACGCTAAATTCACTTACATTATAAGCGGCCATCACCGTTCCATAGCGCACAGCATCCTTGACCAGTTCAAACTCAAGATCGCCTGAGCCTTCTAAATAGCCCATAAAGGCACCGGCAAAGCTGTCTCCTGCCCCGGTGGGATCTTTGACTTGGGCCACCGGTAAGGCCGGAGCAAAAAAGATGTCGCTCTCGGATATGGCCACACTGCCATATTCTCCACGTTTGATGATCATCAATCGCGGCCCCAATCTCAAGATACTTTTCGCAGCTTTGAAGATATCCTGTTCCGAAGTAAAATCCTTGACCTCGTCTTCGTTCATAAACACGATCTGCACTTTGGAAATCACTTCCCGCAAGGCATCGGGACAGCCCTTGATCCAATAGTTCATGGTATCGCAAGCCACATGGGTATAGGCTTTGGTTTTGTCCAGCACCTGCAATTGCAGTTCGGGATGGATATTGGCCAAAAGTAAGCTGTGGCAGGAAGCACAGTTCTGAGGTATCTGAGGCACAAAATCCGCAAACACATTTAGCTCGGTAAGCAGGGTTTCTGCCTTGTTCCAGTTCTTATACTCTCCTTTCCAGCGGAAGGTCTTGCCTTCTTTGTACTCCAGACCATCCAGATTCACGCTGTGACGGGATAGTACTTCACGGGCAGAGGCTGGGTAATCCTGACCCACCACTCCGATGATATTCACTTGCGTGAAATACGATCCGGATAGAGATCCGTAAACCGCGGATCCACCAAGAGCATCTTCCACCTTGCCAGCAGGAGTGCTGATGGTATCGAGGCCGACGGAGCCCACTATCACCAGGCTCAAGGATTCTGCTCCGTTTCCGGGATCACAATCGTGGTACTATCAGCTGTCTCGGCCATTGGCACTGAGGTGACGTTCCCGGAGTTTTGCAGTATTCCCATTATATATAGCAGGGCTGCCAGCAGGAGAACCATCACGATCAGTTTTGGCCAATTGTGCCCTTTTTTACGGCGATGTTGCCAACGTTCGTTGATTTTATCGTTGAGATCACTCACCGGCTAATCTCCTTTAAGAAAGCCTCAAAGCGGTTCACGCCCTCATTTATCTTTTCCAGACTGTTAGCATAGGAAAAGCGAACCGTGCCTTTGAGTCCAAAAGCGCTGCCGGCGACCACGGCCACATGGTGTTTATCCAATAGCATCTCGCAAAACTGATCCGAACTCTTGATTCCGGCATTGTTGTTTTCGATATACCACTGGATGTTGGGCATGATGTAAAACGCTCCCTGCGGTTTGAAACAGCTCAGGTGTGGAATCTTTTGCAGTCTGTCATACAGATAGTCGCGTCGTTGCCAAAACTCTTTGCGCATATTCTCGATGGAATCATCTTCATCATTGAGCGCGCTTACGCAGGCTTTTTGCGTGATGGAATTCACGCAGGAAGTGGTGTGTTCCTGCACTCTACCAGCGGCCTGGATGATATGTGTGGGTCCTGCGGCATAGCCCAAACGCCAGCCTGTCATGGCATAAGCTTTGGATACGCCATTGATGACCACTGTGCGTTCCTTCATTTCTTCGCTTACGGAAGCGATGGACACATGCTTGACGTCATCATAGATCAGGCGTTCGTAGATTTCATCTGAAATCACCAGGATATCATGCTTCACGCACACTTCGGCTATAGCGCTCAGTTCCTCACGGGTGTAGACTGTTCCGGTGGGATTGCTGGGTGAATTCAGGATCAATACTTTGGCACAAGGGCTTTCCAGGATTGCCTCTTCCAGATCAGCAGCTTGCAGTTTGTAGCTGTCCGCTTCCCTGGTTTCGATGTACACCGGCACGGAATCTGCCAGTAAGACCTGATAGGGATAGCTTACCCAATAGGGACTGGGGATCAATACCTGGTCATCCGTATCACACACAGCGGTCAGTACATTAAGGATGGAAGCCTTGGCCCCGGGAGATACCAGGATATCTTTCGGTGTATATTCCAGACCGTTATCCCGCAGCAGTTTGGCACAGATTGCTTTGCGCAATTCCAGGATCCCGGCATTGGCGGTATAGCGGGTAAAATTGGCAGACAATGCCTTTTGCGCGGAAGCTTTGATGTACTCCGGAGTATTGAAATCCGGCTCTCCCAAGCTGAAGCTTATGACATCGATCCCCGCTTCTTTCATCTGTCCGGCTTTGGCCGACAGACTCAAGGTAGGCGAGGGTTTGATCAATTTGGAACGATTGGATAGCTTGATGGCCATCTTATCCCCCTATATGTTTTTATTTTTTAGACATCAGTAACACGAGGATGGCGGTATTGAAGATATCAAGTGTGGAGCATCCGCGTGAAAGATCGCAGATCGGAGCAGCCAGGCCCTGGATAATGGGACCAATGGCCTCATATCCGGCCAGTCTTTGCACCAATTTATAGCCGATATTTCCCGCTTGCAAGTCCGGGAAGACCAAGGTGTTGGCGCGTCCAGCCACAGCGCTGTGCGGTGCTTTGCTTTTGGCAATTTTATCCACGATCGCGGCGTCCAGTTGCATTTCACCATCATAGGCAAAATCCACCTTGCGCGAATCCAGAATGTGCTTTGCCGAGCGTACTTTTTCCACCAACTCATGTTCCGCGCTGCCCATCGTGGAAAATGACAATAGGGCAACATAGGGCTCATCTCCGAGGATGGCTCTGCGCGTGATGGCGGTGGAACTGGCAATATCGGCCAATTGCTCGTCGGTGGGATTGGGCACTACGGCACAATCCGAGAATAGATAGGTAGTTTCATTTTCCCGTGGGGACACCATAATAAAGGTAGAAGATACTGTTTTCAAGCCCGGCATCACTCCCACCACCTGCAAAGCAGCTCTCAACACATCCGCAGTGGTATTGGCAGCTCCGGCAACCATACCGCCGGCAAGGCCTTCGCGCACCATCATGGCTCCAAAGTAGAGCACATTTTGCATAGTGGCCAATGCCTGTTCTTTGCTCACACCCTTTTCTTTGCGCTTTTCATAAAAGATCTCGGCAAAGCCTTTCGTATATTCGCTTGTTTTGGGATCTTCGATCTGACACATAGTGACATCAATGCCGTTGGCTGTAGCATCACTTAATATAGTTTCACGATTACCAAGAAGGATTACTTTGGCCAGTTGCTCTGTGCAAATCATGGATGCCGCCTTCAGAGTGCGGACATCAAAGGCTTCGGGAAGGACGATGGTGCCACCGATCAGGGTAGCTCTTTGTTTCAAAGTTTGCAGGATATGCATTTATTCTCCAATTTGCTCATTATCTACTACGATGAGGCTGAGATCTGCCACGCGCAAAAACTCAGCTTTGATCTTGGCCAATAGCGCGTAGCGGTTCGCTCTGAGAACCGCATCCTCGCAATTCACCAATACGTCGTCAAAGAATTTATCGATTACTTTTCCATAACGCACCAGATGTGCCAAAGCGCTTGCATAGTCCAGCTCTGTTAAAGCTCTGGAGATATCGCCACTCAATCCCAATAGTCCCTCGTAAAGCTCGGTCTCTGCTCCTGCTTCCAATAGCGCAAAATTCAGGATCTCAAATTCAGAGCTGTCGGCAATGATATTGGCCACGCGTTTAAAACCGATCACCAGCCGGATAAAGGGCTCTTCTTTCTTCAAAGCGTCCAGGGCCCGAGCCCGGGCAATGAGATCGTCCAAAGAGCTATATGTGGTATGCATCACGGCCGCCACCACGTCGTAGGCGATTCCCAGCTCTTTCATCAGCCAGACCACGCGTTGTTCAAAAAACTTTTTGATCTTGTCTTCGGCTTCGGGTGCGAGCTGCACTTGCTCCCGCAAAACGGATAGCGCGAAGTCGATCAAAGCCTCCGGATGGATGTTCCATTTGCGATGAGCCAGAATCTGAACCACTCCTCCGGCTGCTCTACGCAAGGCAAAAGGATCCGCAGAACCGGTGGGCAGCATTCCGATGCCGATGATGCCGCACACGGTATCCAGCTTATCGGCCACAGCACAGATCGCTCCACTGAGGCTTTGCGGTAAGTCATCATTGCTTCCACGCGGCATATAATGTTCATAGATGCCATCAGCCACTTCATGATCCTCGCCTGAAGCCAGAGCATACTGTTTACCCATATAGCCTTGCAGCTTGGTAAACTCCTTCTCACCCAGCATCAAGGTAACAAGATCCGCCTTGCACAACAGAGCTGTCCTCTGCGCTCTGGCCCTTGCGTCCGGGCTTAAAGCCAAACTTTCACAAATGTGCGCGCAGAGCTTTTGCAGCCTGGCTGTCTTGGCTGCCAGAGTGCCCAATTGAGATTGGAACACCACGTCCTCAAGCTGTGACACATAGCTTTCCAGGGGACGCTTGCAGTCTTCAGAATAGAACCACATCGCGTCTTCCAGACGTGCCCGCACCACTTTTTCGTTTCCACTACGGATGAGCTCTGAATATGCCGGATCGCCATTACTGATAAAGACGAACTTATTGGCCAGATTGCCGGCTGCGTCGTACACGGAAAAGTACTTTTGATTCTGGCTAATCGTGGAAGTGATAATTTTCTCCGGTAAGGCCAGGAACTTCTGATCAAACTCTCCCACAACAGCGGTGGGATATTCAATCAGGTTACACACGGTATCCAGCAGCCTTTCATCTTCACCCACGCGGTAGGGCTGAGTATTGAAGATCTCGTCCAATTGCTTGGCGATCATGGCTTTGCGGCTTTCCCTTGCAGGCATTACCGCTGCATCCAATAGGGTAGCTTCGTAGGCGCTTGCATCCTTGATGATTAGCGCGGTATCCCGGCCCAGATAGCGGTTACCATAGCTTAAGCGATCTGCTTTGATGCCATAGAAATCCAGCTCGATCACGCTCTTGTCCCAGAGGGCTACAATCCATCTGATCGGTCTGGAGAAGCTCAGATTGGGATGTTGCCAGATCATCTTTTTGGGCAAAGGGATTTGCGTGATGGCAGCAGGCATCCAGTCCCGCAGAAGCTCCATCGTCTCTTTGCCCTTTTGCACAAAGCGCGCCGCCAGAAAGTCACCTTTAGGACTATGCTCGATGAAGCTGTCTTCCTCACCGGCTCCGAGTTTCTTCAAAAAACCTTTTCCGGCTGGGCTCAATTCACCCTCAGCAGTATAGGCGATGCTCACGGCAGGCCCTGTTTTCAGGATTTCCGCGTCTTCCTGCTTGTGGGGTAAGCCATGCAGCAATATCGCCAATCTCCGTGGCGTGCAGAAAGTATTCAGGCTTGCAAAGGGGATGGCATTGGCCTCCAGCATCTTGATGAGCGATGTTTCCAGACTGCCGATGGCCGGCATTATCACATTGTCAGGTAGTTCTTCAGTTCCGAGTTCAAATAAAAATGAATGCAAGCGAATATATCCTTCAGTTACTTGTTTAATAGTTGTATCGTAAGGTAAGCTGGTTGCTGATCCCCAAGTCTCCATAGGAAGCTACAGCGTAGTCCAGATCAAAATCTTTCACGTTCCAGCCCAGGCCCAGGGAAAGTCCACTGGTATAGGCCAGGATTCCACCCATGTAGTAATCTCCGGCATTGCTTTTGAAGCCACCACGAATGGCCAGCGCCGGATTCAGCTGATGCTCCACTCCCAAACGGGCAACGAAGTTTTCACCATTGGCTTTGCTGAGGTCAATTGCCCCCAATAGCTGATCATTTAACTGCATGGAGATTCCCGCAGTGTAGGTGGAAGGAAGCTTTTCAGAATGCTTGGCACTGCTGTAATAAGAGGATTGAAAGCCGATGTTGCGCGCGCTGAGCCCCACCTTGATCTTCTCATTCACCGTATGATGCAGGATCCCCAGATCAAGCATCACCGCTGAAGCGGAAGCGTCATCAATGGTATCGTAGATGAACTTCAGGCTGGCCCCCAAATCCAAAGCCGGACTGATAAAGCGAGCGGTGGATACCGAGGCCATCAGACTGTGAGCGCCAAAGCTCTCACCGGTTTCGATGAGTTCTCCGGTGGAGCTGATTTCCGTGCGATCAATGCTGCCACTATTCCAGTATCTAAGCCCTGCGCCCCAGGCCACAAAACGGTTTTTCGGGAACACATAGCTGATGCTTCCCCCTCCACTCCCGACCAAATGATCCATGAAAGTAGTGGCAACAGAGCGGTTTGGCGCTTCCAGAATGGCAGCCGGGTTAAAATCCAGAGCGTCAGCATTTTTGGGGATACCGTTCACCGCTCCGGCCATCGCCGTGGTCCTGGCATTATAATAGAGCTTGAGCGTGTCAAAGCCGGTGGTTCCGGCATGTTCATTCTGGGCAGCCAAAGGCAAGAGGCTAATCAGCCAGAGACTTGCCAATAATATCTTCAATATCTTGCACATAGGTATATAGCTCCTTATCTGTGCTTGCCCTCAATAGCAAATCCCGGTTTTTGTCCTCACGCAGATGTTGGGAAAGGCTGCGCAGAATTTGCATATATTGATGGTTTGAGTTTTGGGGAACGGCGATGAGAAACACCAGATTCACCGGTTGACCATCTACAGAATTAAAGTCCATTGGGGTGGCCAGTTTGCACACAGCGATCCTCAAACAGCTCACAGTGAGGTCTCTGGCATGCGGAATGGCGATTCCGCGCCCAATTCCGGTGCTCATAATTTCTTCACGCCCTTTCACGGCCGCCAAATAGCGATCCGGAAAACTGAGGCATCCACTAGCCGAGAGCAGATCCGTCATGAAGTCCAGGCATTTGCCTTTGGATTCAAAACTTTCTACGATTTTGACCAGTTCCGGTTTGAAAAGTCTATTCATTCTCTACCCAGTTCTTGTTGTTTGTAGCATTGTTTTTTTACCCCCTCTTAGCGTCAATCAATTTTTCCCAACAGACGCAGGCTAAATGTGCTGCCGTGGTTTAGTTTACTCTCTACACTGATTTCGGCTGAGATCAGCTCGGCAAAACTCTTCACCAGGATCAAGCCCAGGCCGCTTCCTGATTCATTCGCGGTGCCATACTGACGCAGTTCGTTGTCGATCCGAAAGATCTTTTGCAGATGTCTGCGTGAAATTCCGATACCATAGTCCGTGACAGATATCTGGGGGGTCCCATTGTTGCTGCTGAGGCTTATCCTCACACTGCTTTTGGGGTAGGAATACTTCAGGGCGTTGGACAGAAGATTGCGCAGGATGGAAGAAAGCAGCCTCAGATCGCTTTCCACCATAAAGTCATGCTCTTGATCAAATTCGATGTTGATCCCCTTTTGCGCGGCAGCTTTGGCATAATGATCAATGGCATAAGAAACAGCTTTGGAGAGCGAAACAAACTCCTTTTGACACACCACCTGCCCGCTCTGCAATCTCGCCCAATCCAAAAGGTTTTCCAAAAGAGTGTAGATGCCTCTGGCTGCCGAATTTACCTGCAGCATGGCATCCTCGATCTCACGCTTGTCAAAGCTGCCAAAGTTCTCTGCGATGAATTCTGACAGTGAGATGATGGCATATACGGGATTCTGCAGGTCATGAGCCAATAGCGAGAAGAAGCGATCCTTGGTGGCATTCAGCTCGATCATATCCTGCGCAGCTTTTTTGAGATCATCCTCAGCTTTGCGGCGAGCGGATACATCGATGATGAAGCCATCCAGATATACCGGAGTATTGTGTTTATCATAGACGGCATTGCCTTTTTCCCACACCCATTTGATCGTGCCGGATTTGGCGCGGATGCGATATTCCATCTGAAACTGGGTTCGATTCTCCACTGCTGTATCAATGGCCCGGCGCACAAAGTCGCGATCTTCCTCCACGATGATATCATCGTAACACAGAAGATGATTCCCTACCAGATCAGAGGCAGCATAGCCGGTAAGCTCCAGGGAGCCTTCAGATAGAAACACCATTGACCACTGGGCGTCATTCTTACAGCGGTAAGCCATGCCCGGCAAGTTGTGCATCAGATTCGGTATTAATGCGCCGGAGATGCCTTGAACCTCGCTCGAAAGATGCTTTAGCTCGCTTTCTGGGTTTGTTGCGTCTTGCGTTTTTTCCATATTTTGCTATTGTCCGAAGATCGCAAAAGATGTCAAGGATGAAATTGTTCATCGGCAACTGATCTTTTCTTTACCCTGCATTACAGGGACTTTTGGCAGTGATTTGGACGGGTTGACTTGTAAACGAAGCTTGAGATATTATTGATGCGATCATCGTTTGAGAGCATCCGCAGATTGAACTCATGTTTACTCACCTCGGTTTTTGCTCAGCTTTACCTCATGCTTCCCTCTTGATATGGGGAGATCATGAGGTAAAACCGAGCTGGATCCGAGGCAAAATATCCGGGCTCAAAGGGGACAAAAGGCTTATCTCAGAATGAGGATCTTTCCTGTGCTGGTGCCGGTTGTGCCGGAGAATCTGTAGAAGTAAGTGCCGCTGGCCAGATCCGGCTCAAGACTGCTTTCTGCATGGGCATTCAGGCGTTTGGAGGCCACCATTTGTCCCTTCAGGTTATACAGCTTGAAGTCGCCTGAATCCGAGCTCATAGACTTTATTTGCAGCGCGTTACCCGCCCTTAGCGGTGAGGGATAGACCTGAATCAGCGCAGGGAGTTCCGGAGCGATGTAGTCCACTGTGGAGCTGGCGCTTGCTTGCAACTTAATATCGGTGGGCATCATCCCCACTGTGAAGCTGCGCCAGTTACTAAGGTCCGGATGCAGTACTCGCACAATGGCATTGTCCCCCCAGTTTGGATCGAGCAATGCTATAAAATTGCTACTTCCTACAAGATCAGACGCGGCAAAAGGCAGGGGGTTATCTCCGGAATTGAGTACAGTGAAGTCATTGGCATCATAGCTGTACAGGCTGTATCCGCTGCCATCTGCAACATAAGCCCTGCCTGCGGCATTGATCCAGATGTTTCCCGGGCTTCCGCCTAAAGCGATGCTTTCCACCACCACATCAGTAGAGGGATCAACGATACTGATCACACCGAATACATCAGTCCAGTTGCCTGTGCTGGAGACATGTAACAACCCATCGCGAAGAGTGATGAATTGCGGATTTGCTGGCATGGGGATCGTTTGCAGCACACTGAAACTCGCTAGATCGATCACCGATAGTGAGCTGCCAGCATAGTTATTGACATAGTTCCCCGCGTTGCAAACATACAATTTACCATTGCAGACTATCATGTCCTCTGGGGCTGCGCCCACGAGCACAGACCCAAGCAACTGTCCATTCGCGGCAGCCATCTTATATACTCTGGAACTCATCAAGCCGCTGACATAGATATACTCTTCATGCAAGATCGCGTCCCAGGGATTGCTGCCAATGGCCACAAAGTGATTGGCCACCGTGCTGCCACTGCTCTTTGAGATCTTCTGCAGGGAGTTGTCCCCGGAATTTACGGAATACAGATAGTCTTCAGTGATCAGCAGGCGGTTTGGCACATTACCCAATTGAGCAAAACTGTTGTTCACCTGATCCGTCGCCAGATCAATGCGACTGAGTGTGCGGGATTGGGAGTTTACCACATAAATGATCTGCGCGCCCAGGAAGATCGGGCTTAAGAGCAGTATCAACAGGATACTAAGTGTTTGTTTCATGGTGTTCACCTCTAATAATTATTGTGACTCGAGATGAACTGCTTATCTTTTTGCGTCTCCTTCGCTCCGTGGATACGCCTAAAAATACTTGTTGGCAGGTTTCCTGGCTCGCAGCGGTTTGCCTGATTGGCTTATGCGGTGCCTTCCCATCTCTATCAGAGACAGTGATACCGCAAACCTTTGTGCTGCATACAGTGGCGGAGGCCGCTTCATTTGATGAATTCCCTATTACCTGTGTAAGCACCATCAAGTCACGAAGCCATAGTTTTTGAGAGTGGGATTTTCGTCAAGTGAGGAAATACAGATTAGCTTCATACCCGACTCAACTCCGGGTACTTCAGGCACATTGATATGCAGTAATACTAGGTATAGAAATATGTGAGCTCAGCGATATCAATGAATGTGACATCAGACAAAAAAAAGACCTTGACAATTTAGCTGTGCTTAACATATATTGGTTTTAGAGTTGTAAAGGCAGTTTTGATTAAACAAACTAATGGCTTCCTTTTTGCTATCAGTTGATTCCGGTGACTTTTTTATGAAACAGCCGTAAGGCTGAATATAAACAAAGGAGATCAGAAACAATGATCAACACTATTCTAAAAAGTGCCCCCCCCCCCCCGCACACGAGGATTCAAAACGCACCGGTTGCATGCATCAGTTCAGCAATGCAGTATGATGAAAAGCATCACAGATAGTGCTCACGCAACAGTCCAGAGGCTTCATCGCTTGTATTGTTTCCCAGCTTTTGTACTCGTTGTCATACTCGTTTTGGGCATATCAGGTTTGGGAGCAGAGGAGTTCTACGTCGACGTAAATTCAAGCAATCCCAACCAGTCAGGATCAATCACCGAGCCTTTTCACTCAATCAATGCCGCCGTTCTCTACATTTACAACGGTCACACACCCTTGGATAATGTTGCCGATATCTTGATACTACCAGGAACCTATGTCGAGAACATTACTATTCGCTTTTCATATTACACATCCACGATAACGCTGTGGAACTTCCAAGCATATACGGGAGGTGTAACAATTATCGGATACACATTGGGTGACCCGATATTTAGTGTGGAGTCGATGATGGGATCAAGTGTGACCTTTCAAGATCTTGACTTCGCCACAACCTCCCTGCAGGTTAACAAGGCATTTTCGGTCACAGCCCCCAATATAATAGGAACTTTGAAGTTTAGTAATTGCAGTTTTTCGGGGTTCAAACATAGTATACTCATTACTGAGGTACAAGATTCCGAAGAAATAATGAATGTATCCAACTTCGAAGTAGCTGATTGTTACTTTGAAGGGATACATGAAGGCGGGGTCGGCATTTATACCTATGCACGAAGCGACGAGCTTTATGGGGGGGATTACCCTTTTGTCCCCAACATCTCAATCCACAACAACACATTTAGCGATAATGGCATAACTCAACCGGCTCAGTATTATTCATACGAGTGCATCACCATAAGGAATTGGCGGAAGGTGGCCCCTGCTTATGAGCAGGTTCACATATTCGAAAATAGTTTTGAGGGCAGCACCGCAAATGTGTACCCATTCGGAGTGATTCTTGACAGACTTAACAGGCAGTACAATTGGTTTTCGCAAATAGCGTGTAAAGCCTTTGTCTATGATAATGTATTCATGAATCATCGTGTGCTTGCTGATATCTCAAAACTAAAGTTTACTGATAATCAAGCCGAGATCACCCAAACTGCTCCCCTGTCCTTTCTTACTTTTCAGTATCTATCTACTGAAAGCGAGACTCACGCAGACACACTTTGGACAGAGCGCAATATCGTCCACGCCCCACACGCATATTCGCTGTCCCATGCTATACTCAAGGACAAGCAGAACTCATTCTTTGGTAGTGAGAAATTTATAAATGCCAATGATAGCCATGCCAGTATTGAGAATAGTCTCGTCAACGGATATAGCCAATACTTCGGGCTTACGGGGCTGAGTGCAGTAAACACAACTCACAGCTACTACGATGTATTGGAAAACAACAACCTGGTGACTTATGAGAATTGTCTATCCCAAGTGGACCCTTTGATAAGCCATCATTCGACGGGTTTGGGGTATAGTTTGCTATGGAATAATGACAATCGTAGTCCACTCATAATGGCAGGCATTGGCACTACCGGAGCAATGGGGCAATCTACACGAAATGACAGATTGGACATTGGCGCAGTCCAATATGACGAGTACCCGCATGAATACATCACCTACACATTCCCTTCCTATTCTCAGAGAAATGGTTTGAAATGGATGAGTTTCCCCAGTTTGGACAGGATTTGGAACCCGACGACAGATGATCCTGATGTGGCTCAAGTGTTCTTTGAACCTATAATTGATGAAGATATTCTTGATCAAATAGCTTGGAAAGTTTTGGATGATGCAGCCGAGGATATCCACTTTGTTACTGGGCAAGGCTGGCAAGGAGACATGTACCATAACATAATCCCCCAGCAGGGCTATAAGATCCAAATGGCGCAAGGGCTTCAGGATCCGCAAAACATTGCGGTGCCAGGAGTAATCCCCATCGTAAGTCAGAATCCTCTAAGCATCAAGGCAGCATCTGCAAGCAAAGCCGTTGATATCGGGAATGAAAACTGGTTGGGCTATTTCCATGAAACAACTGTGGAAGCTGCGGATGCCTTCGAAGGAATCATTGATAATCTATGGAGCATCCAAACCCAAAACTGGACGATGGTGAGGGAAGACATGGTTCCCGGCAGTCCCTGGATATACGCGCTACAACATGGCAAGGATCCAGTTCTGAGTTATGGAGATATGGTGATCGTGAAGTGCTTTGAGGATGCCCAATTTTATTGGAACACCGCTGCGCTTGAGCAGATACCACTTGAAAAAGAGCTTCCCGACCACTTCGATTTTGAAGAGAAGCCGGATTACATCCCATTCTACGTGGAACTGGACGCAAATGATCTACCCCGCGAGATTGCTTTGTATGTGGATGATGTATGTAAAGGGGCGGCTGTAGTAAACGACAGTTTCGTGGAAATCCCGGGCTATATTGTGGATAATCCTGATCCAAATGCCGAAGTGGAGATTCGTGCATTATACGAGAGTAAAGCCGCAGTGCATCTTATCCCAGAGTTCAGAGTGTGGAATCAGACCCAAGGAATCTATGAGCGCAAACCCATAATCCTGAACAGCAAAGACTATTATTACAAATTGAGATTAGCAAGTAGTGAAGAGGATAGCCCTGTTACTCCGGAGCCTGGCCTACAGGTTTATCCCAATCCCTTTAATCCCAGCACTACGATCAAGTTTAGCCTTCCCGCCTCGGGAGAGATCCAGCTTGATATATACAACCTGAAGGGACAACTGGTGTGCAATCTGGCCAAAGGTGAGCTAATGTCTGGAAAGCACAGCATTGTGTGGGACGGCACCGATAATCAGCATAAAAAGGTAAGCAGTGGATTGTATTATAGTAAATTGAGCTATCAAAACACAAGCTTCGTCAAGAAAATGGTAATGCTTAAATAAGCAGTAATTTCAGTTCAGGTGCCGTTGCTTAGTAGCTCGGCATCTGAACTGGATTAGAAAATAATCCCGAATCGAATAGTCAGGATCGAGGTGAAACTATGAACCTTAAAAAAAGCATCCATAAAATGCTACTGCTAATGATGATAACCGTATTGAGCCCAAACTTGGGCCTGGCCCTAACCCATAGAGTGGCTATGGATGGCAGCCAGCCTTTTAGCCAGATTCAGGATGCGGTAAGCGCTGCTGCCGATGGCGATACTATATTGGTGTATCCCGGCAGATACATCGAAAACGTGGACTTCAGCGGGAAAAACATCACCATTGCAAGTCTGGAGCTGATTACAGGCAATCCGTCCTACCGGGACAGTACCATCATTGATGGCAACAATAGCGGATCCGTTGTAGAATCACTAAGCACCTTGCAAAGTGCCGGAATCTATGGTTTTACAATCACCAGAGGCTCGGGATCAGCCATAACCTATTATCAAGGTGTCCAGATGAACTTAGGTGGCGGCATAGCCGTGCATAACGCAAGTTCATTCTACGTAGCGAACTGCATCATTGAGCACAACCGTGCTGATTGGGGTGGTGGACTTATGCTCTATCGCAGTACCGTTTACGCCAAAGACACCATAATCAGAGACAATTGGGCTACGATTGGGGGCGGAATTCATCTACGTAATCATGGCCGGATTGTCTTCGATCAAGTAGATCGCTGCAGTGTGTATAACAATACTGCGGGCACCGGGCAAGACATCATTGGCACAGATACCCGGCTGGAGACCAATATCTATCTGGATATGGCGACAATTTATCCCACTACAGATTACTTCATATTTTATTCCCGCAGTGTTCCAGAAGGGGTGTGGCCGGGTGGCTTTCCGGTAATCGACATCCAAAGAGGCTTCACCAGCGAAATCAACCTGGATATTTACGTCTCGCCCCATGGCCAGGATGATAACGACGGCCTAAGCCCGTCTACGCCAATGAGAAGCATCTATCGGGCATTGCAGATGGTTGCTTCGGACAGCCAATACCCAAAAACGGTTCATCTTGCACAGGGAGTTTATTCCACCACTGAGGGTCAGTTCTTTCCCATCGGGATGAAGCCCCATGTGAAGATACTGGGAGATGCAGAGCATTGGCCGATTCTGGAAAATCTTGCGTATAGGGAGACCATCACCGGCTCCCGTAGCCACAATGCCACAGTGGAAAACATCAGCATAGACTACGGAGATAATGATGAAGGGGCACAAGCAATATCAATAGGAATGTCTGACCAAGCTAAACTCAAGAACATCATCATTTTGCCGCATCAATCGAATACTTGGAAGGGGATTGGACTTGGGTCCAATACTAACTACCCTGTTGCTGTCTATGTAGAAAACGTGCACATTAGCGGTCAAACATCAAGATTCAATGCGGGCTTGATGCTCCACACTCTTGATGCAGAGGTGAGAGGCTTAACCATTGATGATTGTCATGCCACCGGTAATCTATATGAGAGCCCTTACTCAATATTCTACCACCGCGGCAACAAGCTGACTATAGAAAATTCGCAAATCATCAATAGTAGCCTGCTCAACTATAATGCCGCAGTAGTTAGCATAGGTATGTCGCGCAGTGATTCCAACAGCCGCTTAATCATGAATAATGTACTTGTGGCCAACAATAGCAGTGGCAGTGAATCTCCGGTTTTCATTTCTGCTTTCACTGATTCAACCTCACGGATTAGCAACTCCACCTTCGCCAACAACCGGGGTGGATATTATGCTGCGACACTGAATGGTAATCTTCAGGTATCAAACTGTATATTCGATAATGACAGTCCTTCGGAGATTCGGGTAGAGAACAACAATCCTGATTTCACTTCCTCGCATACTTATAATAACAACTTTATCAGAGGCTATCCCCAAAGTTTGTCTTCGGTTGCCCTGAATCTGATTAGTTTCAACGATATTGTGCTAACCGGAAATCCGGGCTTCAGTAGCGATTTGGCAAATGACCCTCTCTCCTACCGCCTTAGCAATGGATCTATCTGTAGAGATATGGGAACTCCCGATACCACAGGCCTATATCTACCCGAAGTGGATTTGTATGGCAACCAACGTGTATTTGGCTCAGCTATCGATATTGGCTGCAACGAATGGAGCCATCCGGTGAGCCTTGAAGATCACATGATTCCCATAGGCTTGGCAGTTTCGGCCTATCCCAATCCCTTTGTGGATGGGGTGAGCATCGGCTATAACCTGGATAAAGCGGCAAGGGTGAAGCTGCAAATCTACAACCTGAAGGGGCAATTGGTTCGAACTCTGGTGAAAAATACTCAAAGCAAAGGAGAGCAGCTCAGCGTGTGGGAAGGCACTGATGACAAAGGCATTGAAGTATCTGCGGGCATATATCTGATCCGACTATCCGTGGATGACAATCCTCCGGGTCTCTCCAAGCTGATTAAAGTGAAGTAATCCATCCTGCACAAACACCTGATTATCTGAGAGAATAGCTCAGCTTGAGCCCGGTAGCCCAATTGAAGCCCGGTTGGGGGATATAGGCATATATTTCGTAGCGCTGATTGAGGATGTTTGCCAGCCGCGCGTCCAGCATCAGTTCGAAACGATAGATGCGGAATTTGTGCATCAAATCCAGATCCAGATTGGAAAACCCGGGCAAGGGATCAATGAGATTATCCACTGTGCTATATTGCTCTCCGGTATGGTTCCAGTTTATGGTTACTGCGCGTGATTCATCAGCCAGTTTGAGTGCCAGTTGGGATTTCAGCCTGGGTGTGTAGGTGAGATGTTTGCCATAAGTGGCCGAAGGGCTGCCATCTTCTTTTATGGAGAAATCTTTAGCTTCAGTGAGCGTGAGACCGCCTTTTACCGATAATAGACGGGATAACTGCCATTGACCGCTCAGTTCATAGTTCGTGATCCGGGCCTTCCCCACATTAAAAGGCTTCCAATGGCTGCCAAAGAGGAATATCTGTCGCCATTGGATCAGGTTCTCGATCTCGTTCAGATGGTAAGCAGCTTGCACTTGCCAGTTCTCGTGCTCCAAAGCGGCACGCAGGCTGTAACCTTCGGAGATTTCGCTTTGTAACTCAGGATTACCCATGGTCTCACTATCCCCGATCCAATACATGTCATACAAAGATGGCAGCGAAAAAGCGGTTCCATAGCTTGCGCCCAAGCGGTATTTTAGGCTAGCTTGATAGCTGAAATCCTGTTCTGCCCGCCAGGAATCGTGCACTTCAGAATCCGCGTAATCACGCCTGAGCGAGAGCTGGGAATACCCTTGCACAAAGGATAGACCATACTTCTGACCGGCACGGAGGCCAAGCGCAAAGTTATCGCGTTCACCCTTGCTGGTGGTGGAGCCTGACCCATACACATTGTGTTGGGTGAAGTCGTATGTCAAAGCCTTGTATTCCGTGATGCCTTCCAGGCTGCTTTGTCGCCACATCCAGCTAAGCCTGTCCTGCACTCCAATGTTGATTTGCGCCTGGGCATAATGGCTGGGATTGAGGGGGTTGGTGGAAGCCAGATTGCGAAAGCTGCTGCCATCGCTTTGGTGAAAGATCTGCGCTTCATTGCGTAACTCGCCCCTCTGCCATTGGTGCTTGAGAGTGTGATAGCTGTGCGAACCGCTGAGGCGGGAATCGTCGTACAAATCAGGAAAGTTGATCGGGCCCGGCAGTTGGCGGATAAAGGAACCCAATCCGAGTGTGTATTCCAGGTTCTGCTTGCCGCTGTGGAAGGCTGTTTTCAAGAAGAAGTTATCCGCTGTTTTCGCGTTATGCTTTCTGCTATAGGAGTTTCCGGGATCCCACCAGGCATCATAGGAAAAGTCGTTTCTCGCGAAGTAATGCTCATAGTTTACCCGCAAAGTCCATGCTTTTTGCAGATACGAGAGCTCATACTGCTGCCTGGCCATGGAGTAGGATCCGATACTGCTATGCGCGTTGATGTCCAGGCCTCTGGCGCGTAGAGGACTCTTGGTGACGATGTTGACGATGCCACCGATGGCGGCAGAGCCCGCGTAGGCAGAGGAATTGCCTTTGATTATCTCGATGCGTTCGATCTGAGTCGCGGGAATCTTGCTAAAATCAAAGGCTTCGCCAGCAGCGTTTAAGGCCACTCCATCCAGCAGCACCAGAGTGTGGCGCGAGAACGATCCCAAAAGTGATATCGTTTGCCGCTCTCCTAAAAGCCGGTTGTCCGAGCTACTGAATGAGCTGGTGTCCAGCAGCAGGTCAGCCCCGCTTCTCGTGGCAGAATTGGTATCTGAATAGATCAGTTCAGTATCCAAAGCCGGGGTCGCGCTGCGATACTCCAGTTCGCGCACCCGGATCAGAGGATGGACGAGCTCCGCCCTCTGCAACACAATCGTGTACTGAGCAATATCTTTCAGGCTTAGGCTAAGGTCATTATAGCCCAAACGCGAAAAGGATACTCTTTCAGATCGGCTGCTGACGGCTACCTTTCCCTCCGAGTCTGACACAGCCGTGCCTCCGGCATGCGTGACCCGCACATTGTCAAGGGCTTTGCCCTCGGGATCAAGCACTTGCAGTTCAATGAGTTTTGCGCTCAAAGGAAGCATAATGAGCAGTAAAATCAGGCTTGCCATTAGGACTTTCAGCCTGGACTTTAACAGCTTAAGCGGCAGGATGCCGCTTCCACATTCGAGTTCCTGTCTTTTCATTTGTTCACCTCATCTTGTTTATTGTGACTCGAGATGAACTGCTTTTTCACGTCTCCCTCGCTCCGTGGATACGCGTCAATACTTGTTGGCAGGTTTCCTGGCTCGCAGCGGTTTGCCTTTTCGGCTTATGCGGTGCCTTCCCATCCCTTTCAGAGACAGTGACACCGCAAACCTTTGTGCTGCATACAGTGGCGGAGGCCGCTTCATTTGATGAATTCCCTATTACCTGTGTAAGCACCATCAAGTCACAGAGTGCACGGAATTCGGGCATGCCGGTACTGTCAAGCAGATTCCGCGCTTCCCGATTGATAATTGAATTGACAAAAAGAGGACATCCCTGAGTTTGGCACGATTGGACAAATCTGTGAAAGACAACTTGATGCATGTGTAAAACAAAAAAAGGATATATACTGAATGCGAACATTTGACGCTATTCTTCCCTATCTGAAGAAGAGCTATGCCCAAATCGGTGGCGGCATCGTAATGCTAATCCTGGTTGACGTGGTACAATTGGCCATGCCCAAGGTGATGCAATACGCGATAGACAGCATCCAAAACCGCACCATCGATGAACGGGGACTGGTTTGGGTGGGTCTGCTCATCTTTGCTTTGGCGATTGCGGTGATGGTTTTGCGCTATTTTTGGCGCATCCTGATCATAGGCAATTCGCATCGGATCGAAAAAAGCCTGAGGCAGGATTTTTACAATCATCTCCTAAGGCTCTCGCAAAACTATTTTAACAAGAGCAAGACCGGGGATCTGATGGCCTATGCCACCAATGACCTCAATGCCGTGCGCATGCTCTTTGGCATGGGACTGATCGCGGCGATGGACATCATATTGATGACCATTGCCAGCTTCTCCTTCATGGTCTCGATCGATCTCAGGCTCACCCTGCTGGCCATTATCCCGATGCCCTTTTTATCCTTTACCATCGGCTATTTCGGCAAAAAGATGCATAAGCGTTTTGCCGCTGTGCAAAAGAGCTTTGCCACTCTATCGGGAAGAATCCAGGAAAGCATCTCCGGTATCCGCATCGTGAAAGCCTTCAATCAGGAAAAGGCCGAACTGGCCAAAGTGGATGAAGTATCGCTGGAGTTCGTGGAGGAAAACATCTCCATGGCCAAGATTTCCGGCATCTTCCATCCTTTCATGAGCTTTGTAATCTCCACATCGATGATCATCACCCTCTTTTTTGGGGGCAGAGCAGCCATCCGTGGAGACATCACCATTGGAGGTTTCATCGCCTTTTTCCAATATCTGGGCATGCTCGTGTGGCCAATGATCGCCATCGGCTGGATCGTGGACATGTATCAAAGAGGTACTGCCTCACTGAAGCGACTGAATGAAATCTTCGAAGTGCAGCCTGAAGTGGATGATAGCGAAGCAGATCAGTCTATTCAGCATTTAGAAGGCAAGATTGAATTCAAAAACCTCAGTTTCCGTTTCGGGGAAGACCTGCCCTTGATCTTCAAGGATATCACCACCGGCATCGATGCCGGCAAAACACTGGCTATCGTGGGCCCCACCGGCTGCGGCAAGACCAGCCTCATCGAACTTTTGGTGCGCATCTATAATCCGCCCAAAGGCAGCATCAAGATCGATGGTCACGAGCTTTACCGCATCCCCTTGCAAGTGCTTAGGCGTGACGTGGTGCTCGTGCCGCAAGATATCTTCCTCTTTAGCGACAGCATCGCCAATAACATCCGTCTGGGCAATCCTGACGCGTCCATCGAAGCCGTGTACGAAGCAGCCCGTATCGCCAACGTCTATGAAGAAATCATGGACTTTGAACATAAGTTTGAAACAGTCGTCGGTGAACGGGGCATCACCCTCTCCGGAGGACAGAAGCAACGGGTGGCCATCTCTCGTGCCTTACTAACCGATCCCCAGGTGCTGATCCTGGATGACGCGCTTTCCGCCGTGGACACCAAAACTGAACGTCATATCCTGGAGCGCTTGATCGAAGTGAGAAAAGGGAAAACTACCATCATCATTGCCCATCGCATATCCTCCATTCAACACGCGGATAAAATCATCGTGCTGAGTGACGAAGTAATCAAAGAATACGGCACCCACAGCAGCCTGCTGAGAGCCGGAGGCATCTACCACGAACTCTTTGAGAAACAACGAATCCGGGCACGCCTGGAAGATGAGGAGGTGGAATCATGATGCGCGGTGGCGGTGGAGGCCGTGGCGGAGCTTTTCAGACCGATGATCTGAAAGGAAAGATCTATGATCGCCGGCTTTACGGCAAGATGTATCACTATCTGAAACCCTATATGAAATGGGTGATTCTCTCCTTCTTCATCCTAATGATGGTGACCGGCGCGGAGCTGGTCTTGCCCCTGATCCAAAGATCTGCCATTGATGACTATATCGTGTCTGACAAAGCGATAGCCATCTTTGCCGATGGTCCCGAGTATGACAGTTTTATCCGCAAATATGACTTCTTGAAGCTCAAGGAATATCACAGCGATGGCGTGCATTTTGTGATTCTTTCTTCGCGGGATCGGAACAAGATGGATAAACCCCATCTTGACACTCTGGAGCAGCAAGGCATTATCAGCCCTCAAACTGTGTTTTTGGTCAAAGACACTGACGAGAACTTTGCCATTCTGGAACAGCATCTCAGCTTTGATCCCAATCCTGAAGATGGCATCATGGAACTAGCCGGATTCTTCCGCGTTGGCAGTGGATACCTCGCTGTATCCAGAGAGCAAATGCAAAAATTGCCCCGTTTGGAGCGCCTCAATGTGCGCAAAGACGCTTCCCGCTCACTGATGATGCTGGCTCTGATCTTTTTGGGCATCATCAGCGTGAGATTGGTGGCATCCTATCTGCAATCCGTGATTACGGCCACATTCTCGCAACGCGCAATGAATGACCTGCGTCACGATGTCTTTGAACACCTGCAAAAAATGCCCACCAAATACTTCGATCAAAACCCCGTGGGCAGGCTCGTAACCCGCGTGACAAACGATATCCGCGCCATCGACGAGATGCTGGCTTCAGGTGTGATCACCATCGTGCAGGACGTAATCCTGGTGGTCGCCATCGTCACTCTGATGCTGATCCTGAATTGGCAACTGGCCCTGATCAGCATGGCCATCCTACCGATCGTGATCTGGGTGATAGCCATCTATCGCAGCAAAACCAGAGTGATCTATCGCGAAGTGCGTAAACACCTGGCTCAGCTCAATGCCACTTTGGCTGAACACATTGCCGGACAAAAGATTATCCAGCTCTTCAATCAATACAGTCACAAGCGGGATGAATTCTCAGACATCAATCACCACTACTTCCTCACTTCGATGAAGCAGCTCAGGCTCTTTGCCTTTTTCCGTCCCATCATCCACGTATCTTCCCAGGTGGCAGTGGCCATGATCATCTGGTATGGAGGTGGACAGATCCTGCGCAATGTGATCACCATCGGCCTGCTCATGGCCTTCACGCAATACGTGCACAAGCTCTTTGAACCGATCAACGACTTCAGTGAGAAGTTCAACGTGCTGCAAGGTGCTTTGGCCGGTGCTGAACGCATCTTTGACCTGATGGACCAGACCCCGGATGACTATCGTGAGGAACTAGCTACCAAGGTCAAGTTTGAAGGCGAGATCGAGTTTGAGAACCTCTGGCTGGCCTACAACAACGAAGAGTGGGTGCTCAAGGATGTGAGCTTCAAGGTGCGTCCCGGAGAGAAGATCGCTTTGGTCGGCCATACCGGAAGCGGCAAGACATCCATCGTCAATCTCATCCTGGGTATGTATCCCTATCAAAAGGGCAAGATCCGCATCGATGGCAAACTCCTGCAAAACTACGCTTTATCTGATATTCGCTCAAACGTTGGCATCGTACAGCAGGACGTATTCATCTTCAGCGGTGATATTCATGAAAACATTGCGTTGAACAACAGCAAGCTCAGCCGTGAAGAGGTCAAACAGGTTGCCACCTACGTGAATGCCGACAAGTTTATCCAAAACCTGCCGCATAAATATGACGAACCGGTAATGGAGCGTGGGGCAACCCTTTCCACCGGACAGCGGCAACTGATCGCTTTTGCCAGAGTATTGGCATATGATCCATCTATCTTCATCCTGGATGAAGCCACCAGCAACATCGATACCGAGACGGAAATCCTGATCCAGGACGCGCTGGAAAAGATCATCAAGGATCGCACCTCGATCATCATCGCCCATCGCCTTTCCACCATCCAGCATGTGGACCGCATCCTGGTGCTGCATAAGGGCAAGATCGTGGAAGAAGGATCGCATTTTGACCTGTTGGACAAGAAGGGGTTGTATTATGATCTCTACCGTCTGCAATACACTTGAGCCAGCGATGTCCAAAAATAGATTGACAAAAAATTGGAAGCAGTTTTGCATGTAAACTGATAGATAGATGATTAGAAGCTTTAAGCTCTATATACAGAACATAAACCGTGATCTATAGGAGGATCAATGAAGAAACATTGGCTTGTTATATTGGCCGTAATGCTGATCACTTCGGCTTTTGCCTATGAAGTGGTAGCATATCATGAAGACTTTGAATCCGGCGCACCCGGCTGGACTCATTACGACGGTGCCGAGAGCCCGAATAATTGGCATATTTATGACAATGGCGACGCTCAGGGCAACGTATGGTGGATGGGTGATCCCGCTCTCGCGTCCGGAGCAAACATTGGTGGTTATTACAATCGCCAATATCTTGTGTTGGACACTCCTGCCCAAACCCTTACCGCAGCAAACGCGAATCTTACTTTCAAAATGAGACTCGGCCTGGAAGATCCGGCTGGAGCAACAGCTCCCTGGGATGGTTGGGATTCTGCCAACGTGCGTATCTCCACCGATGGTGGAACTACCTGGAATGTGATCACCGGAACCCCCGCTTATCACTTCAATTCGTCTTACGCTTTTGGCAGTGAACATGGTGAAGGCGAGAACATCGCTGCCTGGGGTGGCATGTTGACCACCTGGACTACTGCTACTTTCAACCTCTCCGCCTATGTGGGCCAAAGCGTGAAAATCCGCTTCGCCTTCGCTTCAGATCCTGCTTACAGTACCTCTGACCAGGCCAATATGTTTGGTTTCATGGTTGACGACATCTCCTTTGGCGGATACACCAACAATGGTGTGGACGATGGCCAAATGACCTGGACCAGCATGGTTCCTCTGGGTGGAGACCTTTGGCACATAGCCACTAGCGCCACAGCTCCGTCACCCACACATGTCATGAGAAATCAAAACGCTTCGGGCAGCTACAACCCCAATATGCTGAACTACCTGGTAAGCCCTCCCATCACTCTGCCTTCCAGCGGTGATATCTGGGCTGATTTCATGATCATGGGTGATTTCTCGGACAACAGCCCGCAAACAAACCTGGCCGATCTGGATTACTGGGGCTGGGAAATCTCTCCCGATAACGGCATGACCTGGTATGCTATGAGCAATCCCTATGGCCTTGCTACCGGAAATAATTATGTTTATATTGATGCGCCGGACGTGTGGGCATCAGCGATTGAAAGCTATTCTTTAGATGGATTCATCTCAGACTATGCCGGCGAAACAGTGATCTTCCGTTGGTATTTCAAATCCGATAGTGACGACCCCATCGGTACCGGAATCATGATCGACGATTTCAAGATTTACAATGACGTTATCGTGGCTGCTCCTGAAAACCTCGTCGCTGAAGTTAGCGGCAACAATGTAACTCTCACCTGGGAAGCTCCCGGTGGCGGTGGTGGCGGTGGTGAAGAAGGCTGGCTGCAATATTGCGGTGAGCCGGATGGCAACTCCGTGGGCACCGGTGCCGCAGCAGACTTTGATGTGGCTGCCAAATGGAGTGCCATGGGTGACACCAATAGCATCTATCCCTATGTGGGCATGAACATCACCAAAATCCAGTTTGTTCCTTCCGAAGCCAATTGCCAATATGCCGTCCGCGTCTGGACCGGTGCTGCGGCAACCATGGTTGTGGATCAAGTCGTCAGCAATCCTGTGCTGAACCAATGGAATGAAATCGTGTTGGATACTCCCTTCACCATTCCAGCTGGAACCCAGATCATGGCCGGATATCGTGCCAATACTCAAGCCGGATATCCTGCCGGCACCGATGCTGGTCCTGCCATTGACGGCTTTGGCAACATGATGCGTTTCCAAGGCTCCTGGACCACTTTGCTGGCCCTTGCCGCCACTTTAAACTACAACTGGGCCATCAAGGTCTATGTAGCCGATGCTGATGGCCGTGAATATGTGCTTGGCGAACTGCCTCAGAACGATCAGTTTGCCTCCGGCAGCCTTGCTGCCCACACCGTTCGCACCAATCGTGCCTCCGGATACAGAGTGTATCGCAATGGCGTTATGATCGACCAGGTTGCCGGCGATGTGCTCACCTATACAGATATGAACGTGGAAGGCGGAGTGCATACCTATTATGTGACCGCTATGTATGATGCCAACGAATCCCCCGCGTCAAACTCTACCACGGTATTCGTGATTCCTGCCCTTCATGGTGAATCTTATTATGATGACGGCTCTGCCGAGATGGGTCTCAGCGTAGGCTCTTCCCGCCAGATGGCTGTTTATCATAACTTCTATAACGATTCCGTAACCCTGAAGTATGCCAAAGTATTTGTCCACACTCCTTCCACTGCCAGCATCATCGTCCGCGTCTATGATAACGACGGAGAAGGTGGCTTGCCCAACACTATGATCACCCAGGTGCAGTATCCTGCTGCCAACGTGATCCCGGGCTGGAACTACATCCCCTTCACCTCTGAAGTGATCATCCCCAGTGGCAGATTCTATCTGGCCATCATGGAAACTCCGAATGCTTCACAGATCGGTGTGGATACTTCCAATAACGGTCACAGCTACACCAATATGGGTAGCGGTTGGGCTGCTTACACCGAAGGCGAGATCATGATTCGCGCCATCGTCTATACCGGAAGCTCCAATGAGAACGAGCTCAACCCCGCTCTCACCCTGGCTGCCGGAAACTATCCCAACCCCTTCAACCCCACCACCACCATTTCTTACAGCGTGCCCACCAGCGGCATGACCTCAGTAAAGGTCTTCAACCTCAAAGGTCAGGTGATCAATACTCTGGTTAACAAAGAATTGGCCGGCGGAAACCACAGCGTAGTCTGGAATGGCACCGATATGAACGGCAGAGCCGTATCCAGCGGTATCTATTTCGTGCGCGTGGAAAATGACGGTAAAGCAGTAACCAGGAAAATGCTGCTCTCCAAATAAGTAAATCTAACCATTAAACATAATGGGAGCCCTGCTTGCGGGGCTCCTTTTTTATATCCGTACGTTTGCATGAAGGATTGAGTGCATGTGTACAGCCTGAGCCCTGGAAGGGCGACAGACCATAGCGAGGGGTGTGAACCCCTTGTTACGCAGTTCAAAGATGTGGTTCAGCCCCGGAGGGACGACAGGGATTCATTGATTCGTTATGGGTATGGGGGCGGGGTTTTGTGTCGCCCATGAAGGGCTAAATGGTATATTAATGACTTGTTACGAGGGGTTTCGCTTCGCTCCACACCCTCGCTATGCTCTGTCGCCCTCCGGGCTATTGGTAGCTAAGATTTCATAAGATCCGTAGTCTTTCCTCGTAGCATCGGAATAGTGCGTTACGTTGTTGCGCTTGTCAGGAGAGCAGATAGGGCGCTGGATTGTTCGCCTCAGACTTAGCCTATGCTTAGCCCATAATCACTTCATGCTACGAGGAGATCATGGGGTAATGCAGGAGTAACGATGACCTCAGGCAGCGAGTTCACCTCAAGGCCAGAGGATTCGATGCGTCTGTTCCACCCCAAACTTCGCTTCGCTCCGCCTTGGGGACCCGGGCGGTGTCAAAACGGAACGGAGTTTCGTAAAAGTAAGCAGCTGCGCTGCTTGTGCAGACGAGACGTCTGCAATCCTAGCGCTCTACCCTTTCATCTTAGGTATTCAAAGACGACCTTTGATTAATTCCCGCTTGGTCTATATCCGAATATTCACATACTGACCGCTGAAGCTATAGCCACTGAAGGCAGGGAGCTTCTTTAGAGCAGCAATGTAATCGGCAATTTGTTCTTCTTCATGGATGCCACCGGTCTTGTAATCAATGACCAGGGCTTCTTTGGCTTGGGTATTCACCATCAGACGGTCGATCCGCAGTCGGTTGACGGGCAATTCCGTGTAGACTTTGTCATAGACCGGCGCGAAGAGGAAGCTGTGTTTGCGCAGCTCTTGCTTAACGCTCTCAAAGACATCCCTGAGCACTCTTTCTGAGAGCAGCGAGCCGTAATGGCTGAGGCACTGCAAGGCCGCGTAGCTGTGTTCGTCATCGGTGTCCCGACGGATGAAGCTGAGATAGTAATGCGCGAGCTCGCCATACAGATGCTGGCGCTTGTCCAGATAGACCGCTTTCCAATCGCGCACAGCGTTTTCTTTCATGGCCTTAGTAGCATCCCAATTGAGGCCATGCGCGCGGGGCAGGCTGCCAATCTCCAAGCTCAGCTCCAGCTTCTCTTTGGCTGGTTTGGGGCTTTTTTCTTTGGTTTCTGGATAGCAAGTCTTGAAGCACAGAATCCCTCTCTGATCCGGGATTACTCCATCAAAGAACTCTTTGCAGGTATTGGCCAGAATCACGGGTAATCTCAGACTATCTTCATCTTTGTCAGCATAGTATTCATCCCAGGTTTTCTGACCCCGATAGGAGAAATATACATGCAGCGCGGTTTTCGCTCTGGTAAAGGCGACATACAGCGCGTTGAGCTCTTCCAAAAGGCTTTGCCGGCGTTTCTGTTCCCATAAATCTTTGGCGCTGGAATGCCTTAGTACGTCTTCATAGTGATAGCTGAGCGCGTAGGCATCGATATCCTGAAATCCGGGGATGCTTTGCCCTGTGCTATCACCCTTCCCCACATCAGTGTAACGATAGCTGGAATACAGCTTCTTTTCGTTGTTTCTGCCACTATCGGAGAGATCGTAAAATGCGAAGACGCGGTCAAACTGCAAGCCTTTGGATTTGTGGATGGTAAGAAGCTGCAAATGGTCTTCACCCTCCACGGATACCATCTGGAAGCTTTCCTGCTTGCTGTTGTCTTCGATGAAATCCAAGAGATCTGCCGCTTTCGCGCCCTGAGATGCCTGATTGATCTCCCAATCCCGCACCAGCGATAAAAACGCTTGAAGGTTCAATTGATCGCGTTTGCTCTTGGATATCTCATCAGTCAGAAGTATGCTCATCAGCTCACGCAGGCTTTGATAGGGAGTTTGATCCGTATGCCTTATTGCCAGATCATACCACTGCTTAAGAAAATCCGCAGTGCCAAAATCCGGGATGTAGCTATCAGCCATATCTTCCGGCACGCTGATGATAGCAGAGATGGCATCCACAGCCTGTTTGAGGGCAGTGCTGCTGAGCAGCAAATAGTCACTGCGCAAGAAACAGAGCAGGCTATACCAATCCCGATAGACTACAAACTTCATCCAGGAAATCAAGGGTGAGACCAGATGATGCTCCACGATCGAGGTCGAAGGCTGGAACACCCCGGTGATCCCCTTTTCTTCCAGCATGATCTGGAGATCGCTCAATTGCTTACCCTTGCGGCAAAGAATGGCCACTTTCTGATCTTCGTCTTCCTTCAGGGCCGGCAAGACCATGTTTTCGATAAAGTCTTCATACACAGCGTTTTTGTCATCCAATTCGCCCCGGCTGGAGTAGGGGCTAAATTTGAGCTCGATGATGCTGGAAAGATCGCCGATAGCGGAACGCACCTGAGGGTAATCCCACTGCATGTTATTGTCCCGCAGATAGCTGTGGATGGAAGGATTCAGGAAAATGGCATTGATGAACTTCATCATATCCGTGGAAGAGCGCCAGGAATCGGCCAGGACATCGCTTTTGGCATTGGCCAGGCTGCCGATTATGTGTTTCAGATTGAGCAGGAGATCCCGCTCTCCCCCACGCCAGCCAAAGATGGATTGCTTCTCATCTCCCACCACGATCACCCCACCCAGATCCTTGGAGCCATAGCCGGCACAGATCTCTTCGATGATGGGACGCAGGATGTTAAACTGGATCAGCGAGGTATCCTGAAACTCGTCGATCAACATGAAGCGGGTGCGATGGCTGAGAAAATGGTAAAACTCCGTAGCGGTGTTTTCCACCGAGAGATCAAAGGCCGGAGGCTCCTGAGAGAACAGGGCTTCGAAGGTAAACCAGCTGATATCGTCATAGGTCATGTTTTTGTAGCGATAGATCAGACGGTCGTATTCTTCCAATATGATGCCCCAGAGCTCCAGAATCTCTTGTTGTTCCGGCAAAAAGAGAGTGAAGTAAAGGTGATCGGCCAGGGCTCGGGTTACCAAATCCTGAGTTTGATTCAGCTGCGCTTTGAGCTCTGCTTTACGGATCCGTGTGCCACTATAGATGTTCTTTTTGGCCAATACCTTCAGCATAGCGTGAGCTTGTTGAGGATCGGAGAGCAGTTTATCGATATGAGCCAGAGCTTCCTGCGGAGTGGCAAATTCACTTTGCAAAGCATTACGAAAATCAGAATTGAAATAGTCCATGAACTCTGCTCCGGCTTTGATCAGTCCGAAGACTTCGTTGAGCAAAGTCTCAATGCTGTCCCAGAAGATGCGCAGCTCCGCTCCCGAAGTTACATCATAGACGTTTTGCGGGCAGCGATAACGGATCACATAGTAGAGCCAGCGAGAATTGATCAGATTGCTAAAGAAGCCGGCGTAATCATCCAAACTACGTTCCACCTTGCGTTGCAGCAGTTTATCGATGCGCACGCGAATCTGGGGCTGCATCAGGTGTTTGAGCAGAAAGGGCATGCGCTTTTCGATTGCTCCCAGATCGATGTCATAGCGATCAATGCTTCTCAAAGGGCGCACGATATTGCGGAAGATGCTGCTGATGTAGCTGTCGATAGTCATCACCTGCAGCTTCCGTTTATCACAAAGGATTTCCTGTTTAGCCGAGATCAGCGCGCCTTCTTCTTTGACTTCAAGCCTGGCATGATCCCTGCCCAAAACCCGGCACAGATCAGCTAAGAGGCCTTCATCTTTATGCTCGATCAAGCTGTCCAGATGTTCCAATATGCGATCGCGAATCTCGTAACTGGCCTTGCGGGTGAAGGTGAGCGCGAGGACTCCATCCAAAGAAAAAGACTCGTATTCATAGTAACGCACGATCAGGGCAATGTATTCCAAAGAAAGACGATAGGTCTTCCCCGTGCCGGCGCTGGCTGAGATGATCAGATTCTCAAAACGTTTCATTGTGCACCCCCGGGAGATAGAGATCACTGCGACTCACGTCACGCATCACAGAGCGGTCAGTGCTCTTAGCTGCAAGCCTGTAGCCATATTCAAAGCAAGCAGAGAGAGCTTGCGAGATATTCTCCAGATACTTGAGCCGTTTCTGGTCTTTTATCTTGATACTATCATCAACCCGCATTTGCAGGATCAACCAGATCACCGAAGTCAGTTGGGATTCGGCTTCGGGATCATCCAGAAGATAGTAGAGCCATTCATAGAAGATCAATTGCTCTGCCTTGGCCCGACCTGTCTTGAAATCCACGATGTACTTGCTGCCTGGGCTTTCGATGCGCAGATCCGCTTTACCGGTTATCCTGATTCGATACTCACTGCCGTCAATGTTCTGTTGGACAAGGATTTTGCCTTGTTTCTCAGCATCGGTCATGCGTTCACTTTCCGGGATCAAAGTGAAGGATGCGTCGCTCCAGTTTCGGCGCAGGAACCTTATATAAAACTCCTTCAGAGAAAGGGCCAGACAATCGCAGATGATGCTGTTCAGATAGTCCGCGTTATAGTTCTTTGGCATTTTGTACCTGAATTGGGGGTGATTGATTAGTTCCAAAAGAGCGGTTTTGAGCTTTTCCGGATCGGCAAAGACAAGGTCCAGCGATGCGGCATTATGGTGTTTACTGGCCTGATCTCCCAATACTTCGGCAAAATAGGCATGCAGCAGAGTGCCGAACAGCGTGGGCGAGATCACTTCCTTCCGAAGGATACGACGAGGAGATATCTTACGCAAACTGCTGATATACCACACAAAGGGATTGTAGGCAAAGAGGCTGAGGTCATAGCTGCCGCACTTGATGCTGTGCTCCTGCCCATAGTCCATTGCCGGATCACAAGGCAGACGGAAGAATGCCGCGTCAATCGGGCTGTGATAGCACTCACAATCCACGCTCAGACCTGGCAGATCGGCCTTTTGGGCTTGCCAGTTTTGCAGCACGCCCAGTTCATCCACACGCAGAGCCTGAGGTTCCAGCCCGGTGAAGCTTTGCAACTCTCCGATGAAGCTGCTGTGATCTATCGCTTTTTCAGCATCAAGATAGCTAAAGAGCAACACTTCTTTCGCGCAAAACACTAAACGGAAGAAATAGTATCGTTCCCACTCCCGGATATCGTCGTAGGTCTTGAGTCCCAACACCTTGCGTTGATGCTCATTGAGCAGCCAGATCGGGTTTGGCGCAGTGGGCAACACTCCTTCTACCAGATTAAAAGTCACTACCCGCTGAAACACTCGATTGCGGGCATCCAGAAGGTTGCTGACCTCCCATTGAGGTTTACTCTCGAGATCTATGTCCCGCTTGAGCCGGATGCTTTTCAGGTAGTCCAGCCACAGCTCAAAGACTCCCAAACAAGGGATCTCAAAGAGCTCAGACCAGCTGGAGATCAAGCCCAAATCCTGAATAGCAGAAAAGTTCGCCATTGCCGACCAGACCTTGGGCAATAGGTCAGTGTTTTCTCGCTCCATAGCAGTGGAATAGCGCTGCACAGCCAGGCTTGTGCTTAGCAGTTCTGCCAAATCCCCAATCCCGGTGATCCGCATAATGTCTTGCAGCACAGCGTTCAGGGACACGGCAAAGTGGAATAGTCGGCTTTCTTCATTATCAAATTGTCGCGCTGGATCGGTATCCAGATAGAGCAGTTCCTGGTTCTGCTGTTCATAGAGCTCTCGTTCAAAAGCCACGAAATCCTGCTCTGTCCACTCTGGACACAGAGGAATGAGCATTTGCGGATGCACAAAATACTTGATGATGATCCTCAGCGGGATGTAGCCGGGACTATCCTGCAGGCTTTGCAAGATTTCCAGAAAGACGCGTTGGAAGCGATACCAATGAGTTTCACAGATGGGCAACTGCTCATTGACGAGCAGTTTGTTTGGATCAAAATACGCCGAATACGCCTTTTTGCCAAACTGGCTATCCAGGATCGCGCACTCGCCCACATCCATCGCGATAAAGCTAAGTGCCTGTTGCTGTTCACTCTCGCAATCAAAGAGCCGGATCCGGGCTTTGCTCTTCAGGCCTTCCCAATTTGCGGCAGGATCAAAAAGCCCAGTTTCCCAATGCTCTTGATCTGCAGCCACCCCTTGATAGATGAGCAAGACTTCGTTTCCAGCCGCTTCGCATTGCCTGAGTAAGGCCTTTTCCAACTTACTGTAATAAAACTGATTGACGCAGATGATCCGATATCCATTGAAAGGGATTTGGGCTGCATCCGAGCCCTCGTGAAAGATGCGATCAGAAAAACCGTGACTAGAGATAAAACTCCGGTAACGCAAGAGTATATCGCTGATGCGCCGGATGTTATCTTCCTGCCAAAGCCGGAGATTCAGATTCCTTTGCGCTGCCTGCTCCTGAAACTCCAAGACCGGGATCCCGGCATCGCAGAGTTCACTGCAAAACTGAAAGAGCTGCGTTCCCCACAACACAAGATCGGCATAGCCATTGAGATGAAAGTGTTCCTTGTCCTCTTCGCTCAGCACCTGATACAGACAGATCAAGCGTTTATCGTCCTCCAGAATAGGGGATGGCATACACAGCAAGAGATCCCGGAAATCCTGCATGCTGATCCAGAGCAGATCCTGCAAGGCCCAGTGTTCTTGATACTCCAGCCGTGCCGCGTCTGCTGAAGCGCGAGTGGGATAGATCATTACACTTTTGTCGCTAATGGCCGAGAAGGCCGCTTGCGAAAGGCTTTCGGAAAAACTGATTGTGATGAAATTCATCGATGCCCCCTTAGAGCAAAGGCGAAAAGAGCCGACAGATGGACTCCTTGCTGCGCTCCAAGATACTTCGTTTTTGAAACTCTTCAAGCTCCAGCTTCTTGCTGAAAGCGAGGTCGGTATAGAAGGCTTCATCGGCTTCCCGGGCCAGAGAGTCTTCATAGACCAAAGCCGTAAGCTCAAAATTGTGGTTAAAACTCCTCAGATCCATGTTTGCCGTGCCCAAACCCAACACTTCATCATCCACGATCAGGATCTTGGCATGGATAAATCCCCGGGTATATTCATAGATCTCAACGCCCACTTCCATCAGCTCCTGATAGTATGACCTGCTACCCCAATACACCATCCAATGATCAGCCTTGCCCGGAACGATGATCTGCACCTTTACGCCACTGATGGCCGCGGTCTTGAGCGCCATCAACAGCGCTTCATTGAGGATCAGATATGGAGTGATAATGCGGATATAGCGATGCGCGTTGGCAATGGCCGAAAAATAAAGCTGCAAGATGCTGGAATGATCTGTATCCGGACCGCTGGCCACCACTTGCACCGGGCTTTGCCTTTGCACATGCTTGATTGCCGCCGAATTCAGATAGCGGGATAGCGCCTCGGTGGCAAAGAGATTCTCACCCTTCACGAAGTACCAGTCTCCCATAAAGATAGCCTGCATGGAAAGCACTGCTTCGCCCTCGAAGGATGCCACGGAATCCCGCCAATAACCAAAGTATGTATCCTTACTCAGATATTTATCCCCGATATTGAGCCCACCCAAAAAGGCTAGTTTACCATCCACTATCACCAGTTTCCGATGATTCCGATAGTTCATCCGGCTATTGATCAGAGGGATCCAAACCGGCATAAAGGGAACGAACTGCACTCCCGCGCGTCTGATTTCAGATTTGAAGCGGCGCGAGAGCTTCCAGCAGGCCACATCATCATAGATAAAGCGAATCTCCACCCCTGCATGGGCTTTTTGGATCAAGAGATCCTTCAGATAGCGTCCGGTGCTGTCATCGGAGATCGAAAAATACTCCAGATGCACGTGATGCTTTGCTTCCCGGATGGCATCACAAATGGCGGCAAAGGCGATTCCGGTATCATTAAAAAGCTCTATCTCATTGTGCCCGGTGAGGATGGCCTTGCTGTTGTTCTTCAGGAGTCTGTGCAGTTTGTGTTCCAGCTGATGATTGAGCAGAGCGCTATTAAAACCCGGGATCATCAGCTTGATCTTCTCCATCAGTTCATTGTCAAAGAGTTCTTTGCGATTGAAGAGCTTGATCTTACGCCAGTTTCGGCCAAAGAAGAGATAGAAGATAAAGCCCACCACCGGGATGAAGATCAGCACCATGATCCAGGCCAGAGTATGCACCGGAGAGGAGTTTTCCAGCACCAGCACCACGATGATCAGAAAGATCGTAAGCGCGAAGATCACATAGATGATGTTTGAGGTCACACGGTTGAAGGTTTGCAACACATCTCCACCCCAAATCAGCTGGATCAGAGATGCCACCAATGCCAGGCTGAGCAGCAAGGCCAGCACCATCAACACGGCATCCAAAAGCTTATGCGAAGGCATCACATTGAGTGTCTATGCGGCAGATAGGCCAGGCTTGACACGAAGCTCAGATGGGCTCCGGTCATCTGCTGCTCACAGCGGTTATACGCCCTTTGCTTTCCTGAGTTTGAGCACAAACTCAGTACCCTGATTCTCTTCACTGGTGACCTGCAATTCCACTCCCAAAAGCTTCAGATAGCCCAAGCTGAGCCTGATGCCCATCCCCATCCCCAGCTCCTGATCGGTTCCGGCTTTTGCCTGGAGGCCTTGCTTCAGCAGCTTGGCCAGCTCTTCTTTGCTCATTCCCACTCCGCTATCGCGAATCCGGAGCTCCAGATACCGGTCTTTGTCCCGACAGGAGATACTGATGCTTCCCCCTCCGGGTGTGAACTTGATGGCATTGCTGAGGATATTGCGCAGCACAATCTTCATGATATTCGGTTCGGTATAAGTAGTCAGGTTATCCGCAGCCAGGATCAGATCCAGCTTGATCCGCTTTTGCTCCAGATGGCTCTGATACATCCGGATAATGGGGTCAAACAGCCCTTTCACGCTCACATCCTGCATCAAGCGATCCACATCTTTGCTGAAACTGCGGGATTCTATCCACACCATCATCTCGGTGAGCAGATCGGTGACGCTATCCAGACTGGTGATGATATGGGTCAAAAGCTCATCCGCGCTTTCACCGCTGATGCTGCCATCCTGGATCATCTTCAAGGCTGCCGCGCTATTGGCCGCAGGACCACGCACGTCGTGAGAAATGATCGAGATCAAGCGGTTCAGCATCCCCATTGAAGTATGCAAATCGTGATTGCTCTCTTCCAATTGCTGAGCCTGGCGTTTGATCAATTGGTTGGAAGATTCCAGTTCGGCGTTTTTTTTCTGATAAGTCTGATTCTGCAGTTCGATCTTACGCCTCAGATACTCCGCTTCCTGCTTTGAGATCAGCTTTTCGGAGAGCTCCGTGTATTGCTGCTCTTGCAGATCATTCAATACCTGCAAGCTGGCATTGGCACCCTTCAGATCCCCTGTATTTTCATAATACTTAGTCCAGAGTTTATGCAGATTGATGCGATGCTGGATAATCTCCATGTCCTTCGCTGCCTCATCCGCCATCTGCAGATATTTGTGGCTTTGTTCATACTGCTCTTGTTCGATGTGCATGGTAGCCAGATTCAATAGGACATTGATCAGCCCAACTCTGTCTTCCTCAGCATTCATCAAGCTCAAAGCCTGAGTGAGGCAGCTCTCGGCTTCATCCCAACGCCGCAACTTGTTGCAAATGGAGCCCATAGTGCTCAAGGTATCGGCTGTATGCTCATCACCGTAGTATTTGCGGCTGATCTCCAGGGATCTTACGATGTAGTCATAAGCTTCATCATAGCGGTTCAGATCAGACATGGTGAGCGCCATATTACCCAAGGCGTAGCTAAGATAGGGCAGGATGTTTTCCCTGGTAGCGATCTCGATGGCCTCTTCATAGGCCTTTAGCGCTTTTTCGTGACTCTTTAAGGGGCGATAGGAATTGCCCAGATTGATCAAGGCTGATATCCTTACTTCAGGCTCGGTGGGGTTATCATCCACGTATTGCAGCAGCTCGAAACACAAATCCACAGCCCGGGCAAATTGCATTGTAAAACCATAAGCCACCACCAGGTTATTGACGATGGGCATCCACATCGTGTGAGTGCTGTCCATTTGCGCCAACATATCTTCCCAGGTGTAAATCGCCCGCAGATGATCACCCCGCATCGAATGAATGATGGCCATCGTGGATTGCACGTGGAACACCTCATCCGGCAGATCGTGCGACTCCGCGATCGCGAGAGCCTTTTGCAAGACAAGCTCTGCTGCTTTCGGATCCCGGCCGTTGATATGAAAACGAGCCAGGCCGATGTATAAACTGATCAGACTCTCCGGATACTCGCTATAATCGTGATCATTCGCGAAATTCTCCAGCTCTTCCACGATCTGTAAAGCCCGGGTTCTTTCTACCCGAATTATCTCATCCAATTGCTCTCTGACCCGATCCAGGGCCTCAGAACTTAACGGTTTTTTCATGTTTCACCCCATTTGCGCATTCTATATTTCCCCGATGTTTTAGTCAATATATTTGTTTGTGAGGTTGCAGCTTGGTGCTTGGTGCTTGGTGCTGGGTGCTGGGTGCTGGGTGCTGGGTGCTTGGTGCTGGGGACTAACACCCTAAAATTGTAAATCGTATTGTAAATCGTAAATTGTAAATCGTAATTGTAAATCGTAAATTGTAAATTGTAAATTGTAAATCGTCTCTCCCTTGTGGCAGTTAATCAAGCGCTCATCCCCCCTTAATCAAGCGTTAACAATTAACGCTTGATTAACGCTTGATTAAGACTTGATTAACGCCCTTAAACCAGAGAGCAGGCACTAACATACATATATCACAATTACTTATGAGCTTATTACTTATGAGCTTGATCCGTAGCGAAGCTTTCCGAAGCTCCGTAACCCCATCCATCGCTTCATCCTCATCCACAATCGTACATCGTACATCGTACATCGTAAATTGTAAATCGTACATCGTACATCGTACATCGTAAATTGTAAATCGTAAATCGATAATCCCTCTATCCGCAGACACTTACCAGCAAACTGAACAAACACTTCCCTCCAACCTTACTAATGTATGAAGGAGAAGATATGATTCCAGAACTACGCCTTAGTTACAGAATGTTTAGACCCCACTCTACCAGTGTGTCATGAATGAAGGTCAATAATGCTCCCTTATCGCTTGCGAGATATTGAAAAATCTCTATCTCCCCTGCTGTTAACAGTACTCAATCTGCAATGTGTGATTGCACGCGAAACGGAGCCAGACATAGATCATATAAGGGCTTATCCTGCCTGCGGGATAAGGAGATTTTTTGCACTTTGCCGGCTAAGCGCAATTCAACCTTATAAAGACAATCAGGTAGCGCATTCGAGCATAATGCGCTCATTGCTTTGGCTTGCACCACACAAAAGGAGAATATAATGTCTCACAAAGCATCTACAAATCACGGAGTCTTTAACGGCCAGTCTACACATGAGACAAGATTCGATCGAGAATGTATAGTGGGGGGGGGAGGTCAGTTCATAGATTTGACACGAAGTCTCATTCTCACTATCATAATACTTGTTTCATGCGTCGTGTTGTATGCTCAGTCTCAAGCTGAATTATTTAGAAACAATGTTTTAAATAATATTCCGGAATTTACCCCCTTAAGAAATCCCTCTGATACTCACGGCAATCTGTATGCAAAAGGTGATACAGTTTTTATCGCAGCTAGGTATGATCTTCCGACATATGGTTTTTCGTTAGCTCCCGAGAAAGTACAGGTAACATACTTCACAAAAGTGACACTAGTGTTCGATGGCTACCCGTCTGGGAACAAGATTGTTGTTAACTGGGGAGATTCCATCGGGAGCACATCAACAATTATGGCCTCTTTAGACACAACAGCTAGTCATCAGTACAGCTCTCAAGTTCAGTCATATAACGTTAGCATCAAGACTTATCGTGAACCCGGAACGTCCTACATCGAAGAGCCAGAACACGAGATTAACTACGAAGTGGGCATTTTCCCATATACAGAAACAGAGGAAGTTGCGACTGTGGAAGGAAGTGCAGTGGGGAATCTGACTCATTATCAAAGCTTAGTCTCCGGAAGCATCAAGAGACCAATTCTGATCATTGAAGGTTTCAACATGCACAACACAAACACCGTTTCCAGTATCATTGGCTTGAATCCAAGTTTATATAAGAATTTACTCACGGATGGTTTTGACTTATACATACTGACATTTGCGGATAGTCAGAACAGCTTGGTGTTGAATGCAGGTTTGGTACTTTCTGCACTTGATAGAATAAAAGCTCATCATGCTGATGGGGGTGTGTATGCTGGAACTGGATGTAAACCCATAAAAGTTATAGGCTACTCCATGGGGGGGGTGTTAGCAAGGATAGCCCTTGCATGTATAGAAGACCAATATGATGAAAATGATCAATATAGTTATGCTCACGGAAGCAATCTTCTACTTACGGTTGATTCACCGCATCGTGGCTTTGTGATGAATACCAATTTACAAAGCGATTTGGATGACTTCGTGAACGACATCATTAATCTACCGGGAGGTGATCAAAATCATGAGGCTCAAATGAATGAACTGATGGCTACATTTTCTTCTATAACAAACTCTGATGTTGCTCGCCAATTCATGCGTAACAATATTAATGCTAATACTTTACCATACGACTTTACAGATGGTTCTGACGAGTATAGAAATGTTTTTGATTTTCTTAACCCGTGCGATGCGCATAATGTGCCTCAAATCAACAAAGATTGGGACTATTACTACTCAGGTGATTATAACCCGCAATTAGATTTTAAATCCGGTTTCCCTTGGAAGCAGAATAACATCAGGAAGTATGCTATTGCTTTCGGATCCTATGACGCAGTCGGTAACACTGCTGATTACACAAATTTCGCAAGTGTGCAATTGAAATGTAAGATTCTTGGAGAATCTTATTCAACAAATTTGTCATCGATCCCCAGTGCATGGTACGATAAATGTCCGGCATCATATTTCCCAACCAAGTTTCATTATCAACAAAAAGTTCAATTTTCAAGCAACTCAACATTTAGTCAGATAGTTAACTGGATTCTTGGAACCGCGGCGGTAAAGATTAGATTTAATGTCAATTATGATCTTCCCTTAATCCCAGTCATATCCAGCTTGTGCATTACAAATCGGGAGTTCGCTGAGCCATGGCAGAGCCAATATACTCCATACTCTGCTGATATTACCCAAGAGGTGCTGACTCCATTTGATGAATTCTACATTCCAACAGACGCGAACTCACATCAAGTACTTAGCCCTCATACATCGGGATGGATCAGAAACAATGTATCGGATAATGCGGAGGAAGCAATCATAGGTCAAATTAGCGGGATACTACGCCATAATAATCTTCCTTTGGTGACTCAACCAATTGTAATAACAAATTTATGCACTGGAGATATGTTCAATCTAAGCACAAACGCATTGGGATATATCCAATTTGACAACCTATATATTAATAACTGTGTTTATGAGATCAAACATGCTGATGGGATATACTATCCTCAATTGGTTGAAATAGTCGTAGATAGATATGGTGACGCTAACTTTGGCATTGCTGATTTTACTGCACCACATACATTTGTGCTAGTTGACAAATCTCCAAACTCAATTGCCTGTCACACTATTTCAAATGCTTTTGAAGTTTGCAGAGGAACAAATATATCACATATTAAGATTAAGTCTGACACGTATTTGGAAAAAGTACAAGTGAGCGATTTAGGTGATAACGCGCAGAACTTTTTTTTGGAAGGCTTGGGAACTGTAATCATACGCTCAGACACAAGGGGAATGCCCCTTTCAATCTTGAATAACAACAGTAATTGGGTTAGTGAGCTAACCATCCGGAATATCATTTTTGAAGACTCCGAAAATGACGGGGGAGGTGGAGTATCCATTGGTGGAAACATACATCACGTTACAATGGAACGCTGCACCATACGTAACTGTGGTGATAATTACTATGTATATGGTAGCGTGGATGTCCCCATTGGCTTAGTATCTAATGTCCCAATTCATATAAATGATTGTGATTTCTATAACAACATTGGCCATCAAGTCGGCCCTAGTAATCGCACAATAGGCCCCATTTTACTGAATAGTGACAGGGAATCAAATCATTCAATCATTGAGAACAGCCGCATTCATGACAACTCATCAGGCAATTCTTCGGCTATTCGCGTTTCCGGGAAGGGTCTTTTTGTAATTAGAAATAATATAATACGTAATAACTTTCAAAAGATGTCGGGATATACTAGTTCTATATCAATCAGGAACGCACAAAACGTCGAGATTAGCAATAATATTATTGATAGCAACGACCATAATGAAGACATCGTCAATAGATACGAGTATGCTATTGGCTTATCCAGAACAATTAGTGACTCTTCAAACGTGTCACTAATAAATAATACTATTGTATCGCACAGGAGCGCTCTGTATATCAACAGCGTCGATGTGAATGCCATAAACAACATATTTGATGTCTCAAAAGTTGGTATAAATTGCTATGCTGGATATGATCCATCACGACTGCAATATTCGTATAATGTCATGAAGTTAGGTGGTAATGCCACTGCCACTGTAAACTATGATATCAATCTCCCTTCAAATCATAGCAATCTGTTTGGTGATCCCAAACTAGATGCAAACTATACACCCATTTGGGATTCCACGACAATGTCCCCCTGCATCGATGCTGGATATGGCGAATACGATCCAGATGGCACTCCTCCTGATATTGGAGCAAGAAGAGCAATTTCTCACCGTTACTGGGAATACTCTTTCACAAATCAGGCCGATGCAGAAAAGTGGTATTGGGTGAGCTATCCGATCCTGAACTCCATTACCGACAATGCCCTCATGGCCAGTGAGTTCTTTCAGGAACTGCTGCTATTGCATAAAAACTCACAAGATGAGGACACACCCACCTATCTTGATGAGATAGGCTGGGTGGAGGAAGGAGAACTCACAAAAATCCAATGGAGACCTACAGAAAATGTATGGACTCCTAACCAAACCTCACACTACGTTTCCAGTCCTCAAGGCTACAAGATCAAACTCTTACAGAATGCTCCGGATGTGGTTACCCTGAGTGAGAGCGGCCTTAAAACTCCGGTTACTACTGAGTTCCAGATTCATGGTGGAGTGGAAAACTGGATAGGTTATTTCAAAGAGGAGCCGGCCCTACCGCATGTAGCCTTTGCAAGTATTTGGGATGATATCGTATATATCAAAGCTAAGAATTGGAGCCTGCAGAGAGCAAATCCCATCGGTGACTACTATGGTATGCATGGCAAAGTTTCCTCTCTGAGATATGGGGATATGGTAATAATCAAAACAAATAGCACACATACGTTTGCTTGGGGCAGTGGTTCACCTGAGGTGCCACCAATTAAGGCAGATCCCAAGAACTTTGTTTATGATGAGAAGCAGGATTATATCCCGGTTTACCTAAGCATCGCTGATAGCATGATAGTTGATCTTAATGAAATCGGGCTATACGTTGATGGAGTATGCAAAGGCGCAGTAGTGGTGGAAGACAGTTTGGAGCAGATTTCGGCTTATGTGGATAGTGCCGCAGAACTTAGTGATGCCAATGTTGAATTTGTCTTCTGCTATGACGACAGAAAGGGTATGGGCCAGCAAACACGAAATTTGAGCCTGCAAAAGGGCAGACTTCAGGCAAAATACGGTCAAGCCGGACATCGTTATCCATACTTCGAGATTACTCTAAGCGAAGAGGAGATGGCGAATGTGGTGCCTCCTGATTTCTCACTCAAACAAAACTATCCCAATCCCTTCAATCCGACCACCACCATTACCTACAGTTTACCAGAAGCAACGAAAATGCGCCTTGACATCTATAACCTTAAGGGACAATTGGTCAAGACGTTGGTAAACGATG
>Ga0334884_1000422_pt1 | contig 78836 bp, 56 predicted proteins | sample GraSluR1_MG_7_FD_207215 | JGI IMG/M metagenome (GOLD analysis project Ga0334884, IMG submission 207215) | Sludge microbial communities from methane-producing bioreactor in Wageningen University, Netherlands - Granular Sludge_12_05 R1 | ecosystem: Engineered > Bioreactor > Anaerobic >... | reverse complement strand
CGAGTCGTAAGTTCCAAATTAACAGGCATGTATGAACATCCATAGCGGCATTAACTCCAAAGAGACCCCCCTTGGACTTCGTAGCGAAGCGCAGGAGTTCAAGCAGCGAGCATGCAGATCACTCCCCCCATTCCCGCTGTTTGAAGTCAATGCCGCCCGAAGATCAAGGGCTACTCTGAACCGAGTCGTAAATTCCAAATTAACAGGCATGTATGAACATCCATAGCGGCATTAACTCCAAAGAGACCACCCTTGGACTTCGTAGCGAAGCGCAGGAGTTCAAGCAGCGAGCATGCAGATCACTCCCCCCATTCCCGCTGTTTGTAGTCAATGCCGCCCGAAGATCAAGGGCTACTCTGAACCGAGTCGTAAATTCCAAATTCACAGGCATGTATGAACATCCATAGCGGCATTAACTCCAAAGGAGGCAAATAAACTGGCGGAGAGTCAGGGATTCGAACCCTGGGTACCCGTAAAGATACAACGGTTTTCGAGACCGTCCCGTTCAACCACTCCGGCAACTCTCCGCGCATGAAGGTCAACGTTTATTGCGAAAGAAATCTGTCAAGATCAAAGCGCAGTCCGCGGCCAGAACCCCGCGTCTGAGCAGGGGGTGGTGATTGAAGCTTTTGTCCCATAAAGCATTGTAAATGGAGCCAGCAGCTCCGGCTTTGGGGTCGCTGGTGCCATAGACCACCGTGCCCACCCGGGAAAGGATGATGGATCCGCTGCACATCAGGCAGGGCTCGAGCGTGATATATAAGGTATAGTCTTGCAGATACTTCAGTCCCATGCCTTGCGCTTCGTCGAGGATCAGTTTTTCAGCGTGGGCCAGAGGATTGTTTAATTGTCTGGTGCGGTTGTGGTTCCCCAGGATCAGTTCACCATCCCGTACCAAACAAGCTCCCACTGGTATCTCATTTTCTCTGGCGGCCTGCTCAGCTTCTGCTAACGCTATACGCATGAAGTATTCATCGGTCATGGGCTTACGAAGATCTGGATTTTGGCCTGATTGAGCTTCTCTTCCATCCACAGTTCAAACCAATTTGGGCTTAGGGTTTGGACAAAGAGGCTGCGCACTTTTTGGCTGTCAACCCGCGCGCCCTTCTGGGGCTGCACTTTTCGAGGGATGAGGATGAGGGTTAGTTCTTCCAGTTGCTCCACCTGCGGCTTTTCGCTTCTTTGATGGCGCAGCATGGCATTGAGGAAGACCCTGTTCAGATCGTGAGTTTTGTATCTGGCGTCAATCCCGCTTTGGGTATAGCGCAGCAATTCATAGTCAGCGCTGCCTTCGATCACGCTGAGATCGGGATTCAGCATCAGCCATTCGCGAGCTTTTTGCTCTGAGAGTTGCTTTTGCCTGCTGACGCGGATCTCCGCCTGGATGGCATCTTTGACTTCTTGATAGGGCTGCGCGCGATTCACCTGGTTTTCGATGAGCAGGGCAATGATCCAGCTTCCGGTGGCCGAGGAATAGATGGGTTCCAGAAGGTCTCCCTTTTTACGCTCCATCAGTCTGGATTCGATAGTGCTGATCACCAGCGTGTCTTGATGCCATTTCTCACCGGGGCTCACTTTACCTGTTACATAGCTGCGGATTCCCAGCTCGATAGCAGTTTCTTGAATGCCCAGGCTTTGGGCTAATCTATAGGCAGCCATAGCATTATCGTGTTGAGCATTGATCGTGGAAGGTGAGATCACAGGAGGAATCTGGAGCGTGGAATAGCGGATCATGGACTTGGTGCGCTGGTGTTTACGATAGATAAAATAGCCGTTATCCTGGCGAATTAGCTTGCTCTGCGCGCCTTCCGGCAAGGGCTCAATGATATCCAGGATAGCTTTATCCACATGCTCGACGCGCACAAAATCCGAATCCACGATTCTGAGTCCGGGCAGATATTCACGCCGTTCTTCTCTGATGCTTTCAAAGCTCTTGCCCAGACTGATCTCTTCGTAAATGCTGTCCGCAACACTGTAACTATAGTTCAGATCAATCTCTTGCAGTGTGATGGGCAGGCTCAGATAGCTAAGGCTGTAGATGGGCTCCATGGCGTATTTATCAAGGTTTTGCTGGTAATAACCACGTAGTTCCTGCTCGCTGATGACCACATTCATCTGCTTGGGGTCAAAAACCAAAAGATCAAAGTCAACCGTGCTCGCCATGATCGAAGCAATGTTCTGGCGAGTTTTCTTGCTCAACAGCTCGTTGTCGATGATATGTGGCTTGAGCTTCTGGATGGGAATGTGATCGTTGAAATAGCGATTACGCAAAGTGCTCAGATTAACCGGACGGTCGTATCGGAGGGATTGTAGATAGAGCTCAGAGTCAAACTTGCCATCGGTGAAGAAGACTTCCGAGCTGCGGATGAAATGGGGGATGTTGTTACTCAGAGAATCCAGGACTTCGGCTTCGCTTACGTTGATGTCGTATTTTTTGTAGTAGTCATTCAGGATTACCCGCATGGAGAGGTTGCGCCAGGTTTCGTTGAAGATCTGTCGCTTTTCAGCGTCATCGGGTGCTCGGTTTGTCACGCTGCGAAAGTCTATGGTATTGCCTTGCAAGGCTCTGATGTATTCGGGATATGAGATTCTGGTACCGTTGATGATACCCGCGCTGTTGCCTCTGGGCCCAGAGCAGGACGCCAGAATCAGAGCGCTGATTAGAAGCAGGAATAAGTGTTTCATGGTTCTCCCAGGATTTCTTTTTGGATGTTTTGCAAGGTCTGCCAGGCCTCGATGGGGCTTATGTTTTCCAGATCAAGTTCTTTGATTTTGGCCAGTAGCGGTTCATGCTCGCTGGCTTTATCGATCATCACCTCAAAGATTTCCAGCTGACCCGTGCTCTGTGATAGCTTTTTGCGCAAGCTTGCCGTAAGGCCTTGGGGGCTGATCTCGTGTTCTTCCAGGTTTCTCAGGATCTCGGAAGCGCGACGGATTACCTTGTTTGGCACACCGGCCAGACGCGCGACCTGGATGCCATAGCTTTGGTCGGCTCCACCTCGTTCTATCTTGCGGACGAAGATCATTTGGTCATTATACAGCTTCACAGCCACATTGTAGTTCTTGATCTCAGGATAGATGTTTTCCAGCTCAGTGAGTTCGTGATAGTGCGTAGCAAAAAGGGTGAGGGCGCCAATCTGTTTATGGATTTGCTCGATGATCGCCCAAGCCAGGCTCAGACCGTCAAAAGTGGAAGTTCCGCGTCCGATTTCATCCAGCAGGATCAGTGAATTGGTTGTAGCGGAATTGAGGATATTGGCTGTCTCAATCATCTCAACCAAAAAGGTGCTCTGGCCTTGAGCCAGGTTGTCCGATGCGCCCACGCGGGTGAAAACACGATCAAAGATGGGCAGGCGCACATAGTCGGCGGGCACGTATGAACCCATTTGAGCCAGGATCACCAGCAGACCTACTTGTCTCAGATAAGTGGATTTACCGGCCATATTGGGGCCGGTGATCAGGGCAATCGTGGTGTCGGGATAATCCAGCTCAGTATCATTGGGGATGAACTCGGCTTCGCCCATCAGCTTTTCGATCACGGGGTGTCTTCCGGATTTGATGATCAAGCTGCGGTCATCGCTGAACTCGGGTCGGCTATAGTGATTTTGCCAGGCCAAAAAGGCCAGCGCGCTATAGACATCGATCTCGGCAATGCATTCACTCAGGGCTTGCAGACGGGGAAGATGGCTAGCCAGATCCTGCCGCAGGTCTTTGTATAGCTCATATTCCAGGTTCTTGGTTTTCTCTTCGCTGGATAACACTTTGGCTTCAAACTCTTTGAGCCGGGGAGAGATATAGCGTTCAGCATTGGCCAGAGTCTGCTTTGCTATGTAGTAATCCGGAACCTTGCTCCTGTGGGTGTTGCTGATTTCCAGGTAGTAGCCAAAAACCCTGTTATAGCCAACCTTTAGGGTGGGGATACCGGTCTTTTGCCGTTCATCCTCTTCCAGACGGGCAATCCAGCTCTTGCCATCGTGGATCAGATCCAGCAGTTCATCCAGATCCGCGTTGAAGCCTTTGCGGAAGACTCCGCCTTCGGTAATCGTAATGGGAGGGTTTTCTCTGATGGCGGCTTCGATGGTGGCAGAGATATCTTCATATCCGCTCAGCACTGCGCACCAGTCAGTAAAAAGGGGGTGATCCAGACCTTTAAGTACCTGCATCAGGTCTTTCGCGCTGATCAGATAGCTATTCAGGGAGAGTAGTTCCCTCGGATTTATGCGCAGCGAACCCAAGCGGGAAACGATGCGCGAAATATCGCCGATCTCTTTGAGCCGTTTGCGGATTTCCTTTAGATAGGCGGAATGCTCCATGAAAGCTGTGATCACATTTTGCCGAGCGATGATATCATGCACATTGACCAGGGGGTGGGTGAGCCATTGCGCCAAGAGCCTCGAACCCATTGGGGTTTCGGTAAGATCGATGACGCTGAGCAAGCTGCCATGCTTTGTGCCATAACGGATACTGCGACTGAGCTCCAGATTGCGCCGACTGATCTCATCCAGTTGCATGTATTCCGAGAGCGAATAGTAATGAAGCCCGGTTATGTGAGACAGCGGTACCTTGTAAAGGCTCATCACATAGGCCAGAGCAGCTCCGGCAGCGGTTGCGCCCATTGGACGGTTGTGCGCGCCAAAGGCCTCGAGACTGCTCACTCCAAAGTGTTTTTTAAGGATGGCATTGGCCTCTGAAGGCTGAAATTGCCAATGATCAAATATACTGAGAGTGGGCTCATAATCCAGCTTGAGGGCTTTGATATGGGCTTCGGTGTGGATATCGTTTACCACAATCTCAGCGGGGCGCATCCTGAGAATCTCATTGGCCAATTCTTCAGCGGCCACTTCGGTGAAGCTGAATTCACCGGTGGATAGATCCAAGCAGGCAAAACCGATCTTCTTTTGCTTGTCTGCGATGTAGATCGCGCCCAGAAACACGTTGGCAGCGCCTTCCATCAGGTTTTGATCCAGGACCGCGCCGGGGGTGATGATCTCTGTCACATCGCGTTTCACCAAGCCCACGGCCTTTTTGGGGTCTTCCACCTGCTCACAGATGGCTACCTTGAGACCGCTCTTGATCAGTTTATCCAGATAGTTATCCAGGGCGTGATAGGGAAAACCGGCCAGGGGCACTGGGTTATCATCGTTTTTGTTACGTGTGGTGAGCGTGATATTGAGGATTTTGGAAGCAGTGATGGCGTCATCAAAGAAGGTTTCGTAAAAATCACCCATGCGGAAGAGCACCAGTTTGTCTGGATGCTTATCCTTGACCTCAAAAAATTGGCGCAGCATGGGGGTGAGCTTGGGGTTTTCCATCAAAACTGAACTACGAAGCTGTTGATTTCGCCGTTAGATAGGATTGCGCGAGCTTGCGCGCTCTGCTCCGTGCTGTCAAAAGGCCCTGCTAATACTACCCAGGTGGGCTTGCCCTGATGAGTTTCTTCAAAATAAACCGCGGGGACGCGCATACCGCGAATGCTCTCGCATAGGCGACGCGCGTTTCCTTCCACAGAAAATCTGCCTGATTGCAGATATATACCGCTTTGGGGTTTGGCTTTAATCTTAACTGGCAGGTTTTGATCAACAGTCGGCATGGTCACCTGCGGGCTTTGCGCGGTGGTGTCAGCCGTCGTGCTCTGGCTAAGCTGTTGGGGTACAGGATCCTTGATCTCAAGCGGGCTGTAAGGATACAGAAAGCTGATATCCACCGAGGGGCGTTTGGCCCTGAGTCCAAAGAGGCGTTCTTCTACCTGGTAGGCGATCTGGGAGTATTTGTCAAGCTCATAGGCCTGACGATAGGCCGCCAAAGCATCGCTGATCTTATCGCTTAGTTCATGGCTATGCCCCAGTTTAAACAGGTAATACTGACGGTCGTAATCCTTGATTTTGGTGATCTTCTCCAAGGTCTGCACCGAGCTGTGATACTTGCCTTGCTCGCGAAAGGAGTCACTGATCAGGTAAAGCGCGTTTTCTGCGTGCTGACCCTGAGGACTGAGCCGCAGATAGTTTTCCGCGTGAGCGATGGCCGAAGAATAGTCATCCTGGGCCAATGAAGCCACTGCCAGCCAATACATGCGTTCCGGGATTTGGGGAGAGCTGATTTTACGAAGTTGGATCTGCGCTTCACTATAATTACGATCCAGGATGTGGATGATCGCAGCTTCCAAGAGGGATTTTTGCCCATAGAGCGTCTTGCCAAAGCGTTCTCCGGCGCGTATGTGCAGTTCTAGAGCTTCAGATTTGGTCTTTTTCAGAAGAGCGCTATAATGCGAAACAAACGCCCGTTCATCGTCGTTGGTAGCTTTGATCGTGGGCAGACGGTCGGCCAGTTCATCCACGCGGCCTTTGTGATAACTGGCCTCCAACGCTTGCAAATCCTTACGGATCTGTGCGTTGAGCAGCGAAAAAGCCATGAGGGCAATCAAGAGGATGTATCTTTGCATTTGCGGATCAATCCTCCCTGTGGCCCTTCTTGCGGTATTGGCAGTTTGTAACGGAAGTTTGGCCTGGTATTGGGCACTGCTTGCTCGTCTGTGTCGTATATCCGGTTAACTTTCATTTTCACATCATCCTGGAAGTGGGGATAGATGACTTCGATGCTATCTCCCACGGATATCTTGCATAAAGCGTCAAAGACTATGCAGTCCTTTTCATGTGCAATTACTTTTCCACAATACTCAGTATCTGAGTGATAACTGCATTTATCTTGCGTGATGCCCTCATTCGGATCGTAGAAATCATAGAAGCCTTCCCAATATTCCCGATGCGAGACCTTGTTCAGTTCAGCCCGAAGGCGTGCCCAAAGCTCTGTGTCGTCAGCCTTTGCGTCATGCGCTGCCCGATACAGCCGGGTAACCTGGGCCACGTAGTAAAGGCTTTTCATGCGGCCCTCGATCTTGCCGGCATCCACATTTGCAGTCTTCAGTTTTGGGATTTTCTCGAGCAAACACAGGTCTTTGGAGCTCATGATATAGCTGCCATATTGGTCTTCTTCGATGGGGAAATACTCTCCCGGTCTGCTTTCTTCGGTCAGAGCCCAATTCCAGCGACAAGGATGGGTACAAGCCCCGGAGTTTGCGCTGCGATTGTTCAGATAAGCGCTCAATAAGCAGCGTCCTGAAAACGCGACGCACATTGCTCCGTGGATGAAGCATTCCAATTCAAGCTCAGGCAGGGCAGCCTTGATCTCACAAAGTTCAGCAAAGCTTAGTTCGCGCGCCGGAACGATCCGTTTCGCGCCAAGAGAATGCCAGAAACGGGCTGTTTCCAGATTAGTGACATTGCTCTGAGTGCTGATATGGATGGGGATATCGCTATGTGTCTTGACAATGTTGAATACTCCGGGATCCGAGACAATCACGGCATCAATCCCGGTGTCTTTGAGCCATTGGATAAACTCCTTCAGCGCAGCAAAGTCCTGATTCTTCAGATAAGCGTTTAGTGTAAGATAGAGTTTGGCCTTGTGCGCATGCGCGAAAGCTATGGCTTCCTGCAAGTCTTCCCGATTGAGATTGGTGGCGGTGGCTCTGAGCCCAAAATCTTTGAAACCGGTATATACGGCATCAGCGCCATAGAGTATGGCATATTTGATCTTCTCAAGGTCTCCGCCCGGGGCAGTTATCTCCATCAATTACTCATCGAGTTTAGCAAGGCGTGATTGTCCGGGCTGGCTTTCATCTGCTTACGCAGAGTTTCGATACCCTGGATGGGACTGATGGTCTTGAGATATTTACGCAGCACATACATGCGGTTGATTTCGTTGGGAGTCAGCAGCAGCTCTTCTCTGCGCGTTCCGGATTTAACCAGGTCGATAGCAGGATACAATCTCATATCCGAGATACTGCGATCCAGCACGAGTTCCATATTACCTGTACCCTTGAACTCTTCGAAGATCACCTGGTCCATCTTGCTGCCGGTATCGATCAAAGCTGTGGCGATGATGGTGAGGCTACCGGCTTCCTCTGTGTTGCGGGCGGCACCAAAGAACTTCTTGGGTTTGATCAAGCCATTGGCGTCAATACCACCGGAGAGCACTTTACCACTGGAAGGAGTGATGTTGTTGTAAGCTCTGGCAAGGCGGGTGATGCTATCCAATACTATCACCACATCCTGTCCCAATTCTACCATGCGTTTGGACTTTTCCAGGATGATTTCGGCTACGCTGGAATGATTTTTGGGGGATTCATCAAACGTAGAGGAGATCACTTCACTGTTGCCGGGCACCAGCACCTTTTTCATTTCGGTCACTTCTTCCGGGCGTTCATCCACCAGCAACACAATGAGATACACTTCCGGGTGATTGCTGAGGATGGCGTTGGCGATGTCCTGCAAGAGAGTGGTTTTACCGGTACGGGGAGCTGCCACGATCAGACCGCGTTGCCCTTTGCCCACAGGAGTAAAGAGATTGATGATGCGCGTGCTGTAGTTATTGGTGTCAAACTCCAGGTTGATTCGCTCGGTGGGGTAGTATGGGGTCAAGGTATCAAAGGTTCTGATATCCTGCAAATTATAAGGTGACATATAGTTCACGGCTTCTACCCGTAGTAGAGCATAGTATTTTTCGCCTTCTTTGGGAGAGCGCACGGGGCCGGAAACCATGTGACCATTTTTGAGCGCGAAACGCCGGATTTGCGTTAGCGAGACATACACGTCATCCCGTCCCGGAAGGTAGCTGTTGTTGGGGAATCTTAGGAAGCCAAAGCCGTCATCCATAATCTCCAGGCATCCCGTGACGAAGGCCAGACCTTCCTGCGCTGCTTGAAACTCCAACATCTTGAAGATCAGTTCATTGCCTTTGTATTGGGTGTAACTGGGGATTCCCATTTTTTTAGCCAGCTTAGTCAGCTGGGCTTGAGTCATTTTAAAAAGATCGTCTTCTATAAGCATTATTTATCTCCTTTTGCTTTGTGAGCGATGATGAGCAGTCTGGAAGCGCTGGCGCAACCGACGTCAGTTATCCTGCGGATCAGGGATTCACCTTCTGCGATCAGGCTTTTGTCTATTTCTGTCTGTTCAATTCGTTTGATGGTCTGCTGGCAATTCTTGATCAGGTTTGAGCAGTTCTGGGCATTTTTGGGGTCATCCACCGTAAAGTAAAAATCATGTGCCTGGGCCTTTTTCAGTTTCAGCTTCTTGACCAGGGCCAGGATCTCATCTTTAGTATAGGTGTTGCGGTGGAAAACGCCGGTGAGGCTGTCCACTTTGGCCACCCAATGATGCATGAGAATATGCGTTTGCTGCGCGGCACTTTGCTCGCCATCAGCATACATCTCGCTGAGGATGAAGCTGCCACCGGGTTTGAGCACGCGCAATAGTTCAGAGAAAACCTGGTCCAGACGCTCGAAGTGATGCAGCGAGTTCGAAGTGCATACGGTGTCAAAGTGTCCATCTTCGAAAGGCAATGCTTCCAGATTCATGCGGTAGATCTCCACATCATTTTCCGGGAACATAGTGGAGGCCTGCTCCACGCTGCGTTCTGAAACATCCACTCCGATGATTTGGTCATAGGATTTCAGGTTTTGTTTCAGCACGTTGATGAATTCACCTCTGCCTGTGGCTGCATCCAATACAATTCCACCATCGATCTGGTTTAGGATTTCGAATACGTCTTTCACGGCTTTTTCCTCGCTTGTGATTTTGTGGCTCCGGCAATAGAATGCCTTTTGCTATATATTTTGAAACAACGGGTCCAGAGACGATTCAAGTATTTTACAGCCCTGATTTTTCGTCAAGAGAAATTCGCGCTGATAGATGGACGGATGACCAAAAGGGAGTTGGTGGCGCTCTGATTGGCTACATGAACCGCATCATGCTCGGGGTAGACTGATCACAATGGTAGTGCCTTTGCCGGGCTCAGAACTGATCTTCAGGCTTCCGTTCGTCTTTTTGATGGAATCGCGGCAGAGCACCCAGCCCAAACCGATGCCGGAGTTACCCGCATTTCGTTGTGGCTGCTTCCGTTTATTTAGCGCAGTCAATTCGCTTTTGCTCATTCCCACGCCGGTATCCCGGATTGTTATCAGCACATTGCTGTCTTTCACTTCGGCCAGCAACAAGATTTTCCCCTTTTCAGGAGTAAATTTTACCGCATTGTTCAAGAGATTGCGCACTACGATTTTGATCAAATCGCTATCCACCAGAGCGTAGATCTGATCTTGCTCATGCTCGAAATCGATGCGGATAAACTTCTGCATGGCAATGGGTTGATAGATGTTGAAGATTTGCTGCAAATGTGGCACAATATCCTGGTTCTGAATATTGGTGCGGTCATCCAGTTTTCTGCGTTGCAGTCTGATCCCATCCAGCATTTCGTCCACCAGCTTATACATGTTCAGGCTACTGCGCTTGATGCTGTGCAGGATCTCATCAATCTCGTTTTCGGGAAAGTCTCCTGCCAATATCATCCCCAGAATGCGGTCAAAATTGGCCAAAGGTGCCCGCACATCATGGCTGATCACGCTTACCACCCAGTTCAGGGTTTCCACCGTGTCCTGCATGCTTTGATAGCTGGCGCTCAGCTCTTTGCTGTTCTTACGGATTATCCGGTTTTTTTGGGTTAGTTCTTTGTTTTGGAGTTTGTATTGCTCTGCCTGTTCTTCGATGCGTTTACGATAGTATTCTGCTTCGCTCTTATTGATGGAGTGTTCCAGATTTTCCTTATATTGGATGTTTAGCAGGCGGATAAGTTCCTGTTGACTCGCAGTCGCTTCTTCGAACAAGCCTTTACGGATCTGAATCTCGCTCAACTGCTGATAGTAACGCATGGATAAATCGTTGATGTTAAGCTCTTGAATGCTGATCCTGGCTTCGTTCAGGTATTTTTCTGCTTGATCTATCTTGTTTTGCATCAGGTAAATCGATGATATATTGAGCACGGTGTTTACCCTGGATACCGCATTGTAACTCGCTGCACTAAGCGCTAGGGATTTTCGATAATGTTGCAAGGCCTTGGCATAATCACCCAAGCCTTCATAAATGTAACCCAGGTTATTGTAGGATACGCTTTGATCGGATTTGGCAAAATACTTGACGCGCAGGCTAAGGCATTCTTCAGCATAGCGCAGGGCTTCTTCCTTGTTACCAAGTTCATTGAGAATAAGGCTGAGATTATTCAAACACTCCGTTTCCCGCCGCGTGTTTTTCGTCTTCTGCGCTATGGATAAAGCCTTCTTGATGGTCTCCAGAGCTTTTTGAAAATCGCCCATTTTCTCATAAGCAGTGCTCAGATTCATCATCGGAGAGAGTTCTAAGGCTTCATTTCCCATTCGTCTGGCCATATCAAGGGCTCGGTACGAATAATCCAAAGACTGATGAAACACTGCCATCCTACCGTATCCCACTGAGATGTTATTCATGATATTTAGCTTCAGAGTCTCATCGATATCATCTGCCACCAGGCTTTGCCAGATGGCGATGGCTCCCCTATAATCACCCATTTGGGCATTGCAGATAGCGATATTGGATTGCGCGCGGATATGTTGTTCATGCAGATTGTAGGCTTTGGCCAGCTTTAATACCTGTTTGAAGCTCTTTAAGGCCGCGTCATGCACAGCGCTTTTGCCGTAGAAGATGCCTATCTTCATCAGCATCTGCGCTTGCAGCTCTTCCTGACCGCAAAAGTCTAGCCCTCTTATGGCTGTCCTCAGTTCTTTTATGGCCTGCAAGCCTTCTTCAAAGGTCGCTGATTCCAGACGCAGCCCAATGCTATTGAGCTGATCAAGATCATGGCTTTGTAGGGGATTTCTCGTTTTTTTCTCATGTTCCAAGTTTTTGGACACTCCTTGTATTTGTCAATCGAAATCGTGCTTCTTGCTGTTATTTGCTCTGTTTCGGCACTTAAAGCGCTCTGCTTGGGTCTCTTTCACTTCAGCTTTAGCTCATGTTCTCCTTTTGGCAAGAGGGGAACATGAGCGAAAATGGAACAAAAGCCGAGCGCAGAAATCATCCACAAAGGTGAACTCCTTATCAGGGCGGAGCAGTAGAACAGCAATAGCTGCTTAATGCTATTTTCGTTTGCCAAACCCTGATGATCGGATATTCTATCAATTAGGTGGAACTTACACAAAACTACACCAAATACATGAAAAAAAAGGAACAGACATGGCACAGATAAAACTAAAAGGAATGCCCATCAATACTATCGGAGATATCCCCGAAGCCGGAGCGCAAGCGCTTAGTTTCACTTTGACCGCGAATGATCTCAGTGATCATACATTGGCCGAATACAAAGGGCGAAAAGTGCTCTTAAACATTTATCCTTCTATCGATACCGGAGTGTGTGCTGCCAGCGTGCGCAGGTTCAATCTGGAAGCTGCTGCCTTGGGCAACACAGTGGTATTGGGAGTCTCACGAGATCTGCCCTTTGCCTTGGGGCGTTTCTGCGGAGCAGAGGGGATCGAGAATGTCTATACTCTCTCGGAAATGCGTGACCGTGATTTTGGCCATGCTTATGGTTTGGAGATTGTCGATGGACCCATGGCGGGTTTGCTTGCCAGAGCTGTCGTAATCATAGGTGAAAATGGCAAAGTGATCTATAGCCAATTGGTGGATGATATCGTTCAAGAACCTGATTATGAGGCTGCGCTGCAAGCATTAAAGTAAAAGCCCTCTTCTGGCCTGAGAAGCAGTTGTGAGTCTCCCGGATAGTACCTGAGCCCGACTCAGGAACTATTCGGGATGTCCTCAGGGGATTGTCAGGCTATGAGAGTGCTTGAGCCTGGCTTAATTCAAGCTTCAGGATGAAGCTGGCACTATCTCTACCGGCAGTTGTAAGCCCGTCTCCAGATTGATGAAATGCCGATGGGCGGCAAAGGCGATTTCGGGTAAGGCGTTCAGGCTGAAGAATCTGGCATCTTCGGCATCATCACCGGCTTGCAGAGTGCCACCGGTAACTTTCATACGAAAACCGATGCTCAATACCCGATAGTAGATAGGACTGAAGCCATAGAACCAATCGATGCGATGCTGAATGATTCCTTCCAGCCCCGTTTCTTCTTTGAGCTCGGCGATGGCGTTTGCTTCCGGACTCATATAGATCTCGGCATAGCCACTGGGTAAGGCCCACATACCCGCCTTGGGTTCGATGCTGCGCTTGATCAAAAGCAGCTCATTGGCCTCATTGAACACCACGATAGCCACCGCCGGGATGGGGTTACGATAGAGCACGAAAGCGCATGAAGGACATACTGCTCGCACTTTATTTTCATGATCCACTTTAAGTTCAATCTTATTTCCACATCTCTGGCAATAGCTTACGTCTCTATACAGTTTATTCATCAAGTCTTGCATGGATTCATGAGCTCCTTGTAAAGTCTATTCCGATGCTTGTATAGTGCCTTCAGTTCGCTCTCGCTCTTACCAAAGCATATGGCTGAGGGATTCATCTGTAAACGAGACCAAAGCAGTTCCCAGCTTTGGTGTAGCCAGAGCAGTCTTTGCCTGGCCAGATACTCTCGGTTAGCGGCCAGTTCTACGATGCCTCCGCCACAGGCTACAAACCCTGATAACGAAAGAGGGGACTGAATAGTCCCCAATTCCAAGAGTATCTCGCTTTCGATAGTACGAAATGCATCCCATCCCTGAGTGTCCACGATTTCGGCCACGCTCGCGCCACACTTTTGCTCGATCATTTGATCGGTGTCATACACCGGAAGAGCTTTGCCAAGGCCAAGCAGCTTTGCTAAAGTGCTTTTGCCACTGCGACTGAAACCGATGATATAGAGCAGCATCGGGCTACAGACGTGAGGTCACATCCTGCTCAATCTCATTGGCGAGGGCATTGCACTTGGCTATAAGGTCTTTGGCTTCGGCCAGAGTGTGGGCTTTATAGCTTTCGTCTGTGATGCCGGCTAGATTGATCAATACGTTATAGTTGGCAGCTTTAGCTGCGGCAAGGGCGGTCAGAGCAGCTACTCCGGCGTCAGACAAAGCATTGGTATTTCCCACAGCGGCCACTTCACGAGCCAGCAGCAAGGCTTCGTGGGATATCCTTAAAGTCTCCAGAGGAGCATTGATTGCGCCTTGGGTGCATTTCTCGATCTGAGCATCACGCAGGGCGATTTCCTCATCGGTCTTTTTGGGTAGTTTCATGGCGTCCATCATCGCGTAAAAGGCATCGGTATCCACGTCTATACAGTGGATGGCGCGTTCTTTGATGCTTTGTCCCATAGGAGCAAGACGGCGCACTTCATCCTGCACCTTCTCATAGCCTTTTTTGTCGATGGTCAGGTTCGATACCATCGCGCTCAATGCACCGCTCATCGCAGCGCATAAAGCAGCCACAGAGCCACCACCGGGAGCAGGAGCATCGGTGGAGAGAAGATCACAAAAGGCGGTTACCTTCATGTCCGAGAGGCTGTCCTTGCGAGCGATGGCATATTCAATCACTTTCTTGTCCAGATCAAAGGGAGCCAGCTCGGCCAGTCCCATGGATTGGATGGCGGTGTCCATGATCATCCGTTCCGGGATGCCTGTGGATTCATTCATCTTGGCCAGATAGTACTTTCCGGCTTCCACCAGCGCGGCTTTGGGGAGCAGGCCCACTAGCTCGCTTCCGGTAACCTGGACGCCTGCTTCATTGGCCAGTTCGCGCACTTTATCAAGAACCAGATGGGGCGGAGTAACTTTGTAATTTGTAAGATTGATGCTGATCTGCGCGCGGTCATAGCCATCGATATACCAGCCCACGGCTTTGCAATTTGTGAAGAGCCCGGGGGTCATTACTTTATTACCCTTTTCGTCTTTGATCATTTTGCCGTTGTCATCGCGCGCTGCTTTGCCTGATTCACGGATGGTCAGGGCGATGTCGTGAGCTTTCTTTTTGTCGCGTGTATTGAGGTTGATGTTATAAGCGATCAGAAACTCACGAGCGGAAATGGCAGTAGCGCCACTTTTCGCATTAAAAGCATGAGGGCCAAAATCCGGCTTCCAGGCTGGGTCTTTGGCTTTATCGGCCAGGGCTTCATATTCACCGCTGCGCACATTGGCCAGGTTCTTCCATTCCGGTTTACTTGCCGCGTGTTCATAGAGATATACAGGGATCTTCAGCTCTTCGCCCACTCTTTTGCCCAAAACTCGGGCATATTCCACGCATTCGTCCATCGTCATATCTGAGATGGGGATGAAGGGACAGACGTCGGTGGCGCCCATGCGGGGATGAGCTCCATGATGACGGCTCATATCGATCAGTTCAGAGGCTTTCTTGATGCCCTGAAAGGCTGCTTCCACCACGGCTTCGGGCTCACCGGCAATGGTGAAAACGGTGCGGTTTGTATCTGCTCCGGGATCCACGTCCAAAAGCACCACGTTCTTAACGCCTTTGATGGCGGCGGCGATGGCATCGAGCACAGCCATGTCTCTGCCTTCGCTGAAATTGGGTACGCATTCCATGAGTTTCATAGTGTATTACCTCTATCCTTTAATTCTCAATTCTCAATTCTCAATTCTTAATGGTCTTATGTATCTTGACCTTCACGATCTTCTTGTCCGTGGCTTGGAGCACCTGGATGCGGTAGGGCTCGACGTTCACAAACTGTCCTTGATGCGGGATGCGTTCCAGCTTATCCAGGATCAGGCCGGCCAGAGTTTCATAGTCACCTTCCGGCAGCTCGATCTCATAATCATCTGCCAGACGGTCGATCTCCACGTCAGCCATGGCGATCCAGGTATTGGGGCTCACCTGTTCCACGTCTTTCTCTTCATCCTCGTCATACTCATCTTCGATTTCGCCCACGATCTCTTCCAAAATGTCTTCCATGGTCACCATGCCTGCAGTGCCGCCATAGGAATCCACGATGATGGCCATCGAGCGCCGGTGTTTCTGCATTTCTTTGAGCAACACGTCCAGATCGATGTTTTCGGGCGCAAAGTAGGGCTCGTGCAGGATTTCGGATGCCAGAGACTCATCATTGATCTCTTTCTTGAGAATGTCGTAGATAATCAGGATGCCGATGATGTCGTCGATGCTGTTGCGATAGACGGGATAGCGCGTGAAGCCTTCTTCTTTGGCGATCTCGATCACTTCGCTGATCGTCGCGGTCTCGGGGATGGCCACGATATCCGTCCTTGGTACCATCACATTGCGGGCTTCAAGCTCTTTGAAATCCAGCGCGTCTTCGATCATCTCCATTTGTGGAGCGCTGATCTTATCATCATCATTGGCCTGTGAGAAGAGAAAGGAGATGTCATCCTTGGTGAGATAGTCATATTGGAGGTTATCTTCCATGTTGAGCATTTTACGCAGGCCCCGGTTGATGTAGCTGACGATCGCCACCAGGGGACGGAAGAGATAGAAAAAAAAGATCAAGAGGGGATACAACCTGGGTACAATGCTGTCCGCGTGATCTCTAAACAGGGCTTTGGGCACGATCTCACCAAATATGAGTACGATCGCTCCGATAAAAAGGGATGTAAAACGGGGATCAAAGGCAAAACTACCCAATTGGGCTACGATCAGGGTCGATAGTGAGGCCAGGATGGCATTGGCGATGTTATTGCCGATCAGAGTGGTGCCCAAAAACTTATCCGGCTGACGGATAAACTTGAGCAAGGACGCGCGGGAGCGATTGCGCCGAGCGCTTTGTTCCAGCGCGATCTGATCTATGGAGATCAGCCCCGTCTCCAGCCCTGAAAAAAACAGGGACAAGAGCAAAAAAAACAGCAGGATAAACAGGATCAGAACTATCTGAAATGCGGCCATTTATTCATTAACCTTCTCGTTTCTATGGGCGATTCTGAGCGATTGCACAAAGTCGTCGATGTTGCCAACCAAGAAACTATCGAGGTTATAGCTTGTCAAGTTTATTCTGTGATCGGTCACTCTGCTTTGCGGAAAATTGTAGGTTCTGATCTTGGCCGAGCGATCGCCGGTGGATACCTGAGCCTTGCGGGATGAAGCGATCTCCTGTTCCTGTTTGCTGATCTGCAAGTCCAGAAGTTTGCTGCGCAGCACCTTCAGCGCTTTGGCTTTGTTTTTAATCTGAGACTTCTCATCCTGACAGGTGATTACCAGTCCTGTGGGCACGTGGGTGATGCGCACGGCGGAATCTGTGGTATTCACGCTTTGTCCGCCATTTCCGCTGCTGCGATAGACGTCGATGCGCAGGTCGTTATCATTGATCTCAATGTCCACGTCTTCCGCTTCGGGAAGCACGGCCACGGTCACCGCTGAGGTGTGGATGCGTCCGCTGGATTCGGTGACGGGGATGCGTTGCACGCGGTGTACGCCACTTTCAAAGCGCATTAGACCATAGGCGTTTTCACCGTTTAACTGCATGATCACTTCTTTATATCCGCCCAGTCCGGTTTCGGAGACGTCGAGCACTTGCTTTTTCCAGCCTTTCTGCTCGGCATAATAGCTGTACATGCGAAAGAGATCAGCCACGAAAAGGGCGGCTTCTTCACCGCCGGTTCCAGCTCTGATCTCGATAATGGCGTTTTTCTCATCATTAGGATCATTGGGGATCAAGAGGTCGCGCAGTTCTAGTTCAGTGTTATCCAATTGCGTGCTGAGTTCGCTCATCTCTTCTTTGGCCATCTGCATCAGGTCGTGGTCACTTTCTGTGTCCAAAAGGTGTTTGGCTTCGGCCAGTTCACGTTCGATGTTCTGATAGCGTTGCCAGCAGTCGGTGATACTGGTCAGTTCTTTGTAGCGGCGCATGAGTTCGCGATATTTGCGCGCGTCACTCATCAGCGCGGTATCGGAGACTTGTTCCTGTAAGTCCTTGTGTTCTTGGGTGAGGGCTTGCAGTTTATCGATGGGTAGCATTAATTCTCCAAAAGGGTTACTTTGTGCTCGCTATAATCCATATCCAAAGCGGCTTTCATCGCCACCAGGGCAGTCTCCACCATCTCATCATCAGGGGGCTGAGTGGTGATGCGTTGCAAAGCCATGCCCGGCACAGTCATGATCTTCACCAGGGGGTGATTGAGGTTACGCCCGGAAAACTTCAAAACTTCATAGCTAAGGCCGGATACCAGCGGGATCAAGAGTAGGTGATAGCCCAGCCGGAAGTAATAGGGGATAGGCCCACCCAGGATGAAGGCCGAGACCAGAGTGTCCGTGACGGAGAAGGTCAAAATCCCCACCAAGAGCACGAAAAACATGAAGCTGGTGCCACAGCGCGGATGGATCGTGGTAAAGCTCTGGATATCGCTTACTTGCAAGGCCGCTTCATGCTCGTAGGCATTCACGTTTTTATGCTCCGCGCCATGATAGCGGAAGAGACGCTTCACATCCTTCATCAGCGAGATGATCCACACATACAGCACGAAAAACACGATGCGGATGCTGCCGGCAAAGAGATTGAAATAAAAATCCTGCTTCGAGAGCTTCATCCAATCTGCCAGCTTATAGGGCAGAAGCCCGAAAAGCAAAAAGGCCAGACCAAAGGCGATCATATAGCTGATAATCTCTTCGAGCTTAAGGGCAGCGGCGGATTTTTCCTTGCTGACCTTGCCCTTCGCTTCATCTTCCGCTTTCAGATCCAGCTCATAGCGATCCGCGGAGAAGGTGAGAGTGGAAAACCCAATCTTCATCATTTCAATGAGGGATACAAAACCCCTGATGATAGGTTTGCCATATAGCTTCACCCTTTGGGTTATGCTCACGAACGGAGTAATCTTGAGCTCGATATCCCCATTCTTGCGACGGATGGCAGTGGCCAATTGCTTGGGCCCACGCATCATCACGCCTTCGATTACGGCTTGGCCGCCTACTGCGATTTCCTGTTTCATGTTTGCTTTTCCTTCATGTAAAGAAAAACGCCACTCTCCCTTCCGTGTGGTGGGGCAGACTGGCGTAAACTGAGTGTGAAGTATCTATTGTTCGCTGGGGCGATTGTACTTCTTGTTGAACTTCTCGACGCGACCGGCGGTGTCCATAATCTTCTGTTTGCCGGTGTAGAAAGGGTGGCATACATTGCAGATGTCCACGTGCATGCTGCCTTTGGTGCTGCGGGTTTCAAAGGTGTTGCCGCAAGCGCAGGTGACAGTAGCAACTTCGTATTTTGGATGAATTCCCTGTTTCATTTATCTTGCTCCTTGTGTAAATTAACGTTGTTTGAGGCAAGGATTTCAAATGGCGGGATTATGTCAAGGGAAGAGTTTGCAGGATACTGCTCTGCGCAACTCACTATTCAATCTCCGGTGTCTCGCAATTGGCTCCAATAGCCCTGCTTCATTTGCATTTTCACGCACTTTCAGGATAGATCCCGGCTGTCAACTTGTTTCCGCGTGATCGTACTCAAAGCGGCCTCAAGCCTGGAGATAATCCACAAAGGTTTGCATTTTATTGCAGATTATCGCAGAAGACTCCTTTGGAGTTAATGCCGCCGCCACCTTTGGAGTTAATGCCGCTTGATATGTTCATACATGCCGATGAGTTTTGAAGGTACCACCTGGTTCAGAGTAGCCATCGATCTTTGGGCGGCATTGACTTCAAACAGCGGGGATGGGATTGTAGATGCTTCATCCTGAAGCATACAAGCGTCAAGATGACGCTTCTACTATCAAACGTCAAGATGACGTTTCCACATTAGCGTTCCTGCTGCTTGAACTCCTCCGCTTCGCTACGAAGTCCAAGGGTGGAAGGCATGCACGCTGCTCGAAGTCGTAAGCGCCGGACATTATCAGCTCCGATGTGGATTGGGAGATAAGCGGAGTTGGCTTGGCTTCACGAAATTGGGATAGCGCTTACAACTCCGAGGGAGGACACTTTGGAGTTAATGCCGCTTGATATGTTCATACATGCCGATGAGTTTTGAAGGTACCACCTGGTTCAGAGTAGCCATCGATCTTTGGGCGGCATTGACTTCAAACAGCGGGGATGGGATTGTAGATGCTTCATCCTGAAGCATACAAGCGTCAAGATGACGCTTCTACTATCAAACGTCAAGATGACGTTTCCACATTAGCGTTCCTGCTGCTTGAACTCCTCCGCTTCGCTACGAAGTCCAAGGGTGGAAGGCATGCACGCTGCTCGAAGTCGTAAGCGCCGGACATTATCAGCTCCGATGTGGATTGGGAGATAAGCGGAGTTGTCTTGGCTTCACGAAATTGGGATAGCGCTTACAACTCCGAGGGAGGACACATTGGAGTTAATGCCGCTTGATATGTTCATACATGCCGATGAGTTTTGAAGGTACCACCTGGTTCAGAGTAGCCATCGATCTTTGGGCGGCATTGACTTCAAACAGCGGGAATGGGATTGTAGATGCTTCATCCTGCCGCATATAAACGTCTGGAAGACGTTTCTACCATCGCGGCAAAGCCGCCTATTTCATGAGCAGCATTCTCTTGGTCTGGGTATTCTTGGGGCTGCTGACGCGGTAGAAATATACACCACTGGCTACAGCCTTATTATTCATGTCTCTGCCGTTCCACACCACACTATGCAGCCCAGCAGGCATTTCAGCATTGACCAGGGTTTTGACCAATTGTCCTTTGACGTTGTAAATGTCAAGCCGCACTTTCGAGGCTTCCGGCAAGCTATAGGCAATGGTGGTAGTAGGATTGAAAGGATTGGGGTAGTTTTGCCTCAGAACAAGATGATCGATGGCAGGCAACTCCGGATCATCAATGCTTACCCAGGGCTGAGAGCCATATTCATATGCTCCCATGTCTATGATCCCGTTCCACACCCGCTGATTACCCGCCAGATCATAGGGCGGCAAACCCAGTAGAGAGATATCAGGAGTACCCGCATCAATGCAGGGAGATCCTGGAGCAAGACGAAGATATTCCACATTACCGGCATTGGTGTCGGCAAACAATTCCCCCTCACTTAGGTTCTGCTCCCCATAGCTTAATGTATTGAAGTTTGAAATATTATATATGCCTTCTTCGCCACCGCGAATGTAGCTGTAATCTATATCAAGATTACACGGGTCTTGCTGTCCCGATATTGGAGGATACATCACAATCTCATGATCAGCTACAGGGTTGAAAAAGATGTTGTTTCGCATTCTTATATTTCCAATTAGCCCCACTGCTGCCACAGAGCCATAATTGTTATAGAATGTGCAGTTTGAGATTTCTACGTTGCTGTAGTCGTTACTACCGAACAGCGCCGCTCGGTCATCGTTGGTTCTGATGTTGTCAAACAGGCAATTGTTAACCCTAATGTCTACTGCCTCGGTAGTCCATGGATTCCACAAAGAGATAGCAAAGGTGGGTTGGTCGTAGTACACACTCATGTTGCTAACTTCATTATTCTCAAAAGTAAACGAATCGACAACCCTGAAGCTTATTACGGCAGGACCTCTGAAAAAAGGGTCATCGGTTACATAAGTGGAATGGATAGTCGTAAAGGTTGAATTGCTGATCTTTGAATCATGGACTTCATTTAAATCTACACCCACACTTGGAGTTGTGATACTCTTGATGACCAGTTTATTGATTTCAACGTTTCTTGGGATATTTATTTTAAATGCTCCACGCTCAGAAGTTTGGATATCCGTTATGACCACATCATTCAAATACAATTGATCTTGGGTTGATGAGTTTGCATATGGGTGTCTGTTACTGGGGACACTTTCAGTCATGGTGAATCCGCTAATCGTGTTGTGCGTGGCTTTTCGGGCATTGATATATCTTGGATAACCAATTGTGCATATTACTGATGATGTTAACGTAACTAAATCCGATCCTGCTCCGATGAGATTTGTGTGGGATTTGATGGGGATTGGGTATAGCTGCGCGCCTTCGCCTTCCTCATACACACCTGGCAGTAAATGGATAGTCTTTACCTCAAGGCTATCGGAAGCTATCAGATGCATAGCCCGGGTAATGGTGCGCATTGGTTCATCCGGGCTGATTCCGCTATTGTTATCATCCCCATTTGGGCTAACGTAAAAGTCACGGTTTATTTCCGTGCGATGAGCCTGCTGCACGATCGTCGTATCGTGATACTGCTGCAGACTGGATAAATTGTTATGCCTGCCGATGTAGAAGGTTGAGGGTGGGTTGATGCTTGCTTTACCCAAGTATATTGTTAAATTGGCTGGGATATCAACAATAGACACGTCTACCGGGGCGGCTCCATAGTTCTCATAAACGGAGCATCTGTTCACTGGATCAAAAATAATGTTTGGTATTATCCAGTTGGTTCCTACAATATGTATCCCTCCACCTTGTGCAAGGCTGTAATTGTGGTGGATGTTTAAGCCACTCAGGCACAATGACGCATTCATGCTACTAATACCTGCACCGAGTCCGGCGTAATTACCGGTTATCTCACAATTTGTAAGAGAAACTGACCCCTCAGTCATATAGGCGTTACTGATCAGTACTCCTCCTCCTCTTGTATGCTTATCGTTTGCAATGTATCCTGTCCCATTGGTAATGGTAAAACCCCTTAGAGTGGCATTCTGTTCGGCATTGCGAAAGGCAACACAAGAGCCATTGCGATTGCCGTCGATAATGGTTTGGCTAATGTAGGTGCTGTCATTTGTAGTGGCCTCCAGACTACATACAGTGATGGATTTGCCAATGTAATCTATATTTTCGATGTATGTGCCGGGATGCACAAGCACCGTATCGCCATCATTGGCAGCCTCAATGGCAGCTTGGATAAGAGTGTAGTCCCCGGTTCCGTCCTGCTTTACGTTCAGCGTAGCGCTAAAAGCCAGGCAGGGTAGGACTATAATCAGGGTTAAGATATTTACACGCATCTTTTATTCCCTTTGTTTATTATACCGGGGAAGGCAGTAAGGCCTTCCCCGGTACTTAAGTAACGCGAGCAGCCGCTATAGTGGATGCGGCATCCTGCCGCATGTAAACGTCTGGAAGACGTTTCTACCATCGCTGCGAAGCCGCCTATTTCATCAGCATCATCTTTTTCGTGATGCTTCCTTCCTTGGTAGTCAGGCGATATTGATACAATCCGCTGGCTACCTTCCTGCCATACTTGTCAGTTCCGTTCCACACCACTTTGTGTGGTCCGCATACTTTGTTTTCATTTACCAGGGTCTTTACCAGTTGACCCTTCAGGTTGAAGATATCCAGCTTAACAATACCATCTGAGGCAATCTCATAGCTGATGGTAGTCTGCGGATTGAAGGGATTGGGGTAATTTGGCGATAAAGCGTTTTTGGAGATAATGGGGTTAAGCTCCGTTTCTGCTTTTATGGCAATCTCATAATGCCGAATGCCAAACTCACTCATAAGCTTCATGTCATTGGAATCCAGCCGGCAACGCTGCTTAAAGTTATCCACCTCCTTGGTATCAAAATAGAACACCAACTCGCAATCTTCCGGATTTATTACTTCATACTTATCCAGATACGCGCAAAGATCGGTATAATTGCCTTCAACCTTTACCGCGCCCTTACATTCTCCATCCACATACAGGCCGATCTCAGACGGTAACACATCAAAACCGCTAAGGTCGATGAACATGGGGGTGTAATCAAGTTTCTCCACATACTCAAAAGCAGTTGCTATGGATCTTAGCTTGGGATCAACCGGGTGCTCATTACCCCAGGCGAAGCTACAATCATCAGTAACTGTTATTATCACCATATCGCCATAGTTTAGGGTTAAGTTCCCAGAGCTGACCTTCCAGAACCCATTGCCTTTAATGGCACTCCAATATTGCGTTCTGATCGAAGTTACTTTATCCAGAATGGAGGCAAGGGCAGTAAAGGGACTGGAGCTCTGAGGTAGGAAATAGCCAATCCAGTTTTCGTTTACCCCCGTAGAAGATCCAGCGGGATGGGCATATAGATTGATGACGGTATTGGGAGATTGTACAAAGCCAGAGCTTGGGATCTCAATAGCTTGGGTCACTCCCGGTAGGAGGTTTATCTTGTAACCAAGAATACTCTGTACGGGATTATTTCCATTTACAACCTCCTCATCCTCGATGTACATAAATGTTTGCTGGTTGTTACCAATTTTCCAGATCACTTGATCAAGAATATCATTAGATATAATCGGGGCAAAGAAATTCTCAGCTATATCATAGCTTGGAGTGGTCCTGTTCAGCACCGGGAAGCTCATCCATTTCGGGGTTCCATTCGTTGGCATGGTATATACGTCACGAGTATGGTTCACTGCAGGATAGGCTCCAATATCAGCTGGAGTGCCGTCCTCATCAGTACCAACACCGGAATCAATACAAGGCGACATGGTGCTGGCTGTCCAGAGAGGCTGATAATAAGAGTCGAGCTGAGGATCCGAAGCCACAACCGGGTTGGATATTGAGAACACCTGATATGCGTTACCCTGTGTGTCAACATGGTTAGTAAGATCATTAAAGAAGCAGTTATTGATGGTCAGGCTTTCAGTGGCGTGGTTGGGATTTCCGGTATGACCACCCCATTCCACATCATAAGGAGAACAGTTGTGGAATATATTGTTTTCAATAGTATAGTCTGATCCTTTGAACAGCACTAATCCCGAACTTGTCAAGTTCAGAAGCGTGTTGTTGTTAAACTGGAAGTAATCAGGATTCTGAGGAGCCCCACCATAGTAATAGAGATGTAAACCATAGGTCGTACCCTCGATCCCATCAATAACGTTATTGTTAAATTTCATACTACAGCGACCGGCATAATCATGGAAGTACACAGCGCCTTTATCTGAGAGTTTAAACGTGTTTCCGGTAATTACAAAATCTGTGCTTGATGCCTCAAAATATGGCATGTTTTCATAAAAGAGGCAGATTGCGGGCTCAGAATAATAGCTGGTATCTGGATTAAACGTACAGTTCTCAATGGTAAGATTATTAATACCTCTACTTCCTGCTACCCATATGTCATTGGCTCTATTTTGACCAGAGTTACCAGTAAAGGTGCAATTATGAATCAGGATGTCTCCATTGTAATCATCACCATAGATCAAGATGGCACCAGCGGCGAAATATGCGGGAGGGCCAAAGCCCACAGCTGTCGATGTCCAGTTATCCGTAAACGTGCAGGATAGAAATGTTGCAGGCCCAAACAACGCAACTGCACCACCACCATTACCATTAGCCGCTGCGTTGTTGGTAAAAGTGCAATTCTCAAATCTGGGTGAGTTTAACTGATTTGAACCACCTTGAATGAATACAGCACCACCATATCCTGATGGATTATTGAATTGCATGTTGTATTCACCCTGCACCCTGTTATCATCGAAAGTACAATTTGAAACCAGAGGTGATGCCCCTTCAAGTAACATAATTGCAGGGCCATTATCATAACCATAACAATTATGGAATGTGAATCCATGAATTTGATCAGTATTGTTTATGCCGCTCCAATCCAACTTGATTGCATGCGAACCGCTCGTAAGTACTGGATTGCCAGATCCTAACAGGCGGACATGCTTGTTCGCCCAGGATAACTCATTCACACTATAGGTATCACTTGCGACTATTACTGTTCCTCCGTCAGCGACTAGATCTATCCCTTCCTGAATAGTAGAAGCTTGAGCAGGCACGTGGACTATAGTGGGATTTGCAAGCAGTAAAGACAGACCAATAATCATTGTAGCCAGAATAAGAACCTGCTTCATATTAACTCTTGGATGTTGATTCAAACATGCTAAGCTGATACCGATTTTGAGCAGAGCTTGGGTGCGAGAGCTTGATACATTTCCCCTTTCGGATACAGATCTTTTCCCATGTAGATCACATTCCATACTTATTCTGCTCATTGCCTTGGTTCCTGATTCTTTACTATGAGCATCTTGGGTGAAAAATGCTTTGTAAGACATTGTATTCTCCTTTTGCCTTTCTTAAGCCAAAGCAAAGAGGGATCTTGCTCTGTCGAGGTCTTTTCCTGTATCAGCTCAAGGTCTTTTCTGCAATAGCTGTTACTGCATTAACTAAAAACCTCTGTGAATCTGTAAATCGTTAACGCCCAAAGACTATCTATGTATACGCAATGCTGATGCATAGGGAAAAAATCACGCATTCAGTCGGCAAAATTGCCATCACGGAAGTTCAGGGTGCCATACGGGTTTTGTTGTGACCCGCAGCTGAGGAGCAGCAGCCTGAACTCCATGGTGGCCGGGCTTGGGTGTTATGAGGAACGAAGTATGGGGTGTGATCTATGCTAAATAGTTGCTCACTAAGTTGTAACGTATGTTTTTGGTCAATACGCTACTGTAAGTATGCTTACGAACACTGGTATTCTGGGAGGCAGCTTGGGGCTTGATATCCAGATTCTGATGACATAGGCTGAGCTCACTTTGGGCCAGGGAGCTAGTGCCCAGACCGGGCTTTGCGGAAGGACTAACTAATATTCTCATGGGATACCTCCTGGGTTTCGATGTCGTGAAACTTTATATGTTGTTTGATGCATTTCTTATAGATGAGCTGGATTTCCCGGCAGCTGAGATGCTCTTGGGGCTGTGGGAGATCCGAATTCATGATGGCCGGACAACCGGACTTGCAGAGCGGGAGCATATTGCACTGTGGACAATTCTGGCTCTCAAAGGGATTGAACTGGAGTTCTCTCAGATACTCTGCGTCTTGATAGATATCTTCATAGTTTTGCACATTGCCGATGATGAAAGACGGGTTTCCGATGAAATCCCAGCACTTGTAGCAATTTCCCAAAGGATCGATCACGAAGGCATTTTGGGTGCTATAGGTGCATCCCATGTTACACTGGGGCAGGTTCTCCACAGTGAAGCCGTGTCTGGCGGCCATGCGACTGAGCTTCAGCTTGCTTTCGATGAACCGGATAGGGCCGATGTAGCGTTCGGGATCGCTCTGCACATTGGCATTGCAGTGTTGGATATTAGCAAAATAGATGGAAGGCCTGAGATCGGGGGGTAGCGTGGCTTTGAGATCCGTAAAGAGATTATCCATGATCCCCTGGTTGTGCGTATCCACATTCACTCTCAGGACGATATTGCCATACTCTGCCAAATTGGGCAGATTGGCCATGATATCGTCATAGGTGCCTTTCCCGTTGCGATAGATTCGCAGTTTGTCATGATAGTGTTTGGGGCCGTCCAGGCTCACCTGAAAACTCTTGATGATGGCGCGCTTGCGGATGCTATCCAAAGCTACGGCATCAAATAAGGTGCCATTGGTCACAAATGTATAATGCAGTTTGCCATTGCCGATCATCGAAGCGGTATCACGCGTGAAGGCGGCGATATCATGCAGGCAGAGAAAATGTTCTCCACCATACCAGGCGACAGGAATCTCCTTTTGCGTGAGCTCGTGACTGCTGAGAATGAGTTCCCGGATTGCGTCATACACCTCAGGTTTCATGGTGATCGGGGTTTTGTCCTGATAACAATAGTCACACGCGCAGTTGCAGAGCAGAGTGGGGGCAATCGTCAGATAAAGCTGGGAGCGGAATCTGCTTTTTTCGAAGGCAGTCTTGAGCATCTTGGTCTCGTTAAGATTACGACGCACCAGAAATCCCATATCTAACCACAGTTCGAGCTCACCCAAAGCTTGGAAGTCACCTTTTTGATACTGCTCAAATTGCAGATGGTCAAGCTCTGCCAAAGCCCCGCTGTAGGAATTATACAGATATCTCCTGCCTTCCAGGCTGAGCTCCAGGTTAAACCGAGATTTCTTGAACATCATAGACTTTGGCTGCCAAATTCAACGATCAGGAATATGTGTTTCAGCAAACTTTCAGACTACAGGTAGTAAACGTAGCATTTACCGTTTTTCTTCACGATCACGTAGCCATCACCATGATATACTACCAGCAAGTCAGGATCATTTAGATTTCCGGTATATTCAGGATAAATAGTGCCGGTTCCATCATCTTTTGTGTTGCCAAACAGCACGGGGCTGAAGTTGAGCATTGTTACTGTGCATACGATCAAAATTAGTTTTTTCATTTTCGTTACCTCTATGCATTAGTAAGCCCCGCCAAAAGTGTTTGTTCAGTTCGTTTGTAAGTGCATGATAAGAAAGAATATAAAGATATCTGGATAGAGCCCTGCCAAAGGCAGAACAATCCCCGGCTGCTCAGAAGATACCCTCCGGTATCGAATAGTCAATATACGCTGTAAGATATGAAACGCGGGCAGGGAGCAAACGAGAAAAGCTGTTGCCCGCATTTCTATCTTCTACACATTAGTAAAGCTTTTCATTTTTGTTTGTTCAGTTGGCGTGTAAATTGAAGACATGCAGTGAGATAGAACTTCTGGAAAGTGAGCTTTGTTTCCATCGGATTCAGTAGTAATCTGAGTCATCCACAGATTGGGTAAGCAAAACCTAAAGAATCATCTGATCATAAGCATTATCTCATTCATGGTCAGGCTGCATTTTCCACTCTCAACCGGTAGCACGTCCAGAATGTTTTCGTCCACTGTGCCCATCATGTTTAGCTGCTTGGAAGAGAGGATGCGGATGGAATTACCCTGGTTTATCCTGATTTGGATGGTGAACATCGCGGGCAGGGATGGCTCCGAAAAATCGAAGATATAGACCTCAAACTTCATATTACTGAGCATGCTGATGCCCCAGTCGCTGGCCTGCTTGAGGTTTTGCAGAGTGCTTTTGACTTCTTCCAAGACTCCTTTCGGACAGTATTTATTGAGCTTGTGCAGGGCGTTTTCTTCGGCGTGTTCGATCAGGGTTTTGATAAAGCGCTTTACATTGGTCATCTGCCTGAAGCTTAGAATCTGTGGAGTTCCCTGCCAGCCTTGCTTTTTCAGGTAGTTGTGTTTGAGATTGTGAAGAACTCTGTGTTTGTGTTCCCGCGCGGTCTGATAGCTGATTTTTTCGGCTTTGGCATAGACTTTGAGATTACGGTGCGCTTTGATTCTTGTGTACAGCTTAAAGTCTTCGGCGCTTAGATACTTTCGTATCTCATTCGGATCCAGATCTGTTTCAAGGCTATCTTCATCAGCGGGTTCCTCTTCGGCAGCCAGATCGGCAAAGTCGGCAAGCTCCAGTGAGCTTTCGCGTTTCAGTTCGGTGATCTTGGTTTGCGCCTGATTGAATACCGTGCGTTTGAGCCAGCCTTTGATGTACTCCACCTGTTTGTCGGTCTTAAACAGACTCGCGATGGCCTCCTGGGCGATGTCCTGCGCCAATTCTTCGCGTCTTAGCAACTGAAGGGCATAGCGATAACAATACATCCAAAGATCGGAAAAATAGGTCTCCGATGCTTTCGCGATGGATCTGGAGATTTGGGCAGTGAGATCAAGCTCATCCGGAGTTTCCACTCCCAGCTCCAGGAGCACCATGTTCGCGATGTCATGAGCAATGCCGGTATTTTTGTAAAGCTCAGCAGTCGCGGCTAAAACCTTCTGTTGCAGCTCTTCAAAGTACTGTCTGGCAATACTGGTTAAGTTGTCGTTTAGCATAGTTTTCTCTCGTTTGCGTTTGGAAACCAAAACATGAGTTCCCCAAGTTTTTGTAAAGCAGAATATTAGGGCTATTGGTGGGCATTTGCGGGGTAGAATGGCATGAAACAAAAATTCTTGGGCAATACACGTAATAATTGACGCTGTCCCGCTCTTTTTTAATGATCTTTCTGATTGCTCCATGGAGACTCCGCTCCGTTTTGGCTCAAAGTTACCTCACGATGCCCTTAAACTACGAGGGGAACATGAGATAAACCATAAGTAATCCAGACGGAAGCGAATGGGGGAGAAATCCGAAGCGAGACGGCTCCATAGCCGATGCAAAAGCAAAGAAAATTCCTGTAAAACTCAGCATTGTGAGCCCTTAGCTATTTTTTCACTTGACACAAAACCTAAGGTTTTAATTATGAGTGCCTTATTGAGAGAATGCTGATCAATCAGGATTAAAATAAAGAAATCGTTTAAGGAGTAAGACATGACAAAAGCCGATCTCGTAAAGGTAATCTCGGAAAACACCGGTATTATCCGCAAAGACGTTGCAGTAGTTGTAGATTCCCTGTTCCAGGGTATCAAAGACATTCTTGCCGATGGCAACCACATCGAAATTCGTGGTTTTGGAACCTTCCGTCTCAAAACCCGTAAACCCCGCGTTGGCCGCAACCCCAAGACTGACGAGAAAGTTCCGGTTCCGGAACGCACAGTTCCTACCTTCAAATTCTCCCGTGAGTTTAAAAACAACGTTATTGACCTCAAGATCAAGAAATAGGACGGCCTACGATGCCTTGCGGAAAGAAGAAAAAACGTCATAAAATCGCTACCCACAAGCGCAAGAAAAGACTGCGCAAGAACCGTCACAAAAAGAAATAGTAATGCTTAAGCCACCCCTAACCGGGTGGCTTTTTGTTTGCCCGGCACTTTATCGGGCTTATCATATCCTCAAGCAAAGGGAGGAAATGTGAATACTCTGTTTAGAACCGATCTCTCAAAGATCAGTGCTTCAACGGTCAATGTGCCTGTGCGCAAACGCATGATGTGCCTGAATGAAAGCTGCATGGATCCTTATAGTATCATCCTGACGAGCTTTCATGAGCGCATGAAGGATGTGCGTCTGAATCGTTACTTTTCACCCGTCACGGATGAGCTTCACACGATGTTGACAAGCTATGTCGCCCATCAGCTGAGCCCTGACCATGTGCTTTATGGCAATGGCGCGGATGACATTCTGTATCACATTTTTCTAGCCGTGCGTGAATCCGAGCAGTCCTTTGCCCTCTCTCTGGCTCCGTCCTACTTTGATTACAAGACCTTTGCTCTGGCGGTGGGGCTCAAGGTACGCTTCCTGGATCTGGAGCCGGATTTCAGCTTTGATACCTATGAATACATCAGGCGAGCCAGCGATCCAAACTGCCGCCTGGCCATCCTCTGCAATCCCAACAATCCGACCGGGAATCTCTATTCCAAAGAGCAACTGAGGCAGATCATCACTGCCTTGCCGGATAAACTGGTCTTGATCGATGAGACATACTACGAGTTTTCCGGCTGCACTTTTGCGGATGAACTGGCCCAATATCCCAATCTGATCCTGGTGCGCAGCTTTTCCAAAGCTTTTTCCTCAGCAGGATTGCGTTTTGGTTATGCCGTATCAGCCCCGTCCAACATTGCGGAACTGAAAAAGGTCTTCACCACCTTTCATCAGAGCATACTAAGCTCTTCTTTCGCGCTGACGATATTGGAACACAAACAACTTTTTTGGGATCAGGTGCAAGGCATCCTGAAGCTGAGGGATGAGCTATATCACAGGATGCAAAAGTATGAGGGACTTTGCGTTTATCCCTCCGCGACCAATTTTCTCACCTTCAAGATCAATGAGGGTAGTTCCGACTTGTTTGAGTATCTCAAAGCTCAGGAGATTGCGCTTCGTGATGTGGGCGCTCATCCCAGATTGCGTGACTGTCTGAGAGTAACTATTACTTGCGAAGAGGATGTGAGGGCTTTTCTGAAAGAACTGGACGAGTTCTTTTCCTAAGCTGGAAGGAATCCGGCTGCCAGGCAATGAAGCTGATATCAAGCGGGTCTTATTGGATAATCTTCTCGATGGGTAAAAGATAGATGCTTGCGAGCTTCTTCTCCATCAGATCCAGGCCGGAGTTTTTCAGCTCTTCCAAGGCGAAAATCACTTCCTCTTCATCAGCAGGACCCATGATGATGTTTCCGTAGCCCGTTCGCATCACGGCACTATTCTGAAAGCTGGCAAAGAGCGGAATGTCATAGAGGATTTTTTGCCCAAGGCTTTCACCGGAAAGCACAATGGTATCGGCTATGCCGGCTTCTGCAAGAGCAAGGATCACATCATCCAGATATTTGTCGTTGTATAAGTGGAGAATCATATACATAAGAACTCCTAGTCTTTCACTTTTAGTTCATTAGCCCGATTCAGACCATGCTTTACCAGTATTGGCCCCACCAGCATGATCAGGAATGTAGTAGCGGTCATCACGCTGATGATCTGGCTGGCCTGGTAGTCCAAGCCCAGATCTTTGAGAACTTTGGCTGCTCCCAGGGTAAGACCAATTGCGACACCTGCCTGGGATAGCAAAGTAAACCCCAGGTTTTTTGAGACAGTGATTGGCGCTTTGGCAATTTTGCCACCCCAGAACGCGCCGTAGTATTTGCCTAAAGACCTGAAGATAATATAGCAAACAATGAGCAGAGCATAACTGCGTAACATTCCAAAATCAAGCTTGGTTCCGATCATTACAAAAAACATCAGATAGACCGGTGGTGACCATTGGGTGAGAGCATTTGTATACTTTCTGGTTACAATGCCATTAGTATTTGTCATCACGATGGCAGCGCTCATGCATAGCAAAATTGGGGAGATACTGAATACTTCGGCTAAAGAACACATCAGAAACAGGCTGCCTAATGAATAAAGCAGGAATATCGATTGATCATGGATAAATCGGCCAATTCTAACCAACAAAACCCCAAATGCAGCACCTAGCACTATTTCTAAGCCGATATCCCACAAGGAGTGCAGGATAGCAGAACCAACACTCAGATTAGTTGAACCGAGCATGATCCCTGCCAGGGGGACTGCCAGAGAATAAAGAACTAGAGCGAATATATCGTCCAGACCCATCACAGCAAAGAGAGTGGAGGTGAGTTCTCCTTTAGCTTGATATTGACGGATGACATCCACTGTGCCAGCAGGTGCTGTGGCACAGGCCAGAGCTCCATAGATGATCCCCATCGGTACGCTTTTTAAGACAATAGCGGTAGCTAATCCTGTTACCAAAAAAGCAATGCCGGCTTCCATGATCACGATGATCACGATTTTTTTGCCCATCTTTCTCAGCTCTCTTATCTTAAGCTCACTCCCGATATTGAAGCCAATCAAAGCGAGGGTGAGCACGTTGATAAAACCCAAAGATGTAAGCTCTATGTGGCTGACGTAATGAAGTATGGAAGGCCCAAAGAGAGCACCGGTGATGATGTATCCGATGATTACCGGGATTTTTGCATAGCTGGCTCCCCTGCCGGTTAAAATGGAAAAGAGGAGTGCAATACCAAAAAAGGATAGGATGTGGGTACTGTTCAATGTAAGCCTTGAAACCTAGATAGTTAGCGGCTACTTTTTAGTAGCTTGAACATCGTTTCAGTGTTTGGAGCATTCAGTAGTTCTGCGATAAACTCGGTGTTTCGCAGACGTAGCATTAAACGGGAAAGAAGTTTGATGTATTCCTTATCCTGATGATCAGAAGCCACGATCATAAATACTATTCTGACCGCTTCGCCATCATCATTGCCATACTCCATACCATCCTTCACGCGTGCGAAAGCCACAACGAAGTCATCTACGCAAGCACAACGAGCATGAGGAATGGCTATTCCGTGACCTACTGCCGTCACAGACTCACGTTCTCGGGCAAAGATGGCTTTGCGTACGGCAGCAGGATCATGAATCGCGTGATGCTGAACCATCTTGCTGAGCATTATCTCAAATAAATCATCCTTGCTTAAGGGCATCAAGTCGAATACCCGTTCAGGACTTAGGTAATGGGACATTTCTATCGTATGCACCATAATGCTTTAGCTTTCCTCTATGTTTTTTTATACCACCCAATATGTTTGGGCTACTTTTGTCAACCACTTTCACTAAACCATCAGAATCCAAATGTGTTACAAGTTTGAGGAGAGCTAAATTCCAAACAGGTAACGCCATTCTATCTCAAAGAGTCGTTAGCGTCTTTCATCTCCTGCCCTCTTTCAATGTTTTGATTGACACAATTTCGCTGCACGATTTTTGTGATTGTCAGGGAAAAATAAGATGCCTGAATGCTATTCCCTTACTCACTGGCATCAGATTAAGGAAGACACATGCTTGAGAAGATTCTTAAAAAACTATTTGGAGATAAAGCCAGCCAGGATCTCAAACGTTATGAGCCCCTGGTTCCGGAGATAAACGGGATTTTCCAAAATCTCGCCCAATATGAGGATGACCAGCTGCGCGAACGCATTAGCGAAATCAAGCAAGAAATTGAGGCTAAACTATCAACTAAAAGGCAGGAACTGGAGGACTTACGTAAGGACTTCAGAGAAGTTAATGAAGATAGTGAGCGTAATCGCATAGATAATCAGATAGATACAGCCAAGAAAGAGCTGAAACAGCTCACTAAAGATACCCTGGATGACTACCTGCCGGAGGTCTTTGCCATCGTCAAGGATACTTGCCGGCGGATGGTGGGGCAGGAGTTCATGGTCAAAGGCCATCCTACAGCGTGGAACATGGTGCCTTTTGATGTGCAGCTCATCGGAGGCATGGCCTTGCATGATGGCAAGATCGCAGAAATGGCCACCGGCGAGGGAAAAACACTCGTGGCCACCCTGCCTTTGTTCCTCAACGCTTTGGTCGGTCGGGGTGCTCATCTGGTAACGGTTAATGATTACCTGGCCAGCCGTGACGCGGAATGGATGAGTCCCATCTTCAATTTCCACGGCATGCGGGTTGGTTGCATCACCACCGGGATGGATTTTGAATCACGCCGGGATGCCTACGCGGCAGATGTCACCTATGGCATGAACAGTGAGTTTGGCTTTGACTATCTGCGGGATAACATGGCTGTTTCTCCTTCGCAGTTGGTGCAACGGGACTTTTACTTCGCGATTGTGGACGAGGTGGACAGCATCCTCATCGATGAAGCCAGAACTCCATTGATCATCAGTGGTCCCATCGCGCAGGATAAAAACTTCTACCCTGAGTTGCGTCCGGCGATTGCGGCTGTGGTGCAGGCTCAGAATGCTTTGGTAACTCGCTACCTTTCCGAGATCAAAGAAGATCTCAAGTATGAAAACGACGAAGCAGCCAATACCCGTCTGGCCAAAAACCTCCTTCTGGTCAAGCGTGGCGCGCCAAAAAATAAAGCTTTCCAAAAGATCATGCAAGAAGCCTCGCTCAAGCGTCTGGTGCAGGATACTGAAGGCATCTACCTTAGAGACAAGAAGATGCATGAACTGGATGAGAACCTATTCTATGTGGTGGAAGAGCGTCAGCATAGCGTTGATCTCTGTGACAAAGGGCGCGATATGCTCAGTAAAAGAGAATCCGATCTCTTTATCGTGCGCACTTTGGACGAAGTGATCGGTGAAATTGACGCTCGTGAGGAGCTTGACGATGCACGTAAAGCAGAACTGAAAGAAGGTGCTACCAATAGATTTATGGATAAAAGCGAGAAGCTGCACAATATCAACCAGCTGCTCAAGGCTTTTACCCTGTTTGAAAACAATCAGGAATATGTGGTGATCGACAACAAGGTGATCATCGTGGATGAATTTACCGGCCGCCAAATGCCTGGCAGACGTTTCTCAGATGGCTTGCATCAGGCATTGGAAGCCAAAGAAAACGTAGCCATTGAGGCTGGCACCCAGACCTTTGCCACCATTACGCTGCAAAACTACTTCCGCATGTTTGAGAAGCTTGCAGGCATGACCGGTACTGCAGTAACAGAAGAAGCAGAATTTATGGAGATCTACAAACTCCCTGTGATGGCCATTCCCACTAATGTTCCGATTACCAGGATTGATCATGATGACGAGATCTACCTTACCAAAAACGAGAAGTATCAGGCCATCATCAACGAGATTATCTATTGGCACAAAGAGCAGAAGCCGGTGCTTGTTGGCACAGTAAGCGTGGAAGTTTCCGAGATCCTTTCTCGTCTTCTGCGTCGCCACGGCATCGCGCACAACGTGCTCAACGCTCGTCAACATCAGCGTGAAGCGGAGATCATAACCGGTGCTGGCGCTCCCGGTGCTGTGACCATTGCCACAAATATGGCAGGTCGTGGAACCGATATTAAACTGGGAGCCGGAGTGGTGACCCAGGCTGTGGACCAATATCGTGGTCTCAGCAAGGATCGCACGGATCAATATCCCTATGGTCTTCCCCTTGATGGCTTGCATGTGATCGGTAGTGAACGTCATGAGTCACGGCGTATTGATCGTCAGTTGCGTGGTCGTGCCGGACGTCAGGGAGACCCAGGCACATCCCGCTTTTTCCTTTCCATGGAAGATGATCTGATGCGAATATTCGGTTCAGACCGTATGGCACCCATGATGCAGAAACTGGGACTGAAACAAGGAGAAGCGATCCGCCATCCCTGGATGACCAAGGCTGTAGAAAAAGCCCAATCCCGAGTGGAAGAGCACAACTTTGAGATTCGCAAAAACCTAATCAAATATGACGAAGTGATGAATCAACAGCGTGAAGTGATCTACAGCTATCGCCGCAGTGTGCTCAAAGGCTATGACCTCAAAGCCGAGATCCTGGAGATGATCCAAGAAAGCGTCGAAAGACTCGTTGCCGAGACAATCCCTCCCGGATCATATCCCGAGGATTGGAATCTGGAGCGGGTCTGCGCGTATTTTAAGGCCTGGAACATCATCATCAAACCTGAAGACCTGGATAGCGATCATCTGAATCAGGAGCTTCTGCTGAATACTCTGATGGAGATAGTCCATGATGCCTATCGTCACCGCGAAGAACACACCGGCGTGGAAGATCAACGCGAGATCGAGCGCAGAGTGCTCTTGGAAGTGGTGGATAACGAATGGCGGGATCACCTGCATGAGATGGACCTGCTCAAAGAAGGAGTGCATCTGCGCTCCTATGCGAACAAAGACCCCCTGATCGAGTATAAAAAAGAAAGCTATGCCCTCTTTGAGGGCCTGATCGCCCGCATCCAGGAAACGGTGAGCAAACGCGTGTTTACCACCTATCTGATCAAGCGCAGCCGGATGGAGGATATGCAGGAAATGCTGAAGGGCGCGAATATGACGCATGAAGAGATGAACACCTTTGTGCAATCCCAACAGCAAGAGTATCAAAGCTCAGCCACAGCAGCACCCAGCTTTGAAGGCTCAGTTGCCGGAATGCCTGAAATGAAGGCGCGTCCGGTGCGCGTGGAAGACAAAATCGGACGCAACGACCCCTGTCCCTGCGGATCCGGCAAGAAGTATAAGAAATGCTGCGGCATCCATGTAATAGAAGATTGAGGAAGGATACATGTCTAAAGGACTGATAGTAGTAGAATCTCCGGCGAAAGCCAGCACAATAAGCAAATTTCTAAAGAACCAATACTCGGTGAAGGCATCGATGGGGCATGTGCGGGATCTTCCGGCGCATGATTTAGGCGTTAACGTGGCCAAGGACTTTGCTCCCAGTTACGTTACAGACAAGAAGAAGAGCAAGATTATCAGTGAACTCAAGGAAGCTGCCAAGAGCGCTGATGCCATATATCTGGCAAGCGACCATGACCGCGAGGGTGAGGCCATCGCCTGGCACCTGAGCAAGGTGATGGAAAAAGAGATCAAGGGCAAACCCCTGTATCGCATTGTGTTCAACGAGATTACCCAGAAGGCCATCATCAGCGCCATCGAAGCTCCCGGTGAGATCGATATGGCCAAGGTGGATGCCCAACAGGCCCGTCGCGTGCTGGATCGTGTGGTGGGTTACAGCATATCCCCGCTCTTGTGGAAAGTGATCGCCAAAGACCTTTCTGCGGGAAGAGTGCAGTCTGTTGCCTTACGTCTGATTTGCGAACGGGAAGCCGAGATCACCGCTTTTGTGCCCAAAGAGTATTGGAAGATCGAAGCGGATTTTTGGAAAGATGGACTGGATAAATTCAAAGCCACTTTAGAAAAGTATGACGGCAAGAAGATCGAACTGGTGAATGAAGATGAAAGCCAGAAGATGATCACCGAATTGGAGCATCTGCCGGCCATTCTCAGCAGCATAAAGCGCAGCACTCGCAGCGTGGAAGCTCCTGCTCCTTTTATCACCAGTACATTGCAGCAGGAAGCCTCCAAAATCTTGAACTTCCAGGCTCAACGCACGATGAGCATAGCCCAGCAGCTCTATGAAGGAGTTGACGTGGGTGGAGAAAGCTCGGGACTCATCACCTATATGCGTACCGATAGCACCCGCATCTCCGAGGATGCCGTATCTGCCTGTAAAGAAGCCATCAAACAGCGCTTCGGGGCAGACTATATCAATGCCAGTACCAGAGTCTATAAAAACAAGCAAAGCGCTCAAGATGCCCATGAAGCTATTCGTCCCACCGATCCGCTGCGTACTCCGGAGAGCCTCAGCGCGCATCTTTCCAAAGAACAGCTTAAGCTCTACACCCTGATCTGGCAACGCTTTATCGCTACCCAGATGCGCGCGGCCAAGGTGCAAGCTTCCATCGCGAAAGTAGCGGTTGGCAAAGCTGAATTTGCTGCCTCCGGCAATAATATCACGGACGAGGGATTTCTCAAGTGCTACCCCCACGTAAATATCCCCTTAGGCGTAAAAATCCATCCTGATTACCGCAATGAGGATGAGCTGGAGCACGATAAGCTGAAGAAAACACAGAACTTCACTACCCCTCCTTCACGTTTTACTGAAGCTTCGCTGATTAAAGAGCTGGAAGCCAAAGGTATAGGTCGCCCTTCCACCTATGCCGCCATCCTGGGTACCATTCGCAATCGGAAGTATGTGGTTCTGGAAAAGAAGAGCTTTTTGCCCACACCCTTGGGAAATGACGTCAATCACTTTCTGGTGGATAAGTTTGACGCTTTGTTCAATGTGAAGTTCACTGCCAGCATGGAAGACAAGCTGGACGAGGTGGAATATGGGAAAGTCATCTGGCACAATCTGGTAAAAGAGTATTATGACGAGATGCAGACCTTGATCAGCAAGGTGGACGTGAAGAAAGAAAAGAATGCCATGATCGAAGAAACCGGTATCGTTTGCGACCAATGTCAGATCGGACAGATGGTAGTAAAACGCAGTCGCAGTGGTGAATTTCTCTCCTGCAATCGTTATCCCGAGTGTAAGAACAGCAAGAGCTTCAAACGCGGGGAAGATGGCAAGATTGAGATCATGGTGCCCACCACGCTAGACGAGAAATGCCCTCAGTGTGGCGAAGCTCTGGTAGAGCGGACAGGGAAATTCGGCGCTTTCATCGCTTGCTCCACCTATCCTAAGTGTAAGTATTCCAGACCCAAAACCACCGGTGTCACTTGTCCCGAATGCGGCAAAGGTGAAGTCACCCAAAGACGTAGCAAGAAAGGTAAAACCTTCTATTCCTGTAGCACCTATCCGGATTGTAAGTGGATAGCCAATTATAAGCCGGTGCTTACGCCTTGCCCCAATTGCGCGCACCCTTATTTGGAAGAAAAATTCAGAAAAGACAGAGGCACCTACCATCAGTGCCCGAAATGTAAACACATCGTGGAGTAAAGCCCAGTGCACCTTTCCGATGGCATCAGAAGCGCGTTTTCCAGCATAGCATCGCATAAATTGCGTAGCGCGCTCACCACCACCGGCATCGTGATCGGAGTGATGGCCGTGGTCACCATGTTTTCCAGCGTTTACGCGCTGAAAGCATTGATCAATAAGAATATGGAAGGCATGGGCTGGAATCACTCACTCGTGATCTATCCCGGCGCAGGATATAGAGCCGGAGCTGATAATAGCCAGAGACGCGCTGCTCAAAGCGTGAATCCTTTGAACTACGATGACTATCTGGCTTTGAAGGCAAGTTTGCACTACAAGAGCATTTACGGCATGGTGGAGAGCACCGGAATCCTGAGAGTGGGCAATAAAGACCACTATATCCGCGTGCGTGCTACTGACAACAGCTTCTTTGAGAACAAGCAATATGAAGTGTCCCAGGGCTCACTCTTCAACCGCATGGAAGAAGCTGCCGGTCATCCCGTGGCGATCCTTGGCTATCAATTTGCCCAGGAACACTTTCCGGGGAAAGACCCCATCGGAGAGACCCTGGTTTTGGGCAGACATCGCTATCGGGTGATTGGCATCCTCGGTTCGGATAAGCTGAATCAAAGCAAGGGGATGAACTTCAACACCTGGGAGCGCAGGGAGGATCTCCGGGCCGTCTATGTCCCTCTGCGCTATGGAGCCTACTATCTGGGCGTGAACAAGACCATGCAGATGATCTATCTGCAAGCTGAGGATGGTGAGGATTTTGCCCGCATGAAATCAGAAGCCAGACAGCTCTTGCTCTCGCGCCACAATATGTATCCGAATTTCAATTTCTCAGAAGTGGGAGCCTGGATGCTCACCATCATGGATGAGATCGATAAACAGATGAAGAAATGGAACATCACCTTATCCGCTATAGCTTCAATCTCCCTATTAGTAGGGGGAGTGGGGCTGTTTTCCACGCTTCTGATCTCCATTCAGGAACGGATGACCGAGATCGGTATCCGCAAAAGCATCGGCGCCACAGACAAAGATATCTTCTTCTATTTCATCATGGAAGCTCTGATCCTTGCTCTGATGGGCGCTCTTCTGGGCATCCTGATTGCCTGGGGGCTGGTGAGCATCATGGGCAAAGCCCTGAATTTCCCGCTCTATCTACCCTTGGCCGGAGTTGCCCTGGGCTTGGTGTTCTCAGCTCTGATCGGGTTTGTGTCGGGACTCTATCCGGCTCTGAAAGCTTCGCACATAGACCCCATCAAAGCAATCTATTATCACGATTAGGGCTACTACAGCAAGCTACCTAGCCTTCAAACTGGACGCTGATGCCTTCCGGATACTTATTTGAGATCAAAAACTTACATTTCTGCTTGAAACTGCGGATTTTGGCATCCTTGCCATCAACTGCGGGCATAGTGTAAGCTCCGGAGATTTGGGTATGGATTCTCCTTTTGGAGTGTGGCCCGGGCAGTTCGTCAATTCTTAGGATATCCACCTCTTCCACTTGCCATGACACGGCTTTTCCAGGCACAGATAGGCACTTTTGCGGCATCTGGTTGTTTGTGTATTCCAAAACGGCTGCGATGATTTTGCGGTCTTGAACGGGATAATCCCTCACTTTGATCGAGGGCAGACCGACAGTGTAAATGGTGGTTGCCACCAGGACGATGCTGCAAATCCAGATAATTTTCTTGAGCATGGGTTTACTCTCCTTTGCCTCCTACAAGGCACCACATATCAATTTATTTACACAATATATCGAGCTGATTTTCTGTCAAGCCCGGATTTCTCTGGCAGAGTATTGCTCTGCTGGGAGCCTTAGTGTTGCTGAGACTTCCGAAGCGCTTTCAACTTCGTTATAACAAAAGCCTGAGCCGGCTATGGAAGCCGGCTCACATTGTTACAGTCAGGGATTAGTAAGGCTAAATCAGTTCGAGATGCCCCGGTCGGCTGTCCTAACAAAGTCAATAAAGACCTGTTGGGGCTTGGTCAGCTCCATGTTTTCAGCTTTGGCCAGCGCTTGAGATGTATTGAGCTGTTGACGATAGAAGAGGTTATAGATGGCTTTGATGCCGGCGATGTCTTCATTGGAGAAGCCTTTGCGCATCAGGCCAACGCTATTGAGTCCCACGGTTTGATAGGGGTTTCCCTGTCCGCGAGAGAAAGGTACGATGTCCTTTTTGATGGCAGAGGCTCCGCCCACAAAGGCATGAGTTCCGATGTGCACAAATTGATGTACGGCACTAACCCCGCCGATCGTGGCAAAGTCATGCACATGCACGTGTCCGGCCAGTTGCACCACGTTGGCGATGATGCAGTTATTCCCGATCTGGCAGTTATGCGCGATGTGCACATATTCCATCAGCAGGTTATTATCGCCCACCACGGTGTCTTCTTCCATCTGATTACTGCGGTTGATGGTGCAAAACTCACGGATGGTATTGTGTGAGCCGATTCTGAGCCGCGTGGGCTCTCCACCAAACTTCAGGTCTTGAGGATCGGTACCCAATACAGCAAAGGAAAAAATCTTGTTACCATTTCCGATCGTGCTGTGTCCATCCAGGATCACGTTGTTGTGCAGGACGTTATCGTCTCCCAATACCACGTGTTCACCGATCACGCAGTAAGGGCCGATCTCGCAGTTATTGCCGATCACGGCACCTTCTTTGATAATGGCTGTAGGGTGAATCTTGCTCATACATTCCTCTTTGTAATCATTGCCATGAAGTCCCCTTCGGCAACCTTTTCTCCGTTCACATAGGTATCTCCGTGCATTTTGGCCAGCGAGCGTTTTAGCGAGATTACGGTAAGTTCATAGCGCAGCGTATCTCCGGGCATCACCGGTTTGCGGAATTTCACATTGTCGATGGACGCGAAATATGCCACATAGTTCTGAGGGTCTTCCAATTGATTGAGCAGCATGATGCCTCCGGCCTGGGCCATGCCTTCGATGATAAGCACTCCGGGCATGATCGGATGGCCGGGGAAATGCCCCTGGAAAAATGGCTCATTGATGGTCACGTTCTTCATGCCGACGATTGATTCTCCAGGCACAAATTCCAAGATGCGATCTACCAGGAGGAAGGGATAGCGGTGGGGGATGATCCGCATGATGGCATTGATATCAAAGACCACTTCCTTGCTTTTGGTCTTTTGATAGATCATCTGCAGCTCTTGCTTCTTCTGGATCTGGCGCAGTTTCTTGACCAGTTCCACATTGGTCTTGTGTCCGCTGCGAGCGGCCAGGATATGCCCTTTGATCGGCATTCCCAAAAGCGCGATATCACCTAATAGATCTGCCACTTTGTGGCGCACAAATTCGTTGTGATAGCGCAGGGGATGGCTATTCAAAATGCCTTCGGAGGAAACGGTGACTTCTTTGTGATAGCCAAATACGTCTTGCAGATGCTTGAGATCGGCATCACTGATATCCGGCTCGGCGATCACCAGGGCGTTTTCCAGCGAGCCGCCCTTGATCAGGCCCATCTGCTTGAGCTGGAGAATCTCCTTGATGAAACAGAAGGTGCGGGCTCCGGCAAATTCCTTTTCATAGGCTCTGATGCTGGGCAGCCAGGTGTATTGCGTGCCCAGGTAGGGATGCTTGTAGTCAATCATAAAGGTGACTTTCAACTCATTCGAGGGTACGATCACCACGTCCACATTATCTTCCGGAGCGGAAAAGCTGATGGGGCCTTCGATCTCAAAATAGACGCGTTCGCTATCTTGCTGCACTCGTCCGGCCTGCTTCAAAAGGTTGAAAAAGACGATTGGTGAACCATCCGCCACCGGAGCTTCGGGGCCATCGATCTCAATGCGGATATTGTCGATATTCAGGCCTTTGATGGCCGAAAGCACGTGTTCAATAGTGCCTACGGTAGCGCCATTCATGCCGATGGTGGTGCCTCGAGAGATATCTACCACGTGATCAATATCTGCCGGAATCTCGGGTTTATTAAGCAGGTCTCTACGGATAAAGACGATGCCTTCTTCTGAGGATGCGGGCTTGAAAGTAATGGTGGATATTTCACCGGAGTGCAGACCGATACCGGTGTATGATACCTCAGCGCCGATGGTGTGTTTATATTCAATCATGAGAATCTTCCTTGACTTGTTTTTGATATGCGCGATACATATCCGGCAGGTGTTTCTGCGCCACGATCATGCGCTTCATGCTATTGGCATCGATGGCAGGAGTACCAAAATACTTTGCTCCTTCCGGAATACTGGCCGCAATACCGCTTTGCGCGCCTACCATGGCTTTTGAACCAATGGTGATATGCCCCGCAGCGCCCACCTGACCGGCCAGATACACATAGTCTCCCACGATGGTGCTACCGGCAAGGCCCACCTGCGCGCAAAGGATGCTGTGCTGTCCGATCACGCAATTGTGTCCGATCTGCACCAGGTTGTCGATCTTGGTGCCTTTACCGATGATGGTGGAACCCAGGGTAGCACGGTCGATGGTGCTATTGGCACCGATCTCCACTTCATCGTGAATCACCACATTGCCTACCTGGGGTATCTTTTGCTGGATGCCATCCATCAGGATGAAGCCGAAGCCATCGGCTCCGATCACCACGCCACTGTGGATCACACACTTCTTGCCCAGCTCACAATCTTCATAGATGCTCACATTCGGATAAAGCCGGGTTCCGGCTCCGATCGTGCAATTTGCCGCAATGCTACAGCCTTCAGCGATGATCACGCCCTTGCCTAAGGTCACGTTGGGGCCGATCACGCAAGCCGCGGCAATGGCCACTTCGCCATCAAACCGGACGCTGGGATCAACCACTGCGGAGGGATGGATACCCCAGGGCAGATGGGCTTGATCCATGGCCAGCCACCACGCCACCAGGCGCATGAAGCTGATATAGGGCTTATCTGTGATGAGAAGAGGGCGTTCACCGAAATTGGCGGCAAACTGCGCATTGGTGATGATCAAGCCGGCCGGGCTCTTGGATACGCTTTCCACCAGGCGTTCCTGCTCGCAGAATACGATGGAAGCGGAATCTGCTTCGCCGGCTTCGCACACATTGTCAAAGCTGGCCGGCATCGCGTTTTGCCATGTCCCACCGGTTACGGCCAGAATCTCATTCGCGGAAAGCGCTTTCGTGAATCTTTTCATGGCTTATGGTTTGAAATCTTCAGGTTTGATGGGGTCGCCAAATCCACCAAATCCGTCATTGAACCCACCAAAGGGGTCTTTTGGCTCTTCCGGTTTGAATTCTTCTTGCGGAGTAACCAAAGGATCTGTCGGCTTGATGGTGTCCTTATTCAGTTCTTGCAAAATCTGTTCGGTGAGATCAATGCTGGGAGCGGCATAGAGCACCACGCCCATGCTCACGTCCAGGATCATGGTATAGTTTTCGTCTCTGGCGATCTTGGTGATGATATCATGGATCTTTTTGGTGAGGGGATCGATGAGCTCGCGATAACGCTGCTCAGCCCGTCCGCCTTCACCGAAGTATTCTTCCAAAAGCCTGCCGGCTTCTGCTTTTTTGGTATCGATGCGGCTTTGCAGATCGCGTTTGGTGGCTTCACTGACGGAGAGTCTGCGAATCTCAAAATCACGCTCCATTTGCTTGATTTCTTCATCCAGGGCACGGATCTGGCTGGTCCAGTTCTGACGATCCAGCTGGAACAGACGGCTGATTTCGGTGGCTTCATTGCTGTCGATCAGGATGCGATCGGTATTTACGTATCCCAATTTCACATTTTGCGCACTGAGGCTCAAAATGCCGATCAGGATCAGGCTTAGAAGGAATAATCTCTTCATGTATAAAACTCCTTAGGTCTCTATCTTGAAGATGGGATCGAGCACCTTTACTGCTCGCACATCATCCACGCGTCTCACCGGAGTGGTGAGCGGTGCTTCATGTAATAATTCGGGGTTTGCTTTGGATTCCTGCGCGATTTCGATCATGGCATCGGCAAAGGCATTCAAGGATTCCAGGCTCTCGGTCTCGGTGGGTTCGATCATCATCGCTTCCGGGATGATCAAGGGGAAATACACCGTGGGCGCATGGAAGCCTTTATCAAGCAAGCGTTTGGCTATATCCAGCGTGGATACTCCATACTCCTTTTTCTGCCAGGAGCTATCCGCCACAAACTCGTGCATGCAGGGCTCGAGGTGCTCGATGTGATAATAGTCTTTCAGGCGTGCCATGAGATAGTTGGCATTGATGATGGCGTTTTCGCTCACTCTGCGCAAGCCCTTGGCTCCCAACATTTTGATATAGATATAAGCGCGCACCAGAACGGCAAAATTGCCATAGAAAGTGTGCACTTTGCCCATGGATGTGGCTTCATGGCCATAATCCAGATGATAGCCTTGCTCGTCCTTAGACACCATCGGCACAGGCAGATAGGGGATCAGTTTTTCCACTACGCCCACTGGGCCGGCACCGGGGCCACCTCCACCATGCGGTGTGGAAAAGGTCTTATGCAAATTAAAGTGGATCACGTCAAAGCCGATCTTGCCGGGTTGCACGATGCCCAATAGCGCGTTGAGGTTTGCGCCATCCATATAGATCAGCGCGTCCACACTGTGCATAATCTCGGCAATCTCTTCGATCTGAGTCTCAAACAGCCCCAGCGTATTAGGATTGGTGAGCATGAATCCGGCGGTGTTTTCATCCACGATCTCACGCAGGCGAGCCAGATCGCAACGGCCATTGGCATCGGACTTGAGCTCAATCACATCAAAGCCCACCAGATGACAGGTGGCGGGATTGGTGCCATGCGCGCTATCCGGAATGATGATCTTGGTCTTATGTGCATTGCCCTTGGCTTTGTGATAGGCATCGATGATCTTGATCCCGGTAAATTCGCCTTGCGCTCCGGCTACGGGTTGCAAGGTGACCTGCGCCATTCCGGAGATTTCGGCAAGGTCTTCCTGCAGCTCATACATCAGCTCCAAGGCACCTTGCAGCGTGCTTTCGTGCTGATATGGGTGCAGATTGGCGAAGCAGGTGTGACGCACCAATGCTTCATGCACTTTGGGGTTATATTTCATCGTGCAGCTACCCAGAGGGTATAGGCCCTTCTCGATGAAATGATTCTTGTGAGAAAGCTCTATATAGTGACGCATCACGTCCAATTCGCTCACTTCAGGTAAACGGGCAGTGCCCTTCCGGTGATATCGTGCGGGGATCAGCTGCTCCAGCGGAGTGTCGATCTCACGGGCAGGAAGGGTGACGCCTTTGCGTCCAGCAGAGGAGTGTTCAAATATGGTCTTAGACATGGCAGACCTCCTTCATTGCGTGCACAAATTCATCGATTTCGGCTTTCCTCTTCTTTTCCGTGACGGCGATCATCAATTGATTCTCGCCCACTTTCACGCCGGCATAAATGCCACGAGGCAGCATTTTTTCGATGATCATGTCGGCAGAAATCGGAGTGCTGATCACAAACTCTTTGAAGAAACTAGCGCTGGGATAGGCGGCTTTGATGCCGTCGATCTTGCAGAGTTCATCAGCCAGGTAGTGCGCTTTTTGAGCGGATTGCGTGGACACTTCTTTCAAGCCTTCGCGCCCCATCAGGCTCATGTAAACCGTCGCGGCCAAAGTGCAAAGCGATTGATTGGAGCAGATATTGGAGGTGGCCTTCTCGCGGCGGATATGCTGTTCGCGAGCTTGCAGGGTGAGGGCATAGGCGCGTTTGCCTTCTTTGTCCAAAGTGCCGCCCACAATGCGTCCCGGCATCAGGCGTGCCATATCCAGTTTGGTGGCAAAGAAGCCAAAGAGCGGGCCGCCCATATACATGCTATTGCCCAAAGCCTGGCCTTCGCCAACTACGATGTCGGCCTTGTAGTCAGCAGGAGTCTGCAATATAGCCAATGAGATGGGATCAACGCAGGCGATCAGCAGGCATTTGGCTTGACTGTGCACGATCTCGGAGATTTCCTCCGCGTCTTCGATATTGCCAAAATAGTTCGGGCTTTGCAGCACCACAGAGCCGATGCTCTCGTCCATCATAGCCTTCAGCGCGGCCTTGTCCATCACGCCATCTTGAGCCGGAGCGGTGAGCAGTTCGATGCCCACGCCTTCGGTGTAGGAGCGAATCACTTCCACATATTCGGGATGCAGGGTCGCCGGCAATATCGCTTTGAGCAGCTTGTTTTTACGCACTGCCATCAGGATGGCTTCGGCGATCGCGCTCGCCGCGTCATACATCGAAGCATTGGCAATCTCCATTCCGGTGAGCTCGCAGATCATGGTCTGATATTCATAGATGAATTGCAGGGTGCCCTGGCTAACTTCAGCCTGATAAGGGGTATAGGCTGTGAAAAACTCCGGGCGGGATACGATGCTATCCACCGCGGCAGGGATAAAGTGGTCATAAACGCCGGCGCCTAAAAATGAATTGGCAGACTGCGCGCAGAGGTTTTGACAGGTCTGACTTTTGATCTTATGCGTGATCTCCAGCTCAGACATGGCAGGATCCAGCTTCAGCTCGCTTTTCAGGCGAAACTTCTCGGGGATGGCGCGGATCAGTTCTTCAAACTTGCTGATCCCGATAGTGGCAAACATTTCTTGCCTATCTCTATCTGTATTAGATATATAGGGCATCATAGCTCCTTTCGTACTGCGTACAAAGAATAGTTTTTTGCCATGCTCTAAAAAAGGGGGATTATGTCAATTGTTTTCTTGGCTCCGGCCTGTCGGCAAGCTAAGCGCTCCCTACTAAAGATACGCTCATGATACGGTGATGATATGGTGATTATCATGACCGTATCATGACCGTATCATGACGACAAGTAAATAGTGTGAACCGTCCAAAATATATTGACAGTATATGCTTACGGGCGTTCATTGCACAAAGAGCAGCATTTTGTGCAATACAGGCTTAAAAGGAGATACCCATGATGCAGAAAGCACTATTTCCGGGACAGTATTTGCAAGGAGCAGGAGCCCTGAATGAACTGGCCGCTTTGGTTCAAAAGTATGGCAGCAAAGCGCTGCTATTGAGCTCTCCCAGCGTGATCAAGAACATCCTGCCGGCTTTGAAAGATAAGCTTGCTGCCGATAGGTTTGTGATCGAGCAATTTGGGGGTGAATGCTCGCAGACTGAACTAAAGCGTGTCTCTGGCTTGATCAGTACCGGAGGGATAGATGTGATCATCGGCATGGGGGGAGGAAAGACCATCGACTGCGCCAAGATCACTGCCGATTGGGCCGGCATCCCGGTGATCATCGTTCCCACCATTGCTTCCACCGATGCGCCCTGTAGCGGGTGCGCAGTAACATACAGTCCTGCAGGCACTTTTGAATCCGTATTGTATCAAAAACAGAATCCGGCAGTAGTCTTGGTGGATCTGGCTGTAATTGCGGCTGCTCCTGTGCGATTTCTGGTTGCCGGGATGGGCGATGCCCTGGCCACCTGGTTTGAAGCCAGATCCTGTGATCGGAGTAAATCTCTCAATGAATGTGGCGGGCTTAGCACTCTCGCCGGACTGGGCATCGCTCAGCTATGCTACCAAACCCTGCTGGAATACGGCTATCAGGCCAAAATAGCAAATCAGGAAGGCTTGATCACTCCGGCACTGAGTAAGATCACGGAGGCGAACATCTTGCTCAGTGGAATCGGCTTTGAAAGTTGTGGCATCGCCTGCGCCCATGCCGTGCACAATGGCCTCACGGTTTTGGAAGCAACTCATGCCTTCTATCATGGCGAAAAAGTGGCCTTTGGTGTGCTCACCGGTTTGCATCTGACTGCTGCCGATGGGGATGAAATCGACGAAGTTTACAGTTTCTGTGAGCAAATTGGCCTGCCCACCACCCTGGCAGATATTGGTTTGTCCAAAGATCAGCAGGAAGATCTGATGAAAGTAGCCATAGAAAGCTGCAAAGATGGCTCCTCGATGCACAAAGAAGCAGGCAATGTTACTGCTGATCAGGTGTATAACGCCATACTGATGGCCGACGCCTGGGGGCGTGAGCGCAGATTATTGCCAAATCTTCAGGCAGGAAGATGAGTGGTTGATGATTGGCTACAGGCAAATGTATTTCTTTCAGATCGAAACAGCCAGCTCCAGCCAGGTTGATGCAGCCGCTCCATCCCTCCCGGAGATCAGCATCTACCCCAATCCGGTGCGTAAAACACAGGGCTTCCATCTGGAAACAGCGGTGAAACAGCCTCTGGAAATGGGGATTTACAATCTCAAAGGCCAGCTGGTGCGCAGCATCTATACGGATGTCACAGGCAAACGCGCGGTGACGGGTGCTGATTTGCAGGGCTTGAACACCGGCATCTACTTCCTGAAAGCGCGTGACAGGCAGGACATGAAAGCACGGAAGTTTATTCTGGTGCAGTAAGGTGAGGTGCCACGCTCAGCTTGTCTATATATATGAAAGAACGAAAATGAATAGGAGAAATCACGATAATGAATTGGAGAACTTAAAAAATGAGCAGACTTGACTTGGATTCGTTGATTTCAAAAGTCTTTGCCTTGGGCATAGCGCTGATTTCCACACTATGGCTTTTGAGGGATTTATATAGTGTTCGGATGTTTCAAGATGATTATGGAGTATTCTCACTTAGCCTGGTAATCCTTCTTCTCATCCTGATGCTGGTGAATATGGGGCTGAATCTCTGGATGCTCAAGGTAGGCGTGCCGGCATTTATGCTGCTGATCGTGGTGGATGGAATAGCCTTTCTCCTTGGGCGTGATTATCCCTTGGTGGCGACTTGGGTCTTCACAAATCTGCTTCCTTCAGCCCGACTGATCATGATTCAGAGAGGGATATTATAGTCCTGCATAAGAAAGCCCTTAAACTCAGCAGGGCAATGATGTCATACAGCGAGAGTTCGTAATCATCGCATGCTCGCTGTGCGAAGTCCAAAGCACAGTGAACATCGGAGGCAGCCTTGATATCTGAGTAGTGCTTTGAACTTAACTGAAAGCCAGCTTTCGCCACCGACAATGAAAGCGGAGGGGATAGGATTGCAGACGTCTCGTCTGCATAAGCAGCGAAGCTGCTTTCTTTTCTCGGCCTGCGGCCTCGTTCGACACGAGACGTGTCGAATCCTCTGGTTTTCATGTAAACTCCGAAGGGAGGCTCGTATGGAACAATTATTGCATACAAGTTCTATCTAAACCCTAATGAAAGGGCTTTCACCACAGTGAATGAAAACCTGGGGATAGGATTGCAGACGTCTCGTCTGCATAAGCAGCGAAGCTGCTTTCTTTTACGGAACTTCGTTCCGTCGACACGAGACGTGTCGAATCCTCTGGTTTTCATGTAAACCCTAATGAAAGTGCTTTCACCACAGTGAATGAAAACCTGGGGATAGGATTACAGACGTCTCGTCTGCATAAGCAGCGAAGCTGCTTACCTTAACGGAACTCCGTTCCGTCGACACGAGACGTGTCGAATCCTCTGGTTTTCATGTAAACCCTAATGAAAGGGCTTTCACCACAGTGAATGAAAACCTGGGGATAGGATTACAGACGTCTCGTCTGCATAAGCAGCGAAGCTGCTTACCTTAACGGAACTCCGTTCCGTCGACACGAGACGTGTCGAATCCTCTGGTTTTCATGTAAACCCTAATGAAAGGGCTTTCACCACAGTGAATGAAAACCTGGGGATAGGATTGCAGACGTCTCGTCTGCATAAGCAGCGAAGCTGCTTTCTTTTACGGAACTTCGTTCCGTCGACACGAGACGTGTCGAATCCTAGGGTTTTCATGTAAAATACCATAGACCGAGGAGGTTTTATGCGTTGCCACCGAATGATGTTCGTTCTTTTAATCGCGCTTTGTGCCACATCGCTCGCTGCCAATCAGCGCTACACCGTCATCGAAGATTTCGAAAGTGGGGTAGTGAATCTCACATCCTGGGCGGATGAGGATCTGCAACCTTCGGCGTGGTCTTTGGATTCCAGCATTACTCACAATTCCTCTGCATTTGCTCTGAAACTGGAGGGTAACACTTGGAAAGAGCAGCAGATAGCGCCCATGAACCTAAGTTCTGACAGTGTGATCAAAATGGCTGCCCGGCATAGCTCCGGTGCCAGAGTGCAGGGCATCGGTTTTTCAGATGGTGAAAACCAGATCTTTTACAGCTTTGCGGGTAGTCGGATTGTGGATATCGAGGTCTGGATTCCCGTCTATCAGGGCGCTTTTCCCAATAACAGCTGGAACGATTATTACCTGCCCCTTGGGGCGGATTTTGAAGCTTTTCACGGTTATCTGCCCGAGCTCAGTTCCATCATCTATGTGAACGATCTGGATGGAGTCTCTGCTCGCAGCGTGTGGTTTGATACCATCCTGGATGTGAGTGAAGACCTTCCGGTGGCTCCCCAGGTTACGATCCTATTTGGTGGGGTGATCCCCCCTCCTCTGGGACGGGAAGTGACTGTGGAATTCCTTTCTTATGTAGTTGATCCCGATAGCGATAGCTTTACATACTTGTGGAACTTTGGCGATGGCTCGTTCAGCACTGAGAACAACCCCATCCACACCTACACAATCTCAGATGCTCACACCTATACCGTGAGTCTCAGAGTGATTGATGATACCGGCCGTTGGGGTCTGGCCAGCGAGCAGGTGACATTGGAGCCGGGGCCCTCATCTTTGCCATTGACGATGAACTTTGTAGGCGATGTGATGCTTGCCCGTCGCTACGAAAGTCCCGGAGGGATCATCCCCACCCTGGGAGTGAACGCGATCTTTGCCCCGACCCTTTCCATGTATGGTGGGGCAGCTGATGTGAGCGTGGCCAATCTCGAAGTAGTCCTGGCCAATACAGGCACACCCCATCCCACCAAATCCGTGGTCTATCGCGGTAATCCGGCCAATGTCAGCGGTCTCACTTATGCCGGCATCGACGTGGTGAGCCTGGCCAATAACCATACTTTGGATTATGGATTGCCGGCCTTGCAACAAACACAGGGACTCCTGGATGCCGCTGGGATTTTGCACAGCGGATCCGGAGCAGATTCCTATGAAGCTTATCTGCCCACCTTTATCAACCGCAAGGGGATGAATATCGCCTTTTTGCGCAGTAGCGACCGCACCGGTCAATATAACAATGCCCAGCCCTATCTGCAAGCAGGATTCAATAAACCGGGCTTTGCCTATATGACGCCATATTACATCGGCGAGCAGATTACCGCGGTATCCGGCTTTGCGGATCTGAACATCGTGGAGATGCACGCGGGCAGCGAATACTCCATCTCGCCCGGAGCCGGCTATGACAAACATAATCCCTATCTGGATGATACTGAAGACGAAGACTATGCCCATCGCAGTGACGTCCCCCATCAATGGGATCGTGAGATTCGTCAAACTGCCATTGATAGCGGAGCGGATATGGTCATCGTGCATCATCCGCACATTATCCAGGGATTTGAGGTGTACAATGGCAAGGTTATCGCTCATTCTTTGGGCAATTTTGTCTTTGATCTGGATTATCCGGAATGCATGCCTTCGATGATCTTCTATGCCGATGCCTATCCGGATGGGTTTCGTAATCACCGAGCGCGTCCGGTTTACATCGATAATTACATCCCCAAGCCGGCTCAGGGCAGCCTGGGACTTCACACTTTGGACTATTTGGCGATGAAATCTCGAGAATTGGACACCGTGGTTTTGGTCGATAAAGAGGATCTCTGTGCCAAAGTAATCCTGGATCCGGCAGAGTTGAACTCTTATCAGCACTCGTGGCATAGCACCCAAAGCTTCACATCCTTCAATGATGGTTACCAATATACGGATCCCGTCAAACTGCCCCGCATGGGCAGCATTTCGGCTATTGATAGTGTGGAACCGGTGAGCATGGCCGAGCATAGCCTGGGCGCTGAACTGATCTGGTTTGGTAATTTTGAGGACGAAGGCTCCAATCTCTGGAGTATCCCGGAGTTTTCCACCGATGCCATTGATGGCGAGCGTTCAGCCTTTCTGACAGCTACTAATGGCAGTGAATCCACGGCCACCATATCGAAGAAGCTCAAGATCTATGACAATACCAAACGCTACACCTTGCACGGTTGGATCAGAACGCGGAATGTCACAAATGCCAATGTCACCATTCGCTATTTCAGCAGTCGCACGGCCTATTCTCCGATATCCACTCGGACATTGACGACTGATCTCAGCGGCACAAACAGCTGGGCATGGTACTATCGCGAACTGGCCATGCCGTCCAATGCCTGGTATTATGATTTGCGACTGAGTGTGCAAAGCGAATCCGGGCTCACTGCCCAAGCCTGGTATGATAACGTAGGTCTCATCGAGTGGACGCCCTGGCAAAATGCTGCGGATCTGGGACAGATCATGCATCCCAATAACTACTATTGGCTGCAAAGCCGCACGCAGGAAGCGGCAAAATCCATGACTAGCTATCTTACGGAAACCTCATTTAGCGAAGGATCGCCCCTGCTTGGGTACCCCAGAGCAGCATCAGCCCTCCCGTTTTCAGTCTATCCCAATCCCTTCAATCCCAATACCAATATCAAGTTTTCACTGCCTTATTCAGCCACCACTCAGATCAATATCTACAATATCAAAGGACAATTGGTGCGGCGTCTGCTAGATCTGGAGATGACCAAAGGAGAATACTCTCTATCCTGGGATTCCAAAGACGACAGCGGTCGGGCTGTGGCTTCAGGCCTCTATTTCATCCGCCTGCAAGCCGGAGCTAAACACTCGCTGCGCAAGGTAATCCTGCTCAAATAGTGTTTTTTCGCTTGACGGAAACAGGCTGCTTTAATCCTTTGAAACAAATTAATACGGATTACAGAGGAGACCCAATGCGCAGATTAATCATTCTACTGCTGCTAATGTGCAGTATCACCGCTTGTCTGTTTGCCGAAGCGGAAACCGAAGAAGAGCAACTGGTATTTCGACTCCTGAATGCCCGGGAGTATGAACTTTCCGCGAGCATCAGCACTGTGATCAATCGTTTCTATGCCAATGTCCAGTTTAGCATCGACAAAGCAGATCTTGAAGACGCGGATTTCTATAGCTTTTTCATCTCCAAGCTTGCCTATGTCGAACGCATCAAAGTGAATGGCAAGGCCATCGAATGTGTCTATACGCGTGACCTTGATCCTCTTCACTTCGTTCCAGAGCTTGAGCAAAGTGAACTCCTTGCTCCTGATTCCCCGGTATTCTGTATCTCTTTGTGCAAAGATACTTTCAGAGATATCACCGGTCTCATCACCATTAGCCTGGATTACAAAATGGTTTTACCGGAGTGGACTGTTGCCGCGGATGGCCGTGAAAAGCTGGAATGGAGCATGAATGACTTCATCGTGCCCCGGAACATGTCAGACACTTCAGAAGTCAATTTCCGGCTACTGACCACCATCTTCCATAGCATGGACAATGCCGACAGCATTTCGGACAACGGTACTATGCGCACGATCCGCAAAAGGATCATCGATATTCCGGGACAAAACGAAAAGTTAACACTATATAAGGCGCTAAATTAGCTCAGTCCGGTAGAGCAACTGATTCGTAATCAGTAGGTCGGGGGTTCGAATCCCCCATTTAGCTCCAGGAATATTACCCCGGCTCTGTGCCGGGGTTTTGCTTTATGCGCTTCAAATCTGCTGTGTCACACCAAAGAATTCGCTTTGAGCCTCCCACTGCTTCAAAAAGAAGTCATAGCCGCTCACACAGGGGATATCCCGTTGCCGGCAGTAAGATACCAGAGAGCTGCTCTGCTCCGGATGGTAGGGCAATTCGATGAGCTGATCGAAGTGGGGGAGCAGGACTCCTGGTTCATCGGGAAAATCCAGCCGGGCGGAACAATTGATTAGCAGCTCTACCTTAGAGGGGATTGTGGCAGGTGGCAGGTGGCAGGTGGTTGGTTGCAGGTAGCTTTGGCGCATAGTAGATACCTTTTGCGCGTTGCGTCCTGCAAGATATATCTTGCTGTAGCCCAATACTTTCAGTTTTTGTATGAAGGCCTGAGCACAGGCTCCGCTGCCATAGATCAGGATCCGATCATCCGGACTGACTCGAAGTTCATTGATGCAAGTCCGCAGTGCGACAAGATCGGTATTCGCATACTTAATATACTGTCCCGTCACTGGGGAATAACTGAAACCGGGCTTGGGCGTGGGGGATAGGACAAGGGAATTGACTGTGACATTTTTCAGCCCCATAGCGGCGGGAAGGCTTTGTTTAAAAGGACTGGTGATGGAAAATCCCTCCAAGCAGAAGCGCTCTGCCAGCCAGCCTAAAACCTCGATGGCCTCGGATGGATCAGTCACCGGGATGGGCAGATAATGGGCATGAAGATACTGCTGAAGAAAGAGCTCATTATAGGCCTTGAGGCTGTAGCTACGGTTCACTCCTTCCCCGCCGAAGATGCCATATACCTTAGCTCCACAGTGGATTCCGGTTCTATGGATCAAGCGAAAATCGAGCAGGCTGAGCTGACCGGGATAGGTGCTTTGATCTCGATACAGGTAAACTGCCTCAGAAGCAAAGTGTCTGTAGAGCGATCTTTGGAAAGCAACCCATTTGCCATTGACATTGAAGATAACGCTTTTTCTGCCTGAGGATGCGATCAATCTCGAGGCGGCAGCGATCTCGCTAAAACACTCCGCTTCAAAGATTATCTTAACGGTCCGGCACTCCAGGGTCAAGAGTTGGCGCAGAGCAGATTCATCATAGCGCCTCAGATGCAGCGAGACGATCAGTTTATCTCGATATGTTGCGGTATCAATGCTTTTGAGCTCGGAGCTATCCAGATCGACCATTGCTTTGGAGGCCAGCATCTTATGGATGATATGAGGATGGCCGTCATTACCTCTGAAGGTGAGGATATTATTCTCAGAGAAAACGCTGTAGTCAATGGCATCCGGTTCAGGGCAATAGTCCAGACGATATTCGATGATATCCGCTTCAGGAATGGCAGTTAACGACTCCGGGCCATGATATGGAATGCTGAGAATGATCATTGGCAGATCTTGAGGCCGAGCCGCATGATCTCTCGCGCCAGCTTCGGATTCAGTTCAAGTTCGCAGGCTATGGCTTCTACGCGCTTCAGGATAGCTTCCTCACGTGCAGCATCCCTGTTTGGCAAGCAGTGAAGCAGCTTATAGTCCTTCACTTGTTGCACGATTTGTCTCCGGCGATAGAGGAGCAAGAGTAATTCTTCATCGAGCGCGTCCAGGCTTTCCCGAAAGCTTTCCAGTGAGCTTGCTTCGCCCCTGATCAATCTCTGATGTTGGATGGCATCAGCCAGGCAAAGCTTGAGCATGGCTTCCGCCACGGGTATCACTCTGGGGATGTGGCAGCTATCGTGGCGACCTTTGATGGAGATTACCCGATCATTACCGCTTTTATCTATTGTTCTTTGAGGCAGAGATACCGAAGATACAGGGCGCAGGATGAGCCGGAAAAAGAGCTCATTGCCATTGCTCACACCGCCATTGATCCCACCCTGATGGTTGCTCAGATAGCCATCCTTAGTCATCTGATCGTTTGCCTCAGAGCCTTTCATGGCCGCCAGAGTTTCCCCATCGCCAAAGGATATGCCCTTTACCGAGGGGATGGAAAGCATGGCCTTGGCAATGTTCGCGCTGAGCTTGGCATACACAGGATCACCCAAGCCGGCAGGGACATCCATTGCTCTGAGTTCGATGATTCCGCCCAGGCTGTCTCCTTCCTTTTGTACTTCATCCAGATATGAGTACAGAGCTATGCTGCTATGCTCATCCGGCCAGTGAAAAGGATTGTCGCTATCCCAAACGTCACCGGTGATCCGCATTTTACCAACTTGCACGCAGCGGGTCTGAATCTTGATGGGAGCAAGGATTTCTTCCGTGAATGAAGCGGCGATCACACGCGCCAGAGTCTCGCGTCCGGAAGCTCTGCCACCGCCACGAAAATCGTAGATGTGATATTTCTGATACCAGGCAAAATCTGCGTGTCCGGGCCGGAAGACATCTCTTAATGCTTCATAATCCTCGCTCCTGGCATCATGGCTACGCACAATGATGCAGAGTGGCATGCCAGTGGTTTTGCCTTCAAAAACACCACTGAGAATCTCGTATTCATCGGTTTCCAGGCGTGGAGTTTTGTAAGGCGTAGAGCTGTTGCGGCGTGCTAAAGCTTCCTGTAGGGCTGCATGAGGAAAATCGATATTTGGGGGAGGACTGTCGATCACCAGGCCTATAGCCGGCCCATGGGATTCACCGAATCCGGTGAAACCAAAAAAGCCGTCAAGCCGGTTTGTAGGCATCAGAAAAGATGATGATTTGCCCTTGATACTCCTCGTAAAGCTCGCTCAGATGGCGCATCAGGAAGTATTCCCGCTCCATCCTGCGCAGCTGATGGGCCAGGCTGCTTTTGATCTCATCAAAGGGGATGGGAGCGCTCTTTTTGCGGTCGGTGAGGATCAGGATATGGTAACCCTGAGGCGAGGGGAATGGGTCGCTGATCTGATTGAGCGACAGCGAGAAAGCCACAGCATCGATCTCGGGATACAGCTTGCCTTTAGGGAAAAAGCCGAGATCGCCACAGGAATCGTTTGAAGGGCAATCGCTGGACTCTTTGCAAATGGCGACAAAATCATCATAATCATGGATATTACTGCGGATCCGGGCTGCGCGTTCGCGAGCGTCAGCGCCTTTGATAAGGATGTGCGAGCAGCGCACCATCTCTTCGCAGCAAAAGCTCTCCATTTGGTCTTTATAGATATCTTTCAAGCGTTCTTCAGAGACGGGCGGGATGCTGGGATATAATGAGTTCATGTATTTCTTGATCAGGATGTTCCGCTTGAGCAGGGTTTCCATCTCGCCGGCATCCATATCCTGCAAGCTACCGGCTGGAAGACCAAAAGGCTCTTCTTCATCCAAGAGTTCCATCAGCGCGACGTCAAACTCTTCGTCCGAGACCTTGAAGCCAAGCTGCGTGGCTTTTGCCAGCAATAGACAGCGATCGATCAATCTGCGCAGAGCCTGGGGCGGGTTTCCACCGCAGCGCAGCTCACGTTTTACGTCATTATCAGATATGTCCAAGTTTAGAACTTTGGCTACGATTTGCACATTTTCCTCGTTAGTACCTCAATAATCAGGCGTTCAGAGCCCGGAGGACATCAGATAAGCTAAAGCAGTGAGACGCTAATGTCAAATCAAAAGTAACTTTGCGATACCAGGTCATCTGACGCTTGGCATAATTGCGGTGGTGTTGAGCTGCCAAAAGGGCGCAATCTTCGGCCGGCACAGCACTCAGAAAGTGATCCTTGAACTCGTTGTATCCCATAGTTTTAAGTCCGGCATCATTGAAGCTGTAGCCCATCTTCAGCAGGCCACTGATCTCGTCCAAAAGCCCCATTTCCAACATTTGAAGCAGGCGAGAATCGATCTTTTGATAGAGCAAATCGCGCGGAGGAGCCACCAGGATCCGGAAAGTCTGATAACGAGGTGTTCTTTGCTGCTCTGCCCAGTGCGCTGACAGTGGTTTTCCCGTAGCCTCATAAATTTCCAGACCACGGAGGACACGCTGAGAGTCGCGCGGGCTGATCTTCATGGCAAAGGAGGGGTCAATTTCCTCAAGCTCTGAATACAAGGTGCCTATCCCTTCCGTCTCCAGCCTGGCGCGCAACCCGGAGCGCAAGCCCGGGTCAATCGGAGGATGCTCGAATAAGCCTTCCAACAAACTGCGGACATAGAGCCCGGTGCCTCCACACAAGATGGGAACCTTGCCCCGCGCTTCCAAATCCTTGATAATGGCCTCAGCGTCGCCGACAAAGGCTCCGGCATTGTAGCTTTGCTTGGGATCGATGATGTCGATCAGATGATGCTTGACTTTGGTCTGAGTCTCTGCATCCACCTTTGCTGTTCCGATATCCAGTTGACGATACACCTGGCGAGAATCACAACTGATGATCTCCGTGGCCAAAACAGAGGCGAGCTCCACCGCTAAAGAGCTTTTCCCCGCTCCGGTGGGCCCTTCAATGGTGATGATCATACCAAACGCTTGAATTTCTTCTCGAAATCGCTAATGCTCATTTTCACGATCAAGGGTCGTCCATGGGGACAAAAGTATGGCACGCGGCAGGCAAAAAGATTGTTGATCAAGCTCAGCATCTCTTTGCGGCTTAGCGGTTTACCGGCCTTGATGGCAGCTTTGCAAGAGATTGATTTGGCCAAAGAATCCCGAAAATCCGTATTGATTTCCATCTCGGATTCCAGCTGTTTGAGGATTTCCACAAAGACTTTGCCACCCTGGAAATCTCCGAGTTCAGCCGGGATTTCCTCGATCACTATGGAATCTCCGCTGAACTTTTTGAGCTGAAAGCCGATCTTTTGAAAAAGCTCCAGGTTCTGATCCACCAACTCCCGAATTTCAGAGGCGATATAGGGCGGGATGTCGATCACCAAAGGCAAAATCAACTTTTGACGCACAGCCGGAGCGCCTGCTGTGCGATGAATCAGCTTCTCATAGATGATGCGTTCGTGAGCGGCATGCTGATCGATAATCACCAAGCCATCTTCCACTTGCACAAAGATATACGTGTTATGCAACTGCCAGGGATTTACGTAGTCTTCCTCATTTTTTAGCAGCAACTTGTAGCTCACGCTGTCATTGGGTAGATCGGGAAGAATCTCCTGTTGCTCCGTGCTTTGCTCCGGGTTCACGATCGGGATATCACGCTGTGGGGTAGGATCAGAGCCGCGAAAGAGATCATCCTGAAAGAGATTGGCGTGTTCTTTGCGATACTCGCCATATTTGGGAACGGGGGTTTTGTGCACCAGAACTTCGCGCTCATAACTGCTTGGCCTTTCATACTCAAAGGCAGGCTGAAACTTGGCCCTGGCGCTTTGAAACTTATCATCTTCATAGCGTTTGAGCGCTCTTGACAGAGTCTCAAAGATCAATGAATGCACCAGGTTGTTCTCTCGGAAACGCACTTCATTTTTGGTGGGGGAGACGTTTACATCGATCTGCGTGGCAGGCACATGCACAAAAAGAATATAAGGCGGAGTGCTGCCTTTCATCCAGACTCGCGTTTTACTGATATGTGGCTCGTAAGCGCTTTTGATGCTGTGTTTCACCGTTTTGTCGTTGATAAAGCGGCCATTGATAAAGACGTATTGGGCATCAATCAGTTTATCTTGACGCTCTTCCAGACCGAAGATGTAGCCATCTACCCGGTAGTCCCCATTTTGCCCTGAGACCTGGATCAAATCATCCTGAAAGAAGCCGGCTCCAAAAATTTCGCTCATGCGTAGGTTGCGGTCTTCACTGGCAATATAGTTTAGCTTCTGGCGAGTATCAGCTATCAGCTTAAAGCTTACGTTAGGATAGATTATGGCTTGATAGTGAAAGTATTTCATGATGTGCCGCAGCTCAACTGTCTCACTTCTGAGGAACTTACGCCTTGCAGGAAGGCTCTTGAAGAGACCTCGCACCCAGATCGTGGTGCCTGGATTGGAAGAAGTCTTTTGCACATCACGCAGCTTGCCATCGTTGATTTCGATGCGGGTGGCAACATCCAGATCCGCGCTGCGCGTCACCATCGTGAAATGAGATACCGAGGCAATCGAAGGTAAGGCTTCACCTCTGAAGCCCAGAGAACTGATGTGCACGATGTCATCCACGTTGCGGATCTTGCTGGTAGCGTGGCTTTCCAGGGCTAACATGGCATCATCCGGTTCCATCCCCAGGCCGTTGTCTATCACTTGGATCAGGTCTTTCCCGCCGTTTTCCACGATCACTGTGATAGCCGTGGCCTTGGCATCGATAGCGTTTTCCACCAGTTCTTTGACCACGGAAGCGGGACGCTCGATGACCTCACCGGCAGCGATCTTATTCCGGACGTCTTCGGAGAGTATATTTATCTTTGGCATACTTGAGTTTACCTAGTCTTCTTATCTCTGGGGGAAACGTCATCCTGACGTTTATCGGTGTTATGCGACAGGATGTCGCATCCACCATTACAATCAATAGCGGAAGATTGAGCCATTGGTAAATTCCCTGATTATGGAATTGTAAGGCACCAGAGCGTCCGCGATATCTTTGCAGTGTGAAAGCAGGCGCAATAGTCTGCGAGCTTCAGTATAAGCCGATGAAGTGGGCGGCACGGTCAGCAGCATCTTCCAGGCGTGTTTCTTCAGCACACCCAGTTCATAGGTGAGGCTGCTGTTGAACATGTAGTTCGCGTTTTCCTGATAGGGGAAGATGTTCTTTTCTTCGCCTTCACGCACGTCCTTCCAACGCATCAGAGTTTCTTCTGCAGAGTAGCCGCGGTATTGGTGATCCCGAATGATGCGTCGTAAGAGCCGGCAATCGGTAGTGGGGATGCGGTTATGGTTGTCGATATTGAGCTGGTTCAAGGCTGAGATATAGATCTTTGCTTTACGGTGTTCGGGGATGGACTTTGTGAGCTCATCATTGAGGCCATGGATGCCTTCCATGATGATGATATTGTCATGCTCCATCTTGACAAAATGGTTGCTGGGACGTCTTACGCCACGGGTGAAGTCATAGTGCGGAAGCTCAATCTGTTCTCCCTGAAGCAATTGCCCAAGCTGCATATTCAGATATTCCAGATCAATGGAATAGATTGATTCAAAGTCATAATCCCCATCTTCTTTGCGGGGAGTGCGATCGCGATTTAAGAAGTAATCATCCATGCCGATCACGATGGGTTTGGCTTTGCTGGCCTGGAGCTGCACCTGGAGGCGTTTGGCAAAGGTCGTCTTTCCGGAAGAGGAAGGTCCGGCGATCAGGATCAAACGGATATCTTCGTGCAGGACAATGTCTGCCGCGATCTCGGCTATCTTCTTTTCGTGCAGGGCTTCTTCTACCAGGATGAACTGGGAGATGTCATAAGCTTCGCTTTGACGGTTGATATCCGAGATATTGTGCACGCGCAGAATATCCAGCCATTTATCGTGCTCCTGATGCAGGGCAAAGACCTTGGGTGGCAGCTTGAAGGGATGCGAGATCTTCATTTCAGGGCCGGTGGGGAAGCGCAGGATAAAGCCCGGAGCTTGATAGACGATGTCAAACTCCTTGATGAAGCCGGTGCGATCCGCCAGGGGACGGATGAAGAAGTCGTAATACTTCCCACATCTATACACGCTGACCGTTTCGCTATAAAGAGACTTGATATTACGCAGGATATCTTTGCGCCGCATGGAGTTAAAGATGTCAATGGCCTCTGCGGTCTTGACTTCGATGCGGTCAATGGGCAGATCGCTCTCGATGATGCGCAGCATTTCTGCCTTGAGCCGCGCGCAATCTTCCTCTGTGAAACTGGTCGCGTTGAACACTTCGCAAAACACGCCATCCCCGATGGAATGCTCTGCCACCATCGAGTGTGCTTCTCCCAAAAGTGTATGCAGCGCCTTGGCGGTAATGAAGATGGCAGAATCCTGATAGATCCGGTATCCTTCCGGATGGCGCGCAGTGATGCAATTGACAAGGGTTTCGCCCTGAGGCACATAATCCTCATTGACATATTCCCTGTGGTTAATTTTATAGCTCAGGACTTGCTGAATATCTATCCCCGTGCCTTTGAGGATGTGGGATATCGTTCTGGGCTGGTCCATTTCGATAAGACTGTGTTTCTGTCCGTCTAATCTAATATCGATCTTCATGATAAATCCTTATTTCATAGTGTCTTAGTTCTGAATGGATGGGAAGGAGTCCTCTTCAACCATTTAGAATATGCAAGCTATTCAAAGCAGGATAATCCGTCAAGCATTATAGGTTGCAGGTTGCGGGTGGCAGCTTGCAGGCTACTTTGAAAACCCTAAAACTCCAAACCTTAAAACATAAAAAAGGAGCAGCAGATGCGCAATAAACTATCACGCTCACAGCGAATAAAGAGAGAAGTCACAAACCATTTGGGGATTGTATTTGCCGCGATGTTCTTTGCCGCGGGATACTCATGGTTTCTTTTGCCATACCACATGGCTCCCGGTGGTGTGGGCGGTATATCCCAGATCCTCAACACCTTTTTTGGCATTCCCAATGGGGTGTCCATGATCCTGATCAATATCCCGCTCTTTGCCATCAGCTTCATCTTCATCGGCAAATCCTTTGGCAGCAAGTCTGTCTATGGCATGCTGGTAACCGGTTTGATGACTGATCTCATCAGTTTTCCCATGCTGCATAAGATAGGACTGGTCAGTGATTTGGCACAATATACCCATCTGGTCAATGGACGCATCATCTATGCGATGTTGCCACCAGAGGAGATGTTTCTCTCTGCCATTGCCGGTTCCGTGCTCTTAGGCTTGGGCTTGGGCTTGATCTTCCGTTTTCGTGGCTCCACCGGAGGCACGGACATCCCAGTTGCGCTGATCAAACAGCACGCGAATCTTTCGATCGGAACTGGATATTACATCGTGGAAACCGGCATCATCCTGGCCGTCGCGCTGCTTCTAAGAGACCCCAAGCTCCTGATCTGGGGCTATATCAACCTATTCATTACCACCAAGATCACTGATCTGGCTTCCGAGGGTTTGCCCTACATCAAGGGTGTGTATATCATCTCGGATGAAGTGGACGAAATCAGAGATGAGATATACGATCGCCTCGAGCGCGGAGTAACCTATCTCAAAGGGCTCAGCGGCTTTCATCAAAGGGATATCAACGTGCTCTTTTGTGTCCTCAACCGCCGCCAGGTTCCGCTATTGACAGACCTGGTAAAGGAGATCGATCCCGATGCCTTCATGATCCTCACCGATGTGAATGATGTCCTGGGCTATGGCTTCAAGAGCAGGAATATTAACCTGAAGGATCATGCATAGAATCTCCTCCCGCGGAGTCGAATGCGCCATTCCAATCCATTTAAGCTAAGCCATTTTCGCCTATCTCCCAGTTTCAATTCGGATTCGTGATGAAACAGCGCTTTCGACTACTAGCAGCGGGCTTATAGTGTTTTCAAGTTTTCGAGTTCTCGAGTGTCTGCGAAGCGCAGCCCATAACTCAATTGTCAATTAGCCAAAGCTTTGGGCAGCGCTTCTCTTTGCTCCTCCCTTATCCCATGTTCCCCTCGTAGTAAGAAGTAATTATGAGGTAAACTCAAACAAAACTCAAACAAAACTCAAGATAAGCATCTTAGTCTTCATCATGCTGGGGCGGGATCTCCAAAGATTCTCATTGACAGGCATAGGCTTGGTCAAAACTTTGACTATCTATACTACAATGGAGATGAAGATGCTAAAAAAGCTGATTACGATTGTCCTGCTATGTTGCGGGATAATGCTTTACGCGGACGATTTGGATGACAAAATCCGTCAGCTTCAGCGTCTGCAATCCGAGCTTGAAAACGCGGAAAAGAAAGCAGCCGAGACTGCCGCTAAGAAGAAAAAGACCGAGAGCGAGATTCAGCGTACATCATCTCTGAAGCGGATCACGGATCAGAATCTCCAGCGCTTTCGCATGGAAGAACGCGTGTTAAATGATTCCCTCTCACAGGTAGAAAGGCGGATCATTATGGCAACTGACCGCCTGACGAATCTAAAATCCGCGCAGAACCATGAACTCAGCACCCTGCTGCGCGTGGATAGAAGCTACCAAGCCCAAGCGATCAATCATCGGGATCACCGCATTTTGAAACAGCTGATCGCCCAAAACCAAAGAGCCATCGATATTGTCAATGGCTTTAAGGCGTCTTTGGAAACGAACAAAGAGCTCACCCGCCGAGAAGCCAACGCGGTGAGCCGCAACCGTCAAAATGAAGATCGCAAAAGCCGGAATTACAACAAGACGATTCGCTCTCTGAACGAAACTACCCGCAAATTGACCAAAGAAGAGACCGCGCTGCAAAACCGCATATCACAGCTAAAAAAAGATGCCGCTGCCTTGGAAACCCTGATCACGCGATTGATGGAGGAAAGTGGCAGAGAGCGCTCTTCATATCAATTTACGCAGATCAAGATCGCCTGGCCGGTGAAGGGCAAGATCATCCGCAATTTTGGGGAGGAAACCCGCTCATATGGCACCAGCGTGGTGAGTAACGGCATCGATATCGCTGTGCGCGAAGGCACAAACGTGGTGGCCGTGGATGATGGCGAAGTGGTGTTTTCCGATCGCTATGGCGGACAGGGAAAATTGATCATCATCGACCATAAAAACGGATATTTCAGCCTTTACGCCTATAATAGCGACCTCGTGGCAACGCGCGGAGCAATGGTGAAACGCGGAGAAGTGATTGCCAGAAGCGGGATGACCGGTTCGGCCAATCAAGCTTCATTGCATTTTGAGCTTCGCAAAGATGGCAAAGCAATCAATCCCATACCCTATTTTGAATAGCAGGAACTGTAATGGAAAAACTGAAAAACCCCTCTGTCAGAAAGCTTGAGAGCTATATGGCCAAGCATGACCTCAATGACATCTGCATCTTGCACTACACCGGAAATATGTGGGGCATCGGCGCTCTGCTCTCGGCCAAAACGGCAATCGAACGGATCAATAAGCTGAAACAACGCGCCAAAGCCGGGATGATCGTCCTGGTGCCCAATCAGGAATGGTTTGCCGAAAATGGGATAGAGGTTCCACGCCGCATCCAGGCTCTCATGCAGCAGTATTATCCGGGTAATCTGAGCATTGCCTTCAAGGTGGATGATCCTCGCTTCGAGGATGTGAGCGTGAATGGCAAAGTGGCCTTTCGGGTGCCCACCGATCCGCTTTTACGCGGCTTTTTGGAGCTGGCAGATGAGCCGATGGTCAGCACCAGCATCAATTACAGCAATCTTCCGGCCGAAAATGATCTGAATCGGATTGAACGGGTATTTGGCTCCTGGTTTGATCTCGCGCTCTTGCCGCATCCTTCTGTAGTTAGTTCTGAAGACTCGGCTTCGACTCTGGTGGAATACATCGGTAAAGAAGAAGGCGGATTGGAAGAGCTCAAGTGCCTGCGGGAAGGCTCGATCCCATTTTTTGAAGTGAAAAAGAGCTTCAGTCTGCCCTTGGTGATGTTTGTCTGCACGGCGAATATCTGTCGCAGCCCCATTGCCGAAAAGCTTTTTAATCACATGGCTCAAGCCGAAGGCCTGAACCTTGCTGTGGATAGCAGCGGGCTTTTGGAAGGCGGACACATGATCTCGCTATCTTCAATGCAATTGCTCATGGAAGCGGGCATCAGCGAAGCCGCAGAACACGTGTCCAAACGCATCACGCCGCAGATGGTGGCAAATTCCTGGCTGGTGCTCACCATGGAAGAACGGCAACGGGACTTTTTGCGCGAGCAAAACCCGGAGGCCACGCGCAAGATACTCACTCTGAATGAAATAACCGGTTTCGAAGGTGACGTGGAAGATCCTTATGGCAGCGATCTGGAGTATTATCAAAAGACTTACGGCATCATCGAAGAACGGCTTAAGATACTGATAAACATGATCAAAAACCACGAAATTAGATTGTAAGGAAGATCAATGACCTATCCTCCCATTACCGAACAGATTATTGCGGAACACGGCATCTCGCCGGATGAATACAGTTACATTCTCCAGATCTTGGGGCGGGAACCCAATCTGGTGGAACTTGGTATATTTAGCGTTATGTGGAGCGAGCATGCCAGCTATAAGAATAGCATCAAACTACTGAAGACATTACCTCGCGATGGTGAGATGATGTTGGCCAAAGCCGGTGACGAAAACGCTGGTGTGGTGGACATCGGAGATGGTCTGGCGATCAGCTTCAAGATCGAGAGCCACAATCACCCCTCAGCTTTGGAGCCCTATCATGGTGCCGCGACAGGGGTTGGCGGAATCCTGCGCGATATCTTCACTATGGGAGCGCGTCCGATCGCGGCTTTGAACTCCCTGCGCTTCGGCAATCCCGAAAACCCTCAGGTAAAACATCTTTTGGCCGAAGTGGTGCACGGCATCGCCGATTACGGCAATTGCTTCGGAGTGCCCACAGTGGGTGGTGAGATCTATTTTGAAGACAGCTACGAAGGCAATCCCCTGGTCAATGCCATGGCGATTGGGCTCTTGGAACACAAAGATCTGGCTAAGTCTGCTGCCAGCGGAGTGGGGAATGCCGTGATCATCGTGGGCGCAAAGACCGGACGTGACGGCATTCATGGCGCCACTTTTGCCTCCATCGAGCTTTCGGATGAATCCGAAGAAAAGCGTACAGCGGTGCAGGTGGGAGATCCCTTTTATGAGAAGCTATTGCTGGAAGCCACGCTGGAGATCATCAAAGCCGGATTGGTAGTGGGAATACAAGATATGGGAGCAGCCGGGCTCACCTGTTCCAGCTCCGAAATGGCCGGCAAGGGCGAAGTTGGCATCGAGATCGATGTGGCCAAAGTTCCGCAGCGGGAAAGCGGGATGAGCACCTATGAGATCATGCTCTCCGAATCTCAGGAGCGCATGCTGGTGATCGTGAAACCAGAAAATATCGATAAGGTATTGGCCGTGTTCCACAAATGGGATCTGGACTCGGTGGTGATCGGCAAAGTGACTGATGACAAAAAGCTTAGAGTTTTTAATGCCGGTGTTCTGGAGGCAGAGATTCCGGCAGATTCACTGATCCTGGGAGGCAAAGCTCCGGTCTATATACGCGAGACCAGGCGGCCGGCAGATCTGGATGAATTACAAGGTGGATGCGACATCCTGTCGCAATCAAACGTCAAGATGACGGTTCCACTTTACGAGGTGCTAACCAAACTCCTGGCTTCGCCAAACATAGCCTCAAAAAGAGCAGTCTTTGAGCAATATGATCACATGGTGCAGATTGGCACGACCATTGAGCCCGGTAGTGATGCAGCTGTGATCCGCATTGCCGGAACCGATAAAGCCATCGCTGCTGCTACAGATTGTAATGGACGTTATTGCTATCTGGATCCTTATGAAGGCGCGAAAGCAGCTGTGGCCGAAGCTGCCAGAAACGTTGCTTGCAGTGGCGCAAAACCGATGGCCATCACCAATTGTTTGAATTTTGGCAATCCCTACAAGCCGGAAGTGTATTATGGATTTTCCGAGTGCATCAGAGGCATGGGCGATGCCTGCAGAGCATTTGGCACGCCTGTAACCGGTGGTAATGTAAGCTTTTACAATGAGAATCCGGAAGCCGCGATCTATCCCACTCCTGTGATCGGGATGTTGGGAGTGATGGAGGATTTCCGCAAGGCCACCACACAATTCTTCAAGGCTGATGGGGACAGGGTCTTGCTTTTGGGAAGTTTGGAAGCCGGGCTTGGCGCAACGGAGTATCTGAAGGTGATCCATGGGAAGGTCTGTGGACGGCCTCCGGTGATCGATCTGAAGCTGGAAAAAAGCTTGCAGGAACTGCTTTATGAGCTGATCCATAGCGGCTTGATCAAGAGTGCTCACGACGTCTCTGACGGTGGCCTGGCTATTGCCCTGGCAGAGTCTTGCTTCAATCCTGCCCGTCGCTTTGGCTTTACAGGGCAGTTTAACCTCGGTTCAATGCTCAAAGAAGCGGTGTATTTTGGTGAAGCAGGAGGCAGAGTGATCGTCTCAGCAGCAGAAGCTGATCAGACTCGCGTCATTGAGATGGCCGAAGCAAAAGGCATCCCATGCCTGGAATTGGGTATGGTCACGAGCAGACAGGTGTTTGATCTCAACAAAGATATCGAGTGTTGCTCGGAAGAACTCTACAGGGTCTATAACCATGCAATAAAACTATAAGAGTGGAGGAGGAGATGAGAATGAACTTATTCTTCGGAAACATGTTTTGGGGGATCTTGCTGGTCCTATGGGGCGCTTCGCTGATCCTGAGAACATTTAATATTAATATGCCTTTGGCCAAGATCTTTTTTGCGGTTGTGATCATCCTGTTTGGACTGCAACTGCTTTTTGGTACCAAATTTAGCTTCTTTAGTGGCGGTAAATCCCAGGGTCATGGAAGCTCAATGATCAGAACAAACAGCTCCGGGGAATACACCTTTGTGTTTTCTGGGGGAACTATTGATCTTACCGATATTGATCGTGACAGCAAAGATCTGGAGATCACGGTGGTGTTTGGCAGCGCGGATGTGCTCTTGCCCAAGCATCTGAGCTTTGATATCGAGCCCACCAGCATCTTTGGCTCTACGGATCTGCCTAAGAAAAGCGAAGCTTCCGGATTGGGAGATCGTCCCATCCGCATCGAGTCCACTGCTGTGTTTGGTCGGATTCAATACTTCTATCGCGAAGGAAAGGCAGCTCCCATCAAAGCAGAACCGAAATATGAAGCCGGTGAGGAAGCTAAGTCAGACTTTTAAAGGTGGAAACGTCTTCCAGACGTTTATGAGTAGAAACGTCATCTTGACGTTTAAGAGTGGAAACGTCTTCCAGACGTTCGCATGCGACAGGATGTCGCATCCACCGTGTTTAGAAGTCATCCAGACGTTTAAATGCGACAGGATGTCGCATCTACCTCTTGCAAAGCCGGAACAATGAAGCTTTATCTCTTGCCGGCAGGCTTGCTCCTGCTTTCTTCTCTGTGTTTTGCCAACGGATTCGGCTATGCCTTATCCGGAGGAGGAGCACGAGGATTTGCCCACATTGGCGTGCTAAAGGTGCTCGAAGAGGAGGGTCTGAGGCCGGACTATATCTCAGGCACCAGCATCGGAGCTATCATCGGTGCATTCTATAGCATGGGCTACAATGCCACTGAAATCGAATCCCTGGCTTTGAGTATAGATTGGGAATATGTGCTGGATTCACGCCATGCCCGCAAAGATATCTACATCGGCCAGAAACGCTGGGCTCCTTTTGGGAACATCACTTTCGAGCTGGATGACAGGTGGCGACCGCAATTGCCAAGCAGTGTCTATAACGTAAATAATGTGAATTTGAAACTCTTTGAGCTCTACGCGGCAAGCTCTGTTGTCAGCAGTTTCGCGGATTTACCGACCCCATTTAGTTGTGTGGGCACAAATCTGGTTACCGGTCAACCTCGAGTATTCAAAGAAGGTTCACTAATGCAGGCGGTGCGGGCCTCCATGTCCATCCCCAGCATTCTCCAGCCCTTTGAAGTAGATGGACAGATATTCATCGATGGGGGAATCGCGCAGAATATGCCTATCACTGCCGTGCGTGAGATGGGCGCTACCAGTGTTGTGGGTATCAAGGTGAACTCTTCATTGAGAAATCAGGAAAACCTGAATAACCTGATCGAAGTCTTGGATCAAACCATCAACATCGGCATCACCCGCAATCTCAACGAATACATCAGCGAGTGCGATCTGCTTTTGGAGCCGGATCTTACAGATTACTCAGCCTCGGATTTTCAGCATATCAGAGAGCTGATCGCGTTAGGTGAAAGCTATGCCAGAAGCAGGTTGAGCGATATCAGGGAGTATCTGTCAAGGCATGCCTTGAGTCCGCCTCCGATAGCCTCCGCCTTTGAGCGGGAGCGAGATACATTTCTCATCGAAGAGATCGTGGTGAGTGGCAATGACCGCCTCAGCTCTGCCAAGATCCGCGAGTATCTGCCCTTGGTGATAGGGCAGAGCTACAGCAGCGCTGAGATCTCGGAAGCATGCCGTAAAGCGTGGAGCTCTCAGTTTTTCCGAGTCATATATCCCGTTTTGGAACCATTACCGGAGGATCGATACCGGCTCGTTATCTATGTGAAAGAGCGTGCAAACAAGACTCTGACCATGAACAATACCTACAACAACGAGGTGAAACTGACCGCCAGCGCTGTCCTGCGCTTGAACAATATGCCTTTCAAAAACTCTATCCTCTTGGCAGAATTGCAATTGGGGGGCAAGAATGAGCTGAACCTCGATTATGTGAAAAACTTTGGTGAGCTGTGGGGCATGTATTACCGGATTTTCCCCTATGTAAACGAAAAGACGATGTATGTCTATAATGACGATCATTTTCGCACCAATAGCGTGAAATCTCTGGAATGGGGTGCCACGAGTGGGATCGGGCTCTTCAGTCCACGTATCGGAGCAGCAGAGTTTTTTGTCTATCGCAGTGATACCTACCTGTATCGTGGTATATCGGAAACGGCAATGCCTCCCAGATCATATCAAGTGAGTGGTTTCGGCGTGAAAGGACTGCATGAAAGCGTGGATGACTATGTGTTTCCTCGCAGTGGTGCAAGATTTTTGGGTAAGTTCAACTTTGCCAGGGATGAAGATATCTCGGACTATGTGTACAGCAAGTTCACCGCTGATCTGGAAGGCTATATCCCTATCAATTCGACCCTTAGTGTGATGGGCGGAGTGGACCTGGGTACCTATTTCGATTCTGCGCCGCGAGACAAGTTTGATCCCTATCCCTTGGGTGGGGCAGAGGGCTTCATGGCTTATTCCAAGTATGAGATCAGCGCGCCACATTATCGGATATTGCAGGCCGGACTGGTCTATAGTCCTTTCAAAAATGTCTATCTTCAGGGCGGAATCCAATTTCTGAACTATGGCGAAGATGAGCTGTGGGGCAATTCTTATGAAAGCGCGCATTGCTTCTATGCCGGATTGGGGATCAGCACTATCCTGGCTCCCATCAGAATGAACCTGGCAGTAGGCGAAAAGGGCAGAGTCTCCACGATGTTTGCCATTGGCTATGATTTCGATATCTTCAGGTATTCCCGAAAGTAGGCAGATGGTACATATATCGAGCTTTGGAATAAGCTTTGCATGTATATTGGGACAGTATAAAACCACGAAATAAGGAAGCCCTTTATGAAAGCAACGTTAATTTGCTTGGTCGCGCTTATCAGCGCAGGCATGCTCTTTGCGAGCGTCAATCACAGCTATTATCTTTCCCAACCTGTCATCCAAGAATCCGAATCCGGAGTGAAGATAACTCTGGATGGAGCCCAAAGCTGGGGTGATCCAGGCCTGCCCAATCTGCCTTGGTTTGGGGTCAAACTGCTCTTGCCCGCGGGATATGAAGCCGGCTCTGTCCTGGTCAAAAGATCCCAGGCTACCACATATAAACTCGGTGGCATTGTGTCTCCCGTGCAGCAGCAGTATCCTTTGTCCCAAAAGGAGATATCCGCTCCCACCCTGCCCAATCCGGCCGTATATGAAGCCGATACTGCTTATCCCAAAGAGAGCCATAATGCCCTCAATACGCATTTTTTGAGTGGTCACCCCATTGCTTTCACGGCAGTATCTCCCTTCGAGTATTTCCCCACCCGCAACGAACTGGTGTTCTATTCGGTGATTGAAGTAGAAGTGAGCTACCAGGCATCTGCCCGGGCTCAGGATGCTGTCCGACTGCTGAAACAGGATGCCTTTGTGCAAAAGCGTTTGCAGCAGAGCGTGGATAATGCCGTGCCGCAGTATTATGGCACCCGGAATGACGGCATCGAATACCTGATGATCGTCGATGGCGAGAAGTTTGATAACTGGCAACCCTTGGCCGATTATTACGATGGCATCGGCATGAACGTGTTTATGAAGAGTGTATCTGAGATTACTTCCACCACTCCGGGCGCGGATACTCAGGACAAGATCCGTAACTATATCATTTCAATCTATCAAAGCAACCCCTTGCGTTTTGTGCTTTTGGGTGGAGATACGGACGTGATCCCGCATCGTGGTTTTTATGTGAACATGGGTGGGGGTAGCCAGGTCGATGACGATATCCCTGCTGATATGTATTATTCCTGCCTGGATGGAAATTGGAACACAGATGGTGACGCTTATTGGGGAGAAGTGATGGAAGCCGATCTTGTTCCTGAACTGGCCTTGGGGCGCATCTGCTACAATTCCGATCTGGAGATTGCTAATCAGATATACAAGATTGTTACTTACCAGATGATCCCCGTGGAAGACAACATCAGAAGTTCCCTGTTCATCGGTGAATGGCTGTGGGACGGCCCCACCTGGGGTGGCGACTATATGGACGAGATGATCGGTGGCGCAAACATCCATGGCTACTCCACCGTGGGAGTGCCCACGGATTGGAATATAGCCACCTTGTATGACAGAACTTACGGTGCTGAAGAATCCTGGGGTCCCGCTCAAGTGCGCCCCCTATTGTCGCAAGGCTTCAATCTGGTGAACCATTTGGGACATTCAAGCACCACCTATAACATGAGACTATCAAACAACCAGGCTACTTCGAGCACGATCACCAACGATGGAGCCGGACAGAACTTCTCCATCTACTTCACTCAGGGCTGTTATGCCGGTAGTTTCGATAATCGCAATACCAGTGCCGGCAGCTACACGAGCGATTGTATCACAGAGAAGCTAACTGCATTGCCCACAGCAGCAGCGGCCATGATCTCTCATTCACGCTACGGATGGGGGATGCAGGGTTCCACGAACGGAGCTTCACAATACTTCCACCGTCAATACATCGATGCCATCTTTGGCGAAGACATCCACGAAGTGGGTTACACATTGGTGGACAGCAAGATCGACAATATCCCTTTTATCACCAATCAGCCTGTGATGTATTGGGTGACATACGAGACCAATCTCTTCGGTTGCCCGGCCATGATGATCTGGAGCGACACTCCTCAGCAGATGGCCGTGAACCTTCCATCGCAATGGTTGGTGGGTCTCAATCAATATGTTATTCAGACCGATGCCCCGGGCGCAAGATTGCAGATCAAGGCCGGCGGCCAAAGCTATCATGACAGCTATGCGGATGCCGGTGGTGTCTTCACTGTCAATCTCTTGGAAAGCTTGAGCCCGGGTACCTATCAGCTCTATATCAACGCTCCCAATTATTACCCCTATCAGAACACTATCTATGTGACAGCCAGTCAGATGCCCTACATCGTTTGCTCGGATTTCTCCTATGACGATGATGATGGCATTTTGCATACCAATGAAGTGGTCAACATCGGCTTTATGGTGAAAAACGTAGGCCTGGTGGATCAGGTAAATCCCGGAACGGTGACTCTCAGCAGCGATTCGGCCAACATCCAGATCATCGATGGCACGCTTAGCTTTGATGCTTTGGCGGCTGGCGACAGCTTATCCTATGACAACGCGTTCCAGATTCGTATAGTGGGCAGCTTTCCGGATCACTCTCAGGCCAATCTGCAGTTTCAATCCAGCTTTGATAGTTACCAGACTCAGAGCTACAGCCGCATTACTTTGGCTGCTCCGCTACTAAGCCTTGATTCCTATACAGTTAGTGGCCCCAATAGCTATATCATGCCCGGAGACACTGCCCAAGTGAGCTTTAGTATCCATAACAATGGTTCAGGTTCAGCCTTTACCCCGCTGATGATTCTTTTTCAAAACAGCCCGGAAGCTACAACCAGTGTCTATGATGTGCCCATTCCTCCGATTATCTCCGGTGAAACTATGAATGTCCCCTTTGCCTTCGAAGTGCAGATCTCTGAAGCTGCTGAGATCGGAGCCATGCTGAGCGTCGGTTACATGCTTTCTGCGGAAAACGGCAACGTGCTGGAAGGACTATTCAATATCCATATAGGAATGCTTTCTTACAGCTTTGAGCCTGATATGCAGAATTGGACAAGCGCTCAGCTGAACAACAACTTCGTGGACCAATGGCATAGATCAAGCAGTAGAAACAATACTCCAGGCGGGACATATTCGATGAAGTTCGGAGGCACCGGTAGCAGTCAATATGCTGCCAGTGCCTATGGCGCCTTGATCAGTCCCGAAGTGATGATCGCTCCCAATAGTCGCCTGCGTTTTCACCATTGGATGGATGCCGAAAACCACGACACCAGCCCCAGCTACGCCTGGGATGGCGGCTTGGTGCAGATGTCCCTAAATGGCGGTGCCTGGACCCAGATCACTCCAGTGGGCGGATATCCATATCGGATTTATAACAATCCAGCCTCTCCCTTTGTTACCAATACTCAGGTCTATTCCGGTCAGTTTGATTGGACAGAAGCAGTGTTTGAGCTGGGTGAAAGCTCCGGCACAGCCCGTTTCCGCTTTGTATTTGGCAGCGATGGCTATGTAGGAGGCGAGGGTTGGTATATAGATGACATCATGTTTGAAACCGAGCCTGTGTCAAACAGTGACGTACTCCAAGTGCCGACGGTACTCAAGCTTAGTCCGAACTATCCTAACCCCTTCAATCCGACCACGAGTATCTCCTTCAGTATGCCCGTGGCAGATCATGCCAGGCTGGAGATATTTAACCTCAAGGGGCAGAAGGTGAAAGTGTTGGTGGACGATATCTTGCCCGCAGGAATAAGCACTCTCACCTGGAATGGCAAAGACGACAATGGCAGAGCTGTGGCCAGCGGTGTCTATTTCTACCGTTTGAGCACCTCAAACCAAAGCCTCAGCCGTAAGATGATGCTAATGAAATGAGCCAAGTCCTGGTCTTGACCGGGGCCGGCATCAGTGCCGAATCCGGGATTAAAACTTTTCGCGATACCAATGGTCTGTGGGAAAACCACAGGGTGGAGGACGTCGCAAGTCCCCAGGGCTTCAAAAGCGATCCCGCGATGGTCTGGGACTTTTACAAAAAGCGTTATACCCAAAGCCTGGAAGCTGAGCCAAATCGTGCGCACCAGGCTTTGGCTCACCTGGAGAGAAAGCTGGGGGATAGATTTCATCTCATCACCCAGAATGTGGATGGATTGCATAGTAGGGCCGGGAACAAACGGGTTTACGAGATGCATGGTCGGCTGGATTCCTGCTATTGCACGGCTTGTCGTGCCAGATTCAAAATGAAGGACATCGACCTGAACCAAGAGATTCCGCATTGTGTGCATTGCGCGAACATGCTGCGTCCTGATATCGTGTGGTTTGGGGAAATCCCCTATTATCTCTATGAGATTGAGGAACTTGTGAAAAACACAGACTTTTTCCTCATCATTGGCACTAGCGGAGTGGTCTATCCCGCAGCGGGATACGTGATGACCGCCAAGCTCTTTGGTGCACACACAATCGGTTTAAATCTGGAGGAACCGGATAATCTGAGTTTCTTCGACGAGTTTCATCTTGGCAATTGCGGTGACTTATTGCCGGATATCATCGAAAACCTGATCAGTATTTATGGATAACAACGACTTATTCTTTGGCACGGATTTCCTGCTAGATGATGAAGAAGAGAAGCTGAGTCTCAAGGAAGGTGAGCTGCGTGAGGTATCGGTGTTATTTGCCGACATCAAGGGCTTCACCAATATCTCCAATCTTTTTGCGCCAGAGGTCATCCATGGCAAGATGGACGAGATTATGAAGATATTCACTCGTTGCATCGCTTTCTATGGTGGCTTTGTGGATAAGTACATGGGTGATGGCATCATGGCCTTGTTTGGGGCGAAGAAGGCCACCGAGCATGACACGCAGCGGGCTATTCTTTCCGCCCTCAAGATGCAGGAGCAATTGAGATTATACAATAGTTTGCTCGCTCGAGAACCGGGCTTTGAAAGCCTGGAATTGGGGCTGCGGATCGGCATCAATACGGGCTTGGTCTCGGTAGGCAAAGTGGGTCAATCGCGCGAGGGGGATTTCACCGTATATGGTCCCGAGGTCAATCTGGCCAGTAGAATGGAGAGTAACGCTCCTGTGAATGGGATTATGTTACCGCTTTCGACCAAGCGTTTGGTGGAGCACATATTTGAGTTCGAGCATTTGGGCATGAAGGCCGTGAAGGGCATGGACGAGCCGATTGATTGTTGGCGGGTCTTGGCCCAAAAGAGCGAGGGCAACAAGCCTGCAGGCAGCGTGTTCATCGGTCGCGAAGCGGAATTGCGGCTATTGCAAGATGCGTATCAGGACATGAGTTTTCGAATCATCGGTCTCAAGGGAGACGCGGGGATAGGGAAGAGCCGGTTGATTCAGGAATTTTGCTCGAGTATGGGCGAGGGCGTGGTCTTGCGAGGAGCCTGTTCTCCTATCTCACCCAGTCCCTTTAATCTCTTTACCAAGATTTTCGAGGAGCTCTTTAGCGTTCGTCACACCCTTCCTTCAGAGCAAAAGAAGCCGCTATTGGAATCTGCTCTCAGGGATTTGGCAGAGCGCAGCCCGAATCCCGCGATAATCCTGGATTGCCTCCCTTTGATTGGGCTTTTGCTGGATATCCGTTATGATGATTCCCGAGTAAAGCAAAAGGGCAAGGATCTCCTCAATCATGTAATGCGTGCCATCGAGCTGATTCTGATGTCGCTCTTACATCAAGCTCAGGGCAAGACCCGCATTTTGATTCTGGATGATATTCATCTGATTGATGAGGCTTCGGCCATGGCTTTGTGTCATCTATTGAGCAAGATTGAGGCAGAATCGATTCCTCTATTGATGCTGGTGATGTACCGTTTGGATTATCCGATTCTGGAATGCGTAACAAGGCATCCGAGCTTTATGGAGCAGGAACTGAGCCCGCTAAGTAAGGACAAAATCGATGAGCTGGTGGGGTATTACACCAGGGAGCTGAATCTGTCTGAGGCAACTCTGAAACAGGTGCGTGAGCTCTCCGCGGGCAATCCCTTCTTTTTGGAAGAATGGTGCAATTACATCGCCAATCTGCCGCCTTCCGAGCAGGATGATTATCCCGTCCCCGGAAATCTGCACGCGCTCATCCTCTCCCGCCTGGATAATTTGCCACAAAACCTGAGAATGCTGCTGCACAAGGCATCGGTGATTGGCAATGAGTTCTTTGTGGACATCCTGCGTGAAGTGGAGCAGCGTTTGAATGACCCGATTGACGTGGATATCACGCTCAAGGGTCTGGAGGATCATTCGTTAATCATGCGCATGCTGGGCTTTGACTTTTCTACCTACTTTTTTAAGCATATCACCACCCGCGAAGTGGCATATCAGACCCTACTGCACCAGAATCGCAAGATGCTGCATCAACTCACAGCTGAGGCCATCGAAAGCCTCTTTGCCGACCGTCTGAATGAGTTTAGCTATGCTCTGGCCGACCATTACCTACGCGCGGAGATGCCCGATAAAGCCAAGCCATACCTGCATCAAGCCATCGACCTGGCTACTAAAGTATATGACAATGCCCTGGCTCTCAAACTCTGCCAAGACCTGCTTATTATCCTGGAAAACGCTGAAGAAAAAGCGGATATCCTGATTAAAAGCGCTGATATCAAATGGCTGACGGGGAAATGGCCTGAAGCTGATGCTGACATCCAGGCTGCCGAGACTTTCTGCCCTCCAAGCGCGCCCCTGGCCTGCGACATCCATCGCTTCAAAGGCATCGCGGCCTTCTTTAAAGGTGATTTTGAGACCGCCCTGATTCAGTTTCAAACAGGTTATGCCCTGGCTCAAACGCTGGAAGACCCATTGCAAACCTGCGTCGCCCTCTCAAACTTAGGCATCTGGCACCAACACCATCAGAAATATGAGCAGGCCATCAACTATCATCAGCAAAGTCTGAAACTCGCCATCAGCCTCCATGAAGACCAACGCCAGGCAAAAACTCTGTCCAATCTCGGACTCATCTTTCTGGAGAATAAAGAGCATAACAAAGCTGAACAAGCTTTTGCCCAAAGCCTGAAAATATCCGAGACCCACCGCTTCCTGCGTGACGAATCCATCGCCCTGGGCAACCTGGCATATGCCTATATCACTACCAAGCAATACGATGAAGCCCTGCCCCTCCTGAATCGGAAACTCACTCTCGCCACCCAGATGAACGATAAACTGGAAACCATCAAAGCCCTGGGCAATATCGGCAATATCCATAAAGAACGAAAGGAATACCCCGAAGCCCTGAGCTGCTATCAGAAAATCCTGAGTATCAAACAGACTTTGGGTAACCAAAAGGAAATAGAGAATACTCTGAAGACTATCGAAGAGACAGAAGAGCTGATGAAGGTGTTAGGTGTTAGGTGTTAGGTGTTAGGTGTTAGGTGTTAGGTGTTAGGTGTTAGGGCTCCTTGTAGTATCCTGAAATAGCGGACATATTTTTGGGTTTTTTTAGGTATGGCCAAAATGATGAGTTGGGACATGATCCGAAGAACATGCCCCATATGTTCCAACTCATTTCGGATCCGGCTATCCC